>Ga0247837_1000956_pt1 | contig 62137 bp, 41 predicted proteins | sample LaCtaG_2_FD_187115 | JGI IMG/M metagenome (GOLD analysis project Ga0247837, IMG submission 187115) | Freshwater microbial communities from meromictic Lake La Cruz, Castile-La Mancha, Spain - LaCruzMarch2015_14.5m | ecosystem: Environmental > Aquatic > Freshwater > Lake | place: Spain: Castile-La... | reverse complement strand
ATCACAGCAGCGCCGTGAAAAACCTCTCCAGCCCAGCGAACCTGGCCGACCCCGTAGCACGCAGCCTACGCGCCCGTGGCCTTGTGGAGACTGGCCTTCACGACCAGGCGCAGACGGAACTGCGCGCCATGCTCGCCGCCACCTACGGGGGCGAGCACGCGCACCACGCGGCTGCGGTGCTCCTGGCGGACTCCCTACTGCGCCAGGAAAAGCCCAATGAGGCGGCGGAAGTGCTGGTGCTGTTCCTGGACAACACGGCAGAGAGCACGCTGTGGACAGAGGCATTCGACCTGCTGGCCCGCGTCTTTGAGAGCAGCCGTGCCACGGTCTTGCCTGCGGATGCAGTCCTGCGCTGGATCACCGATGGCAGCACCGCCCAGCGCCAGACACAGAACCCAGCAGCCAGCACCGGCACCTTCAGCGCCCACGCCATGCTGCTGCTCTCCCGCTGGCTGCTGGCGCGCGGCCGCACGCTTGAGTCGTTGGGCCTGCTGGAGGCGATGATCCAGACGCATCCCGGACACCCCCAGGCCGCAGAGGCAATGCACCTGGCCCTGGAAACCTACGGCGCACTCAAGGCGGACGACCGCGTCACCGCCCTCGCGGATCAATGGCGGCAGCGCTTTGGTGCCAGCCGTTCCGCGATGGTGGACTTCGTGACCGGCGGCACTGCCTTCTCACGTGGGGAATTCCGCCAGGCAGCGCAGCTTTTCCAAACTGCGGCGGATGTGGCCACGACCCTCGCAGAGCGCCGGGCCGCCCTCTACAACGCCGGCGTGGCCGCCGTACGCGCCGGGGAGCTGCTGCTCTACCAGACACTTCTCGGCCAGCTACAAATCGTCAGCGCTGGCGCGGACACATCTGTGAGGTCCGGTGACGCCGCCGCCGATCTAGAGCTAGACCGCGCCCTGGACATGGCCGCCCGCGCGCAGCCAGAGGCGCTGGCGGAGCTGCGCACCTTCATTCAGCAGCGTCCCTCCCATCCGCGTCTGCCTGAGGCACATCTGGCCCTGGCGGAGACTACCCTAGCGGCAGCCACATCACCGGACTTTACCGCCGTGGAAGGAACCCTCCAGGCAGTAGCCGCCCTGCCCGCACTATCGCCCACGTTGCACCAACGCATCGCCCTGAACCGCATCTGGCTGCTCGATCGGAAAGGTGATCTCAAGGGCGTCACCGAGGCCGGGGCAGCCTTCCTCAAGCAGTGGCCCGCTGCCGCCCAGTCCGCTACCGTACGCATGCGGGTGGCAGACGCCTTTTTCCGCCAAGAGAGCTACGCTGCCGCACGCACCGAATTTGAGCTGGTAGCAAAAGATTACCCCACCTCCCCCCACGCTGACACAGCTCTCTACTTTGCCGGCATTGCCGCCCTGTCTATGCTCAGCGACGAAGGCCGCGAGACCGCTATCAATCTCTGGCAAGAGCTGGCCGAGCGCGGCGGCCCACTGAGCATCCCCGCACGCCAGCAGCAGGCACTGGCCAAACGCCGCGCCGGGGAGGAGGCAGAGGCACTCCGGGTGCTGGACTCCCTCCTCACCGAAAAAGGGCTTTCCGAGGACATGCAGCACTCCCTGGTCTGTGAAAAGGCAGAGATACTCATGCTCCTGGGCAAGACTGACGCCGCCCGCCTCACCGAGGCGGTCAACCTCCTGCATGAGATGCGCCGGGAGGACGACCTGTCCTACCTCTGGCGTGCCCGCGCCGGCTACACCTTAGCTGCCGCGTTGAACGCTGCTGGTAGTGTCACCGAGGCGCTAGAGGCCTGCTACGACGTAGTCCAGAGCACAGGCTTCACCGGCCCGTCGAACCCTGCTGAATTCCGCTGGTATTACCGCGCAGGCTTCTTCGCCATCGAGCTGCTGGAGACCGCGAAGCAGTGGGAAGCTGCCGCCCGCATAGCCGAAAAGCTGGCCCAGTCCAGCGGCGACCGCGCCGCCGAGGCGAAGGAACGCGCCACCAAGATCCGCCTGGAGCACTTCCTTTGGGAAGGCGAGACCAGGTGAGGCGCGGCAGATTCACGGAACGTCCTCGCCCAGATGCGCAGCCAGGTGCTTGCGCAGCTCAGCACGGGCGCGGAAAAGTAGGCTCTTCACGGCGGGCAGAGACATTTTCAGGACTTCGCAGATATGCTCATAAGGCGTGTCCTCGTAACGGCGCATGATCACCGCCAAACGCTGCTTTTCCGGCAGCGCGGCGATGGCCTTGTCCAGCGCGCGTTCCAGCTCGTCCTGCTCGGTCAGTTGGTCGGGCGCTGGTGCCGTCAGGTCAGCATACTGGCGCGGTGCCTCGTCATCGTTCTCCTGGTCCAGGGAAAATTCCTTCCGGCGGGAGCGGCGGCGAGTCTCGTTGAAGACTAGATTCCGCATGATGGTGAATATCCAGGTGGTGAACTTCGCGCTCGGCTCGTAGCGCGGGGCGCTCTTCCAGACGCGGATGAAGACTTGCTGGGCGATGTCATGCGCGTCATCCAGATTCCCCAGCATCCGCGCGGCGGTGCCGATCATGATACTCTGATGCAGCTCCACAAGGCGCTCGAAGGCCTTCACATCCCCCTCCTTCACGCGCAGCATGAGGCGCACGTTCTCCGCATCGCATGACTCATCGACCGTGTCAGGGGGAGACAAGGGCTGTGTGGTTGCGGGCCATTCCGGTTCCGGCATGACAAAGGCGGGGGTCAGACCCGCCACGCTAGCGGTGGTCATGTGCGCTATCAACCACGCGTGCCGGTCTTGGTTGCGGAGTCTGTTTGCACAAGCCCCGCCGCTGCGCTTAATGCCGCACCGTGACCTTCCGCCACCCCAAACATGACGTCTTCATCCCCGACCAGACTGAACCCTGGACTGCCCTGCGCCGCGTCACGCATCTCGGCATCGTTTCCCATCAGGACGACCTGGAGATCGCCGCCTATCACGGCATTACCGAGTGCTTCAAAAGCGGCGACAAATGGTTCGGTGGCGTCGTCGTTACCGACGGCTCAGGCAGCCCGCGCAAAGGCCCGTATGAAAAGTACACGGACGATGAGATGCAGCAGGTGCGCCTCATCGAGCAGCGCAAAGCCGCCTATGTGGGCGAGTACAGCTTCATGGCGCAGCTCGGCTACCCCAGCGAGGAGGTAAAGGAGCCGCGCAACGGCCCCGTGGTGGAGGATTTAAAGTTCATCCTGGAGCACGCGCTGCCGCAGATTCTCTACGTCCACAATCCCTGCGACCGCCACGACACCCATGTGGCCACCTTTCTCCGCAGCCTGGAAGCGCTCCGTGCCCTGCCGCCGGAAATGCGCCCGCAGAAGGTCTATGGCTGCGAGGTCTGGCGGAAGCTCGACTGGCTGCTTGGCGAGGACAAGGTCATGCTCTGGGTGGACAAGCACCCGCACCTGCTGCGCCCGCTGCTTGGCGTCTTCGACAGCCAGATCAGCGGCGGCAAGCGCTACGACCTCGCCGAGGAGGGTCTGCGCCATGCCAACGCGACCTACTTTGACTCCCATACCACGGACAAAACCAGCCTGCTCACCTTTGCCATGGATCTGACGCCGCTGATCGAAGACGACCAGCTCGATGTGCAGGAGTACACGCTCCGCTATGTCCGCCGTCTGGAAAAAGACGTGGCAGAGAGGATGGCACGTTTCATCTGAAAAGTGTCGCAGTAAGCGCGGTCATTGCGTCACCACCAGCTTCATGAATCGTTTCGGATGTGCCGGGTCATTGACCTGATAGATGTCACACACGCTCACGAGGCGTGTGGGGCCGGTGCCGGACTCGGTCACGACGGCTCCAGCCGCCAATGCGCTGAAGGGTGCGCCGTTGATGCTTTGAGCCAGGTTTAACCACGGGCCGGTGAGGGCGTCGGCCACCTGGACGGTGAGGGTGACATCGTTTCGGTCCAGGTATCGGACGAGATGAAACTCCATGCACCCCGCCGCTGGATTGATGTCTGGCTCGGGCAGGATCGAGGTTCCCGTGGTCCCTCCCACAGGATCGCCGCCAAGCGCATACTCGATCAGATTGGGGATGCCGTTCTGGTTCGGATCGGCTGTCGGCGCGGCATCTCCAGCCGGGGTCGTGGTGCCAAAGAAGGTCTGTGCCCAGCCCTGGGTGGCGGTGAGGCCTTCTCCGGTCAGACTGATGTCAAAGGGTGCTTCATCGCTGTCGTTGCTGGTGACTTGAAGAGCCGCAGACCTCGTACCGAGGACCGAAGGAATGAAGGTGATGTGAAAGCTGGTGCTGCCGCCTGGAGCTATCGTAGCGGCAGGCGCGACGCTGACGCCAAAGTTGCCTGGGTGCGAGCCCCCCAACACGAGACCGATGCCAGTCAGAGGTGCGAGCCCCGCATTCCTCACCACAAACACGCGAGTCACGCCCGTGCCTACCGTCAGTCCACCAAAATCAAGGATGCCAGCGCCATCCGTCAGGGCTGAGCCGGAGGGCTGCTCCACCACGATCTCAGGCAGGGTGCCAGTGCCCAGAATGGTGAAGTTGTAGGGGTTCTCATCGCCATCGCTATTGGCGATGTTCACCGTCGTGCTTCGCGGACCGGCGGCGCTGGGATCGAAGGTGATTTGGAAGGTGGTGCTGCCATTCGGGGCAATGCTGGAGACGGATGGCTGCACCGACACGGTGAAGTCCGCCGCCTGACCTCCGCTCAATGAGACTCTCGGCGTGCTATTGAGGAAGATAACGTCCGTGCCGCTGTTTTCGAGGGTGTAGGTGCGTGTCACGCTGCCACCACTGACGGCGGCATTGCCGAAGTCGGTGTGATCGGTGGAGTCGGGTGTGGAGTCGCCATCGCTGATCACCACTCCGTTGCCTCTCACTGCGATCTCTGGCGCAGCGGGCAGTTTGGCGCGTGCGAGATAGTTGGAGGGCTTCCCGCCAGCCGTGCTGAACCAGCCTCCCACGTAGAGCGAGCCACTGCCTGCCGCCAGCGCCTGGACTCCCTGATCCACTCCCGAGCCCAGGGAGTTCCAAGTGCCTTCATATTTGTAAACGCCGGCATTGAAGCCCCCGCTCATTGTGCCTGCGTAAAGCTCGCCCCCCGTGAAGGCGAGGGCATTGACGGTGGAGTTCAGTCCCGGGCCGAGAGGCTGCCACGAGCTGCCATCCCATCTGGCTACATTCTGTGTGGAGCCAAACATGCCCAGGGACAGATTGAACATACCGCCCACATAAACATCGCTGCCATTGACCGCCAGGGCATTGATCTGCGCGGCTGGTCCCGAGCCCACTCCTGCGCCGAGAGACGACCAGGCGCTGCCATTCCATTTGGCGAGGCCATTTGCCTGTGCATGGACACTGAAGAAGCTGCCCACAAAAACCAGTCCACCATCGGCACGCTGAGCTACATCAGACACATCTGCTGATAAGCCCAGCGTGTTGGGCGGACTGAATGCGGTGTCTCTCATGCCAAAGCTTTGGAAGCGTAAGAACTTGAGTGTCGTGCCGCTGCCGCTGCTCATAAAACTGCCTGATAGCACGATCTTCCCATCAGACTGGCAGACGACGCCGGTGATGCTTTGGAACTGAATGCCAGATGATTCCAGATACGGCGGAACATCCGTTGTCCCATCGGCGTTCAGTCGTGTAAGGGCTCCCGGCGTGGCAATGCTGGCAATGAGCAGCTTGCCATCCGCTTGCAGGGCGATCGCGGAGACTCCGCTAGAGATGCTAGGCGCATAGCTGCCATCCAGTGTCCCATTGGCATTCAGTCGCGCCAGATTGGGTTGGAACTGACCACCCAGACCGTGGAATGCACCACCGACCAGGACCTTGCCATCTGCCTGTACCGCCACGCCTGTGATGCCATCAGGACCGATGAAGTCGAGCATGACGGGTGCGAATCCGGCGTCAGGTGTGAAGCGGGCATTGAAGGGGAAGTCCGGGACCAGTCGCAGCACATGAAAAGTCTGCGGATTGCCATCGAAGATGAACTGTCCGGCAAGCACGACTTTCCCATCCGCCTGCACGGCCATGGAACTGATGCTCATGACGGTAAGACCTGGAGCATTGACGTTGAGCATGGGATTATTGACACCATCCGCATAAAACAGCTTCAGGCCGCTGGGGCTGAATGGCCCGGGTTGTCCGGCGACGAGGATTCCCCCGGTCGGCAGCACCGCTGTGCATGTGTAGGGGCCCAAAGCAAAGCTGGCGTTCTGGTTGAACGTTGAATTCAGGGAACCATCGCTGTTCATGCCTGCAAGACCGCCGCTGGGTTGTTCGCCTGCCTTTTCAAACCATCCTCCAACGTAGAGATCGCTGCCACTCACGGCGAGCGCTTTCACCGACCCGCTGACTCCAGTGCCAAGGGTGGACCAAGTGCTTGCCGCTGTGTCCCAGCGGGCAATTCCGCCGGTGAAGAAGCCGCCTGCATAGACACTGCCTCCACTCACAGCTAGCGCGTTGACAGATGAACTGAAACCCACTCCCAGCGCCGACCAGGTGCCGCTGATCGTGCTCCATTTGGCAATGTTGTTGGCAGCCACACCTCCTGCCGTGCTGAAGCTGCCGCCTGCATACACATCCGTGCCATTCACTGCGAGTGCATAGACACTGCCATTCAAGCCGGAGCCCAAAGCCGACCAGGTGCTGCCGTCCCAGCGGGCGATACGATTCACCATGACCCCGCCTGCGGTGATGAAATCCCCTCCGACATACAGATCACTGCCGCTGACGGCCAGGGAATAGACCAATGCATCCACCCCCAAGCCTGGAGCCGTCCATTTCCCAGTGGGGATGTCCATCCGAGCGATGCCCAGACTCCTCACGCCATTCATTTGCGAAAAGCCGCCCGCTGCAAATAGCACGCTTCCAGACACGGCAAGGTCACGCACATCGTAGTCCGTCCCCAGTCCCACAGCCGACCAGACGCTGCCATCCCAGCGCGTGATGTTGTTGACCATGATCCCGCCCACTGATGAGTAGCTGCCGGTGAAAAGAATGCCGCCATTCGCCTGTACCACGATTTCCGATACTTGACCACCGACGACAGGTGCAAAGCCAGTGTCGAGAGTGCCGTCTGCATTCAGCCGCGCCAGCCGACTGCGTGGCGCACCGCCGACCATGGTGAAGTCACCGCCAATGAGGATTTTCCCATCTGGCTGCACGGTAGCTTCGAGTACGGAGCCATTGATGCCTGCATCCAAAAAGCTGGTGTCGAGACTGCCATTCGTATTGAAACGCGCCAGATTCTGCCGGGTCGTTCCCTGGCCAGAGTTTGTCAGACTGCCACCGATCAGGATCTTGCCATCGGCTTGCAGGGTTAGGCAGCGATCCAGAGAGAGACTTGGGTTGAAGGCTGTGTCCAGGATTCCATTCGCATTTAAGCGGGCCAGACCGCTTCGCGAGACGCCACCGATGTTGGTGAAATAGCCCCGAATAAGCACCTTCCCATCTGTCTGGACTCGGAGGGTGTTCACATCGCCATTCAGCACGGGGGCAAATGTGCCATCCAGCGTCCCATCGGCGTTCAACCGTGCCAAATAGCTGCGGGCTGCGCCACCCACGGCGGTGAAGCTGCCACCGATGAGGATTTTCGCATCCGCCTGCACCGCCACGGTCTCGACGGTGGTGCCGAAGTTCCCCGTGACATTTGGGTTGAAGCCACTGTCCAGAGTGCCGTCTTCATTCAACCTCGCGACTCGGTTTCGTGTCACTCCTCCCACCGTAGTGAATCCGCCTGCGATCAGGATTTTCCCATCCGCCTGCACGGCCACGCTTCTTACCTCACTGCCGATCAAAGGATTGAAATTCAGATCAAGAGTGTTGTCGGCATTGAGCCTTGCCAGATGGCTGCGAGCCACCCCGTCGATGCTATAAATGTAACCGCCCAGCAGCAGCTTCCCGTCCGCCTGCCTCGCCGTGCATAGCACAGTGCTGTTGCTGCCTGGATTGAACCCCGCATCCAGCTCTCCACTGGCGCTGACCAGGGCCATGCGATTGCGCTTCACTCCACCACTCGTGGTGAAATAGCCGCCCACGTAAATATCGGAGCCATTCACGGCGATGGCTTCGACAGTGCCATCATTCACTCCCTCACCGAGCGCCGACCATGCGTTGCCGTTCCACCGCGCGATGCCATTGGCCGGCACTCCACCTGCCGTGGTGAAGTAGCCGCCCACAAGCAGATCTGTCCCATTCACTGCCACCACTCGCACACCTGAATCCACACCAGAACCAAGCGCCGACCATTGCCCGCTCGTCGGGCTCCACTTCGCGATGTTGCTGACCTGGACACCCCCGATTTCAAAGAATGACCCGCCTGCATACAAATCACCGCCCATCACGGCCAAGGTCTCGACCATGACAGGAAATATGCCGCTGCCCAGGGCCGACCAGCTCATCGTCATGCTATTCCATTTCGCAATCCCTGACGCAGGGTTACCACCTGCATTCATGATGGAACCCGCCACATAGACATCTGAACCGATGATCTCTATGGCCTTCACCTCACCGCCGACTCCTGCCTGGAAGCCAAATCCAAGCGTCGTCCACATCCTGCCCACCGTGTCCCATTTGGCCACCCGGTTGGCCGTCATCCCACCGGCCGTGGCAAACATCCCGCCCACATACAGGTCCGTACCATGCATCTTCAGCACCTTCACCTCACCATCCACGTCAGGATTCATCCCTGGGGAAAAAGAGATCCCGAGCGTGGACCATTCACTGCCGTTCCAGCGTGCGATGTTGTACTGGTGCGAGCTGGTGCTCTGGATAAAACTAAAATTCATGCCTCCGACATACAGGTTTCCCGCAGGGTCCACGGCGACTGCATTAATGTTTGCGGTCTGCGTCGAAACACCCATGCTCACCCAGTCCGCATCGCTGAAGGTCGGATCAATCCGCACGGGATACACGGCTCCGGCATCCTCCACGATCACCGCTAGCCGTTGTGGCGTCACGACTTCCATCATTGCCTTTAGCCTCCTCCCAGTCGCATCTGTGACGCTGAGCCGACTGTAAGCAATGCCGCGTCCGGAACCCTCCAAGGTCAAATTCAAACCGGAATCAGACATCTGTGCCTGCGCGCCCGTCACCTTCAACTCAACACGCAGCGGTCCGCTGCCCGCCGGACTTTCCTGCACGAGGAAATCCTGCCGCACACCATCGGCACTGACCGAGTATTCCTCCACCAAACCACTCCGCACATAGCGGACGAGTCCGTCTGTCATCTCCACGCTGCCTTCTTGTGCCAGTTTCCTATCGGCTTCACGGCCCAAACTCTCAGCCTGGATTCGGAAAGGCATTCCCGCAGCATCGCCTTCCAACGTGGATTTAAGCCAAAGCCCTCCAGAGGTGATTCGGCCCTCTAGTTTTTGCAGCACACATCGCAATGCGGCTCCATCTTTGGTCGCATTGATGCCCAGACCTTCCCCTTCGTACTGCCTTCCCGCTTTCTCACCGAGCCTTGCCAGGGGAATTCTTTCGGTCACAGCCGCCTTCTTCGCGTTTGAATCCACCGGCTGTCCTTCACTGTGAAGGACTTGGGGAAGAACTTGAAAGACGACAGCCAAAAGAAGGAATATGAATTTCATGAGCGTGACTAAGAGTCTACAAGTATGGGTATGACAAGCAGAGAAAAACGCCACACGAACAAACTCAGTATTATTGGATAATCTAAATAAAATACTTGGGTATTTAATTTAAACTTTGGCGCGCCGTCAATAAATGACATCACGGCCAGCCAGCTCACTTTTGCCATGGAACTGTAGCCGCTGATCGCGGATGACCAGCTCGATGTGCAGGAGTACACGCTCCGCTATGTCCGCAGTCTGGAAAAAGACGTGGCAGATAGGATGGCACGTTTCATTTGAAAAGTGCGCCCGCCAGCGCGGTCAGTCTGCTCACCACTTACCCACGCCGGATCTCTGATCCCTTGAACCGAATGCCAAAGCGAAAGACCTTTTTCTTCCGGCACTGAATCTGACCGGTTTGCAGATCAAACTGCTCGGGTATCTCGATGTGATGTAGATCCACCGTCGCGTGAAAGCCGCGCTCGGAAAAGATGTCAATGAGGATAGCTAGGGCTTCAGGATCGTGGAAGAGCTTGCTTTCCGAGTTGATGTCTGCCCGGCCAGAGATGGCGTGGCGTACGATGATGGGCATCATTTTTTCCTCAATGAAGGTCACTACGGCCTGCATTAGTTCCGGCTTCTCTACCTTGTAGCCATCCAGTCGGCGGACCAGATCCTGCCGCGCGTGCCGGACGATCTCGCTAGCGAGCGGCAGCTTGCGCAGCAGGTCGAAGGTGCGCGGATCTAGCTCCAGGGAGCTTTGATACTCCAGTTCTTTGACGATGTTTTCCTGCACCAGCTCCAGCGGTGCCTGGGCATTGATGAAATGGTAATGGAATATCTCCTTGAGCGAGACCAGCGCATCATACGTCTTTTCCTTGAAGACCTTGTAACGGTTCCGCGCCAGCTTGGTGTCAAAGTCGGTGGCCCGCTCCTCCCACAGTTCACCGAGTTCTGAGCGCCGGACTTCCTCATTGTGGGCTAGCACTTCCTGCCCGCGTTTCATTTGCCTTGCGATGCTCTCTGCCTCATCCACAAACAGCACCATGATGTGGAAGATGGGTTGCTTGAAATGCGCTGCATCCAGTGTCTCTGAGAAATCGCGGCGCAGGCGCATCATTTCATCAAAGAGCATTTTTAGGCACTCTACTTGCACTTTCGTGCGCGGGAATCCGTCCAGGATCGCCCCATTCTGTTGCTCAGGTTCCAGAAGTTTGCGGATGAGGATGCTCACCACCTCGCGGTCCCCCACCATGCCGCCCTGCGCCTTGAGTTTCTGCGCCTCCGGGCTGTCTAGCAGGGCACTGACAACGATCGGCTCCGCCGTGATGCCGCGTAGCTCGCGGATGAAGTCTGTGTTTGTCCCTTTGCCCGCGCCCGGTGCCCCGCCGAGTAGGATCAGCTCCTTTGGGAAACGCAGCCGCTCACGCCCATAGTCCGCTTCGAGTTGCTTCCACACGTGGTTAAAGATGAGCTGAGCGTCTTTGATTTCCAGATCCGCTGGGGCTGCAGATTTGGTGGCGGATTCTGGCGTAGTGGGCTGCATTCGATGGGAACGGTTTATCGGCTCCAACCACCACATGTCAAATGCCAGCGCATCACTGCTGCTGGTCCGTTTATGGGGCGAAGGGCTGGGGGCTGAGAAGGAATTTATCAGGGTATCATGCAACTTTCCGCCGAGCATGACGGCCCTGTAGTGCCCCAATTACCCATCTGGAATGCTCTTACTGAGTGAATAATACTAGAATTTCAATAATTAAGCTCTAGCTTCGTCTTCTTTTTCCCGAGATGTCCTCTCCTGCCGCCGACATGCCTCCTGCACAGCGCGTGCGCCTCACTCCGTGGCGCGGGCCGCTGCATTTCCTACTGCTTCTCTGTACCAGTAGCGTTTCCCTTCTGCTGCCGTTGCTCTATATACTTGTTGTTGCTGGGTTAGGGCTTTTCATGGGCGCAGCCGCAATGGAGTGGACTGCGCATTTGGCGATGAGTGCAAGCTGGGTCTGGCAGGACGCATTGCCTGCTGCCTGGCTCGGTGCGGGCATCATGACTTGGATTTTTATGCTGCGCCCGTTGCTGCCGCGTCAGCGCTCCGTGCGTGTGGCATTGTTGATCACGCCAGCCAGCCAGCCGCAGTTGTTTAGCATCGTGGATGAGTTGTGCTGGCATCTGCGCTTAGATCCGCCGGACGAGGTGTGGCTGGACACCACCACCAGTATCCGCACCTCAATTAAAAACGGTATCAAAGGCATCCCCGCAGGGGAGATGGTCCTCCACATTGGCCTGCCCGTTGTCTCTGTGGTCAGCGCGCGCGAGTTCGCTGCCCTGCTGGTGCGGGAGCTAGCCATGAACGCTGGCGGCATCGGCACCACCTTCAGCCATGTCGTGCGGGAACTGCACACCTGGTTTTACCGCGCCCTGCACGAGCACGACCCCTGGGAGTTGCAACTGCGGGAAAAGCGCGCCAAAGAAACCACCTTCCAGAAATTTCTCCGCATTACCGCTTGGTTGTGGATGAGCGTGGCGAAGCTCCCCTTCGCCCTCCTTTTCCTCACCTCCCGCATCATCAGCGCCGCTGCCCTCCTGCGCCTGGCCGCCGGGGCTAAGATTGCTGCCGTGAATCTCATCAGCGCTGATCCCTGGCGCAGCCTCCAAGATAAAATGGACCTGCTGGACGCAGCCTGGCTGGCCTCCCGCGTGGAAATCCAGCGCGGTATGGCCCAGCAGCGACTGCCGGACAATCTCACACTTCTCCTCGCCCGCCACGTCGCCCGCGCCGCCCGCCAGAAGCAAGGTTCACCACCTGGGGCACAGAGCACCGCGCAGCCCAAAGGGGCCGCCATCATCGCCGATCTCCCTGCCGATGCCCCCGCCGCCGCCCAGTTGCGTGGGTTTGTGGATTTGTCACGGCAGGTTACCAGCTTCTACTACCAGCACGAGCTTGGCATCGCCCTGCATGAGCACCGCCTCGTCGCCGATGAGGAGGTCACCCACCAGAACCGCCGCGAGGACGAATCCCTCGTCATCATTCGCCGTTACTTTAGTGGCCTCGCCCACCCAGAGCGCGCCATGTGCGGTCTCGGTGCCACCCACACCGTCTCCCCCGGCATCCTTCACCTCCAAGACGAGATTATGCGCGTCCGCAATGAAATGAAGGAGTGGGCCAATCGGCTAAAGTTGTCGCTGAGGGAATGGAACATCGCCTGGCAGCGCCGTCGCGACCTTGAGGCCGCTGCCACCCTCAGCCTCGCGGGGTTCACTGTGTCACGCATCCAATTCGGCACAGAGGATACCAGCCCGCAATCCCTGCGCAACGAGGCGGCCCGCCAGCGCATGGTCATGGAGCATGTGGAAACATCCCTCCAAGCCTATGAAGTGAAGCTCGAAAGTCGTTTCGCCGCCGCTCTCGGCCTACTCTGGTGGACGGAAAAAGAGCTGCTCGACGACCGCCTGCTCGAACGCCGTGAAGAACTACCCGGTTGGGTCGCCATCTACGAGGCCATGGCCGGCGCTCTACCTTCTTTCCGCGAACTGCTGACTACCTTCTTCGCCTTCCAGACTCTCGGTGCCCGTTATGCCAACCTCGACGACGGCAGTAACTTCTTTAACGCCCTCCAGTCCGTCGTTCCAAAGATGACCAACCTCGTCCGCCAGATACTCCTCACTATGGATGGTGCCATGTACACCTTCACCCAGGACAAACGGCCCATTCCCCTCAATGACCATCTGCTCCAGGGCGGCGTGTTGCCAGATCCTTACAGCATCTCCATGAATCCCGGTGCCGCCGTTGATATGAAGGCTATGTCCGCCCAGATGGCTGCCGCAGCCTCAGATGTAGTCGCCCCCTTCGTGGACCGCTTCCTCCAGCTCTACCACAAGTCCTACGCCTGGCTCGCCGAATCCGCAGAGCGCACCGAACACCACTTCCTCGGCCCCATGAACATGGGCACCGATGTCGAACTGCTCATGCCGGAGGAATTCGCCAAAACCCGCGATACTCAGCCCCTCGTCACCGCCTGACCGCACCTGGTAGGGTTTCACCCCATAGAAAATTTGGCATGAGTGCCCGATCAATAATAGTTGACCGCAGCCAGTTCAGACAACTCAGAAACTCAACCAACAAGATCATGAAACACATCCAACTCCTACTTCTAGCTATCGCCTCTACCCTCATCGTCGCGGCTTGCGACAAGCAGAAAGCAGCCGTCGAGGCCAACAAGGACGCCGCCCAGGACGCCATTGACATCCGCAAGGACTCCGTGAACGCCGCTGCCCATGAGGCCAAAACACAGACCGATATTAACGCCACTGTGGACAAGGCGCGGATCGAAGCCAACAAAGACGCCGTCCAGGCGCAGCTTGATGCTGATAAGAAAAAAGCAGAGGCAGACGCCGCTGCCGAAAAGGCCAAGATTGATGCCGAGAGGAAATAGTGCGTAGCCCAACGCCGCCCCCAGAACACGAGTGTGTCCCGAATGTGGACCGATCTTCCTTCGGTGACGTCGCTGGCCAAACAACACCCAAACACATCCGGCGACGAATCCTCCCGGCAAGATTACGGAATGTGTTCGCGTAGATTGGCGTCATGCACGCAATACATCCAGGGCATCGTGCCACCCGCCGGGAGATCATCCAGGCGGGGGCGATTGGCTTGCTGGGGCTGGGGGTGAACCATCTGACGGCGCTGCGTGCCCTGGCCGCACCTGCCGCCACCGCAGCGAGGGCAAAGTCGGTAATCTACATTTTCCTCTCCGGCGGGCTGGCGCAGCATGAGAGCTTTGACCTCAAGCCAGACGCGCCGATGGAGGTGCGCGGGGAATTCAAACCGATCCGCACCCGCACACCAGGCACGCACATTTGCGAACACCTGCCGCGGCTGGCGAAGATATCAGAGAAGTGGTCCCTGGTGCGCTCGCTCACGCATGGCAGCAGCGATCATTCGCTGTCGCATCACATCATGCTCACGGGACGCAGCGAGACGCCCGTCGGATTCGATCCCAACAAACCGCAGTCCGCCGACTGGCCCAGCATCGCCGCGCAGGCCACGACCCTGCTGCCGCGAACCAACAATCTGCCACCGGCACTCGTGCTGCCTGACAAGCTCGTCCACCGCACCGGACGCACACTGCCGGGCCAGTTCGGCGGGATGCTCGGACGCGCCGCAGATCCCTGGTTCCTGGAGGCATCACCTTACAGGCCAAGCCATTACGGCGCGTATCCGCAGTATCTCTTTCATCATGAAACCGGCTTCGCGGTGGATGACGGCCTGCATTTCCAGGCACCGCACCTGGCCCTGCCGCAGGGGTTGACGCTTGACCGCGTGATGGACCGTGTGTCCCTGCGCGACTCGCTGGAGCGCCAAACCAATGATTTGACCGCGATCGCCGGGGATGTGCAGTTCGACACCTATCGCCAGGCCGCCGTCTCGCTGCTCGGCAATCACGGCGTGCATGATGCCTTCAGCCTGGAAAAGGCGGACCCAAATCAGCTCGACCGCTACGGGCGGCACAGCTTTGGCTGGAGCCTGCTCATGGCGCGGCGGCTCATCGAGACGGGAGTGCGGCTCGTTCAGGTGAACCTGGGGAATAATGAAAGCTGGGACACGCACCAGGCCGCCTGGAGAAACTTGAAGGGCTACCTGCTGCCGCCGATGGACCAGGCCGTCAGCGCGCTGATCGAAGACCTGGACGCGAGCGGCCTGCTTGATGACACGCTCATCGTCATGGGCAGCGAGTTTGGCCGCACGCCGAAGATCAAAAGCATCACCGCCGCCGCTCTGCCAGGCCGCGACCACTGGGGCGCGGTGCAGAGCCTCCTGCTAGCCGGCGGCGGCATCAAAGGCGGCCGTGTCATCGGCTCCAGCGACAAGCAAGGCGGCTACCCTGAGAGCGATGCCCAGACGCCCGAAAACCTCGCTGCCACCATCTACGAGGCGCTCGGACTGCCGCGTGAGACCATGTGGCATGACTTCACTAGCCGCCCGCATCCGCTCTACCAGGGCACGCCGATACCGGGGCTGGTGTGAGGCAAAGAGCCAGCAGGCTGCGGCCCGGCGCATGGGAATGGAAGGCTGCACGCACCGGCCTGCGATGAACAGTCCACCCTGGTGGGTTCTTCATTCGCGCATTTACGGCGCTGGCGGTACAGGCTCCGGGCACGAAGACTCTATGCGGGGCACATTCACATGCCGAGCAGAAGCCGGGCCTCCTCCTCGCTCATGCCACCCGCAACAAGTTTGGCGATGATGGCCTGACGCTCCTGTTTACGACCTTCGGCAATGCCTTCGGCGCGGCCAACTGAGATTCCTTCGGCGCGGCCTTCCGCATATTTGCCCGCTACGAGGGTGCGCTCGGTGCGGATGACATCCCAATAGCGATCATACGCCTATAGTTCGCTGCGGCTGAAGGCGGATTCGCCGGAGAGTTCCAGAGCCTCCCGTATCTCTGGGGCGCAACTGGCGACATCTCTGTGCAGCAGGCGCATCTCCGCCTCCGTGTCAGCCTCCCCTGTTTCGAGGAGGAATCTCAACCACGCCTGCTTCAGCGGGGCGATGTCTAAGTGTGTCTTGAACTTCGGCAGCTCGATGAAGACCAGCTGTAGCCCTTCGATCACCCGCTGCGGCTGCTCCACATTGACCATGCGGTAGTGGTGGTAAAAATCCGCCGTCTCACGATCAAACACGTCATTGAGCACGGACAGGCCCATCACGGGTTGGAGTAGCTCATACTGCTCGCCTTTCTCCAACTGCCGCACATAGGCCTTGCTGGCATTGAACAGCACGCGCTGGAGGAAAGCGCTGGTCCAGTTTATCTGCATCTCCACGATGAACTGCCGCCCCTGCTCATCGCGGCAGCGCACATCCACGATAGAGTGCTTGAGCAGGGGCAACTGCGGCACCTGATCGGCTGGCAGGTATTCCAGAGAGACGATCTGTCCGTCCGGCGGCAGTGGCAGCAGGGCATTAAGGAAGGAACGCAGGATCAGCGGGTGCTCGCCAAAGATGCGTTTGAAGACAATGTCATTCTTCGGATCAAGATAACGCTGAGTCATGCGGTCAACGTGCGGGCCGCGCCGGGCTGAGTCAAGCCGGCAGCATTCCCAGAGGCTGCCCTAACTGAGTGGGAGGGATGCTGGTTTCAATCCATGATCCTGCCCCACTCATTCTGCCAGCGCGGCTGCACAGACTCCAGGCAAGACCTGCCACCCCACGCCCGTAGGTTCAAGGATGAACTCTCCACCTACCATGCTCTCCATCCATTCCCATTCCGGCGGCGGTTTCTGCGACGGGGTTTCGCGCCGCAATTTCCTGAGGATCGGCGGACTTGCGATGGGCGGGCTTTCACTGCCGCAGCTCCTGCAGGCGGAGTCGCGGCAGCGCACGGGCACTGGACACAAGGCGGTCATCATGGTCTTCCTGCCGGGCGGTCCTGCGCATCAGGACATGTTTGATCTGAAGATGGACGCGCCCTCGGAGATTCGCGGTGAGTTCAAACCGATCTCCACGAACGTCGCGGGCCTACAGATTTGTGAGCACCTGCCGCTCATGGCGCGCATGATGGACAAATTCACGCTCATCCGTTCCATGTCCGACTGCGACACCGGGCACGATGCCTTTCAGTGCCTCACGGGACGCAGCGCGAAGCGGCAGCCGCCCGGCGGCTGGCCAGCGCTGGGCGCGGTCGTCTCAAAGCTCCAGGGCTGCACGGACGCCGCCATGCCGTCGTTCGTCGGGCTTGCGCCAAAGATGGGCCACATGCCCTGGGCGCGCACGGGGGAGCCGGGCTTCCTCGGCATCTCCCATGCGCCCTTTCAGCCAAACCGTGGCGGCGGCACGGAGGACATGTCGCTCAAAGGCATCAGCCTGGAGCGGCTGCGCGACCGCCAGGCTCTGCTGCACAGCTTTGACCAGATGCGGCGCGACATGGACAGCGGCGGCCTCATGGCGGGCATGGATGTCTTTCATCAGCAGGCGCTCGGCGTCCTCACCTCGCCAAGGCTCCTGCACGCGCTTGATCTCTCCCGTGAGGATCCGCGAATCGTCGGGCGTTATGGCAAGGGCGACCCGAAGCACCGCGATGACGGCGGCCCGCGCCTCACCGAGCACTTCCTCGCCGCGCGTCGTCTCGTCGAGGCCGGCGCGCGCGTCGTTACGCTGGCCTTCAGCCGCTGGGACTACCATTCAAACAACTTCGGCCAGCTCCGCGAAGACCTGCCGCTGCTGGACAGCGGCCTCACCGCGCTCGTGACTGATCTGCATGAGCGCGGCCTTGACAAGGACGTGGCCGTCGTCGTGTGGGGCGAGTTTGGCCGCACGCCCATCATCAATGCCAAAGGTGGGCGCGACCACTGGCCGCGCGTCTCCTGCGCCCTGCTGGCTGGGGGGGGAATGCCGCACGGACAGGTCATCGGTGCCACTGACCGGCTCGGCGGCGAGCCCACGGAGCGCCCCGTCGCCTTCGGGGAAGTCTTCGCCACACTGTACCGCCATCTCGGCATTGATGTCACGAAGACCACGATCACCGACCTGACAGGCCGCCCGCAGTACCTCGTGGATGGTTTCCTTCCAATGCCAGAGCTTATCTGATTTCCCATGCGCCCAAATCTGCTACTCACCCTCACGGCCCTGCTGCCGTTGTTCTCAGCCGCCGATGAGCGGCAGTTGAACTTCGCCAATGACATCGTGCCTATTTTGACCAAAGCCACATGCAACTCGGGCGGGTGTCATGGCAAGGCCAGCGGGCAGAACGGGTTCAAGCTCTCGCTGCTGGGCTTCGAGCCGCAGGAGGACTATGAACACATCGTCAAGGAGGCGCGCGGTCGGCGTGTCTTCCCCGCTGCGCCGGACCGCAGCCTGCTGCTGACGAAGGCGGTCAACACGACCCCGCATGGCGGCGGCAGGAAGCTAGATGCGAAGTCGGAGGACTACCAGACGCTCGTGCGCTGGATCAGCCAGGGCATGCCCTATGGCCGGGACACGGACCCGAAGATGGTGCGCATTGAGGTCCGGCCCTCCCAGCAGACGATGGTGCTCAAAGGCAGCCAGCAGCTCCAGGTGCTGGCGCATTACTCGGACGGCTATGTGCGGGATGTCACCCGCAGCTCGCTTTATGAGCCTAACGAAAAGAGCATGGCCGAGGTGGGCGAGACGGGTCTCGTCTCCCTCAATGACCTGCCGGGCGATGTGGCGGTGATGGTGCGCTATCAGGGAAAGGTGGGCGTCTTCCGCGCTACGGTGCCGCTGGGTGCGCCGGTGGAGAACCTGCCCGCCCCGCGCAACTTCATTGACGAGCGTGTCTTTGCGAAGCTGAGGCAGATCGGAATCCCGCCCTCGCCGCTGTGTGATGACGCCACCTTCCTGCGGCGTGTGACCGTGGACCTGACGGGCAGGCTACCGACGCTGGAGGAGACGCGCGCCTTTGCCGCGAACCGCTCGACGGAGAAGCGCGACCAGGCCATCGAAGGCCTCCTCACCAGCGCCGATCACGCGGACTTGTTCGCCAACAAATGGGCCGCGCTGCTGCGCAACAAGCGCGAGGACAAGCGCGACATCACCGCGAACTTCGCCTTCCACTCCTGGGTGCGGGACAGCCTGCTGGCGAACAAACCGTATGACCAGATCGTGCGCGAGCTACTGGCCGCCACCGGCGATGTTTTGGAGAACCCCGCCGTGGCCTGGTACAAGCGCGTGAAGGAGCCGCAGCAGCAGCTCGAAGACGTGGCGCAGCTTTTCCTCGGCGTGCGGATGCAGTGCGCGCAGTGCCATCACCATCCCTTCGAGAAGTGGAGCCAGCAGGACTATTACAGCTTCGGTGCTTTCTTCAGCCAGGTCGGGCGCAAGCCCACGGCGATCAAAGGGGAGGAGATCATCTTCCACAAGCGCGGCGTGGCGCAGTCGGTAAACAAGCGCACGAAGCTGCCTGTGAAGCCTGCGGGCCTGGGCAGCGACGCCCTGGACATCCCTGCCGATGAAGACCCACGCCTGCGCCTTGCGGACTGGATGAGCGACAAGGCGAACCCTTTCTTCGCCAAGTCGCTGGTGAACCGCTACTGGAAGCACTTCTTCAATCGCGGCCTCATTGAGCCGGAGGACGACATGCGGGAGACCAACCCGCCCGCGAACCCCGAGCTGCTGGACGCCCTGGCGCAGGAGTTTGTAGCAGGCGGCTATGATCTGCGGCGGCTCGTGCGCAGCATCGTCCAGTCCCGCACCTACCAGCTCAGCGCTGTGCCCAACGCGCACAACGGCGTGGACCGCCAGAACTTCAGCCGCTACTACCCGAAGCGCCTGAGCGCGGAGGTGCTCTTTGATTCCGTGAACGCTATGACCGGGGCGCGCAGCAACTTCGCGGGCCTGCCAGCGGGCACGCGCGCCGTCTCACTGCCGGACAACAGCTACAACCAGGGATCCTACTTCCTCACCGTCTTTGGCCGCCCGGAGGGGGCCAGCGCCTGTGAGTGCGAGCGCACGCAGGAGGCCAGCCTAGCGCAGAGCCTGCACCTGCTGAACGCGCAGGACATCCAGCAGAAGCTCACCGCTGGCGATGGACAGGCTGCGAAGATGGTCATCGATGTGCGTCCTGATCCTGAGAAGTTGCGCGAGCTTTACCTCACAGCCTTCTCCCGCGAGCCGAACGCCGACGAGATGTCGCTCGCCGAACGCCACCTCGCCAGGCCGCGTGTGGATGGGGAAGGCAAGCTACTGGACTCCCAGCAAGCGAAGCGTCAGGGCTACGAGGATATCCTCTGGGCCATCCTGAACACCAAGGAGTTCCTTTTCAATCATTAAGGCCATGATCAACGGAGCGCGGACGCCCTCGTGCGCATGGATGCTGATTTCCACGCTGCTCATGTCCTCAGTGGCATGCGCGCAGCTCGCCTCGTTGCCCGCGCCGCGTCTGCTCTCGCTGATGCCGATGGGCGGTCAGGCGGGCACGACGGTGGAGGTCACACTGACGGGCACCGATCTGGATGAAGCCAATGCTTTGCGCTTTTCAGTTCCATCCATCACGGCCAAACCGAAGCTGGATGCCAAAGGCCAGCCGGAGATGTTCAAATTCATCGTTACCCTGCCCGCCGATGCGCCACGCGGGATTCATGAGGTGCGGGCGGTGACACGTTTCGGTATCTCCACGGCGCGCGCTTTTGTCGTCGGCGGACTGCCAGAGGTCGTGCGGGCGAAGCCATGCAACACGCCTGTGACCGCGCTGCCGCTGGAGATCGGCACAGTGTGCAATGCCAGCGTGACGGTTGCGGCGGCGGACCACTACAGCTTTCAGGCAAAGAAGGGCCAGCGCGTGCTGGTGGACTGCGCGGCCCCCGAGATTGATTCGAAGCTGCTCAAGGTCATCATCATCACTGATGCCCAGGGGCGCGACCTGCTGGTGAACCGGCGCGGTGGCCTGGTGGACTTTACTGCTCCGGCGGAGGGGCGTTACATGATCAAGGTTCACAGCCTCACCTATGAAGGCGGCGCGGAGCATTTCTACCGCCTCACACTCACGGATGCAGGCCACACTGAGTTTCTGTTCCCGCCGATGACCGGCAATGGCTTCAGCGTCTTTGGCCGCATGACGGGAGGCACGCCGGACCCGAAGACCGTGCTGGACGGAAAACCACTTGAGGTAAAGGCCATGAAGATGGAGATGGAGTCCAATGCCCCGCTGGCGACCACCGCCCAGGGGCTGCCGCTGCCTCTAGCCGCGGTGAGTTCGCCGACTTTTTCGTTCAGCAGTTCTGAGGCGAAGTCGCTGCCCCAGCACATCACCCTGCTGCGCGGGAGCGGAGCCACGATGCTGGAAAAAGAACCTAATAGCGGCGGTGCTGACAGCCAAAAAATCACGCTGCCCTGCGACATCGCTGGGCAGTCCTATCCTGCGGCGGATGTGGACAGCTATGAGTTCACGGCGAAGAAGGGCGAGGTCTGGTGGATCGAAGTCACCTCGCATCGTCTGGGTTTGCCCACTGATCCCTTCGTGGTCGTCCAGCGCCTCGCCGCGGAAGGCAAGCTGACCGACGTGGTCGAGATCAACGACATCGCCAACCCCATCGCGGGCACGCCTTACGATGCCGGTTCATCCGATCCGCTAGGCAAGTTAGAGATCAAGGAGGACGGCATCCACCGCCTGCAATTGCGCGATCTCTTTGGCAGCACGCGCACTGATCCGCGTCATGTCTATCGCCTGCAAATCCGCAAGGCCGCACCTGACTTCGCTCTCGTCGCTTGGCCATTTCATGCGCCGACCGTGAATAACGACCGCAGTGCGCCCGCGAAGCCGCTGGCGCTTTGGAAAGCAGGCACCATGGCCTTGCAGGTCGCTGCCATTCGGCGCGATGGTTTTGATGGAGAGATCAATCTGCGCGCCGACGATCTGCCCGCAGGTGTGACCGCGCAAGGCAGCAAGGTGCCCGCCGGAAAGACGCAGGGTTTCGTTTTCCTCACCGCCGCTGAGACCGCCCAGGCGGCCGAAGTATATCTGCGGATATTCGGACGCGCCACCGTGGATGGAAAGACCGTCGAGCATCCCGTAAGGCTCGCCTCCGTGATCTGGCCTGTCGGCGACATGAACACCGAGATACCGCGCGCCCGCTTGGCGGCGGAGAATGTGATTTCCATCAGCGGCAGGGAGATGCGTCCGATCAGCATCGCGCCTGCTGAGAGCAAGGTTTATGAGGGCAGGGCAGGGGAGACGCTCACCATCCCGCTGAAGATCACCTGGCGGGGCGAACCCACGAGTGCGATCAAGCTCAAGGCCATCGGCACAGGCTTTGAGACTATTAAAGAAGTGGATGTCGCCCTCAAGGCCGCCACCGCGAATGTCACCATTGATCTTGCCGCTCTCAAGACAGCGCCGGGAGAGTATGTTTTTGCCCTCAACGGAGTGGGAAAGGGGAAATACACCCGCAATCCGGCAGACACGAAATCAGCGCCGAAGGATTACGCGGAGATCATCGTGTCCGAGCCAATCCGCATCACGGTCAGGGCTGCGGACAAGAAATGACCCTTGAGGCGTGTTCCACCACGGTTTGGATGTGAATATCCTCGAATTTCCCCTTGCCAAGAAAGTCATCCGTGGTTCCTTCGCGCCCTCTAAAATCAAACATACCAACCCGCCTGACAAGGTGTCGGGTTTTCCAACAGACCATGAGCGAAGCAACCACCAGCCCCCAAGCATTCCAACTGCACGACAAAGACACCGGTAGCGCCGATGTGCAGGTAGCGATCTTGACGGCACGCATCAACGAACTCACGCAGCATCTCGCTGCCCACAGCAAGGACCACTCCACACGCCGTGGCCTGCTGAAGATGGTGGCCCGCCGCCGCAAGCTGCTCGACTATCTCAAGCTGACCGCGATGGACCGCTACCAGAAGCTCCTCAAGAGCCTCGGCCTGCGCCGTTAACATTCATTTTCTGCAAGGGGTGATGCCATGACGCATCGCCCCTTCTTGCGTAGGCGTACAACAATGCCTGCGGTCTGCCAGACAGCCCCTTTGCTGCGTCAGGTCATGCCCCGGCCCCATCTGGGTGCCCTTTCCCCAAACAAACCAAACAAAGAAGAACACAACCTATGGCCATCCATAAAACCACCACTCCCTGCGGTTCAGGGATCATCGAAATCGAAACCGGCAAGCTCGCCCACCTAGCCGACGGCGCAGTCACCGTCCGCCTCGGTGACACCATCGTCATCGTCACCGCAGTCTCTGCCACCAAGATCAAGGAAGGACTCGACTTCTTCCCCCTCTCCGTGGAATACAAAGAAAAAGCCTCCGCCGCCGGCAAGTTCCCCGGCGGCTACTTCAAGCGCGAAGGTCGCCCTACGGAAAAGGAAATCCTCACCTGCCGCATGACGGACCGCCCGCTGCGTCCGTTGTTCCCGAAAGGCTACCTTTATGAAACCCAGATCGTCGCCCTCCTGCTCAGCGCCGATGGTGAAAATGATTCCGACATCCTCGCCATCAACGGTGCCTCCGCCGCACTCTGCGTGTCCGACATCCCCTTCGCTGGCCCCATCGGTGCCGTGCGCATCGGCCGCAATGGCGGCCAGTTCGTGGTGAACCCCACCCACAGCCAGCGTGAACTCAGCGACCTCGACCTCGTTTATGTCGGCAACAAGACCAATGTCATCATGATCGAAGGTGCGGCCAATGAGTTGCCCGAGGCCGACTTCATCGCCGCCCTCCGCTTCGCCCAGGAAAGCATCCAGGGACTCGTGAAGGCCCAGGAAGAACTCGCAGCCCTGGTCAACAAACCCAAGCGCGTGGTGCCCCTCATGCTGGTGAAAGACGAACTGCTCGAAGTGGCCTACGAAATCGCGGGCGACCGCATCGAAGGCGCGCTTTACCAGCCTAGCAAAATCGCCCGTGGCAAAGCTGTCGGTGCGCTCAAGGACGAAGTGGAAGCTGCGATCAAAACACGCTTCCCAGAGGCGACCAGCTTTGAGATCGGCCAGGCCTTCGATTACCTGCAAAAGAAAGCCTTCCGCATCTCCATCCTCGACAAACTCAACCGCTGTGATGGTCGCGGCATTGACCAGATCCGCAACCTTTCCGGTGAAGTCTCCGTCCTGCCCCGCACCCATGGCTCTGCCCTGTTTGCCCGTGGCGAGACCCAGGCTCTCTCCATCGCCACCTTGGCCCCGGCTGATGAAGCCCAGGAGATGGACACCTACGCCGGTGGTGCAGACAGCAAACGCTTTATCCTGCACTACAACTTCCCTCCCTTCTCCGTGGGTGAATGTGGCCGTTTCGGCGGACAAAACCGCCGTGAGATCGGTCACGGTGCCCTCGCAGAGCGCTCCATTGACGCAGTCATCCCACCAAAGGAAAAGTTCCCCTACGCCATCCGCATCAGCAGTGAGGTGATGGCCTCCAATGGCTCCACTTCGATGGCTTCCGTCTGCTCCGGCGTCATGGCCCTCATGGACGCTGGTGTGCCCCTGACCCGCCCTGTGGCCGGCATCTCCGTCGGTCTCGTCACTGAGTTTGAAGGCGACCACATGAAGCGCTACCTCACCATGATGGACATTCTCGGCTCAGAGGACCACTTCGGCGACATGGACTTCAAGCTCTGCGGCACCGATGTCGGCGTCACCGGCTACCAGCTTGATCTCAAGCTCCCCGGTATCCCCTTGAGCATCCTTGAGGAAGCTATCGGCAAAGCCAAAAACGGTCGCGGCGAAGTACTGCGCGCCATGGCCGAGGCCATCAGCGAGATCAAGCCACTCAGCCCGCACGCCCCACGCATCGAGATCATCAAAATCAACCCCGACAAGATTGGTGAACTCATCGGCCCCGGCGGCAAGAACATCAAAGCCATCCAGGCCGAGTCCGGCGCTGAGATCAGCATTGAGGATGACGGCACCGTCTATGTTTATGCCACCCGCCGTGAAGGTCTGGAGCGCGCCATCGAGATGATCAGCGGTGCCTCCCAAGAGATCGAGATTGGTAAAATCTATACCGGCAAGATCGTCAGCACGACGAACTTCGGTGCCTTCATGAACCTCGGCGGCAAGAAGGACGGTCTCATCCACATCAGCGAGCTGGCCGACTTCCGCGTCAACCGCACGGAAGACGTCGTCAAGGTCGGCGACATCGTCACCGCCAAGTGCCTAGGCATAGACGAAAAAGGTCGCGTGAAGATGAGCCGCAAGGCCGCCATGAAAGAGAAGGACGAAGCAGCCAAGGTAGCAACTGAGTCGTAACTTTTCCAGCAACAACGATAACTTCCCTGACGGGCGCGGATCGGCAACGGTCCGCGCCTTTTTGTTGTCATGTGCTTGCCACCCTTGTGCCGCCAAGGTGGCGAATCCTCCTCCTCGAAGGATCACGCTGCTGGAGCTCGCCAGATTCTAAGATTCGAGGACGAGTAGGAGAACGAGGACGAATGTGCAAGTGGGCGATGCACCTCATGCCAGTGTCAGCAATGAGTGGGGATTCTGAAAAATCGAAATCCGAAATGTGTGCTATGATGAATGATCCTCTCCTGGAGCACCCCAAGTGTTGATCTTGTCCTCTGAGCCTCCCGACTAGCTAGATATGGGTTACGCAGCGTGAGCGAGGGTGAAGCCGAGGCAGGCGGCTTGTTTTTGACGGGCTTTGAGTCGTCGTGCGTTGGCTTGTGGGTTGGGCTTGAAGGCTTCCTTCTCATCGTAGCTTTTCTGCACTTTGATCATCCCATACACGACTCTCACCAGCTTGTGCATTGTTGCGCATCGTAGGCGTCAGTCTTGCGTCCTGGCACGCCTTTGACGTGCCGGGCGTTGACCAGGAATACGTCGGTGTCCGCAGCGCTTCTTGTTCTGGGGCTGTGGCTTGGTCTTCTTCATCGCGTGTGTTTGCGGGGAGGGTGCTGACGCGAAGGCAGCTTCTTGAAGAGGGGAAACTCTCCCGAACAGGGACACCGCCCCGGAGCTTGCGCTCCAAGGCGTGCTAATATTGTTCTACTCGCAGAAGCGGCGACCATGCTAAAAAAATCGAGGTTGCGATTCATCTTCGCACTGCCGGGATCAACGCCCCAGTTACTCTCCGTTCCACATCCCTTGCACCGTGGATTGATTGCTGGAAAGGGGCTGACGTTCGTCTCCGAATCGGCTCATTTGTCTTTCAGGCGGGTGAAAACCTGCGCTTCGCCAAAGAGCTTGTTCCAATCGCTGCCTTTGTCCTCCAGCACCTTCTTCGCCTGGGCAGGCCCGGCGGTTTGGTCGCCCTCCTGGCTTAGGACGCGGATGCTCAGAGTCTCGGCATTCGTTTTCTCCACCCAGGCGACTGTGTAAACCGCATTGCCCACCGCAGGCAGGCCGTCCTCAAAGCTCGCCACCGCGCGGATTTGCAGCAGATCGCGCTCCCGCACTTTGAGTGAACGCGCCTCCATGTAGGTGCCGCCTTTTTCATTCACCGGGTAGTGGATCATCAGCGCGTCCCCCACTTGTGCCACGACAGCATAGGAGCGCTCGCGCGGGTCATGGTTCTCACTCTCGACCATCCACACGCCGGTCAGCGTCGCGTCAGGCTTGGTAAAGCCTTCTTTGAAAACAGGCTCTTTGAACAGGCAAGAACTCAGACTCAGGGAAAGAAGTGCGGCGACGGCGATGCGGATATTTTTCATTAAATCGAAAGCTATCAGAGAACCCTCGTGCCTGTCCAGAACTCACGCGCTGTTTCCTTTTGTGCATGGAAACGATGCGTTCAGTTGAACTCCGGCACCGTAACTCTACCCTGCCTCCCCCATGCCGAAAAAAAACGCCGCCAAAGCCCCGAAGAACCCGATACCGAGCGATGTGATCCAGATACGCGGGGCGTGGCAGAACAACCTGCGGGGCATTGATCTCGACCTGCCGCTGGGGAGGCTGTGCGTGGTCACAGGACCGAGCGGATCAGGCAAGTCATCGCTGGCCTTTGACACCATTTATGCCGAAGGGCAGCGGCGCTATGTGGAGACCTTCTCCCCCTACACACGGCAGTTCTTTGAGCGCATGGACAAGCCAAAAGTGGACTCCATCCACGGCATCCCGCCCGCCATCGCCATTGAGCAGGTGAACAACATCCGCTCCACCCGCAGCACGGTCGGCACCATCACGGAGATCAATGATTACCTCAAAATACTCTTCCCACGCCTGGCAGAGGCCACCTGCCCGGAGTGCAGCCGCCCCGTGCGCCCGGAGACGGCGGAGAGCATCCAGCGTGAGCTGATGGGTTCCCATGCCGGAAAGCAGGGCATGATCGGCTTCGGCGTGCCTGTGCCGAAAGGGACGAAGGTGGACGAGTTCTTCCCCTTCCTGCAAAGCCAAGGCTACCTCCGCGTCTGGCTGTACGGCGAAATCATCCGCACCGATGAACCCGCCGCGATGAAGGGGCGCAAACTCCCCGCTATCGTCCTCGTCGTGCAGGACCGTGTGACGTTGGAAGCGAAGCAGAAGGCGCGTTTGAGCGAGGCTATTGAGGCTGCGTTGCGATTGGGCAAGGGGACGTTGACGGCGGTGCTGACCAACTCCGAACTCGTCTCCTTCTCCACCGACTGGCGCTGCGCTGATTGCGATATTCAATTGCCCGCGCCCACCCCTGGTCTGTTTTCCTTCAACAGCCCCATCGGCGCGTGTCCGACGTGCAAGGGCTTTGGCCGCACGCTCGGCCTGGACATTCACAAAGCCATGCCGGACGAGGCACTGAGCATCCGCGCAGGACTCGTGAAAGCATTCTCCGGCAGCACCTACCGCGAGAGTCAGGACGACCTGGAGCGCGCTGCCAAGGCCAAGGGCGTGGACCTTGACAAGCCCTTCTGCGACCTGCCGGAGGAGCATCAGAAGTGGCTCGTCGAAGGCACGGATAAAGACCCGGAGCGCGCATGGAAGCGCGGCGAGTGGTATGGCGTCAAAGGCTTCTTCAAATGGCTGGAGGCGCGCGCCTACAAGATGCACGTCCGCGTCTTCCTCAGCCGCTTCCGCGCCTACACGACCTGCGCGGACTGCGACGGCGGGCGCTTGAAAAAGGACGCCTACAACTTCCGCATCGCGGGCCGCACCATCGCCGATCTGTGGAACCTGCCCGTCATCAACCTGCTGCCCTTCATCCAAAGCTGGACGGTGAGTGAAAGCGACGGTGCCACGCGGATGCTGCGGGATGAAATCTGCGGCCGCCTCAGCTACCTGGACCGCGCAGGTCTAGGCTACGTCCACCTCGACCGTCAGACGCGCACGCTCAGCGGTGGCGAGCTGCAGCGCGTGAACCTCACTACCTGCCTCGGCGCGTCGCTGGTGAACACGCTTTTCGTTTTGGACGAGCCCTCCATCGGCCTGCATCCGCGCGACATCGGGCGGCTCATCGGTGTGATGGAAGGTCTGCGGGACAAGGGCAACACGCTCCTCGTCGTCGAGCATGAGGAGTCCGTCATGCACGCGGCGGATCACCTCATCGAGATCGGCCCAGGGCGCGGTGACAAGGGCGGCACCCTCGTCTATGACGGGCCGATGAGCGGCCTGCTGAAGCAGCACGGCTCGCTGACCGCAGACTACCTCACCGGCCGCAAAACCATCCCCGTGCCGGAGAAGCGCCGCCCGGTGGTGAAGGGGCGGCTTTTGCAGATCAAAGGCGCGAGGCAGAACAACCTGAAGAACCTGGATGTGGACATCCCGCTCGGCATCTTCTGCTGCATCACTGGCGTGTCCGGCTCCGGCAAGAGCACGCTCATCCACGAGGTGCTCTATCGGAACCTCCAGCGCCTGCGCGGCGAGGTGGGCGAGGATGAACCGGGCAGGGTGAAGGCCATCACGGGCCATGAAAAGCTGAGCCAGGTCGTGATGGTGGACCAGTCGCCGCTGGCGCGCACGCCGCGCAGCACGCCCGCCGTGTATGTCGGTGTCTTCGATGCCATCCGCACCCTGTTTGCCGAGACGGAGGACGCGAAGGTGCTCGGCATCGGCCCCGGCTTCTTCTCCTTCAACTCTGGCGATGGCCGCTGCGAGCGCTGCTGGGGCACGGGCTACGAGAAGATCGAGATGCAGTTCCTCAGCGACCTCTTCGTCACCTGCCCGGAGTGCGAGGGCAAGCGCTACCAGCCCCACGCGCTGAAGCTGCTGCTCAACGGCAAGAGCATCCACGACGTGCTCTGCATGACCGTGGAGGAGGCCGTGCGCTGGTGTGAAGCGAGTTTTCAACTCGTTCCCCCCGCACAAAAATCGCAGGCGCGCCGCTTCACCCAAATCGCCGCACAGCTCGCCATTCTCGAAGAAGCCGGACTCGGCTACCTCAAGCTCGGCCAGCCGCTGAACACGCTCTCCGGCGGTGAAGCACAACGCCTCAAGCTCGTGGGGCACCTCATCGAGTCAGAGGGCGCGGTAACCCATTCGGCAGGCAAGATGCCTTTGCTGCTGCTCGATGAACCCACCACGGGCCTGCACTTCGACGACATCGCGCTGCTCGTGAAGCTGCTGCAGCGCCTCGTCAACGAGGGGAACAGCCTCATCGTCATCGAGCACAACCTCGACGTGATCCAATGCGCCGACTGGGTCATTGACCTCGGCCCCGATGCGGGTGCCGACGGCGGCCATCTCGTCGTGGCAGGCACGCCGGAGACCGTGGCGGCGTGCGCGGAGTCGTGGACGGGGAGGTATCTCGCTGAAAAGTTTCAGGTTTCAGGTTCCAAGTTTAAAGTTGCTGAATCCATCAGCAGGTCACGCGCTGGCAAACTTGAAGCTATAAACCTGAAACCTGAAACTCGTAACGCCATCAGCATCCGTGGCGCTCGTGAGCACAACCTGAAGAACATCTCCCTCGACATCCCGCGCGACCAGTTTGTCGTCGTCACGGGACTCAGCGGATCGGGAAAGTCCACGCTCGCCTTTGATCTCGTGTTTGCCGAGGGGCAGCGGCGCTTCCTCGACAGCATGTCAGTGTATGCGCGCACCTTTGTGGAGCAGATGGAGAAGCCGGAGGTGGACCTCATCACCGGCGTGCCGCCCACAGTCGCCATCGAGCAGCGCATCTCGCGCGGCGGCGGCAAGTCCACCGTGGCCACGGTCACGGAGGTCTGGCACTTTCTGCGCCTGTTGTTCGCCAAGCTAGGCACGCAGTACTGCCCGAGGTGCGATGTGCCCGTGCAGAAGCAGAGCGTCAGCGCCATTGTGCAAACCGTGGCCGCGCGTGCGAAGCAAGGCTCCGTGCAGCTCCTCGCGCCGCTGATCAAGGCGCGCAAAGGCTTCCACACCGAGGTGGCAGAGGTGGCGCGGAAGCATGGCATCGAGACGCTGCTGGTGGACGGCCAGTTCCGCGACACGCTGAACTTCAAGCCGCTGGCCCGCTTCAAAGAGCACACGATTGACGCCGTGGTCACGCGCGTGGACAAAGGCGCGTCCGAGATCGAGTTGCGGCCGCTTTTGGAAAAGGCGCTGAAAATGGGCAAGGGTACCGTGAAGCTGCTGACGGCGGACAAGTCCGTGCAGGTGCTCAGCATCGAGATGAGCTGTCCGCAATGTGAACTGTCCTTCGAGGAGCTGGACCCGCGCCTGTTCTCCTTCAACAGCACGCACGGCTGGTGCCCGGACTGCCGCGGTTTTGGCTTCACCGTCAGCGAACACGGGGCGACTCCGCGCCGCGATGAGGTCTCCAAGCTCGAAGCCGAACTCGAAGAGGAGCGCCGCCTGACCCGCAGTGAAGATGACGACGAAGAAAGCGAACGCAGCGAGTGCAAGACCTGCCAGGGCAGCCGCCTGAACAAGACCGCGATGGCAGTCAAACTCAGCAGTTACAATCCCGCGTCTGCGGGACCCGCCGCCAAGGCCAAGTCGCCGCCGCCTTTGTTCCGCATCCATGCGCTTAACCATCTCTCCGCCGAGGCGGCAGCGCAGGAAATCACCAGGCTCTCCTTCACAGGCACTCAGGGCGAGATCGCGCGCGACATTTTGGCCGAGATCAAACAGCGTCTGCACTTCATGAAGGAAGTCGGCCTCGGCTACCTCCAGCTCAATCGCAGCGCCGACACGCTAAGCGGTGGCGAGGCGCAGCGCATCCGCCTTTCTGCCCAGCTCGGCTCAAACCTGCGCGGCGTTCTGTATGTGCTGGATGAGCCGACCATCGGCCTGCATCCGCGCGACAATGAGCGCCTGCTGAACACGCTCGTGGCCCTGCGGGACAAGGGGAACTCACTGCTCGTCGTCGAGCATGACGACGACACCATGCGCCGCGCCGACACCATCATTGACCTCGGCCCCGGTGCCGGTCGCTTCGGCGGCGAGGTCATCTCCCAGGGTGATCTGAAGCACATCCTCAAAGACAAAAAAAGCGTCACTGGGCGTGAGCTGCGGACGCCGATGAAGCATCCGCTGCGGGGTGGGCGACGCGCTTTGCCCAAGACGAAAAAAGCGGGCTGGCTGACCATCGAAGGCGCGCACGCGAACAATCTCAAGGATGTCACGATCAGCATCCCGCAGGCACGGCTCACGGTCATCACGGGTGTCAGCGGCAGCGGCAAGAGCACCTTCCTGCATCAGGTCTTGTTCCCTTGTGCCAAGGCGGCCACGAGCCGCGATCATAAGCTGAAGGGCACCCAGACATGGCAGGCGGCGCACGGCTTCGACCAGCTCGCCTATGTGTATGAGGTGGACCAGTCGCCGATCGGCAAGACCTCGCGTTCCTGCCCGGCGACTTATGTGGGCGTGCTGGATGACATCCGCAAACTCTTCGCCCAGGTGCCCGTGGCCCGCGCGCGCGGCTACGATGCGGGAAGGTTCTCGTTCAACACCGATGGCGGGCGCTGCGAGAACTGCCAGGGCAACGGCGAGGTGAAGGTGGAGATGAACTTCCTGCCCACCACGCGCGTGCATTGCGAGGTGTGCCACGGCATGAGGTTCAATGCCGCCACTCTGGAGATCGGCTTCAATGGCAAAAACATCGGCCAGGTGCTGAAGATGAGCATCACCGAGGCGGCGGAGTTTTTCGCCAGCCAGCCGCGCATCGCCCGGCCACTGCAACTGCTGGCCGACACGGGCGTGGGCTACCTCCAGCTCGGCCAGCCCAGCCCCACGCTCAGCGGCGGCGAGGCGCAGCGCATCAAGCTGGTCACCGAGCTTAGCGGCGGCGTCTCCCGCAGCGCCACGGAGAAGCTGCGTGGCCTGACGAACACGAAGAAGAACCTCTACCTCATCGAGGAGCCGACGATCGGCCTGCACATGAGCGATGTGGCGCGCCTGCTCGACATCCTGCACCGCCTAGTGGACGACGGCCACACGGTCGTCGTCATTGAGCATCACCCCGATGTCTTCGCGGAGGCGGACTACATCCTCGACATCGGCCCCGAAGCCGGGCCGGAGGGCGGCCAGGTCGTCGCCAGTGGCACGCCGGAGGAAGTGGCCAGGCACAAGACGAGCGTGACCGCGCCGTTTTTGCGGAGGGTGCTCGGTTTGTAAGTACATCCGGCTTGAAGCTTTTTTGGGGCGAGGTGGAAGTTGGGAGTTGCCTCGTGTGCCAGACTTGCAGAACATGGAACGTTCCCTTTGCCCTCATGAATTGCTTTGACCCCACCGCCCATGCTTTGAGTGTGAACCGCCGCGCGTTCCTCACGCAGTCGGCTTATGGGCTGGGTGGTATGGCCTTTGCCTCGCTGCTGGGTCAGGCGCAGGGCGGGATCGCGGGCGCGATGGTAAAGCCGCACCTGCCGGTGAGGGCAAAGCGGGTGATCTTTCTGTGCATGGCGGGTGGCCCTTCGCATTTGGAGACCTTTGATTGGAAGCCGAAGCTCAAGGAGTTGGATGGCAAGCCGTTCCCGGAGTCCTTCACGAAGGGGCAGCAACTGGCGCAGCTTCAGGGTGCGGAGCTGAAGGCGCGCGGGGCGTTTTGCGGGTTCAAGAAATGGGGGCAGTCGGGGCAGGAAATCTCGGAACTGTTCCCGAACATTGGCAGCATCGCCGATGACGTGTGCATCATACGCTCCATGCAGACGGAGCAGATCAATCACGATACGGCGCACGCTTTCATGAATACGGGCAGCATCATCAAAGGGCGGCCGAGCATGGGTTCGTGGCTGCTGTATGGGCTGGGCTGTGAGACGAGTGATCTGCCGGGCTTTGTGGTGCTGACCTCACAGGGAAAAACGGGCCAGCAGCCAGTGTCAGCACGGCAGTGGTCAGCGGGCATTTTGCCGAGCAAATACCAGGGCATCCAGTTCCAGGCGAAGGGGCAGCCAGTGCATTACCTGGGCAGCCCAGAGGGGGTGTGCCAGAGCACGCAGCGGCAGGTGGTGGAGGAGGTGCAGCGGCTAAACGGCATTTTGGCGCAGGAGAAGCTGGACCCGGAGATTCAAACCCGCATCGCGCAATACGAGATGGCCTTCAAGATGCAGGCCAGCGTGCCGGAATTGACGGATATGAAAAGCGAGCCGCAGCACATCCTCGACCTCTACGGCGTGAAGCAGCCGGGGGATGGCAGCTTTGCCAGCAACTGCCTGCTGGCGCGGCGCATGGCGGAGCGGGGCACGCGCATGATCCAGCTTTATCACCGCGCCTGGGATCACCACGGCGGCATTGAGGAGGGAATGCAAGCCGCTGCGCAGGAAGTGGACCGCGCGACCGCGGGCCTGATCCGCGATCTAAAGCAGCGCGGGATGCTGGATGACACGCTGATCCTCTGGGGCGGTGAGTTTGGCCGTACTCCGATGGGGCAGGGGACGGGACGTGACCACCACATCCTGGCTTTCAATGTCTTCATGGCAGGCGGGGGTGTGAGGCCTGGTTTTAGCTACGGAGCGACGGATGAGCTAGGCTACCGCGCGATGGAGGATGTGGCGCATGTGCATGACCTGCACGCGACGATGCTGCATCTGCTGGGCATTGATCACAAACGACTGACGGTGAAGTTCCAGGGGCTGGATGTGCGCCTGACGGGAGTCGCCGGGAAGCTGGTGAAGAAGGTGCTAGCGTAAAGCGATCCCGCACGCGGGATCGTTATACTTATGTTCTTCGACACACATACCCATCTCGGCAGCCGACAGTTTGACGCTGACCTACCGGAGGTGCTGGCGCGGGCGCGGTCGGCTGGCGTAACGCGGATGCTGGCTCCGGCGACGGATTTGGAAAATGCGCGCAAGCTACTAGCAATCGCGGAGCATGAGCCGGAGGTGCGGGTCGCGGTGGGCGTGCATCCTTGTGATCTGGACAGCGTTTCCGGTGCGGCATGGATTGCGGAGCTGCGTGAGTTGGCGCTGCATCCGAAAGTGGCGGCGATTGGCGAGATAGGGCTGGATTATTTTCATGCGCCGCCGGACGGCTTCGATCTGCCTGCATGGAAGGCGCATCAGGCGCACTGCCTGCGGCTACAGCTCGATTTGGCGGTGGAGTTGGGCTTAAACGTGGTGCTGCACAATCGCGAGAGCTGGGAGGATCTGGTGGCGCTGGTAATGCCGTACTGCGGGCGGCTGCGCGGGGTCTTCCACTGCTACACGGGTACGCTGGAGGAGGCGCTGCCGATGCTGGAGGCCGGGCATCTCATTTCGTTCACGGGTATTATCACTTTCAAAAAGCCCGGACCTGCGGGAGAAGCCGCGCGCTTAGTGCCGGAGGGGCGCTACATGCTGGAGACGGATGCGCCGTATCTCGCGCCGATGCCCTATCGTGGGAAACGCTGCGAGCCTGCCTATGTGGCGGACACGGCGCGTGCGGTGGCCGCGATGCGCGGGCAGTCGGTGGAGGAGGTGGCACATGCGACCACGGCGACGGCGCTGGGATTTTTCAAAGGCTTCTGAAGCAGGCTGGGAGACGCGGCTATGTCCTGACTACGACCTGACCGTCGCTGAAGTGAAGTAGGCGATTTTTTAGGCCGCGTCGGCTCTGGCGGTGGATGAAGACCTCGGTTTCGCCGATGCGGAACTTGTGCTCCATGGGCGCAGCGAAGAGGGATACCCAGGCCAGCTTCCACCATGATGCGCCTGCTTGTTCGCCCTCAGCGCAGCGGACGTATTCGAGCGATAGCAATTCCCCCGGATGCACATGTTCCTCTTTGACCTGCTTGTCTTTGAGGAAATCCGCGAACTGCCGGGAGTAGATGATGCCACAAGGGTGGCGGTGCATTTCCAGAGCCATGATTGCTGCGACTGACTTGTGCGCATTGAAATGGCAGTCCGTGCCAGTGCAAGAGTGAGTCTGGGAAATTTTTCTGACGGGGTGCTTTTCAGCCTTCGCTCTCTGGCATCACGTCCACGGCTACTTGCAGGCGCTGTTCTCCGGCACCGATGGTGACACCGCGCAGGGGGCTGACATCGCTGAAGTCACGCCCCCAGGCGACGGTGATGTGGCGCTCTGAGGGGAGGATGTTGTTCGTTGGGTCGGCATCCATCCAGCCGCAGGTCTCACCGCAATAGACGGAAATCCAGGCGTGGGAGGCGTCTGCGCCGACGAGCCGTGGCTTGCCGGGTGGTGGTAAGGTCTCGAGGTAGCCGCTGACGTAACGCGCGGGTAGGCCGATGCTGCGCAGGCAGGCGATCATGACTTGGGCGAAGTCCTGGCAGACGCCGCGCCGCTTCTGGAGAACCTTTTCCACGGGTGTGGTGGTGTCGGTGGCAGCGGGGTCGAAGATGAAGTCGGTGTGGATGCGGCGGTTCAGGTCGCATACGGCCTCTAGTATTGGCCGCCGTGGGGGGAAGGAGGGCCGTGCGTAGTCGGCGAAGGCGGGGCCTACCGGGATGAGTGCGGAGGAGAAGGCAAGCTCGCCCGCACTGCTGGCGGGGGTGAGGATGTCGGCGCGGCAGCCCTCCCTCACGGTCTCCCAGGCGGGCGTAAGGGCGGGGTCGAAGGCGGGCATCCGCTCTACTTCCACGAGGCTGCGGGCGATGACTTCGAGCTTCTGGTGGGGGCTTTCGATCTCGAAGTACACGGAGGTGTTGCCAAAGTAGTCTGCGCGTTCGGCGCGCTGTGCGGGATCTGGGCGGATGGTCAGCTCATGCCACGGGCATTCCTGGAAAGGCAGCGCGCGCGGTTCTAGCCGGGCGGTGTAGTGGCACACTGTTACCGGGCTTTCATAGGTGTAGGTGGTGCGGTGGATGATTTTGTAGCGCATGGGGAAGTTGGGGCTGGGGGCGTTATTCCTGCCTGCGCTTCGCGTGGCTAAAGTAGTGCTCAGTGATGATGTCAGAGAGCTTTTCGAGACCCTCCAGCAAGCTGTTACAAAGGGCTGGGACGTGGCCGAAGACTACGTCGGGTGTCCTGGCGAGTGCTTGGAGATTCAGCGCGGCGAGGTCGGATTGGAGGTGATCGGTCTGCTGGCGCTCGCGCTCGCCAGGGTCTGCGGTGGGGTCGCGTGGGAGCTGCGCGGCCTGGCGTCCGAGGATGGCGAACTGATGGGCGACGGAGCGGGGATTGATGCCGTGGAGCAGCAGCAGGTCCAGCACGGGCATGAGCACGGGCCGGGCGAAGTGCAGGCGGCGGTAGGTCATACTGCTGTCGCAGATTTCCAGCAGCGGGTTTAGGATGCTGTCATCAAGCGCGGCCTGCATCGTGGCGGAGCGCGTCAGGCTCAGGATGGTGCAGGCGCGCTCGAGCCGGCGACCGATTTCGAGGAAGCGCCATCCGTGCCCGCGGGTCATGTTTTCCTGCTGCATGCCGCTGAAGGCGGCGAGGTCGAGCACGAGCGTGTCGAGCACGCCCTGGGCGGTGGTCATGACAAAGGGACCGGCGGGCAGGCGGGCATCCCGCTCAATGCGGTTGAAAAGCCGCCAGGTATCGTCAGAGAGGCGATCGCGCGCGGCGGCGGCATTGTGGCGGAGACGGCCTAGCAGCGCTGGCACGCTGCCAGGTCGGAGGGGGTCTTGCAGCAGCGCCTGCAGGTGGTCAGCCAGCTTTGTGGTATTGGCGGGGACGAGACCCAGCTCGGTCATGAGGTTCACACAGCCGCGCAGCTCCTGGCTGTGGATTTCTGAGCGCTCCCCAGACAGGCGCTGCATGACGGCGCGCAGGACGCGTACGCAAGACTCTAGCCGCTCTGCGTAGCGGCCGAGCCAGAAGAGGTGGTCCGCCACGCGACTGGGTACACCGCTGGGGGGGCGGGCGGGGCGGATGACGACCGGCTGCTGCTGGAGGCGTCCGTAGTTGAGGTCGGCGGGACCGTCGCCGAGTACCCAGGTGTCTTTGCTGATGCCGCCGCTGCGCATGGTGACTAGCCAGCGGAGTGGGTCTGGGCTGACGCGGGAAAGACCGCCGGGCATGGTGGCAAAGCCTTCCCCCTGAGCGCAGGCAAAGGTGCGCCAGACGAGTGAGCGTGGCTCCATTTTCCGCCCCGTCCAGGTGGGCGTTGTGGAGAGGTTGAGCACTTCTTGCGCTACCCACTCATGGGGTGTGGTGCGGATGGTGGCCAGGAGACTGGCTTTTTGTGCGGCGTCTAGGTCGGCGATGAAGATGGGATCGCGCGCGCCGCGCACAAAAGCGGGCTTTACCACCCAGCGGTCGGGTTGTGCGAGGACCATGTCCAGCTCGCGCCGCTGGCCGCACCACCAGGTGGGCACGCAGGGGATCTTCAGCTCCTCTCCCAGCAGATGGCGGCAGAGGCCGGGCATGAAGGGGTGTAGAGCAGGGGTTTCGACCATTCCGGCCCCCAGGCCATTGGCGAGCGTGATGCTGCCACTGCGCCAGGCCTCTAGCAGCCCAGCGGTGCCTTGTAGAGAGCCGGAGCTGAGCTCGAGCGGATCGCAGAAGATGTCGTCCACGTGGCGCACCATCACGTCCACCCGGCGTAGGCCCTCGAGCGTCTTGAGGTATATGCGCCGATCCCGTGTGGTGAGGTCTGCGCCCTCCACTAGGGGAAAACCGAGGTAGCGTGCTTTGAAGGCGTGCTCGAAATAAGTCTCATTGTACGGCCCCGGCGTCAGCATGAGGATGCCTGCGTCCCCGCCGCGCTGCTTCGGTGCCAGGGAGCGGAGCATCTCGCGCTCCATCTCGAAGTAGGCTGCCAGCCGCCGCACGCGAGAGGCATTGAACTCCTCTGCGTACACATTTGCAAGGATGATACGGTTTTCCAGGGCGTAACCGTGCCCGCTGGGGGTCTGGACACGATCTGCCAGCACGCGCCATTGCCCGCCAGTGCCGCGCACTAGGTCACAGCCCATGCTAAAGATGAAGCGTCCGCCAGGCGGGCTGACGCCGACCACGGGGCGCAGGTAGCCGGGGTTCGCTTGGACGATGCCGGGTGGTAGCAGCCCCTGATGTAGCAATTTTTGCGGTCCGTAGATGTCTTGTAGGATGGCATTGAGCAGCCTCCCCCGCTGGTCCATGCCCTCCTGCACCAAGCGAAACTCCTGCTGTGCGACGATGAAGGGCAGCAGGTCCAGTGCCCAAGGGCGGCTCGTGCCCAGGGCATCGTCATAGATGTTGTAGGTCACGCCGTGGTCGCGCAGCAAGCGCTGGATGCTCTCCCCACGTTCGGCGAAGTCTGCCTGCTTACAGTGCGCCAGGAAGGTGCCAAAGACCTTCCAGTGCGGGCGCAAATCCCCACTGGGCATGACCATTTCATCGTACACACCCGCGTCGGGGCGGTAGCCTGTCAGACATATTTCCGGCGGCGGGGTCTGGGACTGGGTTTGGGTGGCCCGTTGGGAGGGTTCTGTCAGGACGGGTCGGGGCGGCATTCGGCTGGAAAGGAGAGGGCAGGTTATCTGCCAGGACGGCGCGTGTCAGCAAGGAAACACATTTGGTGCCAAGTCCGGGGGATTCTCTCTGCGCCACGCGGCTAAATGATAGGCTCCCAGCGCTGTGCAGCCGGTGCGCACCTCCCACTCCGCCCCCAGGCCCAGTGCGGACGGCAACTCGCCCCCCCGGAAGCCGGCGCGGATGCTGACCTGCATGTCATACCGCGTGACAGGGTGCAGCCTGGCGATGCCACACAGCAGTCGTCCGAGGAGCGTATGGATGCGCCAACGCGCAGGCTCTGCTGCGATGATGAGGAGCGTGGAGGGAGAAATGCGCCCCCCCAGCACGCGCAGTGCATCATCCTGGAAATGATGCAGGAACAGATTCGCCACCAAAACCTCGGTGGCTGGCAGCGGGTGGTGAAAAATATCCCCTTGGGTCCAGGCGGCCTCCTTAGGCCAGGTGGAGGGCCGCCGCGCGAGGTCAAAAGCGTGCAGGTCGCCCGCGTGGCAGATGCCACTTTGCCAGAGCCGCCGCGAAAGGGCACCATCACCCGCGCCAATCTCCGTGATGCGCCAGCCGGGCTGGCAGTGGCGGCGCAGCGTGTGGATGATCCAACGGTGATTGCCCATGATGCGATTGACCAGCAGTAGGTCCTTGCGCGCGCGGATGGCGTCGGGATGATCTTCCGGTAGTGTTTCCAGCAGCTCAGGCTCGACTATCCGGGTGTGTAGGGTGGCTTTCATCTCAAAGGGGTAGTTTGCCAGACACGCGCGGGCACCTGCTGCACCGTTCCGTTGGGGATTGTCTGCATGGCGAAGTGCGGGCCGATGCGGCCTGAAAGCGGCCCTTTGAAAAGCAGGTGACGCATGCACAGGTCGCGCAGTGCCGAGCTGAAATGGCCGGTGCGCGTGCCCAGCCACATGCCGCGCGCGGCACGCTGCGTGGCAGCGCGGGCGGCGCTGCGGCGGCAGCGTTCATAGGCTGCGAGAAGCGGAGCTGCAAGCTGCGCACGGTGCTCGATAGCGGCGAGCATTTCGGTGATGAACTCCGCGTCTGCCCAGCCTGTGTTCATGCCCTGACCGCCGATGGGGCTCATGAGATGCGCGGCATCCCCACACAGGATCACACGGCCAACCTGGTAGCGCGCGCAGTCCAGCCAGCGCGGCGTGAAGCTGCTTTGATTTAACTGATCCTCCACCTGCAGTTCGTAGGCCGCGCGCTGGCTCACTACCTTGCAAATGTAACCGCGCGGTGCGTCAGGCATGGCTGTCTCCGTCTGCACGATCCAGCGGCGTTTGCCCTCCGGCAGTGGAAAGGACTCCACCGCGCCCGCAGCGGTGAAAAACAGGTGCGCCTCATCATCCAGACCCGTGCGGTCTGTGAAGTCACCCATGAGAAAGTGGCACGCATAGTTGCCGCCCCTGGTCCGTAACTGGATCAGCTCACGCACGCGACTACGGTGCCCGTCGCAGCCGATGACCCACTTCGCGGTCGCAGCCAGTCCATTTGCCCGCAGTGTCACATGATCCGGGCTTTGATCGAGCTGGGTGACCTCGATACCACGCTTGAGGGTGACCTGCGGGTGCTCCGCCAGCTTCGCCTCCAGCAGCTCCACATTCACCTGCTGCGGCAGCGATAAGATGTAGCGATACTCACCGGCGATCGTGCGAAAGGAAGCGCAGCCGAGATAGCCCGACTGTCCATGCACATGGCAGTCGCGGATGCACACCCCGCGCTGGATGAACTCCGCATCCAGACCCACCTGCGCCAGGATTTCTAGTGATGGCGGCGTGATGCCGATGGCCTGAGAATGCGCACGCGGCTGCACGCGCCGGTCCACGATCAACACGCGGAACCCGCGCGCCCCAAGTAGGCAGCCCAACAGCAACCCCACCGGTCCAGCCCCGACGATGGCGATGTCATAGTGTGTGCTCATGTGGTCACCCTTACAGCTACAAAGCGGCAGGCACCAGTCAGCGTGTGCCGTGCCGTGGCATTAAAGTAGGTGTAGGCGGCGGACATGAAAGTTGTGCAAGGAGACATTGCCGCATTCAGAGCAGGGAAAGCACACAGGCCACGATTCTACAACCAACGCCACATCAAACATTTACTCTTTGAAGTATTTCAAGCCGCTTGGGCAGCTTGGCTGCTTCGTTGTACTTGGCAGCGGGGCTTTTGGCGCGGATGGTTTTTTGGCTTGCCGCCGCATTCGCTTTTCTCCATGTCCCCTTTTAATGCCTTGCCTGTGCCTGAAACGAAGCTGAACCGGATGATGATCTGGGTCTGCGGTACGCTGCTTGGGTTACTGGCGGCGGATGCGGTGATCGGGGCGTACAATGCGCAGCTTTCACCTTTGAAACCGGCGCTGTTTACCTTCGCGTCAGTGCTGGTTTGTGGGGGGTTGGCGCTGCTGAATCGCCTGCGGTTGGCTCCAGTGGCGTTTTTAATTTTACTGCTGCCGCTGGTGCGGCTGTTGGATGCAGTGCTGCTGAACAGGGTGGAGTCCACCTACCAAGGCCAGGTGGGCATGGATCATTTCCGGGTGATGCTGGTGCTGCTGGCAACGCTAGCAGTGCTGTCCACGGAGCAGGGATTCCGCACGGTACGTTGGGCGGCGGTGCTGGCGATTTTGCTGACGACGGGATCGGAACTGTATGAGATGGCAGGATTGGCAAAGTTTTCGAGCATTCCAGGCCGCTTTGCGGGCTTCAATGGGCATCCGAATTTCCCGCCAGTGCTCCTGTGTGAGATGCTGGGGATCGTGTTTGCTCTGTCACGGAATTTTAAACTCAACTGTGCGTTAATCGCAGTGGCGTATGTGGGGGTGGCGTTGACCTATGGGCGCAGCGGCTTTGTGGTGCTGACACTGATGTCGGCAATGTATGTGCTGGTGAATGCGCGCCGGAACCTGCCTTTCCTGCTGCTGATGGCGGCACTGGCGGTACCGGCGGCGGGCGTGGGGATCGCGGTGCTACAGAGCAAGACGGAACAGGGCATCACGAAGGACAAGAATACGGCGGATCGCATGGATGCGATTCTCAACCTGGACTTTGAGAAGCTGAAGTCGCCGGAGCGCGTGAAGGATCTGAGGGATGCGTGGGAGGCGGTTTTGAAGAAGCCGCTGCTAGGACATGGGACGGGCGTCTCTGGAACGATGTGGGCACCGCACAATGAGTATGTGTCGCTGTGGCTGGAGCTTGGCATCCCTGGGCTGCTGCTTTTTGTCGGCACGCTGGGGGCGCTGGTGCTGCGCAGCGTGCTCACAGGCGGGCGCGCGGGCTATCTGCTGTTTGCCATCATCGCCTACACGCCAGCGGGGCAGGGGCGGATCGAGATGCCGCACTACTTTTTGGCACTGGCCACAGCGGGGTTTATTCTGTGGCCGCAGCGCTACCGGGTAACGTTGATGGGGAAGACACCGGACCGGGCGGTTATCGTCCCCCGGTAGCGGTGACGCGCCTGTGACTCAGGGCGGTGTCATCAGTTCCCAGGCGTTCTCTGGCCAGGGGTAGCTACCCGGCTTCAGGAAAGCACCGCGCACGGAGCAGTGAGCGGACGCAGCACACCGATGCCAGTGAGGGGCGCGCTGTTTGCTTCAAAGCGATGCCATCCCGCACTCTGCAGAAGGGCGGCGGCAGTGGCCCCGCCTTCAATGAAAAGACGATCCACCTGGATCTGTCGCAGCACCTCTTGCATGACCTCGGTGAGCCATGCCATGAGCTGTGCGGGCAGCATATCTACCGCTAGGTGTCCGAGGGCGATCATCAGAGCGGGGTGACTATGAAACTCCTGCACGATTTCCGTGCCCCACGCGGCGAAGGCTGACTGCGTGTCATCTGCCGCGATGAACTGCTGAGGCAATGTGCGAACCCGCATACCGTGCGCGGCGGCCTGCTCCGCGCGGCCCGTGCCCCAGGCGGCCAAGCTACCACAAAGAAGGATTGCGCGTCGCGTACTCGGGAGAGCGCTTTGGGCAGCGGGTGCGCGCCCCACTGGCAGCCAGGCGCTGAAAAAGATCGTCGCGCCGGCGGCAAGTGTCTGAGCCGTGAGGCGGGAGACGTGTAGCTCTATGTCGGCCAGCGTCGCAACATCTGGCACCTGGATGTGCGGTGCATGGCCAAGCATGTCAGCGATCAGCGAACTGTGGCGCGGGTGATCGGGATCATGGGCGAAGTCGGTCTGGTCCAGCGGCACACCGTTCACGAAATAGCGACCAGCGGTGATGATGCAGCCCTTCGATGGATTAGCGGGGATGAAAAGGCAGTCATGCTGGCCGGTGGTGTCGAGAATGGCCTCGAGCTCAGCGCGGATGTGGCCGCGCAGGACGGAGTCGGTGTTCTTGAAAATCCGCGCGGGTTGTGCAGCGAGTATCTGCCGCGCCACATCGCTAACAATGCGTGCGGCTGCCGCTTCGGGCATCAAACGTGTGTCGGTGTCCACAGCGATGACTTCCGCATCACTCGTGGGGTCGAAGCGCGTCTGCACCTCCGTCTTGTAGCCGCGCACTGCTGCGATGCCCGCAAGTTCGGCGGCACCGGAGAAGTCATCGGCAAGGATAGCGATCATGATGATGTAAAACGATCCCGCGTGCAGGATAGTTTTACGCCAGCTTTACCGCCAGTCGCACGGCGGCATACAGGCTGCTCGGGTTCGCCTTGCCCTGCCAGGCGATGTCAAAAGCGGTGCCGTGATCCACGCTGGTGCGCTGCACGGGCAGGCCGAGTGTGGTGTTCACGGCGCTGTCAAAAGCGATCATCTTCACCGGGATGTGACCCTGGTCGTGGTACATGCAGATCACGGCGTCATACTTGCGCCGTGCGGCGGGGGTGAAGGCGGTGTCGCCGGGCACGGGGCCAGTGAGATCGTAGCCTTTGGCCCGCGCCTGCTCGATGGCCGGGATGATGAAGCGCTCCTCCTCGCGCTGACCAAAGAGGCCGTTCTCACCGGCGTGTGGATTCAGGCCGCAGACGAGCAGCTTTGGCTCACGTCCACGGATGCGCACCAAGGCGTCGCGCGTGAGTTCGATGACTTCGATGATGCGCTCCGGCTTCAGCAGCGCAGGCACCTCATGGTAGCCGACATGCACGGTGACGAAGCTACACGTCACCTCCTCCGAATACTGCATCATGCAGGAGCGCTCCGCCTTCATGAACTGCGCGTAGATCTCGGTGTGGCCGGGGAACTTATGACCGGCGGCGTGTAGCGCTTCTTTGTTCAAAGGCGCGGTGGTGACGGCGGCGACCTCGCCTGCCAGCCCGGCCTCAATGCTAGCCATGACATAACGAAAGGCGGCCTTACCACAGCGGGCATCGACCTGGCCTGGGACAATGTCCGGCGCGCTGATGCAGTCGATGTCCAGCACCGCAGGCTCATCGAGATCGAGTCGCTCATGCCTCCAGTCTTCACGGCGGATGACAGGCGCGGTGAATGGGATGCTGGTCATGTCCGAGACACGCCGCAGCACCATCGCGGTGCCAAATATCACCGGCACGCATTCGTTCGCGATGTCGGCGTTGTTGAGCAGATGCAGGCAGATTTCAGGACCGACCCCGGCAGGGTCGCCCATGGTGATGGCGATGAGTGGTTTCGGCATGAGGTAAAACGAGTTTTCCAACTCGTTGTCAGGGTTGGGGCGTGGTGGAATCTGAGGTGTGGGGAACGGGTTGGAAAACCCGTTCGACATACCATGCGGTGATGAGCGGCGTGAGCAGGGCGGTGACGACGACGGAGGCGGAAACCAAAGCGGTCGCGGATGCAGCGGCCTCGGCATAGGCAGGATTGGCTGCAGCGACAAGCGCTGGCACAGCGGCAGCATTGCCAGCCGTCGAGGATGCCGCGAGACCTGCGACGCCATTGCCGCCAGTGAGCTTGTCAGTCAGCAGCAGCAGTGTGCCGGAGAAAAGAACGACGAACAGGCCGAGCGCGATGCCGAGCAGTCCGCTCTGCCATAGGCTGGCGAGGCTCATCGTGGTGCCGATAGCAAAGGCGAAGAACGGGATCATCACGGCTGCACCCTTTCCGATGAAATCACGCATCTGCGGATCGAGATTGCCCAGGGTCATGCCCACGATGAGCGGAAGCACTGCACCGAGCATGACCTGCCAGGGAAACGATGACAGCCCGGCGACACCGAGCGAGAGCATCGTCAGAAACGGCCCGCTCTCCAATGACATCACGGCATACGCCGCAGCGTCCCGCTGGCGGCCATACTGGCCCATGAGCGCCATATAGAGGCCACCATTTGTGTCATTGATCGCCGCCACTATGGCAAGCGTCGAGAGGCCCGCGAGCATGCCTTCGGCAATCGGTTTCTCGCCGAGCCAGGCTCCGAAGGCGACGGCGCAAATGACACCGCACAGCATCTTCGTCGCCAGCAGTGTCCCGCCTTTCTTCAAGACGTAAGGCGTGACGCGCAGATCAAGGGTGGCACCGAGACAAACATAAAACACGGCCAGGATCGGCATCGCACCGCCGAACAGCGAACTAGTGAAGGATTTGCCAAAGAAGACGGGCGTTCCAGGCGCGAGGTTCGCAATGAGGCAGCCGAGCAGCAGCGGCACCAGCATCATGCCGCCGGGAATGCGGTCGAGCGTTTGTTTGATGGGCAGGCTCATGAGGCTGAGCGGGTGATGAACCACTCCACTGTGGCAGTGAGCACATGCTGGTCGGAAGAGTCGTGCAATTCGACGACGACCTCAATCAAAGCGCGGCCCTTGGTGGCCAGGCCGAGTTTCAGGGTATCCATTTGCTCAGGCGTCGTCGTTACTGAGGATGTGACGCTGCCACTGGCGGGTTTACGAAATTTGGAGTCCAGCCTGCGCACGACAGGAATGATGCCTGTGATCTGACCTATTTGCTGCAAAAGAAACTCGCCACTGGTGGCCTCTGCCAAGGCTAGCAAAGCGCTAGCATGCACGGTGCCGAGATGGTTCAAATACTGGCCGCCTGCGGGTAGTGTCAGTAGATGCGGCTGTGCGGCTGTCTGGAGGCCGATGAACTGGTTGAAGGGAAGATCGAGAACCGAGTTGGTCATGGCATATTGAGGTGCGTGTGGAGAAACTTTGCCACGAGGGCCATGCGCTCTGCGTCGTAAAATTCAGCTCCGCCATGTTTGCTTCCTGGCAGAGAAATGAACTGCACGGGCAACTGCAATTCCTCATAGGCTTTGGCAAATTCCTGCGATTGCTGCGGTGGCATTTGTGGATCAGCAGCGCCGTGGATGAGGAGCAGCGGGGGATCGTCCTTGTCGAGATGGGCGATGGGGCTGGCGAGTCGGGCGAGGGCGGGCTTTTCCTCCGGCAGGCCGCCGAGGAGGAGTTGCAGGGCTGGGACGCGCATCTTTAAACCGAAATCGGTGCTCTGGGAAAGGATGCTCTGGAGGTTGGCGGCCCCATAGTAGCTGACGATGCACTGCACCTGGCTGCTTTGGCCCTGATGCGCGCCGAGGGTGCCTTCGAGTTCGGGGTGGCCGTTCGTCACACCGACGAGGGCGGCTAAGTGACCGCCTGCGGAGGAGCCGATGATGGCGATCATTTCCGCATCGTAGCCATAATCGGGAGCCTTGGCCCGCAGCCAACGGATGGCGGCTTTGAGGTCGTGAATCTGCGCGGGGAATGGTGCCTGGGTGGAAAGGCGATAGTCCACGCTGGCGATGGCGTAGCTGTGCCCGAGTAGGGGGAGAATGGGGACATCCGCCTTTGACCCAGAGCGCCAGCCACCGCCGTGGACGTAGAGGATGAGCGGTGCCTTTGCGGCCTGTGGCAGATGCAGGTCGAGCTTTAAAGAATGCCCGCCGACGTTCGCATACTCGATGTCCGGGTGTCCGGGCTCAGCGGCGATGAGGCTGCTGCAAAGAAGGCCGAGAGGGAGGAGCGCGCGCATCATTCAGGGATGGATGCTGATCTCGGAGATTTCCAGTCCGGCATCGCTGCTGATGGTGTGGACGAGTAGGAGATAAATTTCCGTGCCGATGATGTCGCGATGACGCGGCATGTTGGGGACAAATTCGACGAGCTTTAGTTCCACGGTCTGCCAGGTTTCGTCGTTACTCGGCAGGTTGAAAACTTTGCTTTCAAAGTTGCCGCCAGAGCTTTGCCTCTCCTTCTGGCAGCCGATGAAAACTCTCAATGAAGCGGACCTCTCCGCACGGCAGCGGATGAGCAAGACACTTCCGGCGGTGACGCTGAGAAAGGTGTCTTCGGCACGGCCTTCGGGGCTGTGGAAGCTGACGCCGTAGTGGATGACGGAAAGGTCGTTTTCTTTGTTGCGGCCTGCCTTGTAGGGCATGGCCTTGATGCGTGCTGGTGCATCGGCATTGGCGGGCAGCCAACGTCCGCGCCATTCCACGGGCGGCGGCACTTTCATGTCATGGGTCCAGGAAGTGGGTGTGGGGGGCATGCCACTGGCCTTCATGCGGCTGTCGCTATTTAGGCTGGCGAGCGCTGACTGCTGCCCTGCTACCTCCACGGTCTCGCCATCTGCCAGACGGCGCAACCGCACGAGGCCGGTTTCGACGTTGAGCGTGGTTTCGGTTTGCGCGGCATTGAGTGTGAAGGTGGTGCCGAGCACCTGTGCCTCTGCCGAAGGCGTGCGGATCAGCATGGGACGGCCTGTGGGCTGTGGCTTGACTTGTGCATTGAGAGTACCTACACGCAGGACGAGGCGCTTTTGATCTGTCTCGGAAAAGGACAGCTCAGACTCGCCCGTGAGCATCACCAGGCTGCCATCAGCGAACTGGAGCTGTGCCGTCGCAGTCTCGCCGATGGTTTCAAGGGTGCCTGCGGGCAACCGCACGCCGACCTGCACTTCCATGCGCTCATTGCCGCCTTGGCTCCAGTTGATACTTCCTGTGGCCTCGATCAGGGTGACTACTGGAGCCTCCTGCCGGTGGATGAAAAGCCAAGCGCTGATGGCCAGCAAGGCAAGGGATGCCGCTAGGGCGATGGGGCTGGCCCAGCGCAGCGGCGTGCTTTTGACTGCGGGCCGGGCGCGTGGGATCTGGCGTTGGGAGCGGGCGATGTCCCCCATCGCCACGGCTTGCGTGGCGATCTCGATCAGCTCGGCACGCGCGCCTGCGTCCTCCCCCAGGTGCTGGTTAAAGGCCGCATTTTCATCCGGTGCCAGGGTGCCGTCCGTGTGGCGGAGGAGCAGGGTTTGAAAGGTATCATCGTTCATAGTTAGACCTCTACTGGGGTGTCTGTGGCGAGGCGTTTTTCAATGCAGCCTTTGAGCTGACGGTGCAGGCGTGAGAGCCGCTGGTAGATGGCGTTGAGGCCGCCGCCCACGGACTCTGCCACCTCCTGGCACGAGCGGCCCTCAAAGTAACGCAGCTCCAGCAGCCTGCGTGAGTTCGCGGGCACGGCGTCTAGGCACTCGTGCAGCGCTTCCATGCGACAACCTTCCGTGTGCGCGGGCTGCTTCTGCAGGTCTTTGTCCAGGAGGTCGAGCACATCAGCATCCAGGCCCAAGGTCTCTGGCCTGCGTTTGCGCAGCGAGTCTATGCCCTCGCGCCGGGCAGAGATGGTGGCCCAGGAGAGCAGTGCGCCTTCGTGCTCAAAGGTCGCGCCTTTGGTCAGTGCTTTGAGCGCGGTGTTTTGAAAGATGTCCTCCGCCGCCTGCGCATCCCGCACGATCATCCACGCGGCAGCGGTGAGGCGCAGGCGGGCGTCAAAGAGGGAGCGGAGGATGGTTTCTTGGTCGAGAAGCATGAGAGAGGGAACTGCGGTAGCAACGGCTGCGGGCTGCTTTTCCTGACGCCAGCAAGCGTGCTAGACGGCGTGCTGTCACAAAAATATCCACATCCGCCAGATTGCGTGTAGCACCTGCATCCGCGCCCCAGCATCGTCAATTTAGTTTCACCACACCTCCACTCATGGGCAAAGAATTCGACACCACGCCGCAGAACGTCCCGCACATTGACACGAAGTACCGCACGATCTGCACCCCGGTGCCGCATCCTGATTCAATCCGTCACATTGAGCTTAGCCGTCTGTATGAGCCGCTGTCCATGCGCGGGATGCCGCCCATCGTTTGGGAACGTGCGGAGGACATTTCGGTGTATGACGGGCATGGGAATCGCTGGTTAGACTGGAGCAGCGGCGTGCTGGTGACGAATTGCGGGCACGGCGTGCCGGAGGTGCGGCAGGCCATCATTGACCAGGTAAACAGCGGCCTCATCCACAATTATGTCTTCCCCAGCGTGGAGCGCCCAGAGCTTTGCGAGCTGATCGCCAGCGTCTCGCCAGAGCCTTTGAAGAAAGTCTTCCTGCTGAGCACTGGCTCGGAGGCGACGGAGTGCGCTATCAAGTTGAGCCGCGCGCACGGTATCCAGGTCGGCGGGCAAGAAAAGATCGGCATCATCGGCTTTGACCGCGGCTACCACGGGCGCACGCTGGCCAGTCAGCAGGCGGGCGGCATGGCGGGACAGAAGGCGTGGATCGTGAACCTGGACCCGGCCATCATCAACGTGCCCTTCCCGGACGGTTACTGGGAGGCGGACAGCAGCTTTGAGGGCTTCTTGAATGCCGTCGAGAAAAGCGGCATGAGGCCCGCGCAGATCGCAGGTGTCATCATGGAGAGCTATCAGGGAGTCGGGCCAGACTTTGCGCCTGTGGAGTATATCCAAAAGTTGCGCGCGTGGTGTACGCAGCATGAAGTGGTGCTGACCTTCGATGAAGTGCAGTCGGGCTTCGGACGCACGGGCAGGTTCTGGGCCTTTGAGCATTACGATGTGGTGCCGGACCTCATCTGTTGCGGCAAGGGTATTTCCTCATCGTTGCCACTGAGCGCCGTGATCGGGAGTGCTGCGATCATGGATCAGTTCCCGCCCGGCTCGATGACCAGCACGCACACGGGCAATCCTGTCTGCTGCGCCGCCGCGCTGGCAAACATCCGCAAGCTGCTGCGTGAGGATTTGACCGGCAATGCGGCCCGCCTTGGCCCTGTGTTGCTGGCGGGGTGCAGGCGTATTCAGGCGCAGCATCCCGGAGTCATCGGCCATGTCAGTGCTGCCGGGCTGGTAGCGGGTTTGCAGACGGTGAAGCGCGGGACAAAGCAGCCGGACCATGACCTAGCGCATCGCGTCATTGAGCGGTGTTACCAAAAGGGGCTGCTATTCTTTGCCCCCGTGGGCGCTTGGGGGCAGACGGTGAAAATATGCCCGCCACTCACCATCCCGCAGGAGGCGCTGGAAGAAGGGCTGTCTGTGCTGGAAGAAGCCTTCAACCAGGCTGTGGCAGAGCTGTAATAGCTGGCATGATGCTGACTACTGGACTGCGTTCATTGTTAGCAACTCGCTGAGCAGGCCGCGCTGACGATAAAACTCTGCCTCGGCTAGGCCGGTTTTTACCAGGTCGGCAGTGATGTTGGCGGCACTGCTTTCGCCGAGGACGTGCTGCTTGATGAGGGCGGTCTTTTCGGCCTGGACGGCGAGGAAGCTGGTGTCCACCTCCGGGGTGGGCGGGTAAGTTCCGGCGGCCTGGCCGACTTTGAGCACCTCCTTGAAGGGCGCGCCGGATTTCGCAGCTTCTTGTTTGGCCGTATTAACCCCCATGTACCAGTCGGCACAAACGAGGCGGTAGTAGTCGCGCATGGCCTGCTTGTTGTGGTGGATGATGAGGCTGCGGCCTTCAATCGGAACGGTGCTGGTGGCGCGGAAGCTGTCGGCATCAATGGTGTCCACAAAGAGGAGGTCATCCCCATCCACGGCGAACTCCCATTTGAGATCCCAAAGCTGGAGGCCGATCTCGTCGAGCAGGTCACGCACGGCCCAGGCACCGAGCAGGGCCATCTTGATGGTTTCGGTGAAGTGCTGGGCGCTGAGGCCGGACATGAGCAGGGCCTCCTGCTTCGTTACGGCGCGGTCTTCCGGCTCGTACTTGCTGGTCAGGTCATAGATGGGGCGGTCGAGCATCTGCCAAGGCTGCATGGGGCCGGTCAAACCCAGCTCTTGCGCAAAGGCACGGCGTTCCTTCCCGCCCAGCGCCGCGTGTTTGCGCAGGATGGAGCTGCCGCTGGTGATGCCGAAGCGGACGATGTACTCAAGTGGCACCACATAGGTGCTGCTCTGGTGAAACTGGGCGTAGTCGAAGACGAAGCTGCCCATGACGTTGCGCTGCGCGGGCCTCATGACGGGGAAGCGGCGCACGATGTTGTAGCAGCTAGGGCTGGCGGGCATGCCGCTGGTGATTACCTCCCCCGTCACGGCATCAAGCATCCCGATATGGTGCGTTAGCGCGCCGCGCTCCAGCATCGCGGGCAGGACGCCGTCCATGAGCTGATCGCGCCAGGTCTCACCCAGCGTGGTGGCTTTCAAAAGAGCTGCCTGCACGCGCTGCCAGGTCGCTGTTTGACCGAGACGGCTGTACATCGCGTGGCGGAAGATGGCGCGGTTGAGGTCATTGCCAGTGATGGTGAAGATGCTGCCGACATCGAAGACCGAGCCTGCGGGCGTGGTCTCGCACACGATGTAGCCGGGCTGATCGGGGACGGCGTAGAGATTCTGGACGGAGCCGCGATAAACAGGGGTGCCGAGCTGGGAGAGATCAAGGTGGATCGGAGGGGACATGCTGAGCGCAGTTTTCCGTGCGCATCGCCTGCTTTGCAAGGCATGGCTGCGCAGCCGTTGTCTTGACACCCGGCTGCATCGGGGCTTTTAGGGTATTATGTCTATCGCCGCGCGCCTTTACCCCGCACTCAAGCCCTGGCTTTTCAAAATGGATGCCGAGCGTGCGCATGAGTGGACGACACGGATGATGCGAATCGCTCACCGATTTGGTCTGCTGGCGCTGGGGCAGTCCAAAGCAGTCGGTGCGGAGTCTATGGTGGAGGTGCTGGGCCTGAAGTTTCCCAATGTTCTCGGACTCGCCGCCGGGATGGACAAGACAGCCTCAGCCGCGGATGCCTGGGGCGCGTTGGGGTTCGGTTTTGTCGAGGTGGGCACGCTGACGCCGCGCCCGCAGCCGGGGAACCCCAGGCCGCGCCTGTTCCGCCTGCCGGAGCACGAGGCGCTGATCAACCGCATGGGCTTCAACAATCCCGGCATCCACGCGGCGGTGCAGCGGCTGGAGCGGCGGCGCACGAAGGTCGTCGTCGGCGTGAACATCGGCAAAAACTTTGACACGCCCAATGAGGACGCGGTGAAGGACTATCTTTATTGTCTGAAGGCGGCGTATCGGGTGGCAGACTACATCGCGGTGAACATCTCCAGCCCGAACACGAAGGGGCTGCGAGAGCTTCAGGCGGAGGATTCCATCCGGCAGTTGCTCGCGGCCTTGAAGCAGGAGCAGTCGGTTTTAAAAATGGCTCACGGGCGGCCGGTGCCGGTGCTAGTAAAGATCGCGCCAGATCTCGACGAGCCGCAGATCGAGGCTCTGGCGCGTGTGTTCAATGAGCTGGCCGTGGACGGCGTGATTGCCACGAACACCACGATCAGCCGTGAGGCGGTGGCCGGGCATCCGCTGGCGGGTGAGGCGGGCGGTCTCAGTGGCGTGCCGGTGCGAGCGCGCTCCACGCAAGTCATCACGGCATTCCGTGAGTTGCTGCATCAGGGCACGCCCATCATCGGCGTCGGCGGCATCCACAGCGCTGCGGATGCACAGGCAAAGCTGAACGCGGGGGCGGCGCTGGTGCAGGTGTACTCCGGCCTGGTGTATCGCGGGCCGGGCCTAGTGGGCGCGGTGCTGGACGGCTTGGGGCGGTGCCCCTAAATACCGCAGTTGATGGTTGGTTGCCTGAAACAGAGGCTATGCGTGAAGAACAGCATTCATCTTCCGAGTGAGTCAGCGAAAGCACCGTCAACGCCTGATTTTCGGTCCATCAACCATCATCTATCAACTGGAGTATTTAGGGTGAACGCAAGACAGGGGAGAATGCCGGTGTCTTGAGTTCCCTCATATGAGCCGAAGCCGCGTCAAGTCCTGCGTGTCCACCATGCCGACGGGGTGGCCGGCGCTGTCCACGACGACGATGTCGTCAACGCGGTGATTTTCCAGGGTGGTCATGACCTCGGCGGCGAGTTTGTCGGCATTGATGCTGACGGGGCGCGGGGTCATGTAGGCGGAGACGGGCTGCTGGGCGATGTCGGGGCTTTTTTGGAAGGCGCGGACAAAGTCGCCGTGGGTGAAGACACCCGCGAGTGTACCATCGGCAGCGCGGGCGATGGCGGCACCACTGCGGGCGCGGGTCATGGCCTGGAGGGCGTCTTTGACGGTGGTCTCAGGGGTGATGAAGGCGACCTGCTCGCCCTGGCGCATGACATCGGACACACGGGTGAGGAGGGCGCGGCCAAGGGAGCCGCCGGGGTGGAGGCGGGCGAAGTCCTCTGCCTGGAAGCCGCGCGCCTCAAGCAGGACCATGGCGAGCGCGTCGCAGAGGACGAGCATGGTGGTGGTGCTGGCGGTGGGGGCGAGGTTGAGAGGGCATGCCTCCTGGGTGACATGGACGTCGAGGACGACATCGGCGTGGCGGGCGAGGGTTGAGTCGGTGACGCCGGTGATGGCAATGAGAGGGAGGCAGGCGCGCTTGAGGTGGGGAAGGAGGCCGAGCAGCTCGGTAGTCTCGCCGCTGTAGCTGAGGAGGATGGCGAGGTCGCCGGGGCCGACGATGCCGAGGTCGCCGTGGAGGGCATCGCCGACATCTAGGCAGACGGCTGGCGCGCCGGTGCTGTTGAGGGTGGCGGCGAGCTTGCGGCCAATGTTGCCGCTCTTGCCGACGCCACAGACGATGAGCTTGCCGCGCGCGGTGAGGCACGCGAGGAGGCGCTCAATGGCCTGTGAAAAGGGCGCGCCGATGCGGGAGTGCAGCCGCTCGAGCTCTTCGATCTCCAGGCGGATGACGCGGCGGGCTTTTTCAGGGTGAGGCATGGGGGGGAAAGTGACGAATGACGAATTCAGAATGACGAATGGGTGGAGGTTAGTGCGCGAATCGGAATTCGTCATTCTGCATTCGTCATTGCCGCCTCCCTATAATAACCATAAACTACGGCCATGTCTCTCATGCGCCGTCTGCTCCTGCCTCTGCTCCTGCTGGGAGCGGTGCCGGGTGGGCGTGCGGCGGACCCGACGCCGGAGCAGCAGTACTGGCTGGAACTGATGAACCGGATGCGGGACGATCCGGCGACGGAGTTGGAGCGGCTGGTGAATTTCTCCGCACCGGGCGTGTGGGACTCGCCGAGGTCGGATGATCCTGATGTGGCGGCGGCGCTGAACTTTTTCGGTGTGAGCGCCGCCACCCTGGCGGCGCAATGGAGCACGCTGACGGCGGCACCGCCGCTGGCCTGGAATGGCGCGCTGAATGTCTCGGCGACGACCTATTCGGATGTGATGGTGGGTTTGGACCAGCAGGCGCACGGGCTGGACGGGCTGACGCTGGCGCAACGGGTGACGAACGGTGGCTACACGGGGCAGTTGCTGGAGCTGGGGGAGAGCCTGTTCGCCAGCACGGAGAACGTGTTTCACGGGCACGCGGCATTTGCGATTGACTGGGGTCCGGGGACGGGCGGCATCCAGACGCCGCCACTGCACCGGGAGGTGCTGATGGACGGCATTTTTAAAGAAGTGGGCGTCGGTTACCAGAGCATCCCCATCCCCGGCGGCAACACGGAGGCGGTGGGGCCGGAGGTGGTGACGCACCACTACGCCACGCAGTACCGGCAGTCGGGCCTAGACTTTTACTCGGATGCGATCCTGACGGGCGTGGTCTATGCGGACACGATCGCGGCGGACCTGTTTTACACGCCGGGGGAGGGCTGGGCGGGCGCGGACATCCTTGTCTATGTGGACGCCACAGACCTGCTGGTGGCTAGCGGCCTAACGAACAGCGCAGGAGGCTACAACCTGACACTGACGGGCCTGACGGACGGCATCCTCTACCGCGTGGAGGCACCGGACACGGGCCTGGCGGGGCAGACCTTCACGCTGGACGCGCATGTGGAGAACTATGGCGTGCCAGTGACGTTTTATGACAATGTGTACGCGTCCTTCCAGGCAGTGCCTGAGCCTGGAGGCGCTCTGCTGCTGCTGCTGGCGCTGCTGTCTCTGGGCGCGGTACGTCGGCGCTGAATTCCTTCTTCCTTACTCTCTATGATCCGCATCCTCCCCCTCGCTCTTGTTTTGACCTGCCAGCCGCTGCTGGCGCAAACCCCCACGCCCGCCGCAGTGGCGATCCGCGCGGTGATTGATGAATACGAGAACGCCGTGCGCGCGAACACGCAGAAGATCATCGCGGCGCAGACGGAGGAGGAGAAAAACAAGTATCGCGGCACGATCCCGACGGTGGCACCCTATGCGGCGAAGGTGCTGAAGATCGTGCAGGAGCAGGCGAAGGATCCCGGCAGCGCCACGGGCGTGTCGTGGCTGGTCACGCAGGCCACGGGTTTCCCTGAAGGGCAGGCGGCGATGCAGATGCTGGCCACCACGCACTGCGCCAGCGCGGGCATCGCCCCGGCGGTGAAGTCACTTGAGCATCATCCGCTGAATGTCGCGGAGCCGATCCTGCTGGCGGTGCGGGAGAAGAACCCGAACGCGGAGGAGAAGGCGGCGGCGACGTATGCGCTGGGCGTGCAGCACTTCCGCCTGTTCGAGGCCGCAACGACGCCGCAGGAGGCGGAGGCCGCGAAGACAAAGGCGATGGATTACTTTCAGCAGGTCGTGGCCGAGCACGCGAAGGTGACGATCCAGGGATTCCCCATCGCCGACCAGGCGGGGCGGATGCTCTTTGAGATGACGAACCTGTCGGTGGGCAGCGAGATGCCGGAGATCGAGGGCAAGGACGTGGACGGCGGCGTCTTCAAGCTGAGCGACCACCGCAAGAAGCATGTGGTGCTCATCTTCTGGGGCGGCTGGTGCCACGCCTGCCACGGCGTGCTGCCGCTGCTGAACCAACTGACGCTGGACATGAGGGACAAGCCGGTGGTCGTGCTGGGCGTGAACAGCGACATCCCCGATGAGGCGCGCAAAGCCTACTCGGATTACAAGGTGGCCTTCCGCAACTGGTCGGACGGCACCACCAGCGGCCCGATCACGACGCTGTTCAATCTGCGCAACTTCCCCACGATCTACCTCATTGATCCTGCGGGCAGGATCGTGCTGAAGAACACCAGCGTGGAGGCAGTGCGGGAGAAGCTCAAGGGGCTGTGATGACAGGGCGCTAGCGGCACAGGCCCGCAGGACGGCGCAATTATTCTGTAAGAGTAGTGATCGGGTTTGGGGTGGTTCAGCCTAATAGCGAGAATGGGAAAGCAGTCCATTGGATGCGAAGGCTGGTAGAATGGGGGCATGGAGCGCAAAATCGTCCCCGTCGAAGCTCACTAAAAAGGTGAGGGATCAGCGATCATTTTTTCACTCCGCCGGGCGATGGCCGGTGGACACTCCGGGAGGCAGACTTTATGCCGAGTGGGACAGCCAGGCCCCAATGACGCGGGAAGGCCAGCTCGTGTTCTTCTTCCAGTTCCTTGAAGCTGGCGAGCGCTGGCGGGAGTTCCTCGCCGACTGCCCGCTGAGCAATGTTGGCAATCGCGGCAGCGGCAAGCACGGCGTGCCCACACCGCTGACGATCCCGCTCACACGACTGGATGAGAACTACTTCAGCCGCTGGTTTCCGAATACGGGGTTCTAAGCCGCACGCAACGTGCGCAGCAGTTCCCAGAGATCAGCATGATTGAGGAGAATGTCCTTTAGTCCGCGCCGCACCGACTCGGAGTTGAGCGCCTTGCTGCTCATGGATGTGTGGGCGTCCAGGGCCTCCACGATGGCGTTCTCCAGTTCCTTATCCAAATCGGGCGATGTGGCGAACTGCTCCTTCGTGTTGTTTGCCGCCTGCTTCTGCAGCGTCTTTGACTCCAGCAATTTGCCACGGATGACATGCTTCACATACACGAGTTGGTCCTGCTCGGTGGTTTCAGCGCCGAAGAGCTCGTTCAGTTTCTCGATCAGTTTGGCCATATAGACCTTGGTCTTCTCCTGCACGCTGCCGCTGCCAGCGTCCGTGATCGGCTCCAACTTCGGTGTCCCGCTATCGCCCAGAGACATGGACTGCTTGCCTTTGTTCGTCAACTTGTGGCGCGTCAGCACCATTTTGGATAGATCGATTCCCTCACGCTCACGGCCAAATTCCAGCAGCGGCAGCAGGCGCTTGTAGAAGATGGCGCGCTTCTCGATGGCGGTGTTGCCGTAGTCGAAGATTTGGGAAAGGAAGGTGTAGAGGCGGATGAAGGCCCCCATGTCGCCCTTGAAGAGGATCAGGGCGTTCAGTTCATCCTGTGCAGCTTTGGTGGTGGCTTCGTCGTTCTTCTCCTTCGCGGCATTCAGGGCTTTCTGCGCGGCTTTGTAGCGCTTCATCAGGCGGTCAACGACTGGCTCCAGGGCTTTGAGCAAGTCTCCCTGCTTCTCCCCCTTCATCTCGGCTTCCACCACGCGGCCCACTTCAAAGTCATCGTAGTGCCCGGCAGCATCAAGCTTAGCGCGCAGGTTATAGACGAGGTTCGGGTCCGTGGTGGCAGAGAGTTCCGCCGTGGTGTGGTAGGTCTTGAAGGACGCGAGGATGTCTGCGGCTTCATTGACGAAATCCACGATGTAAGTCGTGTCCTTGCCGGGATGCGCACGGTTCAGGCGAGAGAGCGTCTGCACGGCCTGGATGCCGTCCAGACGCTTATCGACATACATGCCGCAGAGCAGCGGCTGGTCGAAGCCGGTTTGGAACTTGTTCGCCACCAGCAAAATCTGATACTCATCCGTCTTGAAGGCCTCGCGGATGTCGCGGCCTTTGAGGTTGGGGTTCAACGCATTGCTGGTCTCCGTGAAGGCGTCCGCGCCGCTGTCCTTGTCATCAACTTCGCCGGAAAAGGCGACGAGCATGCCGATCTTGTAGCCTTGCTCGGTGATGAATTTGTCGATGGCGAGTTTCCAGCGCACGGCTTCGAGGCGGCTGCTCACCACGACCATCGCCTTCGCCTTGCCGTCCAGCAGCGGGGCCACGAACTCGCGGTAGTGCTCCACCACCACCTCCACCTTCTGCGCGATGTTGTAGGGATGCAGCCGCACCCAGCCCATGATGCCCTTCATGGCAGCGCTGCGTTCCATCAGCCGGTTGTCATCCACTTCACATCCGTTCGCCAGTTTGAAGGCCAGCTTGTAGCTCGTGTAGTTCTTCAGCACGTCGAGGATGAACCCCTCCTCAATCGCCTGCCGCATGGAATAAACGTGGAAGGGTTTGGGCAGCCCGTCCGCGTCCTTCGTGCCGAAAAGCTCCAGCGTCTTCGTCTTCGGCGTCGCCGTGAAGGCCACGAAGGTGATGCCGTTGTCCGCCGCGCGGGCCGCCATCTGCGCGGCCAGGATGTCCTCGGTGCTCACCTCGCCACCGTCGGCTAGCTCGGCCAGTTCTTCGGGTGAAAGCACCTGCTTGAGCTTAGAGGCAGCCTCGCCCGTCTGTGAGCTGTGCGCCTCGTCGGCGATCACGGCAAAGCGTTTGCCCTTCGTCGCGGCGAGTTCGCGCACAGCCTCCAGGGCAAAGGGAAAGGTCTGGATCGTGCAGACCACGATCTTCTTCGAGCCGTCCAACGCCTCCGCCAGCTTGCTGCTCTTGCTGCCGTCCTTGTTCGTGATCGTTGCGACCACGCCGCTCGTGCGCTCGAAGTCAAAAATGGCCTCCTGGAGCTGCGTGTCGATCACGTTGCGGTCAGAGACCACCAGCACCGTGTCGAACATCTTCTGATGGTTTGCATCATGCAGCTCCGCCAGAAAATGCGCCGCCCAGGCGATACTGTTCGTCTTCCCGCTGCCCGCGCTGTGCTGGATCAGATACTTCCCGCCTGCACCATCATGCAGCACCGCCACTTGCAGCTTCCGTGTCACATCCAGTTGGTGAAAGCGTGGGAAGATGATCTGCTCAATCACCTTCTTCTTGTCCCGCTTGGCGATCAGGTAGCGCCCCAGGATATCCAGCCAGCTCTCACGCGCCCAGACACGTTCCCACAGGTAGGCCGTGCGATGGCCGTTCGGGTTCAAAGGGTTCCCCGCTGCGCCATCGTTCCCCAGATTGAAAGGCAGGAACTTCGTCGCCGGTCCATCCAGCTTCGTCACCATGGAGACCTCGCTGTTGCTCACGGCGAAGTGGACCAGCGCCCCGTTCGGGAAACTCAGCAGCGGCTCAGGTGTCTGCCCCTTCGGCTTCGGGTGCCGGTCAAAGCGGTATTGGTCGATGGCATCGCCAATGCTCTGCGTGAAATCCGTCTTCAGTTCCACCGTCGCCACCGGCACGCCGTTGAGAAAGAGCACGAGGTCCAGGCAGTTCTCGTTGTGCAGCGAGTAGCGCACCTGGCGCACCACGCGCAGTCGGTTTGCCGCGTAGCGCTTGAGGATGTCTGCATTGATCGCCAGCGCCGGTTTGAATTCCGCCACCTTGAGTTTCTCTTTCAAACCGATCATCTCAATGCCCTGCCGCAGCACATCCAAGGTGCCGCGTTGGTCGATCTGATCACGCAGCCGGTTGAGCAGCGTCTCCTCCGCCTTCGCGCCGTGATTCTTCACGAGTATCTCCCACGCTTTCGGCTGCGTCGCCTGCACCCAGGCCAGCACATCGGCGGGGAAGATCGCCCGTGCCCGGTCATACGTCGCTGCGTCGCCTTCGGCATAGAGCCAGCCATGCTTGGCGAGGTGCTCGCAGATTTCGATCTCGAAGCTGAGTTCTTGGTGCAGGCTCATGGGGTGGGGTGGGGCATGATAGGGAGAACAAAGCCTGGATCGGGCAACAAGCCACTTTCCGCAACGGAACCGACCCCCTGCCAAGAGCTGCAAAGGTTGATCCAGCCCGTCCTCGATAGTTGTCACATACCATTCTTCATCAGCGGCATTCATCAGCACTGATCGGAGGTCCACCGTCCCTGAGCGAAACTCGCAAAGCCGTTCCGGTGTCACCTCTATTACGAGATACCGGTCGTGAACGTTCTCCGGCTCCACCATTACCGCCACATAACTGCCACCGAGGGCATCACAGGCTTCAAAGACCTGCGGCCCTTCGTAATGAAAGAGCGTCTGGATATGTTGGATGGTTTTCATGCCGTCTCCATTTCATCATGGGCCTGAATATCGAAACACGCCAGTTCTTGCTCACCCAGCATCTCTGCCTGGTCACAGCGTTCTTGCGTAGGCCGGATGTGTTTGGCGGAGAGAGGCTTGATTCCCCCTCGATTTGCTTCGCCAAACTATCCGGAGGTTTGGGAGGGGGCGAGCACGCCATGCACTTCCACGCTTCCCAAACCAGCCGGATAGTTCGGCGAAGGATGCTCATCGTGTTGGCGGCACCTTTCGCGCCGAACACATCCGGCCTACGATCACTCGGCTCACTTCTCACTTGCCTCATCTTCCCTTACGCTTCCTCTTCGAACATGGCTTGGCTGATTCCCGAACACATTCCACTGCCGGATGATTTCCTGGGCTTCGATCCTGACAGCCCGCTCACCCAGGACTTCGATGCCTACGAGCGTCATCTGCCACATTGGCGAGCGCCCGGTCGCTGCTACTTCACCACCTTTCGACTGCGTGACTCCATTCCTGCCGATGTGCTCGCCGAGATGAAGGCCGAGGCCCAAGCGTGGCAAAAGCGCCTCGCCGAGGCGGCCCGCCGCCATGAAGGCAAACTACCGACCGAGGAATGGGCCGCGTGGCAGGAGTTTCAGCAGGTGCAGATGCGGAAGCTGGAAATGATCTTGGATGAAGGCCGTGGCGAATGCCTCCTGCGCTTTCCCCAGCATCAGGAGCCACTGATCGAGGCGCTTCATCATTTCGAAGGTACACGCTGCGAGATGCTCGCCTACGCCATCATGCCCAATCACGTCCATGTGTTGTGTCGTCCGTTAGGAGAGTATTCTTTGGAAAGCCTTTGCCGTGCATGGAAGCGCCACACCGCTGACCGCATCCATCGGCGCCTGGGTCGCTCAGGATCGCTGTGGCAGGAGGAGAGCTTTGATCGCCTCATCCGGGACGCGGACCATTATGGGCGGGCCGTGCGCTACATCGCGAAGAATCCGGTCCTGGCGCATCTCCAGCCCACGGAAGCGGTGGTGTGGCTGCATCCAAAGATCGTAGCCGCCAACTCGTAGCCCGGATGTGTTTGGCGGAAAAGCACACCGCATCTCGCTCGATCCCCTTCGCCAAACTATCCGGCGGTTTGGGGGATCGGGAGCGCGTTGGACTTCCACACCTCCTAAACCAGCCGGATAGTTCGACGAAGCATGTCCCTCGTGTTGGCGATGTCCCGCGCGTCGAACACATCCGGCCTACGAGTGGCGCTCATGCGTAGGCCGGATGTGTTTGGCGGAAAAGCATGCCGCCTCTCTCTCGATCTCCTTCGCCAAACTATCCGGCGGCTTGGGGGATCGTGAGCGCGTTGGACTTCCACGCCTTCCAAGCCAGCCGGATAGTTCGACGAAGTATGTCCATTGTGTTTTCCACGCCCAACGCGTCGAACACATCCGGCCTACGACACGACGGCGTCCCGCACATCGATCTGGCCGGTGACGGCGGCGGAGATCAGCGCGGTGCGGCGTTCTTGCAGCAGGTCGATGGCTCGCTGCGCTTCGGCGGTCAGCGTGTCGAACTTCCCCAACTCCGCCTCCAGGAAATCGGCGATAGCGAGCTGTTCCGCGATGGGAGGGAAGGCAAAGCGATAGCGCCGCAACTTCTCGGCAGGCAAGTGCTCGATGGTTGTTTCATTGCCGCCTGCGACAAACACACCTTGGTTGGCAGCCCAACTCATCAGGTAATACAAGTAACGTGTGGAGTCGTCCTCAGGACGGTGAGCCCTCATTCGATGAAGTGCCTTTTGATAGTAGCACTCTTCAAGTCTGCCGATCCAAATGGCCGAGCGGCCTGGATAGCTTCCACCTTCATTCACGAGTAGGTCGCCAGGAACAAGACGGAACTTAGATCGAGCATCTTCGTCGAAGTCCATTTGAGGTAACTCCTCTGTATTGATCTCTCCCCACTGCACATCGAACACGCGGAGGTAGGGGCGCAAATGTTCGCCAGTGATCTTGGTAGAATCGAGCATCTTACCAAGCTGGACACTGTAGCGATAAGACACAGGCACCAGACTCCAATGCTCCGGCACCTCGCCGAGCCATTCGATGCCGGAGGGTTTGAGCTTGGCCTTGGGGTTTAAACCTTGGGTGACGGCGTGGGAGATGACGGCCTGGCGCTTCTCCTTCAGCAGCTCCATCAGCCGCCGCTGCTCCGCCACCAGCGCATCAATCTTCCCCGCCTCCTGGTCCAAAAACGCCGCGATGGCGGTTTGTTCAGCGAGGGGCGGCAGCGGCAAATAAAACTTGTTCAAGTCAGCTTGGAACAAGTGTGACACACCCATGCCACCCTTGGTCCGCTGGATGGTTTGCTCCATGTAGGAACTCGCGAAAACATAAAAGAATGAGCCTCTTGCAAAACCTTCAAGATGCAAGGTCGCGGAGAGTTTTTTCATCTCACGATGGCGGAGCTTTCATCGCATCGGATCACCCTTGGCTCTGAGTGCTCGGCATTGGCTTTCACGAGT
>Ga0247837_1000955_pt1 | contig 62170 bp, 43 predicted proteins | sample LaCtaG_2_FD_187115 | JGI IMG/M metagenome (GOLD analysis project Ga0247837, IMG submission 187115) | Freshwater microbial communities from meromictic Lake La Cruz, Castile-La Mancha, Spain - LaCruzMarch2015_14.5m | ecosystem: Environmental > Aquatic > Freshwater > Lake | place: Spain: Castile-La... | reverse complement strand
AACCCTTCTGTGCACACGGCTTCGCGCGGACAGAGCGTGCAGGGAACTGAGGGATGAAAAGAGTACATATTATTGCTGCATACAGTACACTTCGAATCCTCCAACTGTTCTCCCACTACACACGCTCGCAAATACACCCCAAACACAGGGCTGGAAATCGAGGCTACAGTGGCACTGACATTGACAATAGTTTGACTCGATCCAGTGATTATCAAATTATCCGCTTCGTAAATTCCCATAGTCGGGTACAGCAGTACATTTCCCTCAATTTTCCTATCTGCGCCTTCCGCATGTAAATATAACAGCGAGGAATTATCAGTGACAATAAGCTGATTTAGTGCATCAAAAAGTCCCAACTTCAGTGAATTCGTAAGAGTCTGACCACTAACGCCTTCCACTGTAGCGTTGATTATAGGAGTGAGGTTCTGCTGATTGATAATTGTGATATAGCTGAGTTGCATAGCGATATTTGGGCCGTATAGAGCTGAGTTACTGCGAAATTCGAGTCCTTTGGATAGTAGGGAGCATGAGAAATGCTGAATAGCTCCTCCCTCCAGTCTAGCTACATTTCTAACAAAATTGGAATCCTGCACTTTCAGCAGTGATTTGCCAGATTCTCCATTTGCCCACAAAGCCCCTCCGTAATCAGCTTTATTTCCTGTGAAGTTGGAAGTTGTAATACTCAGCGAGGACTTAGTGACATAGAGGGCGCCGCCATACTGAGCAGTGCAATTCTTCATCAAATTCCCTGCATAGAACAACATTCCTACGTCAATCTTTTCCCTTATATGAGCAATGGCTCCTCCGAATTGAGCTGCTAGATTAGTAAAAGTGCAGGCAGTGACTGTTACTAGGTAGGAGTCGTGGTCATTTAAAACCGCTCCATACGTCTTGCCCAGATATACAGAGGGATTATTAAAGCCTCCGTCTGCAAATTGCGAGTTGTAGAGCGTCAGAGTAGACTTGAGGGCGTAAATTAGAGTAGCGTTGAAGTGAGAAACTGAACTGGTAATGAGTGTCAATTGTGAGTTTTCAGTGTAAATAAGTCCATATGAAATGGACATTTTCCCATTCACATTGACCAGTTTACAACTTTGAATAGTCATTTGAGTGTTTCCTTGCAAGGTTGCAAACCCGCCATACGCATCCACCACTATATCCGAAAACTCCGAATTCAATAACAGTCCATTTACTCTCTCCAGCATAAATATTTGCCTCACACTCCCATTTCTGACTTTCAGCCCAGAGAAGTTCCCTACAGAATTCGACATTTTGAAAAGAAAAGCGCTCTTCGAGTTTTCTATTGAGAGTCCTAAAATTGATACAATTCCTTCTATGGACTGGCGAATAACAGCGCCAGTAAAGTTGTCCAGCCTAATATTTTGCAATGTGATCCCTCCACTGTTGATATGAAATAAATCGGCTGATATTGACGTAAGCGTTGTATTGGAAAGGATCCCGTTACTCAGGTCGAGGAAGCCGATATACCCGATTCCGCGTGGATCTTGTATATGCAAATTCGACACATTAAAGCAGAAAACGGATTGGACGCAGTTTATGAGGAATTGAACAGATGACCGTAACAAGGTGACATTTTGCATAATAAATGTGCCGTCTAGGAAAACATCGAAGAAGCGGACCATCGTGTTGTCTGCAAACACAGTGTTTTGGATATATATGCTAGCGAAGTCAGTGGCAGCCATTGATAGCGGAGCGAAGCCGGGGTTCCTAAAGTAGCAGTCGTGCACAGTGAATTCCACAAAGTACCCCACCCACAGGATGATAAAATCATTCACCGGGTCGGCTGTGCTATCCAGGGAGTCAGTAATGGAGACATTGAACCAATGTCCACCGGTAGCTAACATATTGGCCATTACGGCTCCTCCTTGGTTTTCCACTCGCTCCATTCTTACATTCTCAACCTCCAAAGTTGAAAATACGAAAGTCATAAACGAGGATACCACTACAGAGGAGTCATGGTAGTACAAGTCCGAAACCAGTCCCACACCGTTAGTTACTGTGAATAAACCATTGGAAAAGGCAGTGCACTTCCAGACCTCTACGTCACTCACCACTACGGAAGTGGAAATTGTGAATGCGAGAATACTGGTGCGCATGCTGTCAGGGTTGGCAATGCGAGTCAATAGACAGTGGGAAAGGCTAACGATGGAAGTAGAAGGACTGTTTCCGATCACGTAGAAAATGGGTCCTTGAGGGATGTCTGAGAAGGAGGAATAGGAGACTGAGATAAGCCCGGAAAACGGAACACTGCCAAATAGTCGCGTGTGAATGAAGGAAAAAACACATTTTTCGAAGGTAATTACGGAGTCGTCCAAATGAGTGTTAAAGACTTCTGTCACATTTCGGAATAGTGAATCTCTGATGCTGATTTTCGAACGGGCGACAATTCCACTCAATAGTCCTCCTGTCGAATTGACCAAAGTACAGTTGGAAATCCGCACAGGGAAATCAGTGGCTGGTGCTGCCTGGTAGTCAATGACATGACCTGATATAAAGGAAATCACTAGGCTCGCTAGCTCAATACCTCCCAGAAAGTCTGAGGACTCAGGAGCAATTCGCACTAGGTCTCCAGTCACTTCCTCAAATTGACTATGCGATAGGACCACTACCGCTGCTGAGTTCTTCACTGATGCGAAAGAGCCGCCTTTCAAGAAATAACTGTCAGTCACTGTCAACTCCCCATCAGTAACAACGACAGCAAAACTTGGGATTTTCTCCCCAGTGACTGATAGGAAGCTGAGCAGACCTTGGGATTTGAACATTGGACTGGAGGTCATAGGCCCAGTAGACAGTGTAAGGTTGCTCAGGATGAGGTTTCCTCCTGCGTGCACATTCAACTCTCCTTGAAGTCTGAGTGTGGCGCCGTTCCCAATGATAGTCAGATCCGAAGCGACGACATAGGGCTTGGTGCTAAAGGCGATTTGTGGAGAAGGGATGATTCGCAAGGACACGGATGCATAGGTCAAAGCAGCATCGAGGGCGGAGTCCAGACTTCGAAAGGGGGAAATCAGGCTTCCATCTCCGTCGACAGAACTGGCTGGGTCGAGGTGCAGAGACTGACTGGGTGCGCTGAGCTCTCTGCCCTGCAACCTACTCAGTAACCAGGCAATAACTGCCAGTTGAGTAATCATTTCTACATAGATGCCCTCATCTCCAGCATACCTAACTGTTCGATCTTGAGTGTTCCGCTACTACGTAGACTTGGGCGCAAGCTCGAGTAGACCTAGTGAGTACGAAGAATTGAACTGTTTACAGCTATTTGAGGAGAGGCAAGAGCTGTTCTTGACGCTACCAGGCTTTCACTACAAAGGACAAAGGTAAAACGGCCTATTCGATGCCGACTATCCGTATTTCCAAAGGAAGTATCTTCTCTATTGCAAAAGCAGCAATATGGGACAAGAGCACTCCCAGTCTCGAGCCAGTTTACTGCGACCGCACACACTCCAAAGACTACTAACCGTCCGCTTTCCCTGCTCTGTCACTGTGCTGAGTGCAGGCAAAGCTTTAATTGTGGAAGTTGTGGATCAGACTTACACATGCAGTTGGCTGCTCACACAGGTATGTGCAAGGCGGGGTGCGGAGGTGTGTGCACTTAGGACGCAGGGAGGAATGGAGGCGCTGGACTATTGGCTGCTGCAAGCGACCAGGCCGATACCTGCACTCACGGAACCACTGCTTGCGGTCTATTCGAAGTCTGTGGTAGGGCCTGTTTCGCACAGTCATTTCCTTCCTATCAAGCTTATCGGCCGAGGCGGCTTTTCCCAAGTCCTACTCTGTATCCTCCACCTAGGTAGAAAGAAAGACACAGGGAACCTATACGCCATGAAGATCATGCAAAAAGCGAAATTGCGCAAAGAAGGGAAAGTCAAACAGGCACACGCTGAATTAGCCCTCCTTTCCAACCTCAGCCACCCCTTTATGGTCCGCCTGCACTGGGCTTTCCAAAGCTCGCAGAGACTTTACCTCGTGATGGACTTCTGTCCTGGCGGCGAACTCTTCTTCCATCTGCATAATTTGGGCAGATTAGCGGAGGATTTAGCGAGGTTTTATTTCGCGGAAGTGCTGCTGGCGCTGGAGTATTTGCATGCGAATTCAGTCATTTATCGCGATTTGAAGCCTGAAAATGTGCTGCTGGATATTGATGGACATGTGAGAATTGCAGACTTTGGACTTGGTAAGATGGGAACTGGACCGAAAAATCGGACTAACACTTTTTGCGGCTCTCCTGAGTATATGAGTCCCGAAATGCTGCGTAGTGAAGGCCACGGCCAGCCAGTAGACTTCTACTGTCTCGGCGCTCTGCTATATGAAATGCTCACCGGCCTTCCGCCCTTCTTTTCTTCCGACCGCCAGACTATGTTCACTCGCATCTTGCAGGACCCTTTGCCTCTGCCGTCCTATCTTTCCCCTGCAGTTTGCGAACTGCTGGAGGGGCTAATGGCGAAAGATGCCTTCACTCGCTTAGGATCCAAAGGAGGAGTGAATGAGGTGAAAGCAGCGCAGTGGCTAGCAGGCGTGCCTTGGGACAGACTGCTGCGGAAGCAGTGCAAGCCGCCTCTAGTCCCAGCCATCCACTGTTCCTGTTTCTCGAAGGAGTATGTCTCAGCTCCGGTGGACCACAGCCAGTTCACAGGGGAAACTGCGGCTTGGGACGAATTCGCTGGGTTTGAGTATGCGGAAGAGGATGAAAGCACGGTAGTCGATACCCCTGGCTGCAAGGCTCGCAACATCCCCAATATGTCCAAAGCCTCCAAAGTCCCTACCTGTCTCAAGACCAGCCAGACAAGCGCTTCCCCGCAATGCTCAACTCGCAGTTTAGTTCCCAGTCCTGCAGTCAGCAGACCCACCAGTCGAGTCACTTCCCGCAGACAGTCCCAAGAACAAATCCTGCTTATTGACCTGCGCAGTGCCCAGTTCCGTCCAGTCCTGCCCAGGCCTGCACTCCTCGACCCTGGCCTTCCCGCCACTACCCCAAGCACTGATATCACAGGGAAAGCACGGGCCAAGGGGCCGACCTTCGCGCCTGGGCAAATGAGGAAAATCAGGGCGTTGCGTCTCGCGTCCAACTCTCTACAAGAGCCGGTTCCCGCACACAAAGTGCCAGTCTTTCGCGTTGCTTCCCTGACCAAACCCCAGTAGTGTAACTATGGAAATGAGCGAAAGCACAGACGACCCTATTGCTTCAGACGTCACTGTGGTCGCCGAGGACCAAGAAGGCACTATAGAGCTGCTCCAAGCCAAACTCGAAAAGCTCAAAAGTCTCCTGCTGAAGGCCAAAATGAGCATCAGTGAATACAAGCACAAAGCCGAAGACCTGGAAGAGCGCCTCGAAGAACAGCATCTCCGCGAAGACTTGCTCATGACCCGGGTGGAAGAGCTCGAAACAAGAAAGCCCCCGAGTGAGCACGAAGTTGTGAGTGTGCTTGCGAGAGTGAGAGTCGAGGGAGTGGCTTGGCTGCTGTTAAGGACTGTTGGGAGTAGTGGAGAGTGGTACAGAGAGGACCAAGTGCAGGTACCGGCCCAGGCTTTACCGGAGGTGGTGGACTGCCTGGTAGCCACTCCTACGGCTGTAGCTTTGCAGATCGCGGGTGTGGTGAAGCAGTATGAAGAGCGACAGCGGAAGTTGGCGGAGACGTGCCAACACACGCAAGATACCCTGAAAGACACACAGACTGTGTACAGGGACTTGCAGCAGGCGTACAGGGAGCAGGAAGCGCAGGTGCGCAGTCTCAGTGAACTGCTTCTGCTAGTCACTGAAAGCAAAGCTTTGCACAAACAGCTCAACGACTTGATGGAAGACTCCGCCGTCCTGCCCGAAGCCCTAGGTCCAATCCAACAAGGCCTAATCCGCCTAATCCAGGCCCCGGCCTACCAACTCTCACAGACAGAAGCCGTGCGCGTACATATCTGTGACCTGCACAAGGCCTTGTCAGACCTGGCCAGGCGACTTCTGCGCTTTCGCAAAGAAGCCTGCACCCAAGAAGACGCTTGGAAGTCCACCTGCGATGCACTAGTCAAGGAAAAGGAAGACCTGAAAGCTGCACTTGCAAGTGTGCGGGCAGACTTGAGCAAACGAACACAAGACTTTGAGGCCACTCTGAAGTCCGAGCATGCTGAAAATGAAGGCAAAATGGATGCGTTGCAAGCACATATTGAACTGCTGGAAGCTGACCTTAAGAAGGCGGTGAATGTGCCGTATTTGAGACATGTGTTTACGCAGTTTCTGACCACTGGAGAAACGGACGTGCAACTGCGGCTACTGCATGTAATAGCGACTATCCTCGAGTTCACCAAAGAAGACATTGCAGGTGCTCAGAAGCCCCCCAAAGGTGTACTAGCTCGCTGGTTAGGCTAAGAGGAAGGACACTTCCGTTCCAAAGCCGCCGCCCCTTGCTCCATGAAGTCCTTCCTACTCACCCAGTTGGCCTGAAACGCCTGCAGAGCACTCAGAATAGACCCTCCAAGCCAAGAGCTGTAGCGTCTTTCAGACTCCTCAGGGGCGGAAATCAGACGAATGCGAGTGTTTCTGGGCGTTAAGTCCAGCAATTCGTTGTGAATTCTGTCTGTGAAGTGCGGGAAAAGCGTGTTTCCTCCACATACGACCACATTTTCCAGTAGTTTTTTCTTCATGTGAGGCTCGCACTTGTCTATTGACTGGGATAGGAGTTGTCCGAGTCCTTCGCCCTCCTTTTCCCCGCCAAACAGGACTTCTTGCAGCTTAAATCGCTCGTTTCCCAGGTCCAAGGTACTGCCGTCCGGCATGATGTAGGAAGCTGCAGGCTTGCTTTGGTAGTCTTCATCGAGAAACACCTCCGAAGAGACCTCAAAGCGGGTTTCCTTGATAGTGCGCAGAGTGCTAAGCAGAGAAAACTGCTGGAAAGAAGGATGTGTTTGGGGAAAGTCCATATACTCGATAGAGAACTGGGGCGGGCTGTCTGGGCTGGGAAGGATGGGGTGTTTGGAAATGGTGTAGGAGGGGTGGACAGGGACTTGGCGCTCTTGCAGGAGCCGCATTAGCTCCTGTGTCACCATTTCCCCGCCTAGGTCTTTCCGCAGCACTGCGGAGCTCACGGTCCAGCCTTCCCAGATAGGCACAGCGTAGCTGCTCCAGGCGCCGGAGTCGAGCACTATGCAGGAGGACCTGGCCGTGGCGTATCTATCTGGGACTTACGAGGCCAGCACCGCACTTCGCGCCAAGTACATCCCCGGAATTTGGAACTTCTCAAACATCAATTCCGCTAGCCGCGTGCGAAAAGCGCGATTCGGCACATTAGACTCCGCGAACAAACAGTTGTAAATCGCAGGGTTGACTGCCAACGACGAGGTAAACACGTGATTGACAGTCTGTTCCAAGTAGTCCCAATTGGGCTCTGCATGTCCCTCACGACTGTCAGTGCTGGAAATAGGCTCTATGCGCATGTGGTCTTTCCTTTGCAGTACTCCTTCTCCTAGTGTTAGTCCTGGGGAGTCGGTGGAGTCGCACTCCTGTAAGCCGACTTGCTGAGTGGGAGTTACAGAGGGAAATATGACTCTGGGCCGCTCCTCGCCGCCGAAGCCGGCCCGCAGGTACAGACTGCCGATATCCCAGATGACGGAACTAGCTTCTTCTAGGTGGGAGGTACCGCCTACGAACATATTGATCTTTATCAAGGCAGAGAGATATGGAAGCAGGGAAGCTGAGTGGGGGTGCAGGTATCAATCTAATCCACTGAGGAATGGCTTCCCCTGTCGGCTTAGAGAGATAGCCCAGCACTGTAGAGAGGGCAGTTTGAGCATAGTGCAATGCACCCAAGTATCAGACGCCTATCCGAAACTCTACCCTAAAGAAGCCGACGAGCAGACACTTACTCCTCTAAGCACTGCCTAAATCAACTCCAGACGCCTACATTACCTGTGAAGGAAGATTTGAACTCCGTAAGTTGTTACAGTGTATATCCTCTCAACTCGAATTTCAGTCTTTCCCCACCATAAGGAACCTAAAGTCTACTTGGAAGCTCGTTTTTCAGTATACCGTAGAAGTATGGGTTGGCTTTAGGGGTAATTTTAGAATGATATGGCTGCTGGTCACTGTGGCAAGTGCTTGTCCCTTCCCAGACCTGCCCAGTACTCTACTGCAACTCGCCCCACTCTTCCTGTCCACAGGCTCCGTTGCCACATTCGGCAGATTCACGACTCCTGCTAACTCTACGAGTTGGACTTTTCGCCTGGAGGAAGAAGCGCTTCTAAGGTGCTGATTAGGCAGAGTGGCATTCGATCCTTTCAATATGAACCTAGAGGCTACGCTGAGTCAGGCGACCAAGGTAGTGCAGCGCAAAGCAGCCGCAGTGGACAGTCTAGCAGTGCTGACAGCTCGACTTCCAGCAGGAACGTACTTCCTTCACTTCACTTTCGACTCAGAACTGGGCGAAGAGGAGCAAGGAGAGGCGAACTCAGAAGAATGCGCACTGCCAAACCTCTACTTGAGCCTGGCCCTCACACCCATCTCCCACTTGCACAGAAACACCAAGGCCTACTACAACAGTGGCTTTCCCTTCATCAGTCTGCAGCAAGCTATGAAGAACTCCACAGAACTGAAACTGAGGGAAGTCACCCGCTCCCTGGATATCCCCCAAATGAACACCAGTGACTTGAGCATACTAGCCTCATATCCACTGCAGGTCATTACACCTACCGAAGAAGCACTGGCCCAGGGCAAAACAGGCCTTTGGGAGCTGACTTTCACCCTGCGCTATGAATTCATAGCGCTTGGAGGGTTTGCGCTGCTGCTGCAGGAAAGCACCGGAGTCCCTCCGACCTCCCTATGCTGCAGAAACGTGGGGAAGTGTGTAGTCGGCCACAGGTCTGAAAAGAACGCTGTGACCTTGCAAAGTGCAATTACACCGGGGAACTACACTCTATGGGTCGTCTACTTGGACATGACCGAAACTGAGAAATCAGTCCTCATAGAAGCCTATGGCGACCTGATTCCTTTCTCCATTTCAGTCTCTTTTGTGCCCTTAATCGAGCGAGAAGACCGCTTTAACTGTGAAGCAGGCCGCCTTCCCGTCTCCCTCAACTCCCCGGGCTACATGGACAAAGACGGATTCCTCTCCTACCACGACCACATCTACGCAGACATTTCCTCCACTTCCCTGCAGTCTCACCTGAGTCTACCAGTGGACTCAGTGCTGCGACTCGTGACAGTGGAGCCTGCGGGTGTGGGCGTGGATGTGCAGTTGCTAGGGACGAAGGGGGAAGTGGTGGCTGTCAGTGAGAGTGTGGGAGGGACTGAGGGGATTTTGGTGGAGTTGAGGAAGGGGGAGTATACGCTGGAATTCGGCTTCGCCAATACGATTATTGAGAATCCGGGTCAGGTCTTTTGTGCGACGTTTCTGCTGGAAATGGATATAATGCCGCTGGCAGCCGCTCAGTCCTATATTTCCGCATACAGTCTCAGCCAGTGTCGCGACGACTCTGCAATTTTGACCTCCCTCCTAGACGCCAACATGAAACTGCTGAACCGCGCTGAAAAGGCTGCTTTCACTGTAGATCCGGACAAACACAGTCTTTTCCTCTTGCCCATTCAGAGCCAAACCAAGGGAAATGAAGTGGTGTTTACCTACCTTTTCACCCTGCAGCAAAGCTCTTATGTGTACTTTGAGGTCCTGAGTCACCCTGTGCTCGCAGACCTTACTGTTACTTTGCAGCGGGTGATAGTAGACAAGCAGCCTGAGGAGGTATTCGGAGACTTTACTGATACGCTAAGTCTGTCAAGACACAGTAGACGCTTTTTCCACGGCAGTGTCAACTCTGGACAGTATCAATTGACCCTTAAAACAGGGCCTGGAGCCAGGAATAAGGCGGGGAATAGGGAAAAACCGCTTACTACGGACGAGGATTTTAAAGTAATACCGAAATGTGTATCTTTTCAGCTCAAAGTTGAAGTTTTGCACAGGTCTGAAGCCCTATATAAACGATGGACTTGCGGCGGAAGCCACTTTTCCCTCGCACCAAACTCGCTTAATACAGTGGACAAGTTGGGAGCGAAGGGAATTAATCAAGAATTTATGCCGAAAGTCGGGTTTTTCGGGCAAAAACTGCTGCCTCCAATAGCATCTCAGCCCGACGAAATGACGATAACAGTAGCTACGGAGTCTGTACTGAGAGTAAATGTGGCTTCTGAGGACGGATCAATTGGCTTACACCTGAAACAAGGCGGAATTCTAGTATCGCTAACAGATACATCAGACCGTGAAAGCGTGATTCTGGGCAGTGTCCTGCAGCCTGGGGAGGCCTATACCCTAGTTCTCTCCTTTTCCCCGGCCAATCAAGCTGAATGCGCTACCTATGATATGAATTTGGAACTGTGCACTGCCCTGTCTCTCAAATCCCCCCGCAGCGCCCAAGCCTGCAAAGAGACTCTCCCCACCACCCAGTCCCTAGTCCGTTTCCGCACCCTGGAAGCCACCGACCCTCAATTCGCTATGACTTCCGGAGACTACTCCAGCTCTCTACACGACTCTGACTACCAGTACTACCACGGACAGGAGAACGGGAGAGTTACAGTGCCCTTTGAGGTGAGGAGTGATATGGCTGTGGTGACTGCGCACCTGCAGGCCGGGTTCGTGGAGACTGGTCTGAGGTTCTGCCTGGAAGCGGAAGACGGGGCGAAAGTGGCAACGGGCAGGTTTGAGAGTGCAAGCAGGATGGAAAGCTTTGCAGTGGTGTTGACGAAAGGCAGGTACAGTGTTGTGTTTGAGGAGGCGGGGAAGGGGTCTGCCGGGCTGTGCAATGGCTTTTCGGCGGCTGTGCTGGTGGAGGGCGGGGACCAGTGGAGCAGTGCGGAGGCTCTCATGCGGAAGTCGCAGGGCTGCAGCTTTTTGGAGCTGCCTGGCAGTTTGAACAGTGTAGGCGCCTTGCAGCATGGACAGCTGCACTGGCACAGAGACTTCCCTCTGTATCCCAGTCCTCACTTCTCCCTAGAGCTAGTCCAAGCCTCAGTCCTGCACCTAGCTGTGCAGCCGCTGCCTGACATCTTCTTCGTGGGGCGGATATTCAAAGTAACCCGGGCTGCACACAAGCTGACCATTGCAGGGGATGCAACGCAGGGAATCCACACACAGCTGGAAATAGGGAAATATACAGTGGAAATCACGTATGGGTCGGACTCGGACTTGCCGCAGCCTAGTGAATGTCCGCAGTTCACGCTCGACCTGCAAATTGTGCCTTTGGATATATATGAACAGCTGGTTGAGGCTAAAAACTGCTCCCAACTGTCTGTTTTCCCTGCATCTATGTCACTTGACAGTCCTATTAACGAGCTTTATTCGATTTCCACGAGTGCTATGTTTGACCATACGATCCGACTGGATCTCGCAAAGGACTCTATTCTCAGCTTCGCCCTGACCTTTGAAAGTGCTCTCATAGGACCGATATCCCTGAGACTGTACGACTACCAGGGCCTCAAAGTCAAGGATTCCTACGGAGTCCAGGACTACTCCAGCCTTTCAGCCGCTGTCCCCGCAGGGATTTACACCTTACGCCTGCTTTCTACGGTCTTTTCAGGCCTAGACCCTATATGTTCCGACCTCTCATTTACAGCTAAAAGTGAGGAAACTGCCCTGGTCGAGCCTCAATGTGAGGGTGCAGAACTGCCCACAAAGCTCTTTTCCCAAGAGACCGCGCCCTTCGGAGGTCCCCAGGCTCGCGACGGCTCTCTCAGTTTCTATGGTGATTTCCAAGTACTTCCAGGCCGAGCATCTGACAAAGTGCTAATAAGAGTGGGGGAACACTGCATTGCCCGTATCCTGACTCTCAGCAACAGTCCCCACCTTTCTATCCAGGCCATTCTCTACCGCGACCCGAAGTTGACCAGGACTATGGGCTACTCCCAAAGCGAAGGCCGGGTCGGCAGCTTTATCCTTAGCCTTGAAGCCAAATATGAGCCTTATGTACTGGAATTGGCCTATTTGAAGGCAGTGCCCGGTGCACTCTGTGTGTCCTTTCAGCTAGCAATAGAGATACAGTCGGTCTCTACAATAAGGGAAAAGCTGGACTGTAGGGATTTGAAGCAGAGTTTACCAGCGTCTAAAGCAGTCCTGTGGGGGAAAAGTCACAAGGAAAGTGAGATGTATGCGATTCGAAGTGATTGGATTATTGGATCCCCCGGTGATTTCCCTCCGGGAGTGGTGTCGATTGGAGTCAAGAATAGTGCGTTTGTGTATCAGAAGCAAGTTGCTCTAGATCGGCCTGGGAAGTTGTCGGTTGTGGCTCAATTTGACTTTCTGACAAATGATATTTACTTGCAATTGCTGAAAGGAGACCTCTCAGTGAGTCGCAGCTACTGGGTGGTGGAGAGAGGGTCGACAGGGCAGGACCTAGAGCTTGCAAGCAGCCTGGAAACAGGGCCGTTGGAGGCAGGTGTGTATACTTTGGTCCTGAGACAGGCTGTGGCGGCTAATCACTTGGTGCAGATGTTTGAAGGGGAAATTATCTGTTTTCCCTTTAGCCTGTCTATGGAGTTTGACGACCTGCAGGATCCTATAGTATCCGCTACTGGGCATATAAAGAATCGGTTAAAAAGCATTAGTCCAGCGAGCAAGTCAGAAATCAACCCATCCAAAGGCCTAGCGCTGCTGTTAAACTGGGAACGCCCCCTAGACATAGCCTCCACAGGCAGTCTCCTAACTGCCTTTTCCCTACAAAGCGATGACCAAACCCAAGTATATCCAACCACTGCTCGACAAGTAAAGGCCCAGCCTCACCTCTTAGAACTCACCTTTCAGTCCGGACTGTTGGAAGTCAGCACCTGCTACCAGCTTGCAATCAGCACTGACAAGCTGCAGGGGTCTGGACTGGAACTAGACTTGGGAGCAAGGCATGAGTACTGTACGGAGAAGTGTGCGTGTAATCCGAAGGCTGCAGCGCATTGTGGGAAGGACTCGGAGTGTGTTTGTTCTGAGCCGTATGCGGGGGTGACATGTGAAAAGTGCATTGTGGGATACACTTTGGAGAATGGTTCCGGACTTTGCGTGGCTGATGGCTGCGGAGCTTGTCCCGACTCGTGTGTAAATAGTGTATGCGGGACTACTCTTAACTGTGAATGTGGAGAGTTCGGTACATGTGTGGGAGGGAAATGCAGATGTGAAGAAGGGTTCACAGGCGCTACCTGTGCCCATTGTCTTCAGCCGGATTTGGTCTTTCCTGACTGCACAAGTTGCAGTTTCGACTCTCTCCCTCAGAACATCACCCATACATCAAGCAAGGAAAACGGCAAAATTCAGATAAACGACAACGGAGAATTCAGCTTTAAGGCACAAAAAGTGGCTATGAGTCCTCAAGCAGTTTCCTTCCGTTTAAGCAAAAGTAGCAAATTGGAAGTGGAAATCACAGGCCAAGTGGAGGCTGTGAAGATGGTTTTAACAGACAAAAGCAGACGAAGCCTAAAGACTAGTGCTGAAAGCGTTTCTGAGAGTAGAAGGAGTTTGGCCTGGCTGCTGCAGCCGAATCGAGTCTATTCCTTGGCATTTAAAGGGAAATCACAATCAAAGTGCGACTCATATGGCCTGTACATAGCCTTGAAGTCTGTAACAGTCCTGGCTATGGAGGAAGAAGGCTTGTCGGCTTGCAGTGGACACGGGAAGGCCAAGGAAGACGGTTATTGTGACTGTGACTTGGGCTACACAGGGGGAAATTGCGCTGTTTGCGACATAGGGTATGAGTCCGAGTCCACTTCCTGTGTGCAGTTCAGTGCTCCTGCAGCCTTTCGCATGTCTTCCGCCCCTCTGGACAGCTCCTACAACACCCCACTTCTGTTCCTGCTCATCAGTCTGCTGTCTCTGTCCTCTCTGTACTACCTCTACTCCGCCCAGTGCGCAGGACGGCGCAAGCCCCGCAGACTGGAAGACTTGCCCGAGGACGAGGAGCGGGTGAGTCTGCGTCTACATGACTTCTAGGTAAAATACTTCCAATGGGACAAAAGTGTCTGAGCATTTGCCGGCGCGAGACTCGAGTGCAGCCCACTGAGAAGTACCTCACGAGGGCTATTTCCCGGGCGAACTCCAAGGGAGACTACACGGAAGCGCCTGCGGGAGTAGTGGATAAAGCCGCTTTCAAGACGGATGAAGACCGCAGAATGATCCTGCAGGCGCTCAACAACCACTTCATATTCACGTCTCTGACGGATGAGGACAAGGAAATGGTGGTGGAGAGTATGCACATGCTTACGTTGGAGCCGGGCTCTATTGTGTTCGAGCAAGACCGTCCTAGCAAGTCCTATTTCGTGGTGCGCGCAGGCTTGCTAGAGGTCTTTACGAGTGGAAAGCGAGTGAATAGGATCAAGCCGGGCGAGGGGTTCGGAGAACTGGCTCTACTGCATGATAATCCCAGGGCTGCCACTGTGCGATGTGTGGAGTTTTCCGCCTTGTGGACCATCGAGCGGCTCACCTTCCGCAAAGTCATAGAAGACATGAATGCCAAGATATACGAGAAGAACCGGGAGTTCCTGGAGAAGGTCAAGTTGCTGGCTACGTTGGAGCCCCAGCAGAAGGACAAGCTGGCGGCTTCGCTGGTCAACATGAAGTTCAACAACGGCCAAAACATCATCACTGAGGGGGAAATAGGGCAACACTTGTATATTCTAAAGGAAGGAGTGGTGAGTGTGAGGAAAGCCGGAAACGAACTTTCGCGCTTCCACCCTGGAGACTGCTTTGGGGAGCAAGCACTGCTGTACAGCCAACAGAGAACTGCTAGTTGCGTAGCCATCGAAGGCCCTGCAAAGTGCGTCGTCCTCTCTCGCGACACTCTCAACTCCATCCTCGGCAACCAGCTCCAACACATCATCCACAAAAACATGGCGCTCCAGGCCATGAACGCTAGTGAGGCCTTGAGACTTCTCAGCAAGGACCAGAAGGAAATCATCATCAACGAAATGACGGTTATTAGCTGCAAAGCGGGAGATGTGGTGATTCAGGCTGGCACAGCCAAGCAGAATAAACTGCTGTTCGTGCTGGAAGGCAACTTGAAAGTGGCGAAGACTGGGGCGGTTTTTATGGACAAAGGGACTTGCTTGGGGGATAAGTATGTGACGGAAATAGCCACTGAGGAGCTCAATTATGTGGATGATATCATTGCTGGAGGGGATATTAAGATTGGGGAAATTCCCAAGTATCGCTTTGAAGTGTCCATTGGAGGGAAGTTTGAGGACGTAGTGAGGGAAAGCGCAGCCACCAACATCCTCAAAAACGTCTACTTATTCCGCACGCTCCCAGTGACAAAGATGAAGCAGCTCTTCAGCATCATCCAAGTCCAAAAGTTCACAGACGGCGAAATCATAATTCACGAAAACACCCCCGGAGAAGCCATATTCATCGTCAAAAGAGGCTCTGTGGACATCTGCCTGAATGGCGATGTGATTCGAACAGTCACGAAATACGACTACTTTGGCGAACGGTCAATCTTGTTCGATTACTGCACCACAGCGACCTGTGTAGCCAGGGGAAATGTGACTCTTTGGCTGATTTATAAGAACGAATTCGCTGATATTGCGGATGACAATATGCGGAAAATGCTGCATGAACGCATGAAAATGCAGGACGAACGCACTCACTTGGAAGACCTTGTGGTGGTGAAGTTCCTGGGCAAGGGCATGTTCGGCAAAGTGGTGCTCGTGAGGACTGCATCGACCTCCAACTACTACGCCTTGAAGGCTATTTCCAGGCGGAAAGTCGACAAATACGCCATTCAAGAGCACCTACTGGTAAGAGCGATGTAGCTAGAAAAGCAAATCATGCTGCACATCGACCACCCTTCAGTCATCAAGCTGGTGAAGACCTTCAAAGACTCCAAGCGAGTCTACTTCCTGCTGGAGTACGTCCACGGCCTGGAGCTCAGTGTAATCCTCAGACATGTTGGCCTTTTAAGTGACTCAGACGCTTTGTTTTACACAGGCAGTATACTCTATGTCATACAATACTTGCATGAACGGGACATTGTATATAGAGACTTAAAGCCGGACAATATCATGGTGGATGCGAGTGGCTATATCAAAATCATCGACTTTGGGACGGCGAAAATAGTGCAGGGGAGGACGTACACACTGGTAGGCACGCCACACTACATGGCTCCAGAGGTAATAATAGGGAAAGGGTACGGGAAAGCGGCTGACTTGTGGAGCCTGGGCATATGTCTATACGAATTCGTGTGCGGCGGCGTGCCTTTCGGAGAAGAAGCCGAAGACCCATACATAATATACGAGAAAATCCTGGAAATGCAGCTAAGTTACAAAAACGTGGACCTGAGCAACTTCCCAGCCAAGGCTTTCCTCGAGCAGTTACTCGCGAAAGTGCCGGAAATGCGCTTCGGAGGGGGGTACGACGCTATGAAAAAGCACGAGTGGTTCCAAAGTTTCGACTGGGACGCACTCATTAGTCAGAAACTCACGCCTCCATACACACCTGATGTAGGGGAAATAGCTGAGGAAGAGAGCGATGCGGAGGCAGACGAAGAGCCCAAAGGTCTTTGGGATGATAAGCTGGCTGCCTTGAGCGAAGAAAGTGATGACTCGGTGGTCGTGGACGATGCGGAGCTCGAAGCCTTCAAACGCACAATTCCCTCCTACTGGGATCAAGGCTTCTAAGTGTATAAGATAAGATGGACAGTGCAGCTGGCAGCTTCCTCGAGGTCGTAGGCAGACTCAAGCACCTCGACAGGAAGGGCTGGACGTACTTCCCCATACCGAAGGTGGAGACTGTGGCCTGTCACATGTACCGCATGGCTATGTGTGTATTTCTCCTGCCACGGTCGATGGACCTTTTCAAGATCATGAAGATGGCTTTGGTGCATGACATCGGGGAAAGTCTGATAGGAGACTTCACCCCTGCGGATGCGATTTCGGTGGAGCGGAAGAGGGAAATCGAGCAACAAGCGGTCAGTGAAATAGCGGGGTATCTCCCAGCGGAATGGGCTCGAGAGGAAGTTCTGCAGCTGTGGCTGGAGTTCGAGACTGGACAGACTCAGGAAGCCTTGCTAGTCCGCGACCTGGACAAGTTCGACATGATCTATCAAGCCTATGAGTATGAAAAGGCGCATGAGGTGGACCTTACCACCTTCTTCGATAGTACAAGGGACGTCTTCAAGACGGAGGTAGTGAAGGACTGGGTGCAACACCTATACAGTCAGAGACGCAAACTGCACAGTACATCACTAGACTAAAGATCTCTGCGCATAGACTTCATAGACTTCAGAGGACTTCTGCGGACAGGGATTGAAGGTAAGTAGGCGCTTTGGATGTCTTTGGACCGGTTCAGGTTGAGGTTGGGGAGGACTTGCCGGATTGTCATGTGAGCTTTGCGTATAGGAGAGGTGCGTCTATGTCTGCGGCTCAATTCTGTGCTTGGGGATACGACTTGGTCAGGACTCGCAGCTAGCTGAGTGCGCGCTAGTTGTAGACCCATGGAAAGCGGCTGATTGCGAAACAGCGAAATCGCAGGGTGCGACGGCACTTCAGTAGATGCACTGAAGGGAGATAAGGCATTGCGAACTGTGGGCTTGGGAGTGAGAGATGAAGGGGACGTTCGGTCCACTGGGGAGCTGCTGGTAGGGTCGGGAGTCCTGCGCTTGCTTTTGATCCTGAAAGCTGCAAGTTTCCCCACTGGCACTGACTCTTTCTTAGGCTGCGGAGTGATGTTTCTCCCTCTCGCCTTCGGCCGTCTGAGCAGTTCTATGACCCTTTTTAGCTCTTCCACTCCGACTTGCCGCTTAGAGTGATGTGCCAAAGCTTTGTTCAGGCTGAATTCTAGGTCTTCGACTACTAAGCTCGTCTAGATGGCCGCTACAACTACTCTTCCCACCACTTGCGGGCCTTCTTGCAGCGTAAATCGACCTGCGGCTGGGTCTTCTCTGACTTCCACTTCTTCCATTGCCTATTAATTCACCTTTTATCTATACGACTATGAAAGGAGGGAATTGCACAGAACTAGAGGAACACTAGAAGGAGTTGTTGTGCTTTTTGACGCTGGCGTGTCGACTATGCTTGCGGTTTCGACCCCCATTTCCTCTGCGACTGGAAGGCGGCGCCTCTGCTTGCCGTATCGTCTGCAAATCCGCCTTGATCGGCACCGTTTTGAGTGAAGGCTTCCTAGTCAGTTCGCCCACTCTCGCAGCTTTACTCTCAAACCCACCATTACTCTCCGCCCCAGGCGTTCCTTTGGGACTGTGAGCAGTGCCCAAAGACCGAGAGAAGTCACAGCGGTCAGCCTTGCGAGGACTGCAGTGGCCGCAGGCACGCACATCAGAGCTGTTGGGCATGGAGCACTGTTGGCAGATCCAGAACTTCCCTGGGACGATTTCGCAGGCAGGAGCTCGGCCTTTGGCAGCTTTGGACCGGACTATGCTGCTCAGGTCCGCCACTTTCACTCCGCTTTCAAAGACGTACAGAGGGAAATCCATACTTCTGCCCTCTTCCACAGCCTTCATTTCCGCCTGCACGCCTTCAATCGTCCTTATAATCTCCTCAAATGCTCCCTCATAATTCACTCTCCCCAGTCGACTTACCAGTCCCGATGCAGCTTCCAACTGATTTAACAAGCGAGTCTTTTCCCCCTCAATAGCCTGCATTTGCCTGTTCAAGTTGTCTTTGAGCGTGGCGACCAGGTCTCTTCGCTTGGTGTTGAGGAGACTCACAGCCTCGTCATAGACTGTGTTCACATTGCGGATTTGTGACTCGCAATTCGATTTGACTTTGCGCTCTTCGGAGTCGAGAGATTTCTTGAGGTCTTGGAGGAGATTGAACTTCTTGGTTAACTGTTTCCTGATATCTTCACTCTGCGTCTTCACACTCTGCAGAGTCGCCACACAATTCTCCACCCAATGTCCCGCGCCCGTATGTTCCAAAATGCACACACAGCACAAATACCTATTATCCACCTTGCACCTGTACTTCACCTTCTTCCCATGTGCACTGCAACTGAACTCCTTGGTCTTGGACTGCGACAGGAACTTGAAGATAGTGAGGGCGGGCGGCAGATCTCTCACTTGCAGGGTTAAAGCTTCCTTGTGGATGGGACAGCGCAGAGAGTTAGACCGGCTAAGACGAGTTAAGCAGTCTTCGCAGAAGACGTGGCCGCAGGGCAGGTTCAAAGGCCGGCGGATGGCTTCGTCGTAGCGATTAGAGCAGAGTCCACATTCAAACACTCCCCGTTCTCCCATATATGTTACTATTTAGCTGCTAGACAAACGCTTGTCCAGTCTGCGGTCGAGTGCGGAGGTTACTTGCTGCAGCAGGACTCTTCGTTGCTGCAGGAAGGCGGAGTGGCTGGCTGTCCCTGTCTGTATCAGCTTTTCGACGGCTCGCTCCAAGGCTTTCAGTCCCAGTGACTGCTGCTTCAATTTCTTCTTCGCAGGAGTTGCCACCAGGTCCAGCTTCCTATCCGCCGAGTCAAAGCGGCGGTAGAGCGCACTGGACCTGTTGGACTTGGACTTCTCATAATACTGACTAATGACATTCCTCAGAAACCGCATTTTGTCCGCCGCCTGCTTGATCAGCCTTGCCTTCGCATCAGGAAAGCGCTCATTAAGGAGCAGCTGCAAAGGCTTAATTGGCAATACCATCATTTCCGCACTCGCAGTTTTCCCTGCGCGGTACACAACTGGCATAGTACTGCCTGTCAGAGCCGTGTAGTCGCCTATGACAGCCCTGCGGTTATAGGTGAGTAAAGGGACGTATTCCTTTCTTTTTTCGTATACTCCGCAGGTTATTACTCCGGATAGCAGAAAATACACTTCTTCAGTCTGTTCATCGAGGCCCAGGATTTCCTCGTCCTCTGCGAACCTGCGAGGCTGCAGGTAGTAGGCGACTTCGTACTTGAAGTCTGCGTTTATGCTGAAAAAGACCTTGTATTTCACGAAAAAGTCGCCGAATAGGTAACTTGTCACGTTTTTGACAGTCATGGAGTCGAGGTTGGCCAAGTAAGGGTCGGAAATGGCCAAATCAGCGAGACTTTCGCAGGGCCCCCAAGGCTGTCCCAGGCTTTTCAAGCAGTCCACTGCGAAGAAATGGGAGAAGTGCTTCATTATCCTAATGCGCAGGGCAGACGGAATGACCGTGTATCGATGTTGCAGCATAGTCATCCACTGCATCATTTCCCCTGTGTAGTCCGGAGGAGCAGTCAACGCATGGTACTCAGACACCATACTGTTGATTTTCCCTATAGTCATTGAAAAGACCGCCACGCCTACAAAGAGCAGTCCAATGAGACAGAGCTGTTCATACGAGTTGAGGGCGTGGTAGTCGCCATACCCAATAGAGCACATCGTAGTAAGCATGAAATACCAGGCGCGTTCCATCTGCTGCCAATTTGCACTGTCAATGTTACCAGGCAGCTCCATAAAACTAGTCCCTGCTGCAGACAGTTCGTGCACTTTCTCAGAGTACCACAGCCAGAAGCAGCCCAGCAGGAAGGTCCCCAGCACTAGTTCTGCGACTAGTTGAAAGGCCAGGCCGATTATTTTCGACGTCAGACCCACGTCTTTGGAGTTTTCAGTCTTGCCGACGTTCAGAGCATAGGAAATCAGCAGGCCTATACCACTCTCATCCACGAAGTTGAGAGTGCCAGGGACTTTCCGCAGCCTAACAATGCGGAGGTAGTGCTCGATTTCTGCGTAATCAGCGAACCGCAAGGGCAGAATGGCGATAAAGTCCCACACCATAGCGCTCTTCACATAGGCTAGAAGGATGTACCGCAGACTGTGGATGCTTCTGCCCTTGCTGTCTTCGACTACTGTGAGACAGTTGATGAGGAAGTCCAATACGAAGAAAGTCCACACGATGTTGTCCATGATGAGGGTGTGGGGGCCTGTGGACGACACTGCGAGGTAGTAAAAGGTCGTGACTACGGAGGTAAGCACGAATATGTCGCCTAGGACCTCCCACACAACTCTCCATGTGCCCGTTTTCTCCAGCAAGTACCAACGCTTCTCATTGCCTACGATAGCCATAGTCGGCACTCGCACAATGCCACTGGAAGAGTTGCGCCTCGGCCTAACTTTCGCTGCCGGCAACTTGATAGTAGAGGCCGGGTCCAAGTCCTTGGCAAGGCTATGTGGCTTTTACGCAGTGGTTGAGGTTTTAGCCGAAAAGGGCGTGCCTAGCAAGACAGGTAGCATAGTAGTGGGTTCGTATGTGCGGATGCGCTGGTAGTGCGGGCTGGAGTGAGGCGTGGTCTCTACTGACAGCATTTGAATATAGGCTGGATCAGCACAGGCGAGTGGTAATAAATAGGGATGGTGGTGCCTTTGCGTCGGCTGACTAAGGTGAAGAAGCACCACGCCCAGTTCAAGCGTTTCCAGAGCGACCAGTTCAAGCGTCTGGCCCCCAACTGGCGTGCTTCCCACGGCATAGACAACCGCATGCGTAGAAAGTTCCGTGGCAACCGCCCTATGCCCCAGATTGGCTACGGCAATGACAAGAAGACGAAGTTCGTCCTGCCCAATGGCTTCCGCAAGTTCCTGGTGCACAACCAGAAGGAACTGGAAGCACTCCTCATGCACAATCGCTCGTACTGTGCCGAGTTCGCCCACTCTCTCAGTGCTCGCTCTCGCAAGGTACTCGTCCAGCGAGCCAAAGAACTCAACATTCGCGTTACCAACGCCGGAGCCCGTCTGCGCACTACGGAGCAGGTCTAGGAAAGACAGTAGGTTAGAACTTGCTGCGGGGAGCCTTGGCAGAGAAGCTGGATTTGGGCATTCGGCCTGCATTGAATGAACTGCCTGTCTGGGTGCGCGGGTCTGCGTCTCCCGAGAAGCACTTTTCATGGTACATGAGGCGGATGCGTCTGCCGTCTCTATATATGATCGCTTCCCCAAGTTCAATAGCTCTGTGGCATTCCCTGCACAAATGTCCAAACCTGGAAGCCTTCATGACCCCAATGGTCCAATATTCCATTATTACGCCTGAGACACATCAGTCAAGCGAAGCCGAATGGAGCTTTCATTGAGTCCAGAGCTGGCCCAGGAGTAGCCGCCGCCCTTCTGGAAGCTCCTCTGCCTGGTGTGGCGCAAGTCTTTGAGGGAGAAAGTGTGGTAGTTGACGATTCGCTTGGTCTTGGGTCGGGCTTCTAGGAGAGATTTGTCTGCGAGGGAGTACTTTTTGAGGAAGACTTGGGACCAGGACTTCCCTCTGGTGGGCTTTTTGGGGTTTTTGGTGGGGAGGGTGGGACGGTCGATGAGGGAAATGAGGGAACTAGAGTGGGAGTGGCGGGCAGAGGGTCGATTGCTGGTTTCTGCCCGGGAAGCAGCTACTGGAGTGAGTTGGGACTGCTGGATCTGTGTAGCTGTGGCAATGCGACAGCCCCTCGCCTCTTCCTTCGTGACATGCAGGTTGTCCAGGTACCTGAGCACTTCCTCACTACCAAGAAACTGCATGAAGTCAGCTTTGCTGATAGCCATTAGCTCCCCTGTGGTAGAGTAGCAGGTGCATGTATAGGTATGAGTCTGACTGTGGATGGCCTCTGCCGACCCCAGGATTTCCCCCACTCCCAGGAGCGTTACATTCACAGAACAGCTACGGGAGCGCTGGGCTTTGGGCGAGGTGCCCTGTGGCAGTGCCATTTCCACGGCTTTAGTCAGTTGGAAGTCTCCTTCTTTGACGATATACACTTCCGTGGCTGAGTCTCCAGCACTGTATATCACCTGTTTCCTCTGAAACCGTCTGACTTTGAAGAAGTACGTCAGTCTGGTGAGCGCACCTTTGGAAAGCTTGCGAAAAACAGGCTGTTTGATCAGCACTTCGACCTTCGCTCTAATGATCCTTTCGTGTGCTTTTGCAAGTATTCGCGTGTAATCCTCTCGACTCAGCACTGCAAAATGGGCATCCTCCCGACAGAGAATACTCGCTTGTCTGGGTTGGCTGCTGAGCAGGGCCATTTCTCCGAAGCACTCACCTTGCTTTAGTACTGTTAGGAGGCGCTGCTCTGCCTTGCCGTCGCTTCGGTTGCCTGTGATTTGGACCGCACAACATCCCTTCAGGATGATATAGAAATTTGCACCCGGGTCACCTTGCCGAAATACGTACTTATTAGCAGCACAGAAGGCGTAGGTGAGACAGTGACAACACTGCAAGTGAGTGTGCGGGTCCTGCTGCATGTCCGAGAACAACTTGACATGTTGGGTGAAGTTGGCCAGGAACTGCACTTGCTGAGTGGAGCGCTGCTTCCGAGGCAGGGCCAGGATGCTCCTAACTTCCTCGAAGGTCTCGTCCTTGTTGGTATCCACTCCAGTCCTTCTCTGCTTCAGAAGCATCACAAGCCCAGACATTGCCTAATAATGGGCAGCAACAGCAGCACTTCCAGCTCTTCCCAACTCAAGAAGCAGTACTTCAAAGTAGTGGATAAGGCCAAACGCGAGTACACTCACCGCAAGTGCTCCTACATCACTCGCTCATCCCACCCTGACTGGCGGGTTTCGGTGTACCGCGACCTGGAAGCGTTGGAAGGGTACTTGCCTGACATGCGCTGGCCAGCAGAGCTCCGCAGACTCCTGCAAGGCTGGGATATCCTCAGAGACCAGCGCTGGAGATCCAACACGATTTGGTTCGACTACCTGAATACGACCAGTCGTCCATCCACAATTCCTTCCCCGAAGGCTAGCATCTGCCAGTTGGAACGGCCCCTGCCTAACTTGCCTTTCTGCGAACTGGAGTGCAAGACTTTCCTCGAGTTCTTCAGTCTGCACCTGGACAGTCCGCAGACCCACGCAGTAGCCGCTATGATCCAAGTCTTCCACCGCGAGTTCAGAGAGGCCTATGTGGACAAGAACTGCGACACTAGTGAGGAGCCAGGCTTCCACATCTCCAAGGCAATTCGATCGGAGACGGATGTCAAGCGGCTGCTGCAAGAAGTACACCTCATAATTGAGCTCTGCATCGAGACTTTCAGGTCCTATTACGGCGGGATCGACCTGGAAAAGCTGATGAGTGACCACTTCAAGGAAATGCAGGATTTGATAACTGAAAAGGTGCTGACGAGTGAAGCGCACGATATCCTGCTGCAGGCCTTTTCCCGTGTAGACACAGACCGGGAAACCGCAGTAGTGAAGCAAATCAGCCGCTACAGCGACCTCACTACTGTAGACCTCGGCATCGAGTCCGTCTTTTGCATCGACACTCCCCGCTTCGAAGGACAGGACGAGTTCGGCTACGGCAAGGCCATCCGCCGTCTAATGGAACTGCAAACGACCCCCAGTCCTATGCAGAAACTGCAGTGCATAATGGACACCACGAGACGGATATGTGAATGCATCGATGACTACTGGAAGCACTCTGATATCAGTTGTGACAAATTGGTTATTAATGCAGATCAGATCTTGTCTGTGTTCATATATGTAGTGCTGCAGGCCAGAATTACTAACCTCAATAGTCACGTGAGGCTGATTAATGAGTTTGTGAGAGATGAGGTGCTGTTTGGGAATTGTGGGTATTATACGGCTACGATTGCTGCGAGTTTGGAGCATATTTTGCTGATGGATGAAGGGATGCTGAGGAAGTTGAGAGGTTTGGAGAAGTTCTAAAGTAGGAAAATCAGTAGAATTTCGCTAAAGCCTATAAGCTAACTCTACAAGAGTCTACAGCTACAACAGCCTTCTTGAATATCCGGGACAAGTGTTGGACAGGAATAGTGATTACCAGAAGACGTCCATGCAGCTTTTCTCAGTAACTGTCCAGTTTCATTGGTTTTCTCTTCTAGGGTCTGATTTTCATCATCATGCGGAGAAGGGTTTGGTGGTCTCTGTGACCTTTGCATCTCCGCATATGGTTTGATGAAGTGGAAGAAGAGACAATTAAGTCGGGCTGAAGTCTTCCAATTGATCAGCTACTGCTTACCTCTCGATTCAGTAAAGCCTGCTCACGCTTCAAAAGACCTCTCTCCTTCTGCATCACAGCATTGCGTCGTTGCACATGCATGTCAAAGCGGTCATCCATCAGACCCTTTGATTCGCTATCATTTCTCGCCGCTGGATATTAAGGTGTCGCAGCTCCTTCAGATTGGCTTCCCAGTCTTATAGAGTCTGACGGGACCAAGGCCACTTGGCCTTCAAATACCGCGTCAAGCCCTTGGCTTTATCTCTGTCGCAAGTATTGCCCATTCATAAACACTATGAGGAGAGTTCTGAGTCAAGAGACCTCTCGCCGACTGGACGAACTGCTGCTGTCTCAAGGCTTTTCCATCGACCAGCTGATGGAGTTGGCAGGACTGGCAGTGGCTCAGAGTGTGCAGAGGGAGTTTCCGCCTCAGAAAGTGCTGGTGGTGTGCGGGCCTGGCAATAATGGAGGAGACGGACTGGTGGCTGCGAGGCATCTCAAGCTGTTTGGGTACCAGCCGGAAGTGTACTACCCGAAGAGGACTGCTTCGGACTTGTACCAAAGGCTGGTGGCGTTGCTGGGGCTGTTTAGAGTTCCAGTATTGGAAACTAGCCCCAATTATGAGGATTTCCCTCTGATAATAGATGCGATTTTCGGGTTTTCCTTCCAAGGAGAGATTCGAGAGCCCTTCAAATCGATAATATCGGCACTGAACCAGACCCAGCGGCCTATAATAAGTGTGGACATCCCCTCTGGCTGGGACGTAGAGCAAGGCAACACCTCAGGCCAAGGCATCCTCCCAGCCATGCTGATTTCCCTCTCAGCCCCCAAGCTGTGCGCTGCTTCCTTCTCAGGAGTGCACTACGTAGGCGGCAGGTTCGTGCCTGATGGCATAGCCCAGGAACTTGGCTTTGAGAAGCAAGAGTACCCCGGAGCTGACCAAATTGTGCGCATCAGTACTGTCTAAGAAGCCTATCGAGGGCGGCTATAGTTAGGCTGCAAAGGGATCCATATGGGTCACTTTGGGAATAGTGCCTTTCACTAGTTTCTCTTTGAGGGAGTCTTCGTCCTGGGCGTGTTCCTTCTTGCAGCACTTTAGTGCCAGTGGCAGCAGCGCTAGCATCACTAGCACTCCCAGCGCAACCAGTCCTATAATGAGCCACGTGCTCATGCCTTCCTCTGCAGGCGTATTAATAGCATCACATTTCTCCTGAGTCTCACAGACGTCTTGGTAGCAGCAAGTCGTGCAGTTGAAACAAGCACTAGGCACCTCTTGTGCCAAAATCGGGAGAATAAGCAAGCAAAGCACTGCCCTAGCGTCCATAATATGTCCTCTCTAGACCCCAGATCCCCTGTCTTTCAGCCTGTCCCCAAGTCTCACACGGACACCATCCGTAATGTCTGGCGACACAACCTGGAGGAAGAAGTCAAACGCATAGCGCACCTGGCCCAGCAATACCCTGTCATTGCCATGGACACTGAGTTCCCTGGCATTGTCTTCCATGTGGATGAGGAGCGGGAGGACTTGGCTTATCAGACTGTGAGGGTGAATGTGAACCACCTGAAGATGATTCAGCTGGGCATTACGCTGGGCACGGAGAGTGGGGACTATCCGCAGCCTACGAGCACTTGGCAGTTCAACTTCGAGTTCAACCTAGAAGAGGACTACTACTCGCAGGACTCAATAGACCTGCTCAAAACCTCTGGAATAGAGTTCGCTCTGCATAGAGACTTCGGAATCCAGCAGAGTGACTTCGCTGCCCACTTTATCACTTCAGGCTTAGTGCTGACTGAGGATGTGAAATGGGTGAGTTTCCACAGTGCCTACGACTTCGGGTACTTGCTGCGGGCGCTGACCGGGGAAATGCTGGGAGAGACGGAGGAGGAGTTCCTAAGCAAACTGAAGCTGTACTTCTTGGAATTTTACGACATAAAGTTGATGGTGAGTGCAGAGGAGCGGCTGAAAGGAGGACTGAACAAGTTGGCGGATACGTTAAATGTCACTAGAGTGGGCCAGGCGCATCAAGCTGGTAGCGACGCTTTGGTCACACTGGAGGTGTTCCACCGAGTGAAAGAGGAACTGTGCCCCCAGGGTATCCCTCAGGAACAGGTATCTGTCCTGTTTGGCCTGGGCTCAGGCCGCCAGCCCGGCTTCGTCTACCGCTCTACAGCTTCCGAAGCCAAGCTTAGACCCTAGCGGCAATTAAATGTTTCGAGGAATAGAAGTATGGAAAAGTCGAGACTCTCAGAGACTATTTCGCATGTTAGTTCCTCAGGTTACAGCCAGGCCTACTGCCTATCAACTGAGTATAGCTGCTGGATGGATGGAAGAGGGGAAGGGAGATTCGGCTCCATCCATCTTACAGTCTAGTTAGGTGGAGAAGCGCCTGTCTCGTCGCTTCATCAGCAGACTTTGGCTCACATGACACAGAGTGATAGGACTGGAAGCCACAGGCAGCAACTCCTCGTTTCTCAGTCCTTTGCACTTTAGCACTTCCTCTGCCTTCTCCCTGGTCCCCCACTGTCCTTGCTGCACTGCAGGTGTCGGTCTGCGGAGACAGCCTGAGCGGGGCTGTTCTGCGTCTCTGGCCTGCAGTTCAGGACTGGGCAGTTGCATCATCGCCAGTACTTGCTGCACGAAGAAGTTTTTGCATGCTTGTCCTTCGGACTCACAGGAATCTTCAGCCATTACTATTCCTGGATTGTTATATAGAGACCTATTAGCCTAAAACTACAAGGAGATAAGCAGGCGCGGTTAGAACTAGCTTAGAGTAATTGGCAGTGCAGGCAGGATTTCGAAGTGAGGGCGCTTGCGAAGTAGCTTTTCCTCACTTTCAAGCCGCAGGCCTGGCATTTGCGGTCGCTTCTGCCCAAATTGTCCTTGCAAGGCCTTGCACAGATGCCATGTCCACAGGGCAGTTTGAGGCCAGTGCGGTCGCCACACTGACTGCAGTTTATCCTGTCTTCGCTTATATTGGACTGGGTGAGAGACAGGGAGTCCACGCTGGTTGACATCTGAAGTACGGCCTTGACAGGCTCAGACAGTCTGGAAATCACTGCGGAAGTCGTCATTCGGTCGTTTTCCTCCGGCTTTAGCATGCCAATTATCACTTCTTTCAAGTCATCAGGCAGCTCCAGTGTTTCTATCAGTGCGTCTACTTCCTCCCTACTCAGCACGTGGTCGAAGCAGTCTCCCCCGCCACTCACAGTGTACATTTCCAGCACTGTTAGACCCAGAGAGTACACGTCTGACGCATACGCATTGTGAGTCACCTTTGAAGTGCCATTCTGGTTCGCTCTCACCACTTCCGGACTGCTGTAGTCCCTGTACCCCACAATACTCGCAGAGAACTCCTCGTCCGGAAGTGAGCGCATAGTACTGAAGTTGCCAAGCGTCGCCTGAGTCTGCTTGATAAAAATGCTGTAGGGCGACACACTGCGATGCACCAAGTTCCGCTCCTTCATATGCTGCAGTGCACTTGCGACTTGAGTGACGACCGTCCTCAGTTCCGTGTTAGTGTACTGCTTGCCCTGTTCTTTCCTCCGCTTCATGTCTTGGTGCAGCAGTCTGCCTGCGTATTCCTGCACTAGGACCAGGTAGAGGTCGTCGAAGACTTTCATGAAGTGGTGGCGGTCCAGCTGCATCAGGTGCTTGTGCACTAGGGAATCCTTGAAGCCGGTCTCTCGAGCGAGCTCCGGGGAGCCCGGAACTCTCGAGACCTTGGAAATCTTGATTAGCAGAGGCCGAGGCTGGGCGGTTTTATAGAAGTGGAGGTCGGAAAAGGAGTAAAGCGGCTGCAGAGAGGTGGGCGGCACCAGATTAGCGAGTGTTTGCGCGAGGGCTTGATGCATGGTCACTTCCATGTGGAGACCTATTAGCTGCAAGGGCGGCATTTTGGTTCTGGCAGACCAAGGAATAGTGCAGAACTGCAATTGCTCTGGATATAGAACTGAGGTGGGGAACTACGCTGGAGGTTAGGGGTATAAATAGATGAAGTTACATATTTGCGAAATCAGCCCTTGCGACTTTAGGCAGGAATTCAGAATTAGAGGAAAGTCCGCTTTGACCCAATATAGCGGTAATTTGGCATAAGTTATACTGCAACTTTGACAGCCGATTGGATCCAATCAGGAAATTCTCTGATTGCTAATAGCTTTTTTCACACATCCAGCCGAGGGAAGGGCTGGGAAATGTCGGCTCGCATAGACTTATTACGAAGGCAGTCGCATTTTAATACTTTTGACTAGTGTGACAAGTTGGAACTTTGACGACTGGGGAAGCTTTAGACTGTGAATTGCTTAGTTCGGGCCCATAACTTAGTAAAATTACCGAGAACACAGCATAATCAGGTCCACCTTTCCCTATATTACTCTATTTCCACCTTTTCTTCTTCTATTAACTGCATACACTATTTCTCTCCGCTATTTCTGATTTCTTTCCACCACTTGCGACTCCATAAGACCGCCGAATTGTATAAGCCAGGTTTGTATGTATATTTCCCTCCAGCATCTCTTCCGCTACATCCAATGCCTCCTCTTCCTCAGCCTTCCGTATGCCCAGCAGCTCCAAACCAGGGTTCAAACCGCAGTACAAGTCGACAAAGTCACATCTCGAGCTTTCCTCAGTCTCCAACATGCGACTTAATAGGGTTTTGATGCTTGCGGAGTATTGTAAGAGGGAAATCTGCCTGGAGATATCCACAGAACTGGTATTCCACTCTAATTGGCACATATTCAGGAGAATCCGACCCAGTGCGTATACGTCTGCCTTATAGATGTTAGAAACAGAGACGGGATAATACTCTTTTTGACTCAATTCGCTCATTTCCTGCACCCAATCCCCCACTTTTACCTGTTTATCCCACGTGATATACAGACTGTGTGGACTGAGCGAGGCGTGACTGCGTTCTTGCCACTGCATAAACCCCATCACATCCACAAGTTCTCGCATATACCTCCACATTTCTGCCTCCTTCCAAGGGTATCTGTTCCTCGCCCGGTCCTGTAGTTCTCTATGCAGCGTTTTGCTGTAGTGCTCCTGGACCAGCCCTGCGCATTGCTCGCTTTCCACTGTGACTGGGAAGTAGTCGTAGATGGTGAGGAGACCAGGGTGGGAAACAGCCATGAAAGCCTGGATTTGCGTTGGGTCAGGACTGGGGCTTGATAGAAAGACTTGCACCTGCACACTGCCGCCCTGTGCAACAGTGCAAGTGTACATGCACCGCTTTTCCTGCCTTTGCACCGATTCGAAAAGTACAGCGCCCCAGCGTCCTTGCATCGCTTCCTGCACAGCTGTGTCAACCCTCCTTCCCATATTTCTACAGATTCCCGAGGCTAAATAGGGCTATACTAGAAAAACCACCACGACTTCACCTGCTTGGCGATTTCTTTCTTGGAAAACTTGTAGTGGCAAATGCTGCAGTCTACACTGTCGGTTTTGAACTCGTTCATCATTCGCAGACAGTCCTGGCAGTACTTGTGATTGCAGGGCATTACCACTGTGCCGTGCTGGTTGCGGCAGTAGCTGCAGGGGGTTACTAGGGGCTGATTGCGGAGTTTTTCGTACTGTTCAGGACCTCCTAAGGCTTCCATAGTGAGTTCTTGGTCGATGGGTGTGCGACAGTGCTTGCATTTGAGGGTGGAGAGGTGGCTTCTCCACTCGTTGGTGCAGGCTTGAGCATATAGAGAGAAGCACTGGCGAGAGCAGAAGACATGACTTTCCAAGTTGCAGTAGAGCCGCACAGGTCTTTCAAAGATGGACAAGTCGGTGGGCTCTACGATGTTTTGAGTGGAGCAGAACATGCAGCGTACTTCCTCACTTTGGGGCATGAGGTCCGCAGGACGAGGGGGAGGACTGGGCTGTCGAGCGGGCTTGCGGGGTATAGTGACTGAGAGACGGTCAATATCACTTTGGGAAACAGGAGCAGAGGGTGCATGTGGCAGGAAAGCCCTGCGGTCCAGCGCCAGTTCCTTCTCCAAAGCCACGAAGTCAGGCCGCAGCCGTTCCTCCGGCTCCAGCATTTTCCCCACTATTCTCTTCACTCGCTCCGACCCTTTTGCCCGGCCTAACTCCTCCTGCACATCTGCTCCCAGACTTTCCAAGCGCCGCAGCCTAGGTAAGCGCAGCAGCATCATTGCCAGTATGCACACGCCGAAAGCCCACACATCCGACTTGAAAGGATTGGGCAACATCCACTGGCCTGACTGCTCCATGATCCGCTTCATTGGGGAAAGGTAAATTTCCCTGCTGCCAGTCCGCATCTCCATCACTTCCTTATCCGACGCGCCCATTTCCCCCAGCTTCAGACCTGTGTTGGTCACGTAGAGAGAGGAGAGGGTCAAGTTGCGGTGGGCGAGGTCCGCTTGCTGCATAGTGGCTAGCACTGAAACGAGCCGGTCCACCTGAAACTCCACGAAATCCACTTCGAACAGCTTCCTGCCCGCTTCCTTGTCCAGCAACTCCAATACAGAGGACCGAATGGAGCTGAAGACCAGGCACAAGTCTACATTTTCCTCTGCACTTTGGAACTCTCGGTAGTCCACTAGCTGCAAAAGCGCCACTTTCCCTGCCTTTTCTTGGCTTTGGACGGTTTTCCTCAGGCCTCGCAGTTCTCGCTCCCCTGTGGCTCTGCGGAAAATGACCAGTCGAAAGTCTCCTTTGGGCAGAACGCCCCGGTAGTGCCGCTCGAGCGGGTGCTGGAAGAGCGGGTGGAACTGGACGAAGCCTAATTCCTGCATATTCCGCAAGTCTTGCTGCTGTGCTAAGCCTGTCATTTCCACCATTTCTAGGTTATCTACTTCTTCGCCCCTACATAGGGCGTTTTATAGAGAAGATGCCGGAGTTGGTCTTTGTCCAAGGGCTGATTGCAATTGACACACAAGGGTGTGCGGCTAAAGAAGTTGAAGGCAGTGGTCAAATCGCCGTTACAGAAGTAGCAGCCGCACTCTAGTTTGAAAGTCTCCTTCCCCACCTGGTGACAGCCCATGCATACGGGAGTTTTACTCAGGGCCACTTTCTTTATTTGGTCCAAATTGGCCTTTCCGCCTACGCACTCCGCGAGATTCTCAGACTCCAGAAAAACTCCACAAATAGAGCATTTGACAGTGATTAAGTCCAACATAAAGTTTTGCGTGGCTTGCAGGATATAGTTTTCAGCGCATTTCTGACTGCAAAAGCCATGCACAAATGTGCACCACAGTGGGAAAGTCGGGCTAGAGGCCGGGAAGTCTGCATTGCACTGGAGACACCCAGGGGCTCTCGGTGCCACTTGCACATGGGGAACCGGCTCAGCAGCCAACTGAGTGTTGAGACCTTCGAAGTCAGGCCGGGAGCAGTCATTGACACTCAGCATGGTCCTGATTTTCCCTTGCAACTGGGGGTAGGCGGAGAGACTATTCAGTTCAGTTGAGATGGCTTCCTGGAGGTAGTTTAGGGAGTTGAGGTTGGGATGACGTAGAAGGGAAAGAGCCAAAAAGACCGCTCCGAGGGAGTAGACGTCGGATTTATAGGGGTTGTGGAAGGTGTTGGAAAGGCGCTTTGCAGGGGACAAGTAGGTATCTCCGAATGCTGGGAAGGAAGCACTTGGGTGGCAGAGGCTGATTTTGAAGCCTGCGGAGGAGAAGTAGAGGGAGAGGGGGGAGATTGCGCCATGACTCAGGCCTTGGCCTTGCAAAGTAGCCAACACATTCACCAACTCCTTCAACTCCTCCAGCAAAAAGGCGTCTGAATAGTGCGCTTTGGCTGCTCTGCGCTCTTCAATAACACTAAAAACAGGCTTCTCTCCACTCTCCTCCACTACAGCCAAGCAGTCCCCTACCACTGCATGCGCCACATAGCCCAGCACTCTATAGCTCTGCACAGTCCCCAGTAGTTCCACTCGTCCCATCGCAGTTCTTAACAGCTCCACAGACTGGAAGCGAGTGCATGTCAGTAGGACAGGCCGGCCCTGCCGTTGACAGCTGTAGCCCTCCTGCGCTTCAGAGCTGTAGAGAGGGTGAGGGTCTGAGAGTCCGAGTTGGACTATGAGAGTGTCTATGCTCGCCATATCTATTATTTTGGTGAAGATAGGTCGACGGCTGAGGTAGGACTGGAGGTCTGTAGTAGAGTGCACACTAGTAGGTGGGTGGTATATATGGAAGTGGAGACGTACCAGGCAGGCGCCTTCATCCTCTCCACCCACCACTCTCCCATGCTCAATTCCCTGCAGCTCCAGTCGCTCGCCCACACTCTCCCAGGCATCAAGGTGCCGGAGATGGTCTACGGCTCTGCCCACGTCCAGATCACGCACTTGGAAGCAGGCTTTGCCTTCGATTTCAATGCCTTAGACGCTTTACGGTACTGTGGATATGAAGCCAGGCAGAACAACCTGCATAGGGAAGGGGAACTGAGGGCGGAACACATAGCCTATATCCCGGAGTGTGTCCAGGTGTCGATGGCGGACCAGTGGAAAGGCCGGAAACTGCCGAAAGACTCGATATTTAGAGAAGAAGGGAAAGGGGACATGGCGGCTATTGAGGTGGCCTCTATCTATCAGAGCGATTGGACCTATTGTACGCCGTATCGCGGACTTATTAGGGGTCTGGCAGACGCTGCGGGCTTCAGTCCACTTCCTGCACATGTCAGGCTGACTGTCACTGAAGAGAGCATTCCTCTGGAGCACTTGGGCCCCGATAACCCAGTGCTGTGGGGCGCAGCCGTGTCCTTCTTCGAAGACGAACTGGACGACAGTGGGCAATCCAAGTGCTACATCCGTGTGCGCGCTATGGCAGATTGCTGGTACGCCCTGCTGCGTTCCTACGTCCGCGTCGACAACGTGTTAATCCGCATCCTCGATACTCGCATATACCACGAGTACGGGAAAAGCGAGGTGCAGCGAGAGTTCCGAGTGCAGGAAAGCACCTTCGAAGAGCTGAGGACTGCAGGCTTCGTGAGGACTCCGCAGTGGGCGAATGACCAGAGACAGGACGACTTGGTGTGCAAGTACTTGGTCACTCGCTCCACATACAAGGATAAAGTAAGCTACAGCTAGACTTAGCAGTAGTCCTAGTAACTATGGATGAAAGCGCTATTCGTCTGCTTAGTGACCTCCGCTACTCCCTCACCGGACACAGGCCCAAGCCTCTGGACAAGACCACTTGGGAAGTGCTGCTTTCCTCTGCAACCGGGTGAGCACTACTCAGACGCCGTATATGGGAAGCAGAGGCTACGCCAGACCGGTCCAGCCTCCTCAACAGAGTGACTGAGGTGGCCTTCAGACTGCGCTCCAAACGGCAATACGACCGAGCTGCAGCCTTGGAACTCCTCACTGAGGCTTTTCTCAGTAGGCGGGAAGTCTGCCTGTCGACCTCTATTCCCTACAATCGTCTCGAATTGAGACAATTGCGTGAGCACGTAGCTGTTCTGATGCTGCTATTGAGCCTTGCGAAGGTGGATGCGAAAGCAGAAGAGGACTTGTCACAGCAAACCTGGGCCGCACTTCACATGCTGCATCGTCTCCGTGGCAACCACAGCAGCTACCAGCCAGGCAGGTCGCTGGAGCCGGTGTACAGAGGCTATGACATGGTACGAATGGTGAGAGACCGAGATGATGCATTCGGCCTGCAGCAGGGACCTCTGAGCAGTGCATTAGGCCAGAGGCAGTACGGAGATAGTCGGTTCGATGAGGGAATGATGGACGTAGAATTGCAGGGGTATGGTGAGTTGGAGCGGGTGGAGTCGCTAAGGAAAGGGAAAGGAGAGAAGAGGCAAGTGGCTAAGTTCTTTGAGAAAGGTGTGCTGCCGGACCCTTCCGACACTCCCTTTGGCTTCCCTATGACCCTGCCACCTTTAGGCAGTCTGCCTGCAGACTTCCTCCGTTTCCAGCCGACTCCTTCCCCATACATCTCCCAGCAGTCATCCATCCCCTCCCCCTCTCCCCTCAAGTCCCCAGCAGTGAGTTGGCTGGCTCTAGTGGAGGAACTGCACTCCCAAGGCCCCAAGTTCTTCCAAGCAGACCCCAGTTCCCGCCACTCCACCTCTCTTTGGGAAGGCGACGCCTCAGTGTCAGACTACCACGGAGCTGTGCAGCTGCGAGACTTGAAGGATTACGAAAGGCTGTATCTGAGGTCGGTGGATACGTTTGGGAGGGGTAAGGACTAGACAGTGGTGGCGCCGCCTATAGCGGAGGAGGTGTTGGTGGGGTGTCTGTTGAAGGCTTTGGTGGGTGTGCCTTCCTGGCTATTTAGCTACACTGGGGCTCGCGGTCAACTCATTCCCAGCCAGGAAATTCGTCTCACAGGGATGAGTCACATCCCCATTCACTCGCTCCTTTCCTCTCTACTGGAGTCTTCCCAGCACTGGCAACTCCTCCAGGACCTGGTTCAGCAACTACAAGCAGAGAGCACAGGCCTAGTGGAGCGCAGTTTTGCAGAGGCAGTGGACGGCTTTCTGCGCTTCTACCAAGGACTGATCCTCGCCCAGAACGAACAGCAAAGCGTGCTGCAGCTGGAATACGCCACTGCCCAAAGCAGAAAGCAACTCGCCCTGCTCTCTGTAGTCGCCACTGGCATAGACGTCCACCAACTGACCAGTGAACACCTCCTTCACTACCTCAAAACCACTGCTATTGCTTATGACGGAGATATGGACCAGGCTCACTTGCTGCGTTCTCTGCTCAAAGACACCTGCTTGTCCTATTGCCATTTCCTGCATCTCAGCCTGTACTACGGTGATTTTGACCCAGTGGCGAGTCACTTCTTCCTCCAGCACGACCCAGTGCTAATCCAGCAGGCAGAGCGACTGGACATAGCAGCCTTTGAGGGCATGGTGAGGCTCACAGAGGCCGCAGGAGAGGGATTCATCGGAGATATGTATGAAAAAGTGAGAATCTGCGTGCGAAATGTGATGCTGCTGCGCCTTTTGCCTGTGCACCTAGGCAACTACTATGCTGTGGCGAGGGGAGGTCCTCTGCAGCCCCCTGCCCTCCTGCTCAGACTCACAGATAGCGACTTGAAGGACTACTCAGAGGCTTTGACTGCCTTTACGACAGGCCAAATGGAGCAGTTGTTGGAGCTGGACAGGGCGTGGATGCTGGATTTGGAGAGAAAACTGCACTTAGTGCAAAGGGCCAAGGAAGCCCGCCTCGCTGCTCTTCATTCTGATCAGCAACTCTTCGAAGAAGCCAATTTAGCCCTCAAAGTGGCAGAAAAACAGAAAAAATCCGCCTTTTTCAGCTCTCTCACTGGGCAAATCGAGCTAAAAAGAGAGATTTTGCGGACTGAAGAGGAGCGAAACAGTGCAAAAGCAGAGGAGGAAGAGAGGAAACTGAGGACAGAGCACGAGGCAGTGATAGCGAGAGGCAAGGAACTGCTGGAAAAACAGTTCGGCGCGATTATGAGAGATGTGGAGTACCGGCAAAGGCTGGCGGAGTGGAGGAGAAGGCGGTGGAGGCTGAGAGAAGAGCGGAATAGGGTCGTTTTGGGCCTGGAAAAAGAGACTTCTGGTCCTGTAATGGCCAGAAAAGGCAGGAAAACGTGGGAAGCGCCTGCAGACCCAGGCGATATTATCCTCGTAGAAGAGGGAAATCAGTCCGAAGCCGATTTCCCCCAAGTTGCAGAGGAAAGCGAAGGAAAAAGAAGGGTAGAAGCAGGCCCACAGTCTGCCGTTCCCTATGTGCCCAGGACTAGACAGCCGCCTGGAGGCCTTTCTAGCCTGGGGAGCCTGCTGAAAGACCCACTTCCAGCCCTGCCCAGTCTCGTCCCTGCTCTATTCCACCCCCCTGCATCGCATAGCTGGAATAAGGACGCTTTGCCCATTTGCAGCGATATACTATGGGACTCTATTATTGCCAAAGTGCTGAGACAGGTCTCTCCCAGGAAGAAATGGCCCCAGCCTGTGTCCAAACCCCCTTTACAGTCTTTGTTAGAGGAACTGGGCCTGAAGTCCGCACCCTCGACTAGCTCTGTCCTACCACTGCCTTTGCTCCTAGCGCAGTCGCTGTACGCCCCTATGCAGCTGCAGTGTGAACTGGTGGACAAACTGTGTGTGCACTTGTTTCTCAAGAAGTTGGAGCTAGTGCAGCACTTGAAAGCTATCAAGCGGTATGCGTTGATGAGTGCGGGTGACACGATGGAGCTGTTCGCTACTAGTTTGTTTTCAGTGGATTTCACAGGGAATGTGCAGTCTGCGTTCGAAGGAGCCGTTAAGATCAGCAGCTGCAGGGACGACCCCTACGCAGAGCTGTGCAGCATCGAAGACACGCGAGTGACCTGGTTCGGAGTGCGCTACAACCTCCACAGTCTCAATGAAGTCTCCTTCCTGCGTTTCCGCTACGAAGTCGGCTGGCCTCTCAACGTAGTCCTGAGTCCTGCCGCCCTGCACAGCTACACCACTATCTTTGTTATGCTGCTTCGCTTGCGCTATGTGTCGAAGGCGCTGAGTGATGTGAAGACTAAGCTGCAGACTGCTTGGATGAGGAGGCAAGTAGGCCCGGTGGCTGCCCGCTTCCGCACTGCACACTTCTTGAGACAGAAAATGCACCATATCGTTATGATACTGCAGGAGTATATCGTGACTGAAGTGCACTTTTCAGCCTGGAAGCAGCTGGAAAAGGCCCTAGAGAAGGCAGGAACGCTGGAGGAAGTGCTGCAGGCGCATGAAAACTACCTGGCCTACATCATGAAGCGCTGCTTCCTGCAAGACAATGGAAGAGTCGTGATGGACAACGCCAATATAATCTTTGAACTGGTCACACGGTTTGTGACTCTCCTGAACAGTGAGCCTCCCAACGAGCCGCTCTCAGCCTCCGCCTTTGACGACATGAAGCGCATAGAGGGCGACTTCGACCGAGTGCACCGCTTCATGTACAACATGACCAAAACAGTAGTGGCGGCCAAAGGTCTGTACACAGAGCTCTTCCTACGTCTGGACTTCAACCATTACCTCGCCCGTCTTAGTCGATAGAGCTACGTGCTGCGCCTTTAACGCGGCTTATTAGGTCCTAAGCACGTCATCCTCAAAGGCTGTCAGCACTTCCCCGATTTCCTCCAAGTCCGCTGCAGAGACGCCATGCTCCCTCAGCACTGCAGTGAATAGCTCGAGAAAGCGGGTAAAAGCGGGTCTGTCAATGGTCATGTTTGCATGCACCCGCTTCACACTAACAGAGAAGTGCTCAGTCGTGTTGCCCAGTGCGCACTCCAGCAAATGCGTGTTCATGGCTTTGACCTTATTGACGTCTCTGCCCACGAAATAATTGCTCATTTGTGGGTCTTGCAGCAGTCTGCTGTAGAAGGCTTCCACCGCTCCGGACCAAAAGGACATGCCTCCGTACTTGTCGAACAGCGCCATTATATGCCATTAGTTACTTCGCTGGCTCCTCAAGTCTTAGAAGGAGGGGAAAAGGCAAGGACGGGAAGGAGGAATGGGGACAAGTACTGGCAGGTAGACTGAGGAAGTTGCTTTTAGGGCCTTTCTAGGGACTTAAGCTACTTTACTCCTAATGTCTACCATGGTCCTGTTGGCGTCCTCCATCGCTTCCCGGAACAGCTTCTTCTGCTTCTCCATTTCCTGCAGCACTTCGCCTCTCAGGTCTCTGGCCAGATTCCCCACTTCCGTCACCGCCCTATTGCCCTTATCCCTCACTTCCCTGATCTTTTGCTTGAGACCAGCGATCTCCGCTTGAGACTCATTTTTGAGTTTCCTCTGTTGGGCTTGAGCGTCCCTAAGCTGTTTCTGCATCTCCCCAATGGCCTGCACGTACTGCGCAATTGTCTGCTTTCGATAATCAGCATTGGCTGTAACAATACCGAATTGGGACGAACTCTCAGTGGAAGAAGCCCGCAGACGCTCTCTGATGCTTTCCAGAGTCTCTTTAGCCTCTCTCTTCCCTCCCTCTTCTATATCCCGGATGCTGCCCATCAGTTCCCCTTTTAACCCCTCTCGGGCTCTCTGTGCGTCTTGCAGTTGCGTAGTGAAGTCTGCCATATTCATTATCTACAGATCTGCCATTCACTGCTGATCTCAGTCTGGATTTGGTATCGATAGAGGAAGCAGACTGCGAATTGTATATACCCTATTGACGTTTCAAAGCGTCATATGAGAATTCGCTATGCTTCTGTGGGTCTAACTGCATCCTTAGTGCATGGTTTCCCTTAGTCTGGCAAATATGACAAATCAACTGGTGTGGCAAAGGCTGGAAGGCCAGGGCAACTACCCCTCCAGCAGAGAGGGACACAGCTTCACCTTTTGCCCGGCTTTGAACTGCTACTTACTCTTCGGAGGGATTGGAACACAGAGAACTAATGAGACTCACACTTTCAATGTGCAGACGTCAAGTTGGAAGCTGCTGGAAATCACAGGGAAGCTCCCTCCTGAGCGCAACGCACATGTAGCCTGGGTGGATGAAATCAACAACGCACTCTACATCCACGGAGGCCAAAGTGCGAAGAGGGACTCCCTGGCTGATCTGCAAGCACTCAGTCTCACATCTCTGTCCTGGACCCGTATTTACACTAGTGAGCAGCAGCCTTCAGGCCGCACTCACCACTCCCTGGCGTTGTGGGCAGGTCTGGCCTACATCTTCGGAGGAATGAGTGGGGAAAGTCTGCTCATGAATGACCTGTGGACTTTTGCTTATAAGGATGTAGACTGGTCCAGACGTGAGCCTCTAGCCCCCGCCTGGGTGCAGCTCCTGCCCACCGGCAAGATCCCCAAGCCTCGAAAGGCCCACACGATGGTAAGCTACGAAGGAGACTTGTTTGTGTTCGGAGGCATAACTGCCAAGGGACATACCAACGACTTGTACCAGCTGAGGACTGCTCTGATGGAGTGGAGACAGGTCAAGAGCCACGGTACTGTCACGCCTACGCCCCGTGCTTTCCATGCTTCTACCCTCTTCCTGGACAATTACTTAGTGGTCTTCGGCGGCATTCAGTCCCTCAAAGACCAAATAATGATCCTAGACGACCTGCTCCTGCTGGACCTCAAGCGGATGGACTGGGCCCAGCCCTTCGCAGGCGGCATTTTGCCTTCCAGTCGCTACGGACATGCAGTGGCCACAGGCATTGCGATGGGAAGAGAGCAACTGGTGCTGGTGGGCGGACTGAACAGGACTTACAGTGTGATGGAAGTGTACTGCTTGGAGGAACTACACCTGCACCCAGGACAGAAGTGGACCCTCCAAGAAGTGCGCAAAGCCCAAGAAACCGCCGCCCAAGCCGACCTCACCATCATGATCAACAAAAAGCTCCTCAAAGAACTCGAAGGCCAGCTCTTCGCCCAGCGCGACAACGCGTAAGCCCCACACAGACTCGCCCTGGAGACTGAAACCACGGACCTACAGACCCGACTCGCCCAGGAACAGAGAGCCACGACCGACCAAAGTGACCGTTTGGCGGGGAAAATCACTCTCTTGAAGGCGGGAAATCGCCTCAAAATGGGACAAATTGTGGCTTTGGAGCAGATAATGGGACTTCGAGAAGCCAGACTGAAGCATATGCAGGTGCGCATTGCTGTGCTGGAGGAGGTCATTAGAGAGGCGGAGTCCATGCTGATAGGGGTGGACTCCAGCTTTAACGAGGTGATATCGAAGAGTGAGAGGTAAATAGACTCGCACCCGGGGTTTAAGCCGCTCACTAGAGGCAAGTTGGACGATATAAGTGAAAGGAAGAAGAACCACCAGGAGTGTTTGCTGGACTTGAGAAGAGCCTATGAGAATGAGACTAAACAGTTGGCTCAAATGGACTACCAAATCTCCAAACAGCGTAGAAAGGTCGAGGAAATCGCCAAAGCGGACCGATTCGGCAGAGCTGACGAGACCGAAGAAGTCACAGAGACTGCGGATATAGGCGGAGAAAGCAAGATTCTGGCTTAGAAGCCACTAATACGCCTAATCCGAGACTAAATGAGGCTTTTGGGAAGCGAAATTACTGACTTCCGTTCAAATTAGTCCTTCCAACTCGCGCTAAGCGGAAGAAACCCAATTTGAAATGAAAAAAGCGTTAACCTTGACAGTGCAAGAAGTGCAGGAACTGCCGCAGCCCCTCACTCTCAAGCTAAATCAGACAGACGAAGCCCCAGGCCACAGTGTGAGTGTAGGCACAGGGATAGCAGTGGGAGAGGAAGTGGTATTGGAACTGTGCTACTCGGGGGAGTTAGTAGGGGCGGTGCGGCTACAGATAGGGGAGGTTGCGGGTGTGGAGAGGAAGTGGGTGGCTGTGCAGACCTCGGCGGAGCTGAGGCTTTGGAAAGACGTGGAAGGGAGGGAGGAGATAGGGCCGAGAGTGCTCATTTCAATTGAACCCACTCGTCCTCTTTCCCCCATCATTGAGCAGCCAGAGCCCAGCGACGGCTCCCTCCTGTCCTCTCTCAGTCACTCCAGCTCCCCCAGTCTCTCACACAACCCCAGTCTACCCGACTTCCCTGACCCAGCTCTCAGAGTCAAGGACCTCCAGCTGAGAGTGATGGAGTTGGAACAGACACTGGCGAGGGAGCGGTGGACTTGCAGAGTGGAGATGGAGCAGGCGGAGGGCAGATACAGGGTGGAGACCGGAAAGCTGGGTATAGTCCTGGAGAAGATGAAAGCGGCAGTTAAAAAAGAGGCCTCACAGTGTGAAGAGCTGAAATCGCTGCTATCGGCTGCAGAGACTCGCATCCAGGCCTTGGACCTGTCCAATCAAGAGACCTTGCACCTGCTTTCTCAGTCCCAGGACCAAGTGGCAGCCTACGAAGCCAGTCTATCTGAGAAGGATAGGGAAAAGCGGGAGTTGGAAGAAGAGTTGGTCCGAGAAATCGCGAAAAAGGAGGGAATCGAAAGGGAAATGAGCAGTCTGAAGGAGACTTTAAGGGTGGAAAAGGAGCGGAGTCGAGAAGGCAAGCAGGCTGCAGAGCGCAGCAGCCTCCACGACCTCCGCCAGACCATTTCCTCCCTCCAGTCCGCCCTGTCCCTCTCCACTTCCGAACTCGACTCCCACAAAGCCAAGTCCAAAGCCTTAGAAGTGACCATCCACACCCTCCAAGCCTCTATGTCCCAGCTGGACCAGACCCCAGTAGACCTGATTGAGGAACTGGTTCAGGGCTTCTCGAGGACTCATGCTTTGCCGGTGCCTATTGTGAGGCTGGGGGAGGGGCAGTACTCGATTGGGTCGAAGAAGGTGTGCTTTGGGGTGAAGGAGGGAGGGTTGGCGATTAAGGTGGGAGGAGGGTTGATGGCGTTGGAGGAGTTTTTGAAGATGTATGGACCTGTGAGCCAGTCGCTGATTCACAAGCCGAGACTGCTTTCCCAAGACTCCCTTCGCCGCAGTGCCCAAAACTCGCCCTCCCCCCAGCTGCCTCGCAAGTCCCTGGCCCTGCCCATCCACTTCCGCACTGATTCCGACCCTTCTGAGAGCCTGTCAGCACCCCGTACCGACCGTAGTCAAGTCCTCAAACCTCGCAATTCCCGAGAAATATCGCCCAGACCAATCTGGAGAGAGACCGTCAGCAGCCACAACAAGTCCGCCCCCAAGCCCAGCAAGTCCAAAGCGGCCTGGTCCTTAGCTTGAAAGTGCATAAATGGGAGCAATGGTGCCTTTACCCGAACTAAACGCAGTCACAGAGTAGGGCTAGGCAGGACTGAGGAGTTCCAGCGGAAGTACCACGTGCGATTGCGCTTTAAGCAGGTTTGTGAAGAGAGGAGAATGGTGCGCTTCGCTAGGAAGTTGGTGGGCGGAGTGCCGCGGATGATGGTGAAAGTCTATATTTTCTATGATAGTGCGAACCCTGACTCGACCTGGAAAACCGCAGATCGGTACTTTTTGACGATTCCCGAGTACGAGGCAGTGCACCAACTCCTCCTCACCTCAAACCCAGGCCTCGCCGCAGCCACCAACCCCGACTCATGCTGCATCTGCCTGGAAAACTGCATCGAACGGCGCCTTCCCGAGTGCAGAGTAAGTACTAGGCAGCACGGCTTTTGCACTGGGTGTATCAGCCTCTGGCTGGACCAAAACGACACCTGTCCAATGTGTAGAAGCCAAATCCCAGGCCAAAATGGCCGAAGTCGAGTGGAAGTGCTGCAGTCTACCCTGCGATTTATACCCTCGGAGCAGGTGCAGGCGGCTTTGAGGCTGATTATGCACTCGGCCTAGGCAAAAGACGTTAGGTCTAGTCGTAGTCGTCTTGACTGGGGTGTTCGTCGCCTCGGAGTTGGTCGATGCTGCACATTTGCTCGGGCATGGAGCGACGTCTTTCGTGGGCTGCCTCAATTCCCTGAGTCTCCATATAGGCCCGCTTTTCCATGACTTCCACCATTTTCCTCATCCTCACCGCCAGCTCCTCTGCAGCCTTGCGCTCTATCTCCCCGCCCTGCACTATTCTCTGCTCCAGGTCTAGGTACCTGTGCACCCACAGGGCCATTGTACTGTTCAATCTGCGGATTTCCTCTTTCTTCTTGGTCAGGGAGCGGGTGTAGTTGCTTTGTACTTCGGTTAGTAGCTTCGCCCACTGGTTCATTTCCTTCTTATGCGTGGAGTAGATTTCCTGCTCTATGAGCTGCAGGTGAGACTCGTACTGCTGGTACTGGGCCAAGATGGAGTGGAGACGCTGGTCCAGGCCCTGGAAGTTAGTGGTCAAAGTCTTCACTAGGCGCCTGAGAGGCAGGTTAGTGTCCACTTCCCTGCTTTCCTCATCCTCCGCTATGGAGTTCTTTAGAATGGATCTCTCCAGTCTAGTATTGCGTCTGAAGTCAGCCTCTTTGCCCCAGGCGCCCCCCACCTGTCTCACTGTATAGTGCCTGGCAAGGCTCCTTCCACTCAGTGGTTTGGCCACTTTCAGCCTTTCCGCGCCCTCCTGTGGTCTGGGCACAGCCTTATTTTCCCCCTTGAACAAGTCCTTATACGCCCCAAACAGGAAGGAAATGAGCTGGTCGCTGTCCTTCATCCTCTCCGTGAGAGCCGCAATCTTCAACTGAGCGATTTCGTACTGATGTCGGATCAAGAAGTACCGCCAGCTCTTCGCCTCCACCATGCGATTGGTCTTGAAGTTGATCATTGCGAGTCTGAATAGGCCTCACTGAGCGATTTGGTTGGAGAGCTGGAAGCTGGGGTCTGGAGTTTCAGTGCCTGAAAGGGTGGAGAGGTACTCAGTGTCCAGGGGAAGTGTGTGCACTACGGAGTGAGAGGTGGTGGACTTGACGTCATGGTAGGTCTCGGTGGCCTATGTGGACCTTACGAAGCTGGAGTCGCAAGACACTACTTCCTCCATTTCCACCCAGTCCGGCCTCTTCTGCTCCACTGCCTCTCTGGCTCTGCCTTCCGCCTCCAGTAGTCTCTGAGTCAGGCCCCGCACTTCTCTTTTCAAGATCGCGACTTCATTGTCTTTGCGGGAAAGGTCTGAGTAGGGGGTTTGCTGCAACTTGCGGTGCTTACAAGCGTCCAAGTGAGTCATGAAGAACTGCTCTAAGGACTGATTTTGACTGCGGAGAGAGCTGTTTTTATGCTTCAGCCGCAGTTTATCTCCCTGCAAATCCTCGTTTTGTTTCCTCAAAGCCCGCAGTTGCAACTCATACTGCATCCGCAGCATTTCCCAATTCCTCTGAATGTCCGCAACTCCTGCGAATTTGCCAGAGTCCTCCTCATTTATATCGGGAATGACGTCCAACTGGTCCCTTATGACCATGCTATGTTGGGAAAAGTCGTGTGGTATTTCCTGCAGCGAATCAACCATATCAGGCAGATACAGAGCGGACCGCTGCATTTGAATAGGCGAGCCAGTCAAAGCGTCACTGTCTAAGGCGAATGTATCAGAGCTGCGCCAGCGGTCATGGAGGCCTTTAGACGAAGGAGCAAGTGAGCGGAGAGCGGGCTGAGTGAAGGAGTTGGCAGTGGCTGGAGTGGAAACCTGTCCATCTGGCGTAGTGAATAGCGCTTCTTGGGATAGAGCTGCGGCGTGGTGCTTTGAGGGAGCAGGAGTTGGGCCTTCGGGTAGGGCGGGAACTGGTAGTTCCTCAGGTAGTTTGATAGTGCTGCCTTCTGATGTTCGAGCAGCCCTAGCCTCGTGTCGTTTCGCACTGCTGCCGTGTGGTCGTTTAGTGCTGCTGCCATGTGTGTGCTTCGCACTCTTGCCTTTCGGTAACTCAGTGCTGCCTTCGGGCAGGGCGGGAACTGGTAGTTCCTCAGGTAGTTTGATAGTGCTGCCTTCTGATGTTCGAGCAGCCCTAGCCTCGTGTCGTTTCGCACTGCTGCCTTCTGGTAGTTTGACAGGACTGCCTTCTAGTAGTGTAGCAGAACTCTCTTCAGGTAATTTCACAGAGCTACCGTCTGGTAGCTTCGCACTGCTGCCGTGTGGTCGTTTAGTACTGCTGCCATGTGGTAGCTTCGCACTACTGCCTTTCGGTAGTTCAGTGCTGCCGTCTGTTAGTTTGACAGGGCAGCTTTCTGATCTCGCAAAGCTGTCTTCTGGCAGTGTAGCAGGACTCTCTTCTGGTAACCTCGCAGAGCTGCCGTCTGGCAGTGTAGCAGCGCTGCTCCCTGGTGGCTTCGCAGTGCTGCTCCCTGGAGGCTTAGTTGAGCGGCTTGCTGGGACTGCAGCAGGCCCAGTGGGTCTACTAGCAGGAGCAGTCCGACCTCCTGGCGAACTAGTAGTAGTCGCAGGTCCTTCAGGCCTAAGTGTGGAGACATCGAGTTGGCCAGCAGGCAGGTCTTCTACTAGGCTGGTATCAGGTGGGTTCTCGGGCAATGCAGCAGGAGCATCGGAGCCTGCTGGTTGTGCTTCTGGACGAAGGGTGCTGCGGTCTTCCTGCTTTGCAGGGGAGCGAGGGAGAGACCGGCCTGCAGGCTTGGCAGGTTCTCGGCCTTTAGGCTTGCCGTAAACTCGGTTTTCTGGCTTAGAGGTCGGGCGCCCTTCAGACTGGGGTAAGGGACGACCTTCAGGCTGAGGGGACGGAGGCGCTTCTGAAGGGGGGTAGCTCCGACTCTCTGGAACTCCTTCTTCTTCCGTCTGAAGCGAAATGCGCACTTCTGGCTGCGACACTGTGCGATCCTCTGCCTGGCTGAACCTTCTCATTTTCTTCACTGGGACGACACTTCCCTCAGCCTGGGGAGTGACTGAGCGACTATCCAGCTGCAGTGCTTCAGTCTTGGGAGTGTGGATGCTCCCTTCAGTTTGCAGGTACGGTCCTCCTTCAGTCTGAATATACGCTTGGTCTTCAGTTTGAAGATAGGGCTGGTCTTCAGTTGGGTTATATGGCTGGTCTTCGGTTTGGATGTATGGCTGTTGTCCTTCAGTTTGGATATATGACTGTCCTTCAGCCTGCGAAAAGGACTGGTCTTCAGGGTCGCACTGTCCTTCCGCCTGAGCAAATGGCTGCGAATAAGGCTGGACCTGAGGCATCGACAGGGGAACACCACTCCCAAGACTCCTCTCGATAATCCTCTTCAACTCCTCAATATACGCAAACGCCTCTTCTAGCTGTTTCGTCAGTCTCGCAATCACTATATCAGGCGCTTCCTTCAAGTTCATCTTCGCCTTGGTCTTCACAGTCTTCGCTCGCTGTGCGAATTTCAGCGTGCTGATGGTTTCCTCGAGATTGCGGATGTGTGGAGAGCCGGCCACTAGTAGGCGAGTTTTGAAGTTACCGCCCAGACTTTCTTGCAAGAGACGGGTGAGCTTGGAGTCGCGGTAGGGGATGTGACTAGCGCCTTGGGAAAGCTGGTGAATAACATGTCCCAACATCGACAACGACAAGTTGATTTTCTTTGCTTCCTCCAGTCCCAGTCCCTTCACCCCCGAAGCACTGATCTTCTCACTTCCCGCCAAATCCACCAAATTGAGCGTCCCCGTCTTTTCCAGTCCATCCGCAAATCTCTGATGCACCTTGATGATAAAGAGCTGGTGACTGCGACTCGAGCGACTGTTCATTTTGGTGCAAGCGACTGTGCGGTTTTCCTGTCCGTACTCAATTCTGTCCATTAGTTCTTGTTCACCGCCCACGTACTCCTCGGTCAGGCCGTCTACAGTGATGCCTTCGGCGGTTTCTTTGATTTTCAGCTTGACGTCGCTGACATAGAGCAAGTCTTTGAGTGCTTCTTTGTAGATTTCCAGCATGGAGATCTTGATGGTGAACACTGTGCCGACTTCGTCGGACATAATGGCTTGGAAGATGAGGGAGGCGCTGCGGGGGATCAGTCCTTCTTGCTCAGGGTTGCCGAGTTGACCCATCATAGAGTGGGTCTTGCCTGAGCCGGTTTGTCCGTATGCGAGGACAGTTCCATTGTAGCCCGCTAGGACGTCTTCAACAATGGGCTTGCCCACGCACTCGAAGATTTCCTCCTGCGTAGAGGCGGAGTAGAAGATGTGGTCGAAGATGAAAGTGCAGTACTCTGAGTCTCCCATCTGCACCTTGTTCGGAGCCACTTCGTGACAGACGAGGGGAGTGGTGGCGTCGATTGACTAGGTGGGGAGTACGATTTCAGTCTCATTCAACGGTCTGAACCGGACAATGACCTGAATAGCGTCATCAGGGGACCTGCTAGCAGTGGTGTCCAGCGACACTCGGGTGGCGTCTGCGGAGGGCTTTTGAGAGTGGTCTGCGGACTGGGCTGGGGGAGCTAATAGCGCTTTGGACATTTTCTAGATGACTGGATTAGGATTAGGGTTGGGACGAGGGAAGTGGGAGAGAGGGGAAGGGGCAGGCAAAGGCACTCGCGGACGTGAAAATCCAACAGTCCCTAATCGCCTCCATTTCCCATTGCTCCAAGTCCTAATAAGCACCAATAAAACCTCGAGCCCTCAGAACTAGCCCTACTTCACTTCTTTTCCTTAGATTTCTCTATTATCTTTCTAGACCGCACCTCGGTTTGGGAGAAAAATGAAGGAAATCGCTGATTTATAGGAAAATCAACCTGATTGGCTTAGAAATGTAGCGATATGGAGGACTTTTGACGTATTTATTGGGCGATTTCACGGGTTTGCGGAGAAGTTAGCACTGCTATACAGCGGTTGCAGGGAAAAGTGGACATTTTTAGGTAGTAAAATGGCGTTTTTGAGGTCGAATGCTGATTTAAGCGCCTAGATTCGTATAAATTCCTCTTAAATCTGATAATAAGACGTTTTTCGGCGGATATATGAGAAAATTGATAATATCGACTGAAATAAATATTCATATTGATAAAATCAGGACAATTTCACGCGAAAAAGGCAAATTATCGAATATCAATACTAAAAAGTAGCAGAAATCCTTCAAATCTGTCAATTCCCCTTCCCTAACACCCAAAAGTCCTAAAATGATTTTTCCGAGTGGGTAAAATGGGCAGTTCGCCCAAGTCTGTAACTGACACATGGGGTGTTGGGAAACAGCCAATCCAATAGGTTTCCAGGCTTTGGAGGGCTATAGACTTGGGACTGCAGGAGGAGGGCTTTTGAGGGGAACTGCACTGTTGCAACGGCGATAATATGGGTGGCTGCTGTACCAAGTCCAACCCTCCGCCTGCCAACAAGCCTCCAGCCAAGCCTGCAAGTGAGGGCGCTGCCCCCACTTCGCAGAAAGCCACTCAACAGACCGAGCCAAAGCCCGCAGACCCCAAGCCCGCTGTCGTCTCCGTGCCCACGTCCCACCGACACACAGGCAAAACAGTGTTTATCTACTTCGACCTGCACGGCAGAGGAGACATCATTCGGCTTCTACTGCACCTCGCAGATGTGCCCTTCGAGGACAAGAGACTACAGGGCGAGGAGTGGGTGGCCACGTACAAGCCCACTGCTGAGTTCTTAACGTGTCCGATACTGGAGATAGATGGACATAGGTTGGTGCAGACGAAAGCTATCATCCGCTACATCGCCCAAACTCACGGACTCTACCCCAAGTCTCCCAAAGAAATGTACCTGCTCGAGTCCTTCGTAGACACAGTGGCAGACATACGTGAAGACCTAATCGAGCACTCCGCCCACAACGAGGAGCAGAAGCTCGAAGAGCACTACGCCAAAATGCCCGGCCTCCTAGCCATGCTGGAAAAGCGACTGGCCGCCAACCCTGCTAAGAGCGGCTGGCTCCTGGGTGGCCAAATGACAGTGGCGGACGTGATGCTGTTTGACCTGCTGTGGAACTGGTTCCTGCAGCCCAGTCGGAAGGACACTCACGGCGCCAAGGTACCCAAACGTCTGAAGGAGTTCGCAGAGTTCTGTCTGGAGCGCACTCCACGGATCCGAGACTACGTCACCTCGCGTCAACCCAGACCTTTTTAGTCCTCTTACTAAGAAAACCCGCTCAAAGTCGCTCTTTCCTTGATTTCTCCTTATTTCCCTCTCTCAATTTCCTTAATAACCCCCACAGCCACAATAACTCCCATATCTCTCAGTACAAATCGACCTAAAGCAGGACATTTCCCATATTCTTCCACATAAATGGGCTTTTTCAGGCTTAAAACGCAAATAAGAGTGTCCCCTGTGTGCCCCGAAGAAGGCCTTTCTTTCCCAACAGTCCCACTTTCCCTGTCTAATTGGGCTGTTATGGCTTCCACTCTGCAGGGAGTCTTAGCAGTGTGGCAGTGCAGGACTGCTTGGTAGCCGGGCTGTAAGTTTCCGGGAGTAAATAGGACTAGTAATTGGGCGGTTAGGAGTGGATAGGCGGGGAAAGGGCCGGAATTGGACTTGACGACTACTAGGCCTCTATGTATCACTCGAGAGGAGGTATATCTGGGGACGAAGGCTATGAAGACCCCAGGTTTGGCCTGGTTGAGGACTTGGTGATGTCGTTCAAGGGAGAGAACCGATGTGGAGTGGTTAAGGGGAAGGAAGGAAATGGAGCTGTTATAGCTCATTGCCCCGGAGTGGACCTTGCCTACTGCCACAGTGCCAATACCTGGAATTCTGTATACCTCAAGGATAGAAAGCCGCAGTGGCTGGTCATAATCAGGCTTCGGGAAGTCCGAATGAGTAAGAACTTGCAGCAGACTAGGCCCACTGTACCACTCCAAATCTGCACAGTTCTCTATCAAATTAAACCCGTGCCAGGCGGAAATCGCGACAAATCCTGCATCTTTCGCCTGATATCCCACTTTCCCGAGACACATGGACAGTTCTGTCTTGATTTCTGCATATCTGTCCTCAGCCCAGGTAGGATTGCAGCAGTCCAGCTTGTTAATTACCACTTTTAGCTGTAAGCCTAGTGCGTAGGCTAGTAGTATGTGTTCCTGAGTCTGTCCGAACCTGCCCATAGCCACTTCGAATTCGCCTCTCTGTGCTGATACTACCAATACAGCTATGTCTGCGCAGCTAATTCCGGCTATCAGATTTCCTGCGTATTTCCTCTTCCCTGGCACATCGAAGAGCGTGAAGGACACTTTCTCCGTCTCTAAGCAACGGTAGGAGACGTTGATTGTGTGGCCGTTTGCCCGTTCTTCGGGTATACGATTCACCACCCAGGCGAATTTGCGCTCCGCCATTCCCTTCTCAGCGGCTTCCTTCCCGTACTTCTCAATAGAGGAACTGTGAGGGTGGACTAGGTGTAAGAGATGGCCTGCCAGTGTAGACTTCCCAGCCCCTGCAGCGCCCAGAAACACCACATTCGCCACCTGCTTTTCCATTTCTAAGCATTTCCCAAAGTGCGGCTTTATGGTGCATTAGAATTGACCTTCTTGCAGAGTCTTAAATCCATGATTGCGCATATGCTTCTCTCTATGAACAGCCTTCCATATAAATATCTATATCCGACTCCCACTATGTCATGAAGCTTCCAATACATATAGCAGCCTAGACGTAAAAACCAGCTCTTTAGGGTATTTTAGATATAAGGAAGAGCTTTGTCACTTTCCACTACTAACTGCTTCTCTCCCGCGGTATAAAAGCTGAGTTCACTATCATATTCCCTGCCTGTTGCCTCATTCCTGCTACAATGATGAAGGGAAAGCACTACATCATCTGGAAAAGGTATGATTCCAGGCTGTATTGGTCAATTTGCACTATAAAGTTCCCATTTCTCAGTATTCCTCCAGCTATTGTGATTTTCCGGGTTCAATAGCTGCTTTCACAGCGCTTTCCTGCCAAAACACCAAATTGTTCTATGTATTCACTGATTTCTATGCACATATGGCCACTCCAAACCTGCTAATTTGAGTCTCGAAATGACTCGATCGACCTGATATTTGCAAAATCGAGTGAATTTCATATAAGAAATCGCGCTCTTCTGTTTTTCTAATACCGCTTGTCTTCTGAAGTCGGCCTGTCTCTTTCCTTAGTCCCTGTTTTTCCCATATAGGCTGGAGTTCCAGGTGATAAGTTCACTAAGCAAGGCTCAATATGGATTTAACCACATTCCCAGGCACCCAGACAGCCAAGGCAAACCGTCCTGAAGAAGCCTAGTTTAGTCTGGTTCTGAGTGTCGCCGGGATAAGACGGCCCAGGGGCAAAGGGAATGGTGAACAAGCGGCTATAATGAAATTAGCCGTGGTACTGTTGGTCTCAGCCTGGCTTTGGGCAGGCGTAGACGCCTGCATGGCCGGAGTCTGTGCTTCGCTTGGTGCAGGCCAGTGCGGCTTCCTGAACAGCAAAACTCAGTTCTCCGTGAATAACGTCCAGTGCCCGGCCGGGACGTCCTGCTCTATAGGGGCGTTACTGCCCTTCGCAAGCTACCTGGCTATGCTGCCTTTCGTCCCTCCCACACTTTACAGCTGTATGCCGATAGCCATTCCTGGGGCTACGGGCGCCTGGTCTCCGCAGCCCTGCAAGAACAAGTACGCGAACAAGGGTTGGAAGGCTGGAGGAGTGTCTTTGCTATGTGATGTGGATTCGGACTGTGTGAAGGCGGATAACACCTTTGACGTGGGCGCTTGTCTATGTGTCCCGAGGACTGATATGAAAGGAGTGTGCAAGCCGGACCCGAGCAATGTTGAGGTTTTCGGGAAGTATTGGACGGATTGCGAGAGTAATGGGAATATGGTAACGACCCAAGATGCTTTTAACTACTGGAGTTCTGCCTTTGACCTGCAGGCCTATAACTTCACCAATCTGCCTTGTTTGTCCGTTACTGACGAACTCGGGACTCTCATGAATTTGCGAACTATCTTTCTATGTAAATCATATGTAGGTTCAATTCGAGACCCAGGGTGTCCCTGCACTCATGGCAATTTCTTCGATAAATCCACTATGGCCTGTGGAGTCTGCGACAGTAGTTGTGCTGAATGTATGGGTGCAAAGGCTAGCGACTGCCTCCAATGCCTACCAAATGCGCAATTAGTCGGCAGTAGTCCTGGCAATTGTGCCTGCATCGAAGCCTACTTTCCGAACCCGGACGTAGCGCACTGCTCCGCATGCCACTCAGTGTGTCTATCTTGCTACGGTCCTGCAGAGACGGAGTGCACTGCTTGTAAGTCATTTGCGGAGCTGTCGGTTAGCTCCTGTGGATGTCAACCAGGCTTTTTCCCGAACCCGACTCCTGTGACTTGCACTGCCTGTGACGGAACTTGCCAAACTTGCTCACAAGCAGGTCTCCAGGGCTGTACTTCCTGTCCTGGAGTAACAGTGCTGCAGGCTGGTAGTCCTTCAGCTTGCGTGTGTCCTTCCGGGTACTATGGAAGTCCCGGGACTCAGGAGTGTGGACAGTGCCATGATTCCTGTAGTACTTGTGCAGGAGGACTGGTTAATCAGTGTCTAACATGCAAGACTAATGGATTTCTGGAAGGCGGCAGTCCTTCTGCGTGCGTCTGCTTGTCTGGGTTTTTCGTGGCTTCGGATACTTTCCAATGTACAGGTTGCTCCGTTGCCTGTAGGACGTGCACCGGGTCGAGTACCCAATGCACTTCCTGTCTAACCAACGCAGTGCTCTCAGGCTCCACCTGCCTATGTCCCTCGACTGGCTTCTACGGCCCGGCTAACAACTGCAACCCTTGTGACCGCACCTGCAATACTTGTTCCAACGGACTCAATAGTGGCTGTTCTTCCTGTAAGTCGAACGCTACGCTATTCAATGGCTCGTGTCAATGCACGACAGGGACTGACCCCGGGAACTGCTCGCCCTGCAAAACTAGTGGCTTTATGGGCAAAGGCTGTACGTCCTGCTACGATGGGTATTATGTATGGAACTTATTGTGTCCGCCTTGTGCAAATGAGTGTGCGAAATGCAACGGCGGCGCAAGCACAAACTGCCAAGGCTGTAAATCCAACGCTTCTCTCGCTGGTAGCACTTGTAACTGCAACGCTGGCTATTTCCCCAACCCATCAGTCGCTAGTTGTTCCCAGTGCAACGTCCAATGCGCGACTTGTAACGGAGGAACGGCTTCTTCGTGTAAAAGCTGTAAAAGCAACGCTAGTCTTTCAGGGACGACTTGTGTGTGCAACGCTGGGTACTATGGGGCACCTGAGGCATGCCAGCCCTGTAACGCTGCCTGCAACACGTGTTCAGCTGGTTTGACCAGTTCCTGTCTTTCCTGCAAGTCCGGAGCCACTCTATTCGCCACAGCGCCTTCCACCTGCCTCTGCATCAGTGGCAGTCTAGACGCTTCCAACTGCGTTATATGCGATGCTTCGTGCTTGAAATGCAGCTATACTGCGCCTACAGTGTGCACGCAGTGCGATTCCAGCCTATACCTGGTACTAGGAACCTGCAGGACTTGTCCCTCTCAATGCCTCACTTGCTCCGGAACTTCATGTGGAAGTTGCTACAGTGGAGCTGCTCTGAGCGACACCAAAGACTGTGCATGTCAATCTGACTATTTCGCAAATCCAGACGTAACGCACTGTTCTCCGTGTGCTAGTTCCTGCAAAACCTGCTCAAACGGCCAATCCGATTCCTGTCTTTCCTGCAAGTCTGGAGCATATCTGCTCGCGACGGCGCCTTCTACCTGTGTGTGCTATAGTAAAAGTCCAGATGCTTCCAATTGCGTACTATGCGATTCTTCATGTCTGAAGTGTCTATATTCAGCCCCTGCAGTCTGCACTCAATGTGCTTCGAATCTGTATCTGGTGTTAGGGACCTGCCAGACTTGTCCAGGGGAATGCTTGACTTGCTCAGGAACAGTCTGCGGAAGTTGCTACAGTGGGGCAGTGCTGAATGAGTCGAAAATGTGTGCATGTCAATCTTACCATTTCGCTGACCCCGACATAACTCACTGCTCTCCGTGTCATATATCCTGCAAAACCTGTTCCAACGGGTTATCCACTTCCTGCCTTTCCTGTCATTCCCTAGCTTTCCTGGAAGCCGATAGCACATGTGTCTGTCAGTCGAATTCCTTCCCGAATCCAGCAATCAATAATTGTAATCTATGCGATAGTACATGTTTGACGTGTACTAAAGCCGGGTCTGATGGGTGTGTTAGCTGTTTTCCCACTGCTGAATTAGTAGGCACGGAGTGTAAATGTCCGCATGCGACTTTCCCAAGCCCGACACCGGTTCTATGTGCAGCTTGTAGTCCACTATGTTCGAATTGCATGGGAAAGGAAGCTACTCAGTGCCTGAGCTGCCAGGATAAAGCTGAATTGGCTGGAACGGCTCCCAATGGCTGCATTTGCTCACTGACTTATATACCGAATCCAGATGTTGCTAGCTGTGGTGTATGCGACTTCACCTGTTTAACCTGTGACCACAATTCTCCAATTCTATGTTTGACCTGTAAAGGAGCCGCCCAGCTTTCTAGTACTTCCTGCATCTGTCCAACTTCTTATTTCCCTAACCCTACATCAGCGAACTGCCAACTTTGTCATGGGCATTGCTTAAATTGCACAGGAGCCAGTAACACCCAATGCACAGAGTGTCGATCAGGAGCTGTGCTTCAAAACACAAATACGTGTTTATGTCAATCTGGGAGTCCGAATCCTGCGAATTGCGTATTGTGTAATTCTGCTTGTGTAAGTTGTTATTACACACAACCAAATGTGTGCACTGCTTGCAGCTCTGGACTGTTTGTAAATAAAAACACGAAATTATGTGAAAGTTGTCCGTCCGTATGCACCTCCTGTACTGATACAGGCTGTTCTGGATGTCGTTATCCAGCGATTATCAGCACTAAAGACGCTATAAAGACCTGTATTTGTCCGGCTCGATACTACGGCGAACCAGACGCTACTAACTGTCAGGCCTGTCATATCAAATGCTTAACGTGTTCTTCTGCTGGGGAGACGGGCTGCTTGACCTGCTCAGATCCAGCTGTTTTGGTGAGGAATAGTTGCGTGTGTCCTGATGGATTCTACTGGGACGGAGCTAAGAACATCTGCACTAAATGCTCAATTAGCTGCAAAACTTGTACTAGCAGTTCAGAAACCAGTTGCTTAAGCTGTTGGGACAACTCAGATTTCGCAAATAACAGTTGCAACTGCAAGAGTGGAACTTACCCCAATCCCAACGCCGCAAATTGTCAAATCTGTAGTGCTTTTTGCCGGACTTGTAGCAGTGGAGGACCGAATGGCTGTTTATCATGTGTCGCAAATGCAAAATTGAGGGTTTTTTCGCCTAGTAATTGTGACTGTTTGGCTGGATTTTATCCGAATTCCGGAGCTTCCCAATGTTCGCCTTGCGCTCCAGTCTGCGTGACCTGTTCCGGACCTTCGACTTCTCAGTGTTTAAGCTGTAAATCAGATGCTAAGCTAGTAAACGGTATATGTACCTGCAAAGACGGGAATTTCTACCCAAATCCGACCTCCACTGCATGCGAATCCTGCGATTCTGCCTGCTTAACCTGTGCTTCTGCGGGGTCTCTCCAGTGTATTTCCTGCCATTTGGGGGCTCAGTTGCAAGGCCCAGCGCCTAATTCCTGCATTTGCAAATCGAATAGTCCTGATCCGACTGCTTGTGTGATTTGTGAGGTGGAGTGTCTGTCCTGTGACTACACAGCGCCAAATAAGTGCACGGAGTGTCCGGCTGAGATGTATCTCAACTCTGGAAAATGCCAAACATGTCCATTCACCTGCTCCGAGTGCTCAGGCTCTAGCTGCAAAAGCTGCTTTTCCCCCGCCCTTCTCTCAGCCCAAACCCCCAATTTATGTATCTGTCCTGAAGGCTATTACTCCAATCCCGACCCTACCAACTGCTCGAAATGTCACGAAACCTGTGGCACCTGCTACGGCTCCACAGCCCAAAACTGCCTATCTTGCCACTCGCCCGCGGTCCAATCAGGACAGGAATGTCTGTGCCAGGGCGGAAGCTACTGGGATGGGAGCAAGTGCCAAGTTTGTGACTTGACTTGTGCAACTTGCTCGAAATTCGGAACAAACTTCTGCCTCAGTTGCTACCCCAACGCAGTCCTTTTCAGCCCCGCTCCAAGCCTGTGCCAGTGCCTTCCAGCCCACTTCCCCAGTCCTGACCTCTCCAAATGCACTCCCTGCCACTCTTCCTGTGTGGCTTGCAGTGCGCCCGGGACTAGGGGCTGTACTGTTTGTGGAGATAAGGCTGTTTTGACGGGTTTAGCGCCCGCAGCCTGTATATGTATTGATGGATATAAGGGGAATGAAGGAACTGGGTGTAAGGCCTGTCCACTGCAGTGCCGTACTTGTGCAAATAATGGATGTACTGCCTGCTTTGCAGGAGCCACGCTCACAAAATCCTTCTCTTGTGAGTGCAGTGCGAATTATACACCAAGTCCCGATGCTTCTTTGTGCTTAGCTTGTGATAGCACCTGCAGTACGACTTCAGGCAGACTTCCCTGTATTGCCAACTGCTCAAGTTGTGTAAACCAGGTCTGTTCCCTGTGCAAGTCCGGCTTTTCCCTGAGTGCCTCTAACGACTGTCTCTCCAGTTGTCCTAACGGCTTTTACTCCTCCCAGGGCAAATGCTTACCCTGCAAATTCCCTTGCTTAGTCTGTTCTTCAGCCGTCCAATGCCTATCCTGCGGGACTGATTATTCCCTTGTGTTGGGGAAATGTATGAGAATGTGTCCTTCCCAGCAGTATAGTCTGAACGACTCTTTATGCACCCAATGTGCAGAAAAGTGCTTAGCATGTACCGGACCCAGTGCATGTTCTATATGTGAGGAAAGTTACTACCCACAGGCCGGAGTATGCACCCAGTGCTCTGATTGCTTGACCTGTAATCAACTCGGCTGGTGTCTAAGTTGTAAGCAGGGCATGGTCTTGAATATAGCAGGACAATGCAAGACTTGTGAGGACTGTGCAAAGCCGCTGGAAATCACGATTTCCAGCCCGAAAAAAGGGGTATTGGCGGTGGCTTTCAGCAGAGGAGTGAACTACACTTTCGCTCAAGTGGACTTTGTAGTCACTACCAAACCGCCGACCCTTGGATTAAACTGGACTGTGACCAATAACCCTGCAGACGGCTTCCGCAGACTGCAAGTGGCCTTAACTTCCCTCGTCCACATTAGCATTCTTTCAGGCAACTGGACTTCAGATATGGAATTCGAAGTGGCTTTCAGCGAACAAGTGGCCCTAAAGGACGAATTTGGAGTCGATTTGCCTTCACTAAAATCCACAATTCCCGCCCCTGAGGGTCCTTTAGAAGTATCGAATTCCGACTCTGGAAATGACGGAGAAATCAGGAAAACAGGGCTAATCATAGGAGTGGTTCTGGCAATTGCCTTAGCCCTGGGCATTACTGCGCTAGTAGTTACCTGCATCTACTGCTCAAGACTGAGGAAAATGACAAAGGTAACGATGGCGGTCAAGCAGAAGTATGAACTAGCTATGAACAACTCTCAGCACTCGTTTGCAAACGTGCCTGCCAATTCCTTAGTTGTGGAATAACACTAATTTAGGCCCAAATAGCGATAAAAACGCCGAAAGTTACAGATTCTGAAAGATGTATTTTTCCCTTTGCCTCTCAACATCAGTACTTTTCATACATATAGTCAATTTTCCTAGTCCGATTCGCCTCCTTTTCCCTCGTTTGCCTCCATCCCCGCAGCTTCCCAGGCCTCCCCCAGTCCTTCCCAACCCCATATAATAGCCATGCGAGGGGTCGTTAAGCCTAAGACCGAAACTGAAGCGAGTCCCTCTCTCAGTGTAGCGAGTTTCCAGCTGAACTACCCTATCGGGAAGGGCGGCTTTGGCAAGGTGTGGAGTGTGCAGTACCACAAGACGAAGGAGGCTATGGCCCTCAAGGAAATGAGTAAAGGGCGGGTCATCGCCAAACGCTCTGTCAACTCCGTGCAGAACGAGCGGAAACTGCTCTCAGTGCTGCGGCACCCCTTCATCGTCAACATGCACTTCGCCTTCCAGGACAGGGAAAACCTCTACCTGGCAATGGACCTCATGCCCGGGGGCGATTTGAGGTACCACTTGGGGAAAATGAGGAGATTTGGGGAGGAACAAAGCAAGTTCTTTTTGGCTTGTATTGTCACAGGCTTGGAATATTTGCACAGTAACCGTATCCTCCACCGCGACCTAAAACCTGAAAATTTAGTCCTCGACGCTGCCGGCTACGTCCGCATCACCGACTTCGGCATTGCCCGTCAATGGCGGCCCGACAACGCCCAGGACACTTCCGGCACTCCCGGCTACATGGCGCCCGAAGTCATGTGCCGGCAGAACCATAGCATCTCAGTGGACTACTTCGCCCTCGGCGTAATGGCCTACGAGTTCATGCTGGGCCGCAGACCCTACCTAGGCAGGAACAGGAAGGAAATTAGAGATGCGATATTAGCGAAGCAGGTGGCTATTAGGAGACAGGAGGTGCCGGAGGGGTGGAGTGTGGAGGCTGCGGATTTCGCCAATAGGCTGATACAGAGGAAGCCGGCGGCTCGCTTGGGCTCCAATGGCCCGGAGGAGGTGAAGTCGCATCCGTGGTTTGCAGGGTTTGGGTGGAGACATATGGCGGATAAGCTGCTTCCCGCCCCTTTCAAGCCAGGCCCCGGGGACAACTTCGACACCCGAGTCGCCACCCAAGACTGGAAAGACGAAGAAGAAGCAGTCCAAGCCGCTCTGCGACAAGAAGAAACCGCCAGTCTGTTCGAAGGCTACTGCTACGAAAGACCTGCAGCCAGACCGCCCACTTCCTCCAAGCAGACCAGCTATAAGCTAAGGATCAGGACTTAGTACTATAGCGTCCCAAACTTCCAAAATCGAGGAAAGTTGGTAGAATAGACTTCTGAATAAGGAATTTTGTTGGATTTTCGACACTTGAAATTGCGGATTTCGGGCGATTTTGTATGGAATTAATTACTTGGAAGCAGGGAAATGAAGGCTTTCCTATCAGCCTTCGGCCCAGCAGTCGCCAGCTACGACACAAGCCAGTGCAGAGCCCTAGGCGCCCAGCTATTCCGAGCCCCTGTGGAACTGAGGGGAAATATCGGCCCGGAGACGCTGAATAGCTACTTAGCTGCCCAGGACAAGGAAATGCGGCCGCCTGTACCCGAAGTCCTAATAACCGGCAGGTCAAATGTGGGCAAATCCAGTCTTATCAATGCCCTAGTCCACTCTCCAATTGCCAAAGCATCGAAAACCCCAGGCCGCACCCAGCGTCTGTTTTTCTACAGCCTTTCGAATCGCCTTCTACTAGTGGATCCGCCGGGCTATGGGTATGCTGAGGCGCCGGAGACTGTGAAGCAGCAGTGGACTCTACTGTACCAGCACTACTTGCAGAGGACGAAAAGGGGCAAGGTGGTGGTGTGCTTGGTGCATGCGCAACATGGGGTGAAGATAAGGGACCAGATGATGTTTGATTTCCTCGAATCTATCGGACGTCCATTTCTCGTGGTTTTAACGAAATCCGACAAAATGAAAGCACTCCCCGAGCAACTGAACACAGTTTACACCGCCACAAAGCGCTACAGCAGGCGTTTAGACGCCATTCACGCTGTAAGTGCCAAGGAAACACAGGGCCTGGAGCTGCTGCGAGCCGCAATAGTCCACTATGCACTTTAGACATGGACCTAAACAGCGTCATTTTCCCTGCGCCGCCAGCCACCTATAGGCTGGAGACGTACCCAGGGTTGCTCGTGTGGGTCCCTAACACCCTGAAGTCCTCTAGTCCTGCCATTCCCTGTCTCTTCCTGCAGCAAGCCACTGGCGCTTCCAAGCTGCTGCTCTACTTTCACGGCAATGCGGAGGACGCGGGCACTGCCTACGGGCTCTGCTGCACTCTCCGGGCCCGCCTCAACCTACATGTCCTTATAGTGGAGTACCCAGGCTACGGCCTGCACCCCGGCAAGCCCTCAGAACGGTCCATTTGCCTCACAGCGGACGCAATAGTGGCCTATCTGACTGAGGAGATGGAGTGGCCGACTGAGGACATCATAGTGCTGGGCAGGTCCATAGGCTCCGGCCCAGCCTGCTACATCGCTGCCAAAGCCCGCTTTTCCTGCCTCATCCTCATATCCGCCTACACCTCTATCAAAGCAGTAGTGGGACATGTGGCCGGCAGACTAGCGAAACTATGTGTAGCGCAGAGATTCAAGAACATTGAGGCTATTAAAGCTGTGAACTGCCCTGTGTTCCTGCTGCATGGACTGCAGGACCAGCTGATTCCGCCGGTTCATAGTCAGGAACTGCTGGCGAAGTGCTCGGGACTTTCACATATTCACTTGCCACCGACAATGACTCATAACAACTTCGACTATGTGAGAGACCTCGTGCAGCCACTGGCTACCTTCCTAAGGCGCTGCGGAATCGAAACAAAGGCAAGAGAGACAGGAAGGTCCCTGCTACTGCTGCCAGAGCGACTCTATCGTCCGCCTCCCGGCCTATTTGACTAGTAAAGAACCTAGTTCTGCTCTACTGCTTTTATCGTCTTCTCCCATATTTCGCCTAAACTAGTTACGGATTAGCGACTAAGTAGTTAGCCAGGTCCGTGGGCGTCGCGATCTGGTAAGTCTCCCCCGTCTGCACAAGCACAAACTCATGTAGGGTAAAAAGCGCCTGCAGCTCCGGCACCTGCAAAGTCGCAGGCACCACCTTAACCGCCTTCAGCAAGAACTTCTGCACAGGGTCACTCGGGACGATTTTCCGCTGCACGAGCTTTTGACTGATGAGAGAGACGGTGACTGCGCCAAGGAGAGTGGAGCCGGAGAGGACTGGAAGCTGGTGGTAGCCTGCGGCGTTCATGCGTTCCAAAGCCTGTGCACAGGTGGTTTCCGGGGAGATTCCATCGACCTGCCGAAGGCCCATATCTGCCAAAGTCCGGCCTTCTCCTGCCAGTCCTGTAACATTAGCAGGCAAAAAGCCACTGTCATACATCCACGCGTCGTTGATGAATTTGGTCAAGTAGTTGCGCACTCCGTCGGCTAGAAGGACCACTACTCGCTTGTCGGCGGGGAGGTCTCGGGCGATTTGGAGGGCGGCCCACATGGTGGCGCCTGCGGAGCCTCCGGCCAGCAGGCCTTCTTCTCTGATTAGTCTTCTGGCCATCACTAGCGACTCTTGGTCATTCGTCTTAACCCAGGAGTCCACCGCCTCTCTATGGCAGACTCTAGGGATGAAGTCGTAGCCAATGCCTTCGACCTTGTAGGTGCCGACTGGGGTGTTGAGAGAGTCGGGCTGGGCGAGGATGGAGCCGAAGGGGTCTACACCCACTATTTGGACCTGGGGCAGTTTCTCTTTGAACTTCCGAGCGATGCCTGCGAGCGTCCCGCCTGTGCCTGCAGAAACGACGAGATAGTCGAGACGGCCTTCGCACTGCGCTATAATTTCCTCCGCAGTGCCATCATAGTGAGCAAGCGAATTGCTGGGGTTACTGTACTGGTCCAGGATCACAGAATCTGGAATTTCCTGCAGCATGCGAGTGGCCACTCCCAGGTGACTTTCGGGAGAGTCGAAAGAGGCTTCTGTGGGAGTGCGAATGACCTCGGCGCCTAGAGCTGTGAGGGTGTTGGCCTTCTCTGCGCTCATCTTCTCAGGCAGGGTAATCAGACACCGATACCCTCTCACCGCACATGCGAGTGCCAGTCCAATCCCTGTATTCCCCGAGGTCGCCTCAATGATCGTAGTCCTTCCCTTCGTAATCCTCCCTGTGTCCTCCGCATCCTGCAGCATCCTGAAGCCAATCCTGTCCTTGACCGACCCTCCCGGGTTCAAGAACTCACACTTCGCCAGCACCTCGCACTTAATTCCGTCCTTCTTAGTAATGTTGTTGATGCGGACCATGGGAGTGTTGCCAATCAAGTCCAGCACATCCTCATATATATGCTTGGAAATAGGGACTGGACGGTGAGGGTGTGGGTCTGGGGAGGCGGTGCCTAGGTGCCAGGTGCAGGGAGTGGGAGTTTTCTCCTGCTCGAAAACTCGGCCTGACATATTACAACCACATGATTGCACCTAGTGCTATATTGCAGCTTTAGCTGGGCAGCCATAGGGACCGCCTAGGCCGAGGACGACCCTGGCTTCTCCCTTTTCTATAGGGAAGTCAGGAAATCCAGGAGAAATAAATGCTGGGAGTAGTCACCTTAGTCACCCTACTACAGCCGCTGCTCGCAGGACTGCTGACCGCAGACCCT
>Ga0247837_1000954_pt1 | contig 62188 bp, 59 predicted proteins | sample LaCtaG_2_FD_187115 | JGI IMG/M metagenome (GOLD analysis project Ga0247837, IMG submission 187115) | Freshwater microbial communities from meromictic Lake La Cruz, Castile-La Mancha, Spain - LaCruzMarch2015_14.5m | ecosystem: Environmental > Aquatic > Freshwater > Lake | place: Spain: Castile-La... | reverse complement strand
GCGAGACTAAGACCTGCTCCGCCGCCATCGATTCTGCCTTCGAATACTTCACGAACAATTGGATGATCAATGAGTGAGTTTGCATTTCCATTTGATGGCCACTTACTTGGATCTAAGTCTCGAACCAACAGCATGTTGCTGAAACTGAGTAAGCACAGGGAAACGCGATGTTTTAGCGCGAATCCAGGTTGCTTTTTAGTAATAGCCTGAATTTCGTTGAAGTAAATATTCACATCAATTTGCTCTTCGGCCAGATCTGGTAAAACCAGTCCGAAGTCGTTACGTAGCTTCTCGCGCAGAGAGAGATTTTCTGCGATGTCATCACCGGTGTATTGAAGTGAAAACTGCTGGATTCCGGCAGCTTCCCTTTTTTGCAAAGATACTGGGATACTGATTAAGGGTGCAGTGAATGTTTTATCGCTGTCGCGTTGGTCAGGAAACTCTAAGAAACCGAGCACCAAGAACAGCATATTTGCGCCGGTTTCTTCAATTGCGAGTGCAGCCTCGCGGTCGATCTTACGGCAGTGCTTGGCTAGATCATCTGGGTACATCAATGCTCTGACATTTGAGGCTTCTGAATCTTCTCCAGCGCCTAGAATGTCATACCCTATTGAAATGTTTTGAGATCTAGCCCAGTCACGAGGTTCGGGTCGCTGCAGACGCCCATTATGTTCAACCCAGTCTCTACGTGATGGCTCTGGCAGTCCAAGAATGCTGATGTTGGCTCTGTTATTTGCCTCAACTAGCTTTTGATAGATTGCGGCAGGATGCCCTTCAACAAACTGTAGTGACTTCCCTAGGGTGTGTTTGAAATTGATCAGGCGGTTACGTCCTGTCAGGTCGAGCAGCTTAAGGCGTAGTTGTTCGAGTGCGGAAATAAGTGGTGATGAACTGACACTCATGCCTATCCTTTTATTCTTTCGAAGCTCAGTGCAATGTAAGAGCTCTCAATATCGTAAAAAATTTTAAGGGCTGCTAAGCCAGAAATTGTGTTCTTTATGTGATTTGTTAATGAATTCGTTGGCGACAAAGATTGGCCAGTTAAAAATTGATTGAAATCATTTTTATAAAAACTAATTTTTGGTATTTCAGAAGCGTACATGAAAAAACACGACGCAGCGGTTGTCTTCGTCTATCTAAAGGTCTTTTCTAGGTATATTTTAGAGGCTTCAAATATCCGATATTTTGGGACTATTCCTCCCAATCCCCAATCGCTGTCATCTCAATCTTATCCTTTGGGCAGATAGGTGGCCCATAATGGATAAAGGCTTTCAGCATCGGCACGGTAAAGCCACATTCACTGCATTTTGCACGTGGGCGAGGGCGTCTGTCGACCACTTTTGCGGGCACGCTGAGTTTTGAGTGGGGGTAGGGGCCAAGACTCTCGGCAAGCTCTTTGAGCCTGACTTTGAGTTCTGGTCCAGCACCTGCGCTACGCATTGGTCCTTTCAGGCCAAGCTTGAGCGCCATCTTTTTAAAGACGGGCCCGTGTTTGTTTTCGCAATCATCTACGGCATGGATCAGTTCGTGCATCAGTGTGTCGAGTACCGCAACGCTATCGCTGAGTGCGGGTGAGATAAAGATCTGATTCACTTTGTCTGCTGAGGCTTTGGTGCTCCAGCATTGCCCGATATGTCCACGTTTGACGTCCGTGCTAGCAAAGCCACAGGAGACGTGACAGTTGGGGACAAGGTAGCCTTTGGCGCTAAAGAGTGGTTTGAGGGCACTGACGGCTTGTTGCAGCCATTGTTCGCGGGTGATGGTGGTGATTGTTGGCATGGTTCAGGACGAGTCTTTTGGAGGGGATAAATTTTTAGTCTATGCCTCCAGGTGTCTCATCGGGTGATACAGCGTTCTTGGTAATGTCGATGAAAGTTTACTTTGATGACGACTGACAATGACCGCACAATTTATCGAAATCCTCCATTACAAGGGCGAGAAGCTCTCAATGAGAGTCACGCCCCTATCTGACTATTTCGTCTTGATGGGGATCAGTCCGGATTTTCAAGATATCTCCACGGCGTGTTGGCGCTGTTATGTTGGGGAATGGGACATTACGCTTGATCGGCTCTACCTAATCGGGATTCGCGCGGCTTACAAAGACGGCACCGAGGTGACGCTAGGGAGTCTTTTTCCTGGCTATGACAGTCGTGTATTTGCGCATTGGTATTCCGGGGTCTTGAGTATTCCGCAGGGTGACTTGGTCGAGTATGTCCATATGGGCTACGCGAGTGTGTATGAACGAGATCTATTGATCTCCGTAGAGCAGGGTGTGATTGTTGACACGCAAGTGCGTGTGAATAGTGAGCAGTCTGCCGCTAAGGAGTCCAGAGCATGAAGAATTTGCCCCTAATTCTGCAAATCTATTTTGGTGTGGCCCGTTGCCATTGGGGTTAAGGTCTTTGAGATGTATCAAAAGAAAGAGGCAGCGGCTAATAATGAGCGACTGGCCAAGGCCAAGGTGTTTGTGCTGAAAGAGGAGGCCTTGGTGAGGGAGATGACGGTTGCCGAGATTGAGCAGGCCAATAGGGTGATTGATCCGCTGGGCGCTGCGCCGAATCTTCCGTTTGGACATTTATATGCGATGTGGGTCGAGTTTCGGGACGGGGTTGAGGTTGGGGAGACTGTGCACTTGTTTGAGTCTGTGGGGCCGAATGCTTTTAGAAAGCAGTTGATTTGGGGGTATGCGGTGTGTAGGGAGGGTAGGGTTGAGAGGTTTATGACTGCGGGGTGGCGGCGTTAGGAATGCGGTCTATTTGCAGTGTCATCCTACCTTAGGCTGCTTGTAATTCCATGTGGACGCGTCTTCCTGTCGCAGTTGCAATATTGACAAGCGCATCAAGAGAAAATCTTGAAACACGACCGCGTAACAAATCATTCATTCTCGGCTGTGTAACGCCACAACGCGTGGCGGCCTCTGCTTGTGTCCAGCCGTTTTCTTTAACTAACTCCGATATTTGCATCATCAATTCAGCACGAGCACGCAAGTTTGCGGCTTGCTCTGGTGTGTCTGCTATGGCATCCCATACGCTTTTATAGGATTCTGTTTTTTTCATTTTTCGCTCCTTGTCAGTTCAATCCATCTTGTTTTAGCGATATCAATATCTTTTTTGGATGTGGCTTGAGTTTTTTTTTGAAAAGCATGCAAAACATAGATGATTTCTTGGAGCCTCGCTGTGTAGATAACGCGATAGGTACCGCTTTCATCCCAGATGCGAAGCTCCTCTACACCTTTGCCAATTGTTGGCATTGGTTTGAAGTCATCAGGTTGAAATCCTTTTTGTATCTTATCTAGCTGATAGCCTGCGTCCTGTTTTGCATCCTCAGGAAATTCGCGAAGGCGTTTGAGGGAGTCGCCAAGAAAAGAAACAGATTTCATTAAGCAATTATACTGATTTGGATATAATTTGACAACACTAGCTTGTAAAACGCTTGTTACTGATTTTTTAGCTTGAGCTGATCAAGCGGTGCGGCAGCGTTGAGTAATGCGGTCTGTTTGCTGTGTCATCTGGTGAAATAGTGCCATGCCCTCTATCACTTTCACAGTGCGGCGTGGACTTTGTCGATCGTCAGCAACACGGCTTTTGCTCGGGGCAAAAAGGAATCGATTTCGGTGTATTCGTCTGGGGTATGGAATTTACCGCCCACTGGGCCGGTCCCGCATAGCGTGATCGCGCCAAGGCTGGAGGTCACGCCAGAGTCCGCGCACCCGCCGCTAAATTCCTGATCTGCGTGATGTCCGATATCCTTGAGCGTGTCCCGGTACAACTCAAAGAGTTTCTGCGATGCTGCGGTTGGAACGAACGGCTTGAATTCACCCATGACGCTTAGTTTTGCCAGGGTGCCGGTGATGAAGTTCTTGTTGCAAATGCACTGGATTCGGCTCATGACATGCTCACGCTGTGCCAGATCTTTGACTCGCACGTCGATCGCGGCTTTGGCGGAAGGGGCGGAGGTATTGACAGACTGTCCGCCTGAAATCAGTCCAACACTGACAGTCAAACCCTCATCAATGTCTGTGAGCTTATCAAGCTCAATGATTTTGTTCGCGATCTCTGATATCGCATTGATACCCTCTGAAAAATTGGCACCTGAATGCGCGGCTTTTCCTTGAATATCCATTTCGAGAAAAATACCGCCTTTGCGTCCTGTGACGACGTTTCCTGAAGGGCGGCCAGGCTCGCCGTTGAAAACAAAAGCGGCTTGACGGGCAAAGGCCTCAATGACCTCTTTGCTAAGGGGAGAGCCGATTTCTTCGTCGCACGTAAATAGTGCGGAGACTTCGGTAGTTGTTTGGCCAGACTGGGCGAGCGCGGCGATGATGAACGCATTCATGACGACGCCCGCCTTCATGTCTGCAACGCCAGGACCATACGCGCGGTTTCCTTCGATGCGGAAGGGACGTTTAGCGACCTCTCCCTTGGGAAAGACGGTATCGCAATGACCCATCAGCAGGACTGGACGACCAAGGCTTGCGCCCGCATTGAGCGTCACGGACAGTGCCGCCTCGACTCCCTGCACAAAATGGGACTGGGTTGTTAAGCCGAAGGTCTTGAAAAAAGACTCAAGTTTGCGAAAAACTTGGGCAACACCCTCTTTGTAATAGCTGTGCGAATCAATCCCCACCAACTCTTCGAGCAATGACAGCATGGCTGCATGCTGTGAGTCAATCCATTCGACTGCCTTTGAGTTTTGCATCACGCGAGTCCTCGACTAATGTTTATAGGTATTGCAACACGATACTCTGAATTATTTATTTGGAAATAGCGCTGGGTGCCGCAGTGCTGTCCGATGATTGAAAGCCTTTCGATCCACAAGAGCGCCAACACAGGATTGATACGCACCACCAGAACAGGTCAAATGGTAGTGTTGACTGCCAACTGATCTATTGGCATAATCTGCCAATAGTACTCAGGGAGATCAAAAGTGCCTACCCGTAATGTTGTGCTGACCAACCATCAAGCTCATGTCGTGGAACAGCTTGTCAGCAGCGGTCGATACCAAAATGCCAGCGAGGTGCTCCGCGACGGCCTACGTTTGATCGAGCAACGCGAGGCCGAGGATGCGTCACGCTTGGTGGCGCTGCGTAGCGCGGTAAAGGTCGGCATTGCTGACTTTGATCAAGGCCAATTCATGACCTTTGAGACATCTGAAGCCCTCGAAGCCCATCTGAACTCTGTCGCCTCCAAGGCCATCGCTGCTGCATGAGTAAAGTTTGGAAGATTCGGCTCGGCCGGCAGGCCGAATTGGACTATGCGGATATCCTGAGTTGGACAGCGAAGCACTTTAGTAAAGTTCAGGCCCAAACCTATTCTGAGACAATTTCACAGGCCATTCAGGCGTTGACGGATGGCCCTGAAATTTTGGGCAGCAAGCGGCGAGATGACATTGAGTTAGGGATAAGGACCTTGCATGTCGCACGGCTAGGACGTAAGGGGAGACACATTGTTGTCTTTCGAGTGGATGGGTCGCAAACGATCGATGTACTTAGGCTTTTGCACGAAAGTATGGATCTGCCAAGACACTTACCCAATGCCAATGATTTTCCCGACTGACTATCAAACGTTTCGCACTCATAATGCTTCGCGCTCGCCTTCAATGTTTTCGCCACGCCCTTGAGCCATGAAGTCTGGTGAAAATTTGCCAAACTTTGCCATGACATCACCCACTCTGCGCTGAGCAGGGCGGATGCGCATTTCGTCGCCTTGACGCTCGATCACAAGTTCGATGTCCCACGTGCTGTAGGCAAGTTCTGCCGGAATGCGAACAGCCTGGGAGTTCCCATTTTTAAAAAGTTTGGTGTTTGTCATGATGTGCCCTATGAGTGTGCGTGTACACCTTAAGGCATTTTTGTGGCAAATGTACATACGTGGATGTACACATCAGAAAGCTCAGCCATCTGGCGTGCGGGTACTAAATACTTTTAGTGTGCTCAGACGTTCTCAGTAATCTTGTCGATCACTGATCTCATCATGTTGGCGGAAAAATGATCTGATATGAGCAAAGACTCGCTCCGTTTAGCGAATTTTGCCTAAAAAATATTCGCGATCTTAGGCAGCAAGCCAACGATGGCGAACAGTGTCGTGATTTGTATGCTCATGCATAAAATAAATTTACGGTCAAAATCTTTACGTAATTCAAGAATTGCGTTGTTGATATCTGAAAATTTACGATCAAAATCGGCTCTCAATCCAGCGACCAAGCGATCCATTCGATCCATGGTTTCTGTTGTTTGTTTGGCTAAGTCTTCGTGCGTGGCAAGGGTTGGGATGATTGATTCAAGTTTGGCTAATTTAGTTTCCATTGAGTACTACCTTTAGTGCGTGAGTCATATGAAATTTTAGTTTTAATGACATTTGCAGCTATCGGTCCGGAGAACTATTTTTTGTATCAAATTGTTTCATCGTGCCGTCTGCGACCTGAGTCAGTCGCGTCACAAAACACTCATTCTCAGTTGTCTGACGCCATGAAAAACACCCCAAGAGTTGGATGGGCGTCCAACTTTTGGGGTGCAGTTCACGAAGGTGGTTTTAGATTTCGTAAAAAATAGATCAATGGCGATCTAAATTCTTTACGGCTGCGTTTGCCAAGTCCTTATGCTCGGTTGGATCAATCGCAGTAATTTGTTCTATAAATTTCGCAGTATCAATCTTCTTACCGCCAAGCCAAGTCCCTTGGACTTTAACTTTCTCGACAATCTCGCTTGGCTTCACGGCAGTAATGTCGGCTGATAGCTCTACTAAATCAGCAAACTTACCAACTTCAAGCGAACCAATGTCTTTATCGCGTTTGAGTTGATAGGCGCCATTGATAGTCGATGCTTTAAGCGCTTCATCTAGGGTGACTGCCTGATTGGGACCATGAACCTTGCCCGAATCAGTGGTACGCGTCACCATGTGCTGAATATTTCTTGCCTTCAAAATCTGTATTTCTGCTAATGCTGCATTTTACAGGCAGTAGAGCGAAATAATGGGCAAGGTCTTGAGGATTGATTTGTAGTTCATATCGATTCCGATGGAAGATAAAGCCGTTTTATTAAAAAGTCAGGGATTGCTCAAAGTATGCGTAATGTTAAAACTTAGCAAAATCTGCTTTCTTAACCCTACCAATCCCTACGACCTTTCTTATCGCATGAGCAGCAATGAGCGCGTCAAGAGAGCCGATCGATTCGCCAAGATTTTCTGGGTGGCTGCGTAATGCAGTTCATCATCACGGTCACTGCCTGAGGTTGTCATAATTCTGTAAAAATTTTTTGTCAAAATCGGTGTTTTAGTGGGCAAAAAATTGGGCATAAACCATGAAACAGTACACAACATTGAAAAAATTACATCTAATCAAGTCAATCTTGATTGTAAGTTTGTTGCCTGTCGTGTTGACTGCCTGCGGCGGTGACGACGGTGGCAGTACTACCGATCCCATGAGCTTGACGTTGTTGCATGTGAATGATCATCACTCGCGACTGGACGAGGAAACCACAACGCTCAAGTTACTCAACGCGGCTGGGGTTTCTAAATCTGTCACGATGCCGATGGGTGGCTTTGCACGTGTTGCAGCGGCCATTAAAGAAGAGTCTGCAAAAGAGGTCAACGTCATCAAGCTACACGCTGGCGATGCGTTAACAGGAGATTTGTATTTCACCCAAAGTGAGGGCGAAGCAGACGCAGTCGCTATGAACACGGTATGTTTTGACGCGATGACTTTTGGAAACCATGAGTTTGATACTGGCGATGCTGGATTGTCAAAGTTCATCGGGTTTTTAAATAAAGACCCAAAAAAATGCCAAACAGCTTTGCTTTCCTCCAACGTCAGCACCAGTAACACATCTCCAATCGCTGGAAAATTCAAGCCCTTTACGACTGTTACACGCGGCGACCAGAAAATCGGTATTGTCGGTGTCACGATTTCTCAAAAAACGAAAAATGCGTCTCGTCCTGACGTTACCACTTTATTTAACGATGAGGTGATCAGTACACAAGATGCGATTGACACACTCAAGGGTCAAGGGGTCAATAAGATCATAGTCATGAGCCATGTAGGGTATGAGTTCGACACTACTAAATTAGCCACCAAACTCAGAGGTGTAGATGTGATTGTGGGGGGTGACTCTCATACTTTGTTGGGCCCTGCGAGCATGACTGGCTTTGGCTTTACGCCTGAAGGCTCTTATCCAACTAAACTTTTTGATTTGGATGGCCAGCCAGTTTGTGTGGTTCAAGCATGGCAATATGCTTATGCGGTCGGAAAACTCAAAGTTGACTTTGATAGCAGAGGAAATGTGACCGCCTGTAATGGATCACCCATGGTGCTTTTGGGTGACTCATTTAAAGAAGGCAGCGCAGTCTCATCCGCTGCAGATGTGGCAGCTTACAAAAAAGCATTGAGTGACTCTGGCGTATTCAGAATCACAACACCTCTCGCTGAAACAGTGACTGCATTGAAGTCCTTTAGTGACGCCAAAGTTGCTTTGGGTTCTGTTCTGGTTGGTCAGTCCTCTAATAACCTGTGTTTGAGACGCGTGCCTGGCACCGGCCCCAAAAGCGACGTCACGCGTTCTACCTTGGGCGATGTCTGCAACAAGGATCCTGGTGTGATTGCCCGCGGTGGCGACATACAACAGCTTGTCGCGCAAGCCTTTTTATTACAAGGTCAAACCTTTGGCGGGGCAGATATTGCCATACAAAACGGAGGCGGTGTTCGCATTGATTTCCCTATCGGCAATATCACTGTTGGCAATGTGTACACGCTTTTGCCTTTCAAAAACGTTTTAGTGCGCGTGAGTATGACAGGGCAGCAAGTTAAAGACACCTTGGAAGATGGTATAGACTCAATGCTCGGCAACAACGGCGGGACAGGCTCTGGCGCTTATCCTTACACTGCTGGTTTACGTTTTGATGTCGATATCACCAAAGCCAAGGGCGCTCGAACATCTAACCTCGAGTTCTTTAGCAATGGCCAATGGTCAAGTTTTGTTCTGAGCAAAAACTACAGAGTCATCACCAATGATTTCACAGCGGGTGGCGGAGATAATTACCTGACGCTTAAAAACATCCCCAGTTCTCTGAAGGAAAACACTTTCTTGGATTACGCCGATTCTTTCCTGCAATATGTAAAAAAGAATCCCGTTTTAACCAAACCCGCTGCCGGTACATACAGCACTAAGTCCTACAAAGAGTAATAGTCCAGTGTGTGTTGTAAAAGCCAAGTCCTCTCGGGCTTGGCTTTTTTGTTTGCCGTCAGTTAATCTAGGGCTATGCGGTTTATTTATTTCCGCGCGTTTTAAATCACATAAAAATCACTCGCTGAGAGCGAGTCTGTCAGTCCTGATAGTTGTGCGAATTGCATCGCTACAGCCCCACCCAATCCATCGGCATCATAGAGCAGCGCTCCAGTTTGCTTGTTGTAGATAATCCGGTCGTCGCTTTGGGTCGCGGCACTGCCGAAGTTAAATGCCTCGTCAGCAATCTTGCCGCTTGCCGTAAATGCCTTGAAGTAGCGCTTACCTAGCCAGATGGTGTCATCAGCTGCGCTGAAATTGACAATCTGATCGATGTGGGTAGAACTAAGTATTTCGTTGAACACCAACACATCTAGGCCAGACCCACCGTTCAGGATATCGTTGCCTAGACCACCGTAAAGTGTGTCATTGCCGTTACCACCGAGCAGGGTGTCGTTACCCGCCAAGCCCGTGAGCGTATTATTTTCAGCGTTGCCGGTTAAGGTGTTGTTTTCAGCATTGCCGGTCGCATTGATAGCCGCCAGATTATTGAGCGTGAGATTTTCGACATGCCGCGAGAGCACGTAGGACACTGATGCTAACACCGTATCAGTGCCCGCTGCGCTTTGCTCAGTGACTTGGTCTGCCGCATGGTCCACGTAATAAGTGTCGTTGCCGCTACCGCCTGCCATGGTGTCGGCACCCATGCCGCCATCGAGAATATTGTCCGCAGCATTGCCGGTGAGTGTGTTATTCAGATTGTTACCAGTGGCGTTAATCGCTAGCGAGCCGCTCAGCGTTAACTTTTCAACGTCGGCGGTCAACACATAAGACACGGCAGCAATCACGGTATCGGTCCCGGCTGCGGTGTCTTCGATCACCAGATCGCCCGTGTTATCCACGTAATAAGTGTCGTTGCCGCTACCGCCTGCCATGGTGTCGGCATCCGTGCCGCCATTGAGAATATTGCTCGCAGCATTGCCGGTGAGTGTGTTCTGCAGGTTGTTGCCAGTGGCGTTAATCGCCAGCGATCCGCTCAGCGTCAACTTTTCAACGGCTGCGGTCAACACATAAGACACGGTAGCAATCACGGTATCGGTCCCGGCTGCGGTGGCTTCGATCACCAGATCGCCCGTGTTGTCCACGTAATAAGAATCGTTGCCGCTACCGCCTGTCATGGTGTCGGCACCCGTGCCGCCATCGAGAATATTATCCGCAGCATTGCCGGTGAGTGTGTTCTTCAGGTTGTTGCCAGTGGCGTTAATCGCCAGCGATCCGCTCAGCGTCAACTTTTCAACTTCGGCGGTCAACACATAAGACAAGCCAGCCACCACGGTATCGGTCCCGGCTGCTGTGTCTTCGATCACCAGATCGCCCGTGTTATCCACGTAATAAGTGTCGTTGCCGGTTCCGCCGCGGAGGGTGTCGGCGCCGAGTCCGCCGTCAAGCTTATCGTTTCCGGCTAAACCACTTAATTGGTCAGCCCAATCCCCTCCCATCAATATGTCATTTCCGCTGGTGCCGACCAGCACCAACGAACTACTATAAGCCGCTATGTTCAGCGCATAGCTACCAACGCTACTGGCTGAACCCTGCGCGCTCACAAAATAGGTACCCGTGGTGCTGGCAGTGAAGGACAATCTTGAGTTTAGGCCGACAGCATCATTATTAACTAAGAGCTCAGTGCCGCGTCCATCCATCAATCGCAGATAGCTGTCGAGTCCCGAACCGGCAGCGGCATCCAGCGCAAAATCGTAGCGATAGCCACTGGCCAATTCGACTTTGAACCAGTCCTGGTCGCCGGCCACATCGATGAAGGATGCCTGCGGCGCGCTGGTGGTCAGCGTGGCGGTGGTGGCGGTAGTGCCAGCAATGTCTACCACTACAGGGGGCGGTGAAGGTGGCCGACCCATCAGGGTCCCTATATCAAGCCGACCGCCGCTGGCTGTCGCCGACGTCAGGCTAGTGGTGGGGGCCGCACTCTTGAGCAACGCTTGCTGGATTTGAGCCGCGCTTGCCGTTGGATTCAGAGAGGCGTAAAGGGCTGCCGCACCGGCAACGTGCGGTGCGGCCATAGAAGTTCCGCTATAGCTGCCGTAAGTATTACCGGGAAGTGTCGAATAAATCGACGAGCCTGGCGCGGCCAGATCGACCGTAGTGGCACCGAAGTTCGAAAACGAAGACAAACTGCCCCTAGAGGTCAATGACGCGACGGCTATCACGGCCTCATAACCTGCGGTTGTCGTGGTCGAGATATTCGATGGATAGTTAACAGTCACATCGTTGTTTGAGGCGGAGTTGCCAGCGGCAGCAACAAAAAGGATATCCTGACGCGCTGCACGCGTGACGGCATCCGTTAAGGCATTCGAGGCGCCACCGCCACCCCACGAATTATTAGTGGCAACAAAGTTTTCACCTGCGCTTGCCTGAGTAGCCGCATTGGTAAAATAGTCGAGCGCTCGGATTGCGCCTGAGGTGGAACCAGAGCCGGTCGCTGATAAGAACTTCAGTCCCACCATCTGCACGGCCCAATTGACCCCGGCGACCCCGCTGCCGTTGCCTCCGATGGCACCGATGGTGCCACTCACATGGGTGCCATGGCTATTGTCGTCGAAAGGATCATTGTCGTTATTGGCAAAGTCCCAACCGACTAGGTCGTCGACATACCCGTTGCCGTTTTCATCTATGTTGTTTTCCCAGCGTATGTCGTTGAGTAAATCACCGGCATCGATATAGCCGTTAAAATTGAAATCCGTCACCCGCGTAGCATTCGCCACATTGTTTAAATCGTAAAACGTAATCAGACCATCGATGTCTACATCGGTGAGCGTTGAGCGCAAGACGCTTGAGATCTCGCCCTGGTTGAGCCAAACATTTAAATACAGATCGGAGTGGGTGTAATCGATACCAGTATCGATGACGCCAACAATGCTCTTGCTTGAACCGGTGTAACCGGCCGCCCAAGCTTCGCCTGCCTGGCTGCCGTAGGCATTAGCAATAGGCGTTGCGTCGCCATACATGCCCCAGAGACCACCGTCCGTGTAGCCGGGATCATTGCTGAACATTTCGATGTAAACCACATTATCGATGGCTGCTAATGGCTGATCTGATGGTGATGTATTCGCTATGGGGTGAGTTAGGGCCGGGGTTGGCGCTAGCTGCAAATACACAAGCGTTGTGTTGAATGACGGTCCCGTCACCAATCCTAATTCCGTCGTCACCGAACTGGTGAACGTGAAGGTTGCGGCAGGACTAACGATGCTTGGGGTGGCCCCAACTGGGTTGGCAGCGGAAACGCCCTCGCTTACCATGGTGCCCAGCTCATCCACATAAGAAAAATCAGGCTCTATAACGCTATCCAATGAGCCTTTCTTTTTGAGTTTTTTCATTCTAGTACCTCAACTTTGTGGGGACCGTGATTAGATTGATATGTTTGACGTTAACCCAATGCAAACAGCATCAGGCCGGCGGAGCGGGCAGGGTGACAAACCTACTAATAGTACTATTCATTTATACCGCTATAGGCTATTTAACGGAGCAGCATAAAAGTGATCGACACGAGCTATCCTAAGGCTTCAAGCCCAACTTTGGCTTTAAACTTAGACGAGTGCACCTTGCGTTTCTTTCGGTCAGTCATTTGTGAGGTGGAGTATGGTTTTCTCGCAGCGCAGCCTTGGAAAATGCGCATTATTCTTATAACAAGCTAAAAGGGACATCAACATGAAAAAAAACCTCTTTGCATCGCTACGCACCGTTGGCTTAAGCAGCCTCGCCGCGTTGGCTTTACTGCCTCATTCGTTTGCGCAAGCGCAAGCCGCTAACTACCCAAACAAACCCATCACGATTGTGGCGCCCTTTGCAGCGGGTACGCTCACGGATATTTTGACGCGTACCGTCGCCAATAAACTCGCGATCGCCATGGGTCAACCTGTGATCGCAGAAAACAAGACCGGCGCAGACGGCAACATTGGCGCTGCCTTCGTTGCCACGGCACCAGCAGACGGCTATACCTTATTAGTCGGTGCAACCAGCATCGGCTCGATCAACGTGTTGTTACACAAAAATATTAAATACGATCCGCAACGTGATTTTGTCGGCATCACCAACCTGATCAGCGTGCCCAACGTACTGGTCGTGGGCTCGCATGTGCCAGCCAAGAATCTCAAAGAGCTCCTGGCACTCCAAAAGCAGAAAAGTTTTAACTACGGCTCAAGCGGTGCGGGCGGTAGTATGCATCTGTCCGGTGAGATCTATAAAAAAATGGCCGGTGTAGAGATGGTTCACATCCCCTACAAAGGCACAACTCCTGTCATTAATGACATTATTGGCGGTCGCGTTGAAATGATGTTCTGTAACCTGCCGGTCTGCTTGTCCTTGATTCAGTCAGGCAAACTAACGGCTCTCGGTGTCACGTCCGCGACGCGTTCCTCGCTTTTGCCTGATGTGCCAACTCTAGCCGAGGCAGGCTTGCCAGGCTTTGATGTCAGCGGCTGGTTTGGTTTGTTCGCGCCAAAAGGCACACCACCAGACATCGTTGCCAAGCTCAATGCCGAAACGGTCAAGATCCTGAATGATCCTCAGTTTAAAGAGGAGTTCTTGAACAGAGGCGCTATCACGATAGGCGACTCGTCTGAGGCCTTTACAAAATATGCAGCCGACGAGCGTGTGCGTTGGGGCAAGATTATTGAAGAGGCCAAGATTACGTTGGAGTAGATTTATTTTTCTTCACAAATTGGAGTTTTGTCATGATTCGTCATTTGTTATCAATCTGTTGTCTTGCAATAGTCGCGTTAGTGAGCATGCCGGTCACTTCTTTTGCGAATCCGGCTTGGCCTACTGCCCCAATCCATATTGTTGTTCCATTTCCACCCGGTGGTAGTAATGATGTCATAGCCAGGCGTTTGGCAGATCGTCTGAGTAAAGTATTTGGTCAGACCGTGATCATTGAAAATAAAGGCGGTGGTGCTGGGACGATTGGCTCGCAAGCAGTAGCGATTTCTAAGCCAGATGGCTATACCTTCTTATTCATTTCAAGCTCGCTCGCGACTTCATCAGCTGTTCAAAAAACACCGTATGACCCCCCAAAAGCGTTTATGGGTGTAGCACAAGTCGCACGTTCACCTTTTGTCGTCCTCACGAGTAAAGATTTTCCAGCCAAAGATATAAAAAGTCTGATTGCTTATGCCAAGGCCAATCCCAGCAAAATTAATTTTGGTAGCGCGGGCTTGGGTGACAGCACACAAATGGCGACTGAGCTCTTTAACGAAACCTTTGATATCAAAATGACTGCCGTCCCGTACAAGGGAATTTCGCCGGCTCAGATTGATCTTGTGGCCGGCCGTCTTGACATGATTATTACGACGATTGCCTCGATTAAGGGTAATGCTGCAGATAGTCTGCCAAAGCTTGCTTTTACCGGTGCGAAACGAGAGCCAGACTTTCCGAATATTCCAACAGTGATGGAGGCGACAGGCACTTCGTTTGAAGTAGATGTCTGGTGGGGACTATTCGCACCCGCTGGCACGCCTCCTGTGATCTTGCAAAAGATGAATGCTGAGGTGAACAAGATCGTAAATGATAAAGAGTTTGCAGACTTTCTCGGTAATGTGGGTGCTTCTCCATCTACGGGTACGTCAGAAGCCCTTCAGCAACTACTCGTCAAAGACTTAGAGCGTTGGCGTGCGATTGCCAAGCGTGCGGGTGTGCAATAGGCGGACGTCGTGGCTGAAAGTTATTCGTTCGAATAATCATAGGAGACACTAGATGAGTGATCGTGCGCACCAGGCTGACATAGAGGCGATACAAACCGCTTTGCTGCAAACCAGTGAGCTTTTGCACGGAATTGTTTCTCGCTCTGATATCAAGCAGATTTCTGCGGAAGTCTTGCGACTCAATGAGGCGGTGCGGCGCGGTGCCGCAGGCCGCATTCAAAGCGGGGATCATCCTCAAGACTTTGCACTGATGCTCTTGGCTGAGGCAGATGATACGAATCGGATGAGTTGAATATGAAGCAAATAACGTTAAATCAACCTTCAGACATTCTGGAAGCATCCATCGCTGAGGTGGGTGCGCGCCTGAGACGCAAAGAGTTCAGTGCCGAAGAGCTCACACGACACGCACTGGATCGTGCAGTACAGACGCAACCAACGCTCAATGCGTTTATCGCTATCACTGCCGACAGTGCGATCGCGCAGGCAAAACAACTCGACCTTGAGGCCGCCTCAGGGAAATGGCGCGGGCCGCTCCATGGCATTCCTCTCGCGCACAAAGACTGCTTTGAGCGAGAGGGTTTGCCGATGACGGTAGGCTCCAAGGTCACGGGTACGGATCTTGGTCGAACGAACGCCACTGCCTTGCAAAAGTTAAACCAAGCCGGTGCAGTGGATTTGGGTCCGCTGAATATGAATGAAATGGTTGCGGGACCGACTGGGCAGAATCCGCATTTCGGCAATTGTTGTAACAGTTGGGATCCAGACCGTATTTCTGGTGGGTCGTCGAGTGGCTCTGGTTCGGCGGTGGGCGCTGGCGTCATTTATGGTGCGCTAGCCTCCGACACGGGCGGATCAACACGATTACCTGCCTCGATGAATGGCGTGTTTGGAATGAAGGGAACATATGGACGTGTTTCACGTGCCGGTTGTTTCCCCCGGGCGTTCTCGCTGGATTGTGTGGGGCCCATCGCACGCTCCGCCGAGGACTGCGCGATATTGCTCCAATCCTTAGCAGGCTGGGATCCGCTTGACGCTTCTAGCATCGATGCGCCCGTGCCTAATTACCTTTCCGTCCTCGAGCGCGCAGGTCAGGGAAGTCGTTGGGCAGTTTTGGAGGGGATTGCTTCCTATCATCCAGAGATTGATCGGGTCTTTGAGTCCTTTGTTGAGGCGATTCAAAAAAGATTCGGAGACGTTGGTCGTGTTCGCTCTAAGGAGATTGCGACGTGTTATGCGATGGCCGATATCTTTTCCAAGGTTGAAGCTGCGACCTTACATGGCAACTGGATGCGAGAGCGACGCGATCTTTATTCGCAAGCTGTATTTTCTAGAACCGAGCCTGGTCTGCATGTGCCCGCTGTGCGTTATCTAGAAGCACTGCAGATGCGTGCAAAGATACTGCATGAGTTTCTGCACGGCACGATGCGCGATTTAGATGTCCTGGTGTGTCCAACCATGCCCATCCCTGTTCCTACGCATGAGGAAGCTGATGTTGAGACGCCTGGCCGGGTATTTGGTGTTGTGACGGCATTGACCCCACTGGTTCGTCCCTTTAACTACTTAGGGCTTCCCTCACTCACGATGCCCATCGGCGTTGATAGCGCGGGCATGCCGATTGGTGCTCAATTGGTCGGTCGACCTTTTGCAGAGGCGCGTTTACTCTCGGTCGCCCATCAGTTAACTGCAGATATTGGTTGGGATCGTTTGGCTAATATGCAAAAAGCGCAGGCCTTAAAGGAAAAAAAATAATGAGTTTGCTTTGGGAAAAGTTTTTAACAGAAGAGGATAAAGCGGTACTTGCTCGTGGCAAATTCGGTCGCCGAATGGGGCTCGGACAGCAACCCGCTGTCTTGGTGATCGATGCGCAGCGCTACATGGTGGGTGCTGTAGAAGATGAGAAAAGCTGGCCCTCAAGCTGTGGTGAAGTGGGACGCGAAGCGATGCGTCACATCGCGCAGATTGTGCAGACTGCCCAAAAAGTAGAAGTCCCTTGTATTTTTACGCGCTTTGAAATCGACCCCTCGGGCACTGACATGGGCGTCTATCGTCGCAAGAGAGATCTATTGGATTCAGACAGATGGTGTCTGGCCGGTACGTTGGGGGCGGAGCTGTCACCACTGCTCGCACCAACAGAACGGGACCTGGTTTTTGTTAAAAAGAAACCGAGTGGTTTTCATGGCACACCACTTTTAGGTTATCTGATTGACCGTGGCATTGATACGATCATCGTGGTGGGCGGCGCAACCAGTAATTGCGTTCGAGCAACCGTCTTTGATTGTGCGTCGTTTAACTATCGCGCCATTGTGCCGCAAGAGGCTGTGTTTGACCGCATTCCAATTTCGCATGCGATTTCTCTCTTTGATATGGATCGTCAGTTCGCCGATGTGTTGCCTACCACTGAGGTCCTTGACTATCTGTCAGCGTGTCAGGGCGGACGATTCGACGCGAGTGTTTCGATCAAATGATGCGAAGTAAATTGTTTGTCCCCGCGTCCCGTCCTGAGCTTTTTACGAAAGCGATGTCGTCGGCTGCTGATGCGATCTCCTTTGATTTAGAAGACGCTGTGGAGGAAGGGCAAAAAGGCTTTGCGCGACAAGCGCTGGTTGATTTCTTTGAAATGAATCAGACGCAAAACACTAAAGCTATTGTTGTCAGAATCAATGCAATCGATACGACGCATTACGCTGCGGATCTCGAAGTAGTCGTTTCTTCGGCGGTCCAGATTATTAATTTACCCATGGTTGAATCAGCGGCTGCTGTCCGTGATTTAAGCGCGCGGATGAGCAAGCTTGAAGCGGAAAGAAGGATTGCGCGTCCTCTTGGAATACTGGTCAATATCGAATCACCCAAAGGGCTGCGTCAGGCGGCAGAATTAGCGCTTGCGGATCCGCGTGTGGTGGGTCTGCAAATCGGCTTTGGAGATTTGTTTGGTCCCTATGGGATCGAGTCAGGCGAGGCTTCTGCGACGCAAGTTGTGCGAGTCTTAGTCAAAATGGCTGCTGCTGAAGCGGGTATAGATGCCTATGACGGCGCCTATGTGGATATCGCTCATCCTGACGGGTTCACGCTCGATGCTCAGGCTGCTTATCGCTTGGGATTTGCGGGAAAGAGCTGCATCCATCCTTCTCAGGTGGGCTTGGCCAATGCGGTGTTTCGACCTTCTGAACAGCAAATTCAGCAGGCGCTGCGAGTGGTTCAGGCGGCTAAAGAAAATCTCGCCAGAGGAATTGGTGCTTTTGTCGTGGAGGGGCAGCTGGTGGATGGCCCACTCATTACGCGTGCTGAACGAACTGTTTCGCTAGCGCGCTTAGCAGGTTTGCTTTGACGGCATGCCAATACGCATCTTTTGGCTGCGCGAGAATCAGTATCAAGCGCCCGTAGGATTGCGGCACTTGATACCTAAAAGAGCTGTGGTTATGCTGCAGTCGCGCCCGTTGAGCGTACGACATCGCCCCACATCTTGATCTCGGCGGCAACAAAGGCTTTGAATTGGTCAGGGGTGCTTGCCTGAATAATCGCTGCTTGTGCTGCAAAGGTCTCCTGCACATCTTTCATTGCTGCGACCGTCGCGCAGGCCGCTGAAAGCCTATCCACGATCGCTCGCGGAGTTTTAGCCGGAGCAAATAAGCCGTTCCATGACGTAATTTCAAAATTTGGAATACCTAATTCTGCCATCGTGGGAACATCTGGCATGAGCGCTAAGCGTTGGGGTGAGGCGACTGCCAAGGCTCTGAGCTGACCGGACTGAACGCTTGGAATGGCGGAGAGAGCGGTTTTGAAACCAAAGTCAGTTATACCTCCGATTGTGTCTGTGAGTGCAGGCGCTGCGCCCTTGTAAGCAATATGAGCGATATCAAGCCCAAACCGTGTCTTGAACATTTCACCTGCGAGATGGGGCGTTGTGCCGACACCCGACGAGGCGTAGTTCATTTTGCCGGGACGTTCTTTTGCGAGCTGGATGAGCTCCTGCACGGTTTTGACGGGTAGTTTCGCAGACGAAACGAGAAGAGCCGGTGCGGTGGAGATATTGGAGATGGCTTCAAAGTCTTTGAGCAGGTCATACCCGGGATTTTTATACAGTGACATATTGATGGCATTTGCGACCGTGCCTAATAAAAGCGTATAGCCGTCTGCAGGAGACCTGGCCGCAAGTTCCGTTCCAATGTTAGAGCCGCCACCTGGTTTGTTTTCAATCACAATCCGTTGGCCGATCACTTCCATTAGCTTTGCCGAAACAATTCTAGCGGTCACGTCAGTTGAGCCACCGGGGCCGAAGGCCACAATTAATTTAATGGTTTGGGAGGGCCATTTTCCCGTTGAGCTCTGGGCCAAAGCGGGTGCTGCAATCGTTGCGCCTAGTGCAAGTCCGGCTTCTATAAACTTTCTGCGATCCATTTGATGCTCCTGTTTAGTGTGAAGTGAGTGGTTTGATACGGTGGTGATCGTTGTCTGTGGTTTTTTTGTTTATGTATTAGTAAATCATATACCTGTTAGTACTGATCAAACATACGTTGTATCTCAGCAGAATCATTTGTTTTCGTCAACGCAAAGGCGAGTAGGATTCTTGCTTTTTGTGGGTTGAGGTTGTCTGCACGCAGAAATCCGGCGTCAATGATTTTGCTAGGACCGAAAGTGCGTCCAGAGCCGGCGCGAGAAGACATGACGACCTTGACGCCCGCTGCGACCGCTTCTTTCATGGCGACGTTTTCCTCAGGGGACATTAATCCCGGCGCAAACGCCGCACCAATAATGCCCTTGGCTCCCGCGTGGATGAATGCCCGGGTGGCAAGGCCATCGCTGCCGGCATAATGGTAGGCAATTTCGACTCTTGGTAGTTCGGCAAGATGGCTAATATCAAATTCAGTATCTGGATTGTGACGCCGTAAGGATTTTCTGTAGAAAACAATACGATCTCCGTCTGCGTGTCCCAAGACACCTACGTCAGGAGATTTAAATGTCTGAAGTCTGGCCGTTGAGGTTTTTGTGACCTCGCGTGCGGCATGGATTTCATCGTTTAAACAGACCAGTACGCCCATTCCCCGTGCCTCTGGACTCGCGGCAACTCTCACAGCGTTAAAGATGTTTCTTCCTGCGTCTGAGGAAAGTGCGCTGGCTGGTCGTTGCGCTCCAGTGATCACAACCGGAATATCATCATGCAGGGTAAGACTTAAGGCGTACGCAGTTTCTTCCAGAGTCGCTGTTCCGTGCAGAATGACAACGCCACTGAGTTGTGGGGTGGTGCGAACAAACTCGTCAATCATCAACGCCAATTTTTTCCAGTGTGGAAAAGACACCGCTGTCGAGGGGAGGGTGTCAAACTGAACGGGGATGATATTTGCGATAGATTGAGCTTGTGGAAACTTATCCAACATCTCATTGGCATTTAATCGCGTGCCTGTCGCGGTGTACTCAAAAAGATCTAGCTCGCCGTTGGCGCTAAGGGTGGTTAGGGTGCCGCCAGTGCTGATTAACGCGATCGTAGGTAGCGTATTGGACATCGATTATCTCCAGATAAGTTATGCGATGGTTAGAACATTAAAAAGTTAAAAACTGGGTAGTGACGGAGTGCTTGCTTGGTTGAGGCGCGACAGATACTATTATTTACGAATCTTTTATCTAAAATTAAGTAGGCTTCATGGACAAACTTGAAAAATGGCGTGGCTACGTTCCCGATGAGGAATTAGAGACTTACCGAAAAGGTGGGTTTGCCCAACGAATCGGAATGGGAGAGCGCGTGGCCTTATTGAACATTGACACCACGCACATGTTTGTTGATCCCTCGTATTCGATGTGTGGTCGGGATATGACTACAGTCAAAAATTCTCTGATTCAATTGACGCAAGCGTTTCGCCGCCTGGATCTGCCCATCTACTACAGCCGCCGTGATGATCGTAGTCATCCAACCTATCGCGGCGCTTGGAACTACAAGCTGGCTGAGCCGGACGCTTTTCAGTACACCAGCGATCCGCGTGCTGACATCTGGCCAACAGAGTACGCGCCACGTCCGGTTGATCGTATTATTCTTAAAAACAAACCCTCGTGCTTTTTTAGTACGCCTCTTGAGGCTTTCTTGCGTTACGACAAGGTTGATTCGTTGATCATTTGCGGGATTTCTACCTCTGGCTGTGTGCGTGCTGGCGCAACAGATGCTTTTTCGCACAATTTTCGAGTGATCCTCGTGGATGAAGCCTGTGGTGACAGAAGTCCCCAAGCGCACAAAGCGAATATGTTTGATCTGGACATGAAGTTTGCGGATGTAGAGTCGATGGATTACGTGCTCGCAGAGCTGGACAACAAATTTGGAAAATAGGTCAATGCTGGAAAAGTAGTGACCTAAAATAAATCGGCTGTGTAAGCTAGGGCAACTCATGTGGGGTTGCCCTTTTTTTTTGTACCACTACGATTAGATTTATGGATGCTTTTGGTCGGACTCCTGCTCGTTGATGTCGACCAGACATTGCCTTTTGCCGATTGTGTTCGCTCAAGATCCACGCCGTACTGATAGACGTCCGGACGATATTGAACAGAGATCCATTCGACGGGTCGGTCAGACAGATCGTAAACAATTCTGTCTGAGATCAGAAGCGCCTCTCCCGGTTCGATATGCAAAGCGCGCGCGACAGCAGGCGTTGCGTTCTTGGCGCTAATGACTTGTTCTGCCCGTCCAATCATGATTCCGGCTGTCTCCAATAACTCTAATAAGGATTTGCTGGACATTTGCTCAGACTTGATTTGACGCGTCACGACTTGCGGCAGATACGTGACAGCAAAGGAAAATGGGATCCCGTCTAAGCTCCTCACCCGAACAGACCATAAAACAGGATCTCCGCGTTTGACTTTAAGTGTGCGGGCAACTTCATCTGTTGCAGCGATGGTTTCGTGAGAGAGCAGCTCGACTGTTGTTGCGTCACCCATCCTGCGGTTGTTTTCAATCATGCCCTCGACACCGGCCAACAGGCGGGTGCTTGGTCGATAGGCAGCAACGCGAGAGGCCTTGCCTTGTTGGCGAATAATTAGGCCGCGCGCAGAGAGTTCATCCATTGCGCGACGCGCTGTAATACGCGAGACATTCAGCTCTTTTTCAATCTGACTCTCACTCGGGAATAAGCTACCTGGCGCGAAGATACCGTTTTGAATGCAGTCCCTCAGGTGAGAGTAAATTTGATGATAAAGCGGCGTCGGTAGAGACTTGCTGACATTGAAGTTAGACCATTTCATACGTAGTAATTATTGCGGATCAACATAGGGATGGTCGGCCAAGCGAATCTTCAGGACCATAAAATATTACTGAGTTTCATTTTCATTTTTTGTCATCCTTAGAGGTGTAATTATTTTCTAATTCAATGAAAGCAGGGTATTCAAATAGATTCCATAACCCACGGTGGTCAAGCATTTGGTGCGACATGGATTGTGTGGATCCTGTCTTGAGTAACTCGGTATATAAGGTATTGCCAATTGAGGCAAAAACGCGAGTAATTGAATTTGGATAGATCGCGAGTCCGTAGCCCAGCTCTTCAAGCTCCTGGGCGGGCAGCATCGGTGTTCTGCCTCCTTCAACTTGATTGGCAAGGGTGGGTGTTGCAATCGCCTGATTGAGTAAACGCATTTCCTCTACACTTTCCGGCGATTCGACGAAGGCGACATCAGCGCCAGCTTCTGCATAGAGGTTGGCGCGTTCGATCGCGGCTTGGATACCCTCGCTTGAGCGCGCGTCGGTGCGCGCGACAATGACTGTTTGCTCATCCTGACGCGTATCGACCGCTGCACGAATGCGACCAACCATCTCCTGAATAGAGACGATTCGGCGACCTGGTTCATGTCCGCAACGTTTGGGCCAGTCTTGGTCTTCGATTTGAATGCCGCTGACGCCTGCGCGCTCCATCTCCCGAACAGTACGCATAATGTTTAATGGGCCACCGTAGCCTGTATCTGCATCAGCAATCAGAGGTAGTGCCGTGACATCACAAATGCGCTTGGCTTGATCAAGGATTTCAGCAAAAGAGAGTATGGCAATGTCTGGCGCCCCGAGTCGTGTGATGGAGACCCCAGAACCGGTCATATAGATGGCTTTTGCACCCGCTTGTTCAGCGAGTCTGGCAGTCAGGCAATCGAAAACGCCTGGGGCAATGATGAGTTTCTTTGAGGCTAACAGGGCTCGAAGCGTTGCATTTTTTCCGCTGTGGATACCCAGCGATAGTGGCATATCTTTCATGCTTTACCTTTTTTCTTGGCTAAATTGATTGCGGCAAGGACTTCGTCGCAGGTATGAGTTGGATATCGTGCTTTAAAGTTAAAGAGTTTCTATCGTGACGGGAAATAGTTCGCGATGATCTGGAGCAGGCATAACGTGATACGCAGAAAATCGATATGCCTTGCCTGCGGCTAATTCTGGTGGAGTGAACGGAAAGGCCAGATTGCCGCCCGTGCATTGGCGTCCACTAAAGCCCTGGTGTAGCAAGAATTGTTTGAACGTCTTTGCAGCCGCAAGCGCGAGGTCTGGAGTTTGCGCGATGATCTCTATGAGAATAAATGACTCTCGTACTGCTTGTGAAGTATTTCTATCATGTCGTGGATAGACGCCGTCTATGCCATAGAGCCTCGGGTAAATTTGGTAATTCCCCGGCACGAGTGCTCGCGTTGTTGTTTCAACAGTTTCGATCAGCTCGGGAAGTCGCTCAATGACCTTGGGATCAGCCGTTCCAGCGAGTAAGACTGCGCGGTGACCCACCAGCATGCTTGCTTCGACTTTGATGGTTGTATGCGTTGCCTCTGTCCATGTCGCGCCCGTGACATAGGTGCGTCGATCATCCAGCGCTCGGTAGGTGGCTTGATCAACCTTTAGTGTGCCGTCTGGCTCCGTGAAACTGATTGGATCCGCTTGCTCATACAAACTGTGCGCCGCCACGGAAAGAGGTGTCGCACGACGATCTGGATTCATACTTTCTAATTCAAATCCGTCGGCATCTAGAGTCGCGAGCATTGCGTCACGGCCGCCTGGCTCGCAGCAAATGGAGGTGCATTCAATAATTTTCGCCATGTGCATGACGTTGGCCATATTGAATCCTAACATTTTCGGTATCGCGGCAAAGACGGCTGTGTCACAGGCACGGCCCGCAATAATGACATCCGGCTCAAGTGCGAGCGCCTGCTCGAATGGGGCGCAGCCCATTTGCCCGACAATATGGGTGCTTGCTTTAAGATCCTCCGCGGTGACTGCGAGATCGCCTCCGAGTGCCTGGAGCGTGTTGGCGTCCAGTGCTTGGATCACGCGCTCTGCTTTGAGATCTGAGCGAATGGAGGCGAGACGAAAATGAAGGTTATGTTCCGCCGCAATGGAACGAATCATATCGAGGGTCGCATCGAGGTGCGGAGCGGCACCTGAGGTACCAGCGGTGCCTATGATGAGAGGAATGTTGAGGCTTCTCGCTGCAATGAGTACGGCAGCAAGATCCCCTCTGGTGATGGCCGGACTCGTCGCCATTTCGCCCGAGCCTAAGTAGGCTGGGCCAGGATCTACCGATCCCATGTCACAGCCGATGAAGTCGGGCTTTCTCGCCAGCCCAGCAGCTAAGGCTTTGAGGGGTATACCGTAGCCGAGCTGACCAGAGGCGGACAGCACACGTAGGGTGCTGGGACGACGCTTAAATAGAGATTGGACTGCGCTCATAGCTCTAGTCCTAATAAGGGTACGTGTTGTTGGGCTCCGTAAACATCGCGGTCTCCAGGGGTCCCTGACACAATTTTCCGTGGCATTGCAATTTTGATTGCGCGCGCAGCGTCATAGGAATTGATGGATATTTTTTCTGCTGCGGTGTTGTAGAGGCGCCCAATCGTCTCGGCGGTGAGTGCACTCGAGCACAGTGCCTTCTGATAGCTCTCCTCGCTCGGGAACATTAAATCGAAGGAGAGGGTGAGAGGGCCAGCATTTTTACTGCGAATGACGGTAGCGAGATCCTGAAGTTTAGTCATTTTGTTATTTATCTGAATGAACGTTCGTTGAGGGAGTGTGCTCAGAATGGCGAAACGGTTTCACATCAATTTGATCTGATATTAACTTGTTATAACAAGCTGTCAAGTGGAATTTTTTATTGATGACTGGCAGGCCAGTGCGCGCATCTGTTCTATATGAGCGTTTGCTGTGTGGATGAAACGAGGTCAGGATCTAGGCAATTTGTTTTGCCATGTGTTTAATCACGACATGTAAAATCGTCCGCAGCCTCACCGTAATGGCTTTACTGGACGCTATTCCTATACTAAAAACCAATCAGTCTTAAGGAACGACCGTGATCAAAAAAAATACCATGGCCCTAAGTACTTTCTTCAGCGCGTTATTGACCTTCTATGTTCCCGCAGCGCTGGCAGCTTGGCCTGATGATCAGCCACTCAAACTCATTGTTCCGCAAGCCGCCGGAGGCACAAACGATACGTTGGCACGCATGGTGGGCGCTGAGCTATCCAAAGTGCTTGGACAAACGGTCGTCATTGAAAATCGCCCCGGTGCTTCGGGTGCGATTGGTATCCAGGCCGTCGTGCAGGCAGCACCCGACGGTTACACCTTGGCACTGGCCTCTGATTCCGCGGCACTGTTAGATGTATTGCGTCCTAACTTATCTTGGAAATTCAGAGATGGTCTTCAGGGTGTCGTGATGATCGGCGAGCAGCCTATCAGCATTGCTGCTTCAGCAAAGACACCTTACATGACGTTTCAACAGGTGGTCGACGCAGCAAAAGCTAAGCCTGAGAGCTTGGCCTATGGTTCCTCAGGAATCGGTTCATCTCAGAATATCGTCGGAGAATGGGTAGCAAGTCTGGCGGGCGTCAAATTTGTGCATGTCCCCTACAAAGGTGGCGGGCAGGCTGCCAATGATGTGGTGGGTGGCCAGATTCCTTTAGCCGTCTTGGGACTGGCTCCGATGCTCAAGTACCATCAGGCGGGCAGTGTTCGGATTCTGGCGGTGACGACAGCCGAGCGCTCAAAAGCACTGCCAGACGTGCCCACCTTATCGGAGCTCGGGTATTCGCAAATTGCATTGGCACAATGGGCTGGCATCGTGGCACCCGTTGCCACGCCTGAGCCGATTATCCAAAAACTTTCGGCTGCACTGATGAAAGTGCTTGCAGAACCAGCACTCAGGGAAAAGATGGAAGCAGCGGGTGTCACGCCCACTCCCTTGAGCTACAAGCAGTTTGATGCGTTTTTGAAAAAAAATGTCGATACCTGGAATCAGGTTGTGCCGACGCTGAATATTCAAATTAACTAACGCTCGACAGTTAAACAGCTAAATAATTAAACACTTTCGCGTATTAGGCGCCTTATGAAGAAAACCAATATCGTTTTAATCCTGGCAGATAATCTTGGCTGGGGAGAGCTCGGCTGTTATGGCGGAGGAGCGATACGTGGGGCGCCCACGCCACGCATCGATGCCTTTGCCAAGGAAGGTATTCAATTGCTTAACTTTAACGTCGAGAGTGATTGCGTGCCGACACGTTCAGCGCTGATGACGGGTCGCCATCCTATCCGAACGGGAGCGATGCAATCTGTGCCCGCTGGCCTTCCACAAGGACTGATTCCTTGGGAAGTCACGATTGCAGAGTTGTTGTCACAGGCAGGTTATGCCACAGGTATGTTTGGAAAATGGCATCTTGGAGATAAAGAGGGCCGTTATCCGAAAGACAAAGGGTTTGATGAGTGGTACGGTATTCCAAGAACAACCAATGAAAGTATGTTTACCGAACAAGTCGGCTTTGATCCTTCGGTCGTTGAGGTGCCCTATGTGATGGAAGGCTTCAAGGGACGTCCCGCTGAAAAAAAGGAACTGTACGACTTGGAGATGCGTCGGCGTATTGACGGTGTACTCACGGATAAAAGTTGTGATTTCATCCGAAGAAAAGTAACGGCTAACGAGCCTTATTTTCTCTATGTACCGTTGACACAACTGCATTTTCCAACCATTCCCAATCGAGATTTTGAAGGGCAATCAAAAATGGGAGATTTCGCAGATTCCATGATTGAGCTTGATGCGCGTGTGGGGCAAATCATCGATGCTGTCAATGCAACAGGGACGCAGGACAATACCTTGTTTATTTTTGCCAGTGATAATGGACCTGAATATCGCCGGCCTTGGCGAGGCAGCGCTGGAATGTGGACCGGGACGTATCACACGTCGATGGAGGGTTCACTGAGGGTGCCGTTTATTGCGTGCTGGCCAGGAAAAATTCCTCCTGGCGTTGTCTCTAACGAAATTTTTCATGTTGTAGATATCTATGCCACACTCGCTGCTATTGCTGAGGTGGCAGTGCCTCAAGATCGACCGATCGATGGTGTCAATCAAGTTTCGTTTCTTAAGGGCGAAACGCAGGCTTCAGCCCGCGAGGGCTTTGTGTTTTTCATTAAAAATGAAATGCGGGCTGCAAAGTGGCGTGACTGGAAAATGCATTTTGTCTGGGAAAAAGAGCCCAATGAAGGGGCAAATCACCTCGAGACGCCTTATCTATTTAATCTTGTTCAAGACCCAAAAGAAGAAACAGATGTCAGCTCGACTCAGGGCTGGGTGCGAGGCCCCATTCGAAAGATGATTAATGCCTTTCAGGACTCCCTGAAACAAAACCCACCCATCCCGCCTGGCGCGCCCGATTCATTTTTACCGAAAGTTTGATTTGAAGTGAACAAACCCATGACAGACTCCAAAGATTACGTCCCCCCCAAAGTTTGGATTTGGGAGCAACCCAACGGCGGCACCTTTGCGAACATTAATCGGCCGATCGCCGGGCCGACGCACGACAAAGAGCTACCAATTGGCAAGCATCCTCTGCAACTGTATTCGTTGGGCACACCGAATGGCGTCAAGGTCACGATCATGCTCGAAGAGTTGCTGGCGCTGGGGCACATAGGCGCTGAATATGATGCTTGGCTCATCAATATCCGTGAAGGCGACCAGTTTGGCTCGGGTTTCGTTGATATCAACCCAAACTCAAAAATCCCAGCGCTGTTTGACCGTAGTGGTGCGCAGCCGGTGCGCGTGTTTGAGTCCGGCGCGATCCTGCTCTACCTGGCCGATAAATTTCAGGCTTTTCTGCCCAAAGCGGGTGCCGCCCGCACCGAGGCTTTGAACTGGCTGTTCTGGCAAATGGGTAGTGCGCCGTATTTGGGCGGCGGGTTTGGTCATTTCTACGCTTACGCGCCCGCTAAGTTTCAGTACCCCATTGATCGCTTCACGATGGAAACCAAGCGCCAGCTTGACGTCCTAGATCGTCGCCTGGCCGTCAGTGAATACTTGGGTGGCGATCAATATACGATCGCTGATATTGCGGTGTTTCCCTGGTACGGTGGGTTGGTGAAAGGTTGGTTGTATGGGGCGGCCGAGTTTTTGAACGTGCAAGACTACAAGCATGTTCAACGTTGGGCCGAGGCGGTTTACAGTCGGCCCGCAGTTAAACGCGGGCGCATGGTCAACCGTATGCAGGGCGAGGCTGCAGAACAATTGCGTGAACGCCACGACGCCAGCGACTTTGACACTAAAACGCAAGACAAGATTCAAGCTGCTAGCTAGCGCTCATAAATGAGTTTGCGAGGTGCAATCCATCAATTTTCACGCTGTGGTGAAGTATTGAATCATCGCGCCCATGGTGCGTGCTGTGTCGCATGATGTCGCGCATGACTCGGACGATTATTAGGTGTGTCATCTAGTGAGGCACTGACTGGTGCATCATCGTCTAAACAGGAGCTCCAACATGAAAACGACTCTGGCTTTAGTGATGTGTGCTTTGGGGATATTTCACGGCATCGGCGCAGTCCATGCGCAAACGCAAGTCTTACCTAATGGCGCAGGTGGTTACAACGTGTATGGTCCTCAGGGAACGACACAGGTGTTACCAAACGGGGCAGGCGGCTATAACGTTTATGGCTCTAATGGCACGACGCAGATCTTGTCGAATGGCGCTGGAGGCTACAACGTTTACGGGTCCGAGGGGACAACTCAGGTCCTGCCAAATGGGGCAGGTGGCTACAACAGTTATGGCTCAAATGGCACGACGCAGATTTTGCCAAACGGTGCGGGTGGTTTCAATACCTATGGCTCGGATGGTTCTTCGCAAATTCTGTCGAATGGCGCGGGTGGATTTAATATTTATGGGCGCTGATGTCTCAAAAATACATTTACGACGTTAAATCTAGTGCTCTCTATGGTGCGAATGGTCTTTTTCTAAAAAAGGTCTTTTGTCCAAAGGCAAAGCATTGGAATCAGTTGATCGCTGATGACCCACTTGAGCGTTCAAGAGGCTGTCGCGAGTGCGGGCATCGTGTGGTGAACCTCGACGAGGCGACAGACGTGTCCTGGTCGGGTATTTTTCCCCCCTGTGTGTATATTCCCGCCGATTCAAAAAGCGTGACATTTTTACAAGACATCAACGAAATACCCGTCGTCACCAAACCCAAGAGAGCAAACACTGGCACAGTCCTGATCAAGACAGCTCGCACACTTGAGGACATCAACCGTGCAGCAAACATGGGCTATTGGCCTGATGTGCGTTTAGTCGAATACAAGGATCAAGAGTCTGCAATCGACTTTGTCGCGAGGGTATTGCACAACAAGGTCATTGATGGGCCGATGCAGTCGAAACTCACGATTGGCCAAGACCCTCAGACCGGACGGATTGAGGCGTCAGGCGACTTTCGGTTGAGATTTAATAAGGAGCCACTGAAAGAAGTGATCCCTTTTACGTATTACTACCCTGACTATCAGCGTATGCCAGTGGCTGCGTATTTAATTCCGTTAGGCTTGCCGAACGGGAGCGAGGTCGTGGTCGAGGATCCAATCGAGGATCTGATTGGACGCACGTCAAGTCAAGGCGATGTATGGCGTGCGAAAAATATCAAAGGCTTTGTGAGAGATAGGATGGTGCAGATTGACTATCGTTCGCTCAAGCGCTCTGAGATTGTGGGTTAGGTGGTGGATATCCATCGATCCAGCAAAGTACTAACATAGCCTTTAGGCAGCATGTGTCCTGCCTCCGGGACAACGGTGACATGCCATGCCATCAGTGTTGCTAGAGCTTGGACATTATCGGGATTACTTTGCCAGTCTTGTTCACCAACATGGATTTCGCAATCTTTGGAGGCGTGATAAAGACCCGCCTGAACGCGCTCCATGAGTTGGCGTGCTCTGGGAGGGACGAAAAAGGTTTTGGACTCGCTATTCGCAAATTCCCCCACGATCGGAGAGAGCAACAGCACTCTGCCGGGAAATGGCGCCATTAATGTCTGTGCGTGCAGGAAAAGGTAGGCCCCAAAAGAGTTGGCCACGACCATTGCGTCTTCGTGCCAAAAGTGTGCCTTCAGATCTTGCGCAACGTGTTCGATTTGCTCTGGAAAACTGAGTTTCGCAAAATCACCAAGTGTTTCCCTGCCGGAGACGTTCAAACCCCGAGAGAGGAGCGCCTCTCCCAGACCTGTTTCAAGATGACCGCCTCGCCCGGGTAGGTAATAGATGTCCATGAGTGATTTTAGCGTTGTCTGGCGGATTACTTGGCAATCCTCATCACACACTGACCAAACGCTTCCGTCTGGGGTTTGATCCCAAGATCCATGCATTGATTTTTAGCGGCATCGAGTGACACTGGGGCGACCGTGGGACTGGACGCTACAGCGCTTGTTGGTGAGGTTGTTGCGTTGCTCGCGACGGTTCCAGTCGGTGTCAGTGTTAAGGTTTCCGTCGTGGTAGTGCCGGAGGGGCTGACTTGGCGTGTTTGAGTCACGCCCGCGGGCGTCACGCTCGTTTGTGTCGCACCTGGTGGCCCACCTGCAGGGTTCGCCGTGGTGTGCGTGGTGGCATGCCCCTCGGTATAACCGACCTTGGTCATTTGTCCCATCATGACTTGGATCATGTTGGGATAGTCGTAGGCAGCGCCCGAGGCATGGTCGATCGCGACGCCAATAATACCGCCAAAGAAAAAGTTACCAACCATACCGGGTTTCACGATCGAGACGACGGACGCACGTCCGACCTCGAGGCCAGGCTTGTTACAGGTCACTTGGAGGTCATCATTTGAACGCTGGATTTGTACTGAGCCAGGTGAGGTGAGAAACCATTTGCCCTTGGCATTGACGAGCTCACAGGCGGCGCCTGACACCTGCGCAGCTTCTTGTCTGGTTTCAACGGATACGCTTTGTTGTGATCCCCCTGTGATGGAGGCGCAACCGCCTAGTAGGAGTGAAGCAGCGAGTATGGCCAAGAGAGAAAACAGTCTAGATCCGTTCATTGTGGGGCCTTTATTTTTTTCATTTTGAGAGGTGCTTGAGGTACAAGAGTAAGCAGCTAGGTGTCTCATGAGATGCGACTTTGTTTTTCTTTTTAATTATCTTTATAAAAGTGACATGAGGTCCAAGCAAAGGTGTATCGTCGATGTCGATGCGCTTGGCGTCGACTCGAGAGTAAATTGAAACGGATGGTGTGAACGAGATGTTGAAAGCTCTGGCGCTACAAATCTCATATGTGACTCAGACGCTATATGTGTCCCTATTTTTATCTGCCTCGGTCCTCGCACAAGAACCTCACAAGAGTCTGTACGCGATTGAGCGGCAAGTGTTGTCGATCCATGTGCGTGCAGATGGCACGTATGAAGAAAAAATCGAAAGCGTCACACTGGCGAAGGCAATCTCGGCGATTGAAATCGTCAGCCAAGAAGAATTAGATTTTTATAGTGATCGTGAGACTGTAAAAGTCATAGATGCTTTCACTGAGCTACCTTCGGGCGAGCGCATTTCTGTCGCTGAGGAAGCAATCAGGGTGATCGACGAAGAACGCTCTGATGGCGCAGCGACGTTTAGCTCGCGCAAGACGCAGGTGGTGATTTATCCAAAGATCAGTGTCGGTGCGAGGGCGTACTCAACCATGCTGCGTCAAACGCATACCCCTTTATTTCCTAGTCAGTTTGTATTTCGAAGAGTTGTGGGACCATCTGTTGAGTATGGACATTTAGAGTTCAATATTTCTCATGATCCTGCGATTAAGATCATGGCGGATAGTCGAGGTTTCAAAGGGGGACGGTTGCCAGATGGGCCTAATGGTACGGTGCGTTATCGCTATCTTTTTGCGCAGCCTGTGACTCAGGCTGCTGAGAGTGGGCAGGTATCGATTAGTGACTTTAGACCCTTTGTACATTTGTCGACTTTTGACAGTCCCTTGGCTGTTGGCCGAGTGTATGAAAAAGCAGCTGCCCCCAAAGCGGCGGTGACGCCTGAGGTTCAAAAGCTTGCCGATGAAATCACGTCTGGCCTCAGTGATCCCAAAGAACAGGCTCGTGCTTTATATAACTGGGTATCTCAAGAGATTCGTTACGTGGCGATCTTTTTAGGCTCGGGTGGTGTGGTACCCAATCCGGCTGATCATGTGATCCGCAATCGGTATGGCGACTGCAAGGACAAGACCACGCTATTGATTGCGATGCTCGCGGCCAAGGGTATTGAAGCAACGACTGCCATGGTGAATTCCGGTACATCCTATGAAATCCCGCGTTTAGGTTCAGTGAGTCCTTTCAATCACGTCATTGCCTATCTTCCAAAGTGGGATCTGTATCTTGACCCCACGGCTGAGCTTGCACCTTTTGGGGTGTTGCCAATCAGTGTTATTGATAAGCCTACGGTTCTTACTGCGTTTGATCGTGTGGGGCGCACGCCAAGCTTAGAGGCCTCGACCAACTGGATTCAATCACTCACCAAGATTCAGATCAAATCGGATGGGCAGATTACGGGCTCAGTGTCCTCGGAGTATGCAGGGCATTCTGATTACAGCGCACGATTGACCTTTGCTGATCATGTGGGCGAGTACAAAGAAAAATTGGTGCAATCGCATTTGCAGGACAATCGACAATCAGGGGCGGGTCAATATACCCCGTCTGACGCAAGAGATTTGAATACTTCTTTTACCAACCGCAGCACCTTTACACTCGATCCAGTGACCAATTTTCCGGGGCCAGGTGCGTTCAGTATCCCTGTAGGTCTCGCGCCAGCGATCATTAGCCAGTTAAGTTATAACCGACCCAAGGAGCGCTTGCAGTTTCCCTTCGTCTGTCGTTCTTATCGTTATGAGGAAACGTACGAGGTCGAATTGCCAGCAGAGGCACGGATCACAAGAATCCCGCAAGATGTGTCTTTCAAGGAAGCGGGTTTATTTTATCAGGCAACGTATCGTCAAAGCGGACAAGTCGTGATTGCCAAGCGTGTCTTGCAGGCTCAACGTCCTGGTATGGTCTGCCAACCTGGTGAATATCAAATCACACGACGGTTACACCCCGTGGTTCAGAGAGATATACGGGGACAGATTTTTTACGAGTAAGGGGGCGGGGGCTTCTATCTAACGCAAAAATCCAAGTGTCTCATCCCTTGAGCCACTGAGCTGTAATACTAGCCATATCCCTTACGGAGGTTCTTATGGCAGACACTCAAACAGACACCAGAATTGCGACAGTCTCACCCGTCAAGGAGGTTGACGCCGAAGCATCGTTACAGCGGATTTTTGAACACTTAGCACAAGAGGGCTATCGTCCAAAATTAGATGATGATGGTTCGATTAATTTTAAGTGCGAAGGCTGGAATATTTATCTAGATTCATATGATTCAAACGGTGGATTTCGAGCGTATTGTTGCGCGTTGTGGAATGTGGATCCAAGCGAACGTACCGAAGCCATCAGTATTGCGAATTCAATCAATGCAGCGCAACGTTGTTTGAAAGTTTTGGTGAACGAAAAAAATATCGTGTAGGTCACGCATGAAACGTTTTGTACGGATGTCACTGAATACACACGTATATTAAATTCTGTGCCTGAATATTTAGTCAGTGCATGCCGGGAGTTTCGAGAAGAATTTCGCCGTATGACCAAACCAGTCACATTGAACTAGTCATCAATGACTGTCAGTTTAAGTATCACCTGGTGAGTCACTCAGTAAAGGAAAATAATGGTCTCCAAATAGGCTAACATAAACTGAATTGCAGCCTTGCAACGCACGATTGACGGATAAGAACGATGGATCGCACAGAACGGTTCTACAAGATTCAGGCCATGCTCATGGCAAAACCTTCGGTCACAATGAAGCAAATGCAAGACGCGCTTGAGGTATCACGTGCGACCTTGAATCGCGATTTGGCTTATATGCGCGATCGACTCAACATTCCCTTCGCATGGAATCCAACGCTGCGCGGCTATGCGCTCACGCGTCAGCAATCATCAGACAAAACGTTTGAGCTGCCAGGTGTTTGGTTTAATCAGCAAGAAATTTACTCTTTGTTGACAATGATCGAGTTAATTTCAAAGCTGGAACCTGGGGGCTTGTTGTTACCGCATTTGACCCCGTTTAAGAATCGACTCGAGGGCTTGCTTGATGAGGGTATTGGCAGCGCAAAAGAGGTGATGAGTAGGATTAGAATTTTACCGATGGCTCAGCGCCAAGTGTCGGGAGAATACTTTCAAACCATTACCCATGCCTTGGTACAACGTAAGCGTTTGGAGATTAAACACTTTGCACGTCAAACAGGACAAGACACTGAGCGTCAAATTTCACCCCAACGCTTGGTCTACTACCGTGACAATTGGTATTTAGATGCTTATTGCCATCTGCGTGAAGGTTTACGCAGCTTTGCACTCGACGCGATCAACGGTGTTCAGTTAAAAGAAAAGCCAGCCAAAGGCGTGGCGGAAGCTGAACTGCACGAGATGTTTGAAACGAGCTATGGCATTTTTTCAGGAAAAAATACGCAAGTTGCCAAACTGAAGTTCACCCCATTTAGAGCGCAGTGGGTCGCACGCGAAGTCTGGCATCCAGAGCAGGTGGGTCAAGTGCATGCCGATGGCAGCTATACGTTAGAGGTCCCCTACGGTGAAGACTGGGAGTTGATTCAGGATATTTTGCGCCAAGGCGAAGATGTGGAGGTGCTAGGACCTGTATCGCTGAAAAAGAAGGTCAAAGAAACTGTGCAAAAAATGCTACAGCTCTATTGACGGACCGGTGGTGAAAAAATACGAATCCCTAGTGATCAAATCGGCGAACCCGTGCCCCTTACCATCGACATGATCGAATTGGCATCAAGACTGCGCGCTTTTTCCTGTATTTGAGGTAGATATTGAGCCTGAAGATTCTTTGCAGGTTCGACGAGTTCAGTAAATGTTTGTTTTAATAAATCTGTGCTCATTTGACGACCACTTGCGTAGTAGCGGCTTGCCACCTGACCGAGCGCGTAGGTCGTGGCAAAAGACATCACCATGCCTGTGGCGGCACCGCCCATCTTTTTACCCGTCTTACCTAGCAACCCACCGAGCAAACCTCCAACGAGCTTACGACCGAACTGTTCAAGATACTGTGAGGTTAGACCCACACCAACTGTTGCCAGGAACTCGCGGATATGTCCCTGATCAAGTTCGTGTCCATAGGCCTTGCCTATGCGATAGACCATCTTGATTTGTAAAGGAATGATCGCAACAGAGGCCCAGGACTGCGGGAGAAGCTCTAACGCACCATTGACGATGGAATAATTCAAAATCATTTTGTTTTGAGCTGCTTCATCTACGACTGGCTGTGTTGCTGTAGAGGCGGCGACTGGCTTTTCTTCTGGAGTACGCATAGGGGCGGCTGTGCCGGCAAGAGCAATCGCATCAGCTTGTTGCTCCGATACCGCCGAGATTTTGTCAGACTCCAAGTCTAGCAACTTGCATAATTCCCGTAAAAACTGATTCTCGGCATCACATCGCACGCCATCACTGTCACAGACACAAACGGCCAACTCGTAGGCATAGCGTCTATGGCCTTCGTCGGTAAGAGCGGCCGCTGCTTCATTCAAACTGATCCGTTTAAATAAAACATCTTGATAGATGCCCATCAACTCAACAGAGCTTGAGCCAAGCTGTTCGGCAAAATGCTTTACATGTTCCCGTTCGCTTTCATCTTTGGCACCATCGGAAAATGCCGCAAGCATGGCAATGGAAAGTATGGCGCGCTCAGTGTTCATTTGCAAACTCCTAAATTAGCTCAATATGACAATGGGGGTCTGACCTGTTGAATAAATATAAGTTCAATTTAACTAATTAAACAAAAATAAATATTAACTTAATGACTAATTTGCTAATATCTATGTATGCCGAAGATACCTCAAGCCCTTTTGATGATGCCGCCCTTGGTGCAGGCGCACCTGCGTCAGCTCGGCGAAGACTTGACCATCGCACGCAAGCGACGTGGTGAGTCTCGTCGGCACTGGGCTGAGCGGATCGGAGTGTCGGAGCCAACGCTCATGCGTATGGAGAAAGGCGATCCTTCTGTGGCGTTTGGGATCTACGCCACGGCGCTTTGGCTGATTGGCCGCTCCAACGAGCTGACTAAAATCGCCTCCCCCGAGTTTGACCTTGGGGCATTAGAGGTGAGTGTCAACGCCGCCAAAAAACGCTCCGTGCGCAAACCTATTTCTCTTGAAAACCGGCTTCAGGAAAAGGCCCAGCCATGACTATCGTCATTCCCTATCAACCTACTGATGAGATGAGCCTCTGGTGGTTGGGCCAACCTGACGCACCCACACTTATTGGTCGCTTGGAATTTATATCAACGCTACGTGGCATTGGTTTGCGCTACGACGCCAACTGGTTAAGTCACGGCTTTGCTCTCAGTGAAGACTTACCACTGCGCGACCATATGTTTTTACCGATAGCCAAAGACTCTGCTGTTGGCGCAGTCGATGATGCTCGGCCCGACCGATGGGGGGAGCGGATGATCCGTACGTTTGATCGGCCCGTGCGTTTATCCTTGATGGAGTATTTGTATTTTGCAGGGGATGATCGATTTGGTGCCTTGGGTGTTTCTCTCTCTTTAAAAACCTACCATCCGCATGTGACGGGCCCACTGCCTCAACTGCCCGACTTGGGCTCAATCGAGGACAGTATTACCGAGATTTTTTCTGGTGCGCCCGTCAACGATCAATGGATGCGCTTAGTTAAACCAGGGGCTAGTATGGGGGGCGCCAGGCCCAAAGCGCTAATTGAGTTGGCAGGTGCAGAGTGGGTACTCAAGTTCCGCGAAGAAGGCGAATCCACCGATACCCCTCTTATCGAGCACGCCACAATGACACTAGCGACTTGTTGTGGCATCCGCGTCGCACAAACAAAAGCATTGCCATTACGCAAAGGTCATGCCATTGCGGTCCGACGTTTTGATCGGAACGCGGGCAAACGGATTCATAGTCTTTCTGCTGCAGTTGTTTTACGCGCGTGCGCTGAGGATCTGAGCTATCCGGCTTTGTCGCTTTGGTTGCGGCGCAAGGGTTCGGTCCAATCAGGCCAAGCCGCTCAAGATATGCGGGAACTATTTCGCCGCATGGTGTTTAATATTTTGATTGATAACAACGACGATCACGAAAAGAATCACGTTGTTCAGATGGACGACAACGGGTGTTACTCGCTCTCTCCAGCCTTTGATTTACTTCCAACAGGGCAGGCACTCGGTTTTCAACAAATGCGTGTTGGCGCGCAGGGTACGGAGTCAACCCTCGAAAATGCGATCTCCGAACATAGATTGTTTGGCTTAACGTATGACGAGGCTGCTGCAGAAATCGCGCGGGTCACCCGTTGTGTAGAGGGTTGGGCGGCGCACTTTAAAGCAACAGGTGTATCGGATTCGGATTTGACGCAGCTCATCGCACAGATCGATCGTCCGTTTCTGCGGGAGCAGCGGCGAGCTTGGTTGGAGAGTTAGCGCATTAGCTAGTTCACAGTGATGCCTGACTGCTGAACCAGATCCACCCAACGCTGATAATCCTTGCGGACGAAGTCACCAAACTCGGCGGATGATTTGGGCGGGGCTGGATCAACTACTAGCAACTCTAAACCCTTTCGAACGGCATCATTCTTGAGAGCACTCAAAAGTGATTCATGGAGTTTTTCAACAATATTTTTAGGGGTTCCAAGCGGTGCAAACAAACCCCACCAATGTGCGACAACTCGTCAACGGTAATCGATGGACACTCGCACAAGCTGTATTTTTTGCTGGTATCTTGTTGCTGCTGTTTTCACATTTAGTGCAGATCTATATATGGGGTCTGTCACTCACAATTTTCGATATCATTCCTAATCAGCATCAGGCGATGGTGTTTGCTGGAAGTTCTTATACAACGGTTGGGTTTGTGACAGACCCCTTGCCGGTGCATTGGCAGCTGATGACGGTCATCATGGCTGCCTCTGGTTTTTTCTCATTTGGTTGGAGTACAGCGGTCATGTTTCTGCTTTCTCAGGCTCTATTTCCTTCGGAAAATTCCTGATTTGACCAATATTATTTACTTGTCGAGCGCAATTTGCGGCCCGACATAGGCATAGCCCTTATTTCGCCATGTGACGATTCGAAGCTCGGGATGAAATTCAACGAGTCGCCGTCGTAGTCTGCTGACGAGCGTGTTTAACCGAATGTCGTTTAACTCCAGTCCAGTAAATCCAAGTTCCTCGTGCAGTGTTTCTCTGAGGCTGACAGATCCATGGTTTTGGAGCATATTTTTAAACGTTAGTGCCTCGAGTGTGGGGAGTTCGAGGGCGCTTTGATCAGGTGCTATTAGCCGCCTGGATGTTGCATTGAAAAACCACCGTTCTGAATTGTTATTTAAGTTCAATCGAGTAAGAAGACTCTTAATGCAAGCATGTAACTCCCTAAAAACGACAGGCTTGCTAAGGTAGATGTCAGCACCGACCTCAAAACCGAGTATCCGATCATCAAGTTCAGTGCTTGCTGTCAATATGATGATACCTAGCTTTGGAAGTCGTTGTCTGAGTTCAAGTGTGATTTCATAGCCGGATCGATCCGGCAAGTTAATGTCAAGCAAAATAATATCAGGTGAATATTTCGAGAGCTGGAGATCACATTCAGCCGCATCTTGTGCTTCGATAACATCCATGAAGTGATAACGCAGTTGAAAGGCAAGCTCAGCTCTCAGGTCATCCTTGTATTCGACGAGTAATACAAGTGGCTTACGTTCAAAAGGTTTGTTGAGCAGAAGATTAAGCATCTTTGAGATTACAGTTAGTCGTCATTTTTTGCTCTGAGCTGGTGACTAAGCAGATTTTCAAATAGTCAGACCTCTAAACTGAAATAAAAATCTTGCTTAGTTACTAGGGCTCTTCGGCCAAATCGGGACCAACAGTTTTTGTCCTGACAAAATCTTATCTGACTTTAGATTATTGAGTGACTGCAAGGCCATGGGCGTCACGCTATATCGACGTCCAAGAGACGATAGTGTTTCGCCATCGGCGACGGTAATTTCTTTGATCGTTGCAACTTGAAGAGGTTCGGGAGGCGGAGGAGGCGGTTCTGGTGGTTTGGGAGGAGGAATAGCTTTATTCTTTGCCTGTTCCTCAATAAAGCGCGGTACCGTCAGCGATGACTGAGGTGTGGCATTCAAGCTCCAGCAGCGACCAGCCCGGGCAGGCACTTTGATATCCAGACGTGAGACTGCCGGCATGGTTGAGGGTGTCGTTTGCTCTAATATATAACTGTAATCCTCAGCGAGTTTAATGACATCATTTTGACCCTGCATGCCATAACGTAAAGTGATTTCCCGTACGCCTAATTTATCGAGTTGTTCCATCGCAGCCGGAAAATCGGCGGGTGTGAATACACGGGCTCCCTCTTGAAATTCTTGCAAGAACATAGACAGACCTAGAGGGCCTGGATAGCGTTTGGTCAAAATAAGATTGTCAATCTCAATATCAAGGATGACTTCGCCACATTGAGAGGGCTTCCATTCGAAAGTATTGCTGGCCTCTATATTCAGATTGCTCAGCTCAATTAATTCCTGAGCACATTGGATACTCAGCATCGCCGCGTATGGCCGCGCTTTAGCGCCTGCGTTGACTCCAATGGGAAAGGCCGCCAGCGAAAGTTTCGCGCTTTTTGTCGTAGACGATTCAGCAAGTTTTTGTTTGACGACTTCAGATACTCGGCTGGTGACAGATTGATTTAAAAAACCAATGAAGCCTAATCCAAACGGGAACTGTAGACCTGATACAGAGTTGGGCACTAGGGAGCCGCCAGTGCGAGTGATGAAATTTTTTGCTGGACCGTCAACAAATCCCCACACCGAACCTTGGTCGCCAAATAATTGAGTACTCACTTCACTCGGACTGACAGCGAGTTTAGTTTTCCACATTACGTCCTTTTCCCAATACTCTTGAGCTTTGCATGAAGCTTGTTCAGCAGCGTAAGACTTGATCGAATTAATCGGGGCTTCAACGATACGCCACATTACCTCGTCATCAGCGCTTTTGTAGCGGGAATTAGCTTTGAATGCTTGAAAGCTTTGATCTAAGCGTAATAAAAGTGAAGTATTTGCCTCGGCACCTGAAGTGCCAGAAAAATATTGTGATGTCACATCAAACGATTTGTTGATGCCTTGCATGACTTCAATTGCTGCTGCTTGACGATTGATGATGTACTGTTCAAAAAAATTAATATCATCCCGCGCCCGACTGATCTCACTTGGAACCAAATTATTTTTTTGTGAAATTGAGTCGCGCAGGGCCTGTCCAGTCACGCTATTGACTGCATTGACTAAGCCTACAGCGCCTTTAAGAGAAGAGTTTGAATTGACATTATCATTTAGCCGAAAATAGTACCTTGCGAACTCGAGCCAAGAAGGTGATTGATTGGCTGGCAGGTTCACAAATTCGCTTTGCAGTTTTTTTAGAAATAAGTTGAAGGGGCTGTTAACCGTTCCGATACTCGCAACTAAACTCCTAAAACTAGGTTCTGTAACAATCAAACGTTCGCCTTGCGTAATGCCCCAAGCGAAGCCTCGCCAATTATTTAAACGTTCTTCAAAGTACCATTGAGCGAATGAATCAGAAGCCTTGATGATTTCTTCACGATTTTGTAAGGCCTTTTGAAGTTCTTTGATAAAGTCATCAATTCGATTTTTGCCCCGTAAAGTAAAACCTCCTTCTATTTGAAGATCTCTTCGCGAAATGGATTCGGGATTCCAAAATTCACCCAATGTGACAGGGGAAATTTCAGGCTGTGCATTCGCCCATGAAACAAGCCACTCTAGTTGTGGCTCCTTAAAAACTTCTGCAAGCAAAACAGATCGGTCATCTTTTAGGGAGTTTTTCAAGTATGAATCGTCGGGCGATGACCATGCAAGCGCAGCCACCAATAAGTCATCAAAATTCTTTCCAATTTCTTTTGAGAGCACCGGATCGTTCAAACGCAGAGCTTGGATTGGAATTTGAGGCATGGCTAAAATTTGCTGGTAGTTCGCACCATCTAAGCGTGCTTGCATCATGTTGATGTAACGCGTAAGCGACACAATTGAAAATGCTCGCGTAGTAGGATTCGAAGAATCTAATAGCTTTTTAAAATCTAAACCCAAGCCTGTGGGTGAGTCTTGCACTTCTCGGAATTTTCGAACATAGACTTGTTTGAGTTTCGCCTCAAGCGATTCGATTTCCGGATTAAAAGCCAGCCAGCGTGTATTCCAGTTTTTTTCTTCTTTAAGAATCAATCCCACTAATAAGAGACCCGAGTTAAGTACGTCGAGCTCTTCAGCCCGAGAGGCAGACTCAGAAGAAAGAGTACCAAAATTTTTCGGGATATTTTGGGCAAAGCGTTCGATAGTCGAAGAGGTAGACTGATATGACAGCACAAGAAAAATCAGTACTGCAACACAAAGGCTTGACCAAGACACCAGTGCCATATTGGCTGTTACGCGGCGCCACCGACTGACGATTTCACCCTGGAGCGCAGCATTGCGCTCCTTGGGCAAAATGCTTGAAAAAATATCGTGAATAAATAGTCCCTTCGCTTTCGCAACGCCTTCATTTGAAGGCGCACCTGAGGCCAACATTTTTCCAAGAAGGCTGGGAAGGGGGAGCTCTTGACGGGCGCTTGTCAGAAACACTCCACGAAGATATGGTTGCTCAAGATAAGGGTTATGACCAAGCGCTGCTTTTAAAAACAGCTGCATCCCGTCTTTTAGACGCATGACCTCATCTGGGAGCAAAAGAATTTCGGGCGTGAGGGCTACACCCCTGACGGCCAAGTCTAGTCTCAGTCGCTCGAGTCGCCCCGAAAGTGTACCGATCGCTTCGCTGGCAAACATCTGTTCATCGGTGATGCCTTTGGTCTGCTCAGAGAGAAACCCCATCGCCTCTTTCGACTGTTCATCGGTGATTTGTTCGGCCCATTCAGTGAAGCCATAAATCTGATCACATTTAGTGACCATGATGTAGATTGGAAAGCGCTTCTCAAACAGGCGCATCAATTGATCTAGGCGGTCACGGAGTGATCGACCTCGATTTTCGATCGTCGTCACATCTCCGGCCAGCAGTGTCGGCGCATCAATCGCAATGACAAGCCCGTTTAACCCTTCACGCGAGCGATATTTTCCAAAGAGCTCCAGCAAATAGTCCCATTCTTCATGGTCTCGCTCAGTTCCGTCTGGCGAGACGTAGCGTCCGGCAGTGTCGATCACGACTGCTTCGCTAAAGAACCACCAGTCACAGTTGCTAGTCTGAACAATTTTTCGAGTCTGGGCAGTTTCTCGCAACATCGGGGTGAGGCGGGAGCGGGTGATTGCCGAAGTTTTTCCTGAGCCCGACTCGCCCATGACCATAAACCAAGGCAACACGTAAAGAGGATTACCAAAACGACGAAGCTGTGACTTTTTAAGCAAGTTGACTGAAGACTTCCATTTCTCCAACAACTCGTATTTGAAATCAATTTTCTGACTCGCCAGTTGCGCGCTTTTATTCTCTGAAGCAAGCAACTTGGTCTTGACCCGCCTACGCAGCATAAAACTGCGTAATGCTTTTAAACCAAAATAGGCGCCTATTACCCCAAAAAAGATGGCAAAGGCTCCCCAAAGCGGCCATTCCAGGAAAAGTACCATCAGCCAGCTCCAAATCGCGAGCAAAGCGAGCAAGGCGATCACGAGCAAGGTCGTTATGGCTGTACGCATTACGGCAGCCTCCGGATAACTTCGGCGGTCTGAAGACTGAGCAGACTATCAAACCAGTAAGCCAAGACCACGATGAATAAGGTGGGTACGATGATCACCAGAAGCCAAAAGATCCGAGAACCTACACGCAAATGACGATGACGCACACGGGCGGCAGCAAGTCGATACGCTTCAGGAAACATACGTGCGATGCCACCAAGGGTGGTGGACTTGACCGCATATTCAGCGCGCAAGAGTTTGTATTGGTCTTGGAGAAGTGCGGTCAGTTCTGTGGACTTTGGATTCAAGCTGTAGCGTCCCACAAAGCCGAGTGCTAGACAGGTCACATATATTTCCCGAAGTTCTTGTTCATTTTTTTTGAGTCGTTCTAAGTGCTCGAAAAACTGTACACCCGCCAAACTAGTGGAGAAAAATTTGCGTTGTAGCATGAAGGCGCGCCAAGGGCGAGTTTCTTGCCACGCAGGTAGCAGCGAGAGTCGCTCATCGACCCAGGCCACTACAGGAAAAAGCGCCTCATTAAACTGCGGGAGTTCAATTCCCTCTGAAAGTGCAGTGTCGCGTGCCTGTTTGATTAGTAGCAGTAACTCGTCATGCACTGCTTGGGCCTGAGGCATTTCCAGGCGATCAAGACCTTGCAAATAAGCCATGATAGGCACGAATAACGCACAAAGCTTCATATCAACCTTTTGTGACGACAATGGATGCGCGCAAGCCCTCAGGTGCTTGTGGCCAATAAAAAGAAATTGCGCCACTTTCCTCGATCTTTTCCCAACCCTCGCTCATTTGCTCCACGCGGAAATAGCGCGCATTAGACCTGCGCGGCAAGCCTTGTGGAGGTCCCGGCAGTTCAATTAACTCAATGCCTGGTAACGCATGATCAATTAGGTCGGTAATCACTGCGCTGGCAGCCAATCTTGCAATGCCAAGCAACTCACCGACTTCAACATCCTTCACAGTTTCAGACTGAAGGATGAGGTAAAAACGGTGACGATTACCAAAATAATCAAAGGGTATCAAACCACTAAACACTTCACCCTGTGGGGTTAACGTGACATTAAACTCAGGCCCGACTGCAATTTCAGAAAGGAGTTGGGAGATGATGTCTCGTGCTTTTGTAAAACATGCCCCCAGCGACTGATGGTCATAAGGGGGCAAGCCATCCTCTCGGCCGAGCAGCCTGCCATAGACATCGAACCGATGAGAGAAAGTGCTTAATTCTCCTACACATTGACGCAGCTGCCCATACACATTCCATGGATGGACGTTGCTGACTTCAAGCAAATGCGTCAGGGCAGGTACGTTTCGATTAAAGACTTGAACGGCTTGCATCATCATCAGAAAATTAGCATCCAAGTCTTCGGCATTTACGCCGCGTGGGCTTTTGTACTCTTCGAGTTGGCGAAGTCGCCCGAGCATGTCATCACGAATGTCTTTGACAACATTGGTTAAAAACTGAGAAGCACCCATGCAAACTGCTGGTGGAACATGATGGGCCGCGACGCGAACTTGAACACCATCTAGCGACAAGCGTGTTAAGGGAATGACTTCATAGTCATCTAGACCCACTAGTTCTGTTTCAAATACTAAGCGTGCATTATGCATGATCGTCGGCATCAAGGCTTGACTAGTATTAGAGTAATAGTCAGCTACTTCGTCTGGATTGGACAGTGATGCAAAGCGCGTACGAACCTCAGTGGCTTGTGGCATTGAGTCCACCACGGTTACGTTAGCTTGGCTGACAGAGAAGCGTCTTAATGCAATGTAGACGTTTAAAGGTAGTTCTGGATCGGCCCAGCTTTTGTCAAAAGATCGAGCAGCAATCACTGTATTGCCCGGATATTCGAGGTAGGTTTGGTCGGGTAAAAGTATTTTTAACGTACGAATTTCAACAATGCGATTACCAAGCGCAGATTCCGCGACTTCAAGTCGCTCTAATCCCCATGGAAATGGGTTAAGCATTCGCACAAAAGGCTCGCGATTAAAACGCTGATGCATTTCCAGTTGCTGAAAATGCTGAGGCTGTAAAAATAGCCCATGGTGCCAATAAATGCTCTGCTTTATATTCATAGAACCCAAATGCTATGGATAGAACGCTTAATCAAAACATTGGATGCATGTCAACTTGAACGCAAGTAAGACACTTTTAATCATCTAATGTAATACTGAAAAAACGAGGGGGTATTTTTTGCGTTTACGACTTACTTTGCGCTTACACTCGGTAATGCATTTTACATAACTAGATTGAAAACTCAGGTAAAAATTGAAAACATCTAGGTTTTCTTAGCCCAGCGCTTCTTTAGACTTTTCTGCGCTTGTGCCCTATAAGTTTCATTTTACCCACCATATCATTTATTCTCGATGATGAAGTCACGAATTGCGAGATATGGGAATGTTAGTTATTTGTAATTAAAAGACTGTTACAAGCTTAAATTTTAGTAATTAAAATGATAATCTTAAAATGACCAAATCTGTCTAAGGAATCAATATGGCGGTGACTGATTCAACCGAAAAACTGCGCTTCGAACTGAAGATCGAGTCTAGGCAGCAAGATACGTTCTATGTCACCGAGGTTCAAGGATCTGAAGCCATATCTGAGCCCTATTGGTTCAAAGTCATTTTTGCAAGCAACAACATTGATTTGCAAGCTGATGAGCTTTTGTTGCAATCCGTCATGCTGAAGGTCTTTACGTCTGACGCACAGCAATCAGCACAGTATTCTGGGCTGATTTTTGAGTTTTCAATGTTAAAGCGCGTCAACGATTATGTGCTTTACGAACTCGAGTTTAGGCCAAGGTTATGGAAGCTTTCGTTTAACCGCATAACTGATGTCTACTGCGAAGAAAAAAATATACCGGAAGTCGTTGCGCAAAAACTCTTGGCATCAGGTATTAATTCCGAGCGCTTCGAGCAACGTTTAAAAGATCCTTCTGTTTATCGTAAACGTTCGTTTATTTGTCAATTTTACGAGACAGATTTGAACTTCATCTCTAGATACATGGAGGCCGAGGGAATCCATTATTTTTTTGATCAGACGACAGAGTTTAATGAGAAGCTTGTCATGATTGACCATCGGCTAGGTGTGCCTGATACCAAGAAAAAGCTTTACTTTTATGATGTTCAGGACATGCCCTCCGAGATGCAGGACAACCGAGTCACGCATTTATCGACTACCCAAAAAGTCATGCAAGCCAAAATCGTGATGCAAGACTTTAATTACCGTAAAGCCAATCTTGAGGATTCATTAAAAAGCGAGGTTGATATCGATGCCAAAGGTATCGGCACCTCGATGTATTATGGCTACAACTTGCGCTCCCCAGGCGATGCTGCCCGCCAAGCAAAAATTAGAAAAGAGGAACAACTCTGCGATCAACTCACCGTAAGAGGTGTCAGCACTGCGATTGGCTTAAGAAGTGGGAACATTGCTTCGGTGGAACGGCACTTTCAACGTTCTTTAAATAAAGACTACCTTGTTACTGCCGTCAAGCACAAAGGCACGCAGTCATTTTCGTGGCTAAACTCCCAAGATGGTGCAGACGGTTCTCAGACATCGACTGGGACCACATATACCTGTGAGTTTTCTGCCTGCGACGGCAATCTTCAATACCGAGCTAAACGCAAGTCCAAATGGCCTTTTGTTGCCGGCACTTTAAACGGGATTGTGGATGACGAGGGCAGTGGCAAGTACGCTCAACTCAATGAGTATGGCCAATACAAAGTACAACTTTTATTTGACTTAACCAGTAAAGAGACGAATCGTGGTTCTGCGTGGATGCGTATGATGAGCCCCTATGTCGGGCAAGGTTACGGAATGGCATGGCCATTACTGAAAGGGACTGAGGTGATGATCGGGTTTACGGGGGGTGATCCAGATCAGCCATTCATCCTGGGGGCCGTACCGAACTCCGAAAATAAGAATGTGCTCAATGCCAACAACTCGCATTTAGGCGGGTTTGAATCAAGCTCCGGTAACTACATGGTGGTCAACGATAAGGATGGAGAGCAGGGGGTTCATATGTGGACTCCAAGCGGTAATACTCATTTTTACATTGGTAAGTTTTAAGAACTTAACTTTAAGGAACGTTTTATGGCTTGGGCACCAGCAAATAGTTATGGCGGCGGTATTTTTCAATGGACTTTAGGTCAATCTTATAAAACCAGTCTGGGTGGAAACTACTCAACGTCCATCGGACAGAATTCGTCCGTTTCCGTTGCCGCTGAGTCCAAGTTTACGTTTGGTACGACCAATAGTGTGAAATATGCTTGGGAAACTTCGGTCTCGTTCGGCAAATCCTTTTCATACAAAGATGTTGATGAAATTGAGTTCAAGCCGTCAGGGATATCTATTGCAGAATACTCTGGTGCAAGATGTCTTGACCTTTTCCAAGCCTCTGCAGGATTGGGGCCGATTCAACGGGGAGCATTTGAGGCTCAACGCAGTGCCGCAAGAAAAGCCATGAAAATTTTGGTTATTTGCAATGGAGCGAGCGCAATTGCAAACATTTTAATGAGTGGATTTGGGCAGGGGTTTGCCGAAAAAGGCAAAAGCGATAAGCAAAGTGATTACGCATTAGAAGTTGGCATTGCTGTTACCGCAGCGCAAGCTTTGACAGCAATCATTCCCGTTGTGATGCTTCTGTGCAATTCATTCTTAACCGCAGCAAAAGCAGGTACAAAGCCAACAATTTGGCAACCCAATGCTATTTTTCAGGCATCTTCGACAAAAGGTGTGTTTATAGGTAACAAGCCAAATAGCATTGGGATGAAAGAAATTTCTATGATGGCAATGAACGAAGAGGGCACAAATGTAACTGTGTTTAACTCGCCTGATGCCACCTTGAGTGGAGAGAACATTGGCTTATTAAAAATGGAAGAGCACATAAATTCCTTTTTAATTCCTCCTGGTTTACGCCAAAGTACGATGCAAATGAAAAGTAGCTCTGTGGACATCAAAACAAGTAGTCTTACTCTTAACGGAAAAGCACCGGAGATAGTAAGCCCCGTATCAACTTTACAAGCCTTTTTTTCGAATGTTGATCTAACCGCTCAAACATTACCAGGGTCAAAGGCGCCTATGAACGCCTCTCTGGTGTTAGATGATAGAGGTCCCAAAGCGATCTTAGCTGCTCAGGCTGGTCCCACTCCCGCCAGTTCAAGCGTTGAGATCATTCCGACTGCATTAACACTTAAATCAAGTGCGAAGACCTCGCTGGTGCTTGATGCCGAAGGGGCCACGCTTCGGGGACCAGTGAGCGTTGGTATAATCTCCGAAGGGAGTATTGGGTTACGTGGTTTGGAGGTAACAATTCAAGGACGCGGTAGCCTGGTTCTGAGAAGCCCCCTCGTTAAGTTGGGCTAATCGAAACGAAGATGCGTATCAGCCAACCCTCTCAATGTGAAGCGACTACAAAAATCCTGAACCGATTTCCGGGGCAGTTTGAAGTTTCTGTGGCCCTGTGGCATGTCTTTTCAATCGAGCCAGACCAGCCTGATCCAGAGGACTCTCGAATTATTTGGGCACTTGCCAAGCAACACCAGGTTCAGCAACTCGATGAAGGTTACCCAAAGTCAAGGGGTGAGTTTCTGTGCTTCGGTCTGGGTTATCCGCAAAGCGATCTGCGTTCTGGCCCATTTTCAGTCGCAGTGAGCGTGGATGTTCAGAAACGAAGCTTGGCTGTATTTGGTCCGAGACAATACAGCATGTTAGGAAGTCCGCACGAAACAGGCGGTGAACGATCGCCGGTTGCCGTTAGTTCTAGCAATGCCTTTGGTGGCCGCGGGTTTTTAGACAATCCTGATGGGGTTGGCTGGCAAGCCAAAGCAGGTGACAGAGCCCCTGAAATTGAAGATCCAGACGACTTGATCATTGCGACGCGTCAGACGGTGACACCCGCAGGGTTTTGGCCTCTGTCACCGGCATCTAGCTTGCGTAAAAAACATCTGGGTGCGTTTGATGAAAGTTGGCTAAAAAGTCATTGGCCGTCTTTTCCACCAGATACGCACCTTGAATTTTTCCAAACAGCACCAGAAAAACAACGTTTATCCGCATATTTCAAAGGGAATGAAACTTGTGAAATCATTAATATGCACCCCTTGAAACAACGATTGATCTTTAAACTTCCCAATAAGCGTGCACGCTGCATTTATAGACGTGGTTCAGACGTGGGTATATTTAATGGGTGGTACGAGTCCCCGATGGTTGCAGAGACTTTATATTTATTTCCAAATGAAGGGGTTGCAGCTTTGTTGCATCGTGCAGTCATTTTGGTGCAACAAGCTGATGCTTTAGACCTGCGGGATGTTCTACTGTCGCTTGAAGAGCCAAATACCGACGTACCTGCACAAAACAAAATTAAACAGCACTTCCAAACTCAATTGTTCGATGTGATCAACCCTGTAGAAGAAACAATTAATCCCCAGGTCCTAGACTCTCAAGCATCATTAAAATCATGAGCGAGAAACCACCTAATTTCTCTAACGAGAACACCGAAGCCCAAAAACGAATTACAAAATCCGGTGTTGTAAAGTTATCGCCCGATTTTGAGTACATTTTGTCTCAAACCGGTTTTAGTCAAGAGTCCGCCGCAGCGATTCGCTCGGCAGCAGATCCATTTTCTGCCCTCAGCCAGGCTTTAAAACAACAAATTCAGTTAGCAAGGAAAGAATACGACAAGGCAATCTCTGTAAGTGGTCTAAGTGAAGCCGAATATCTCGAGGCGTTAAAAAAGTTTCCGGAAGTGGGCGCTGCGTTGAAAAAAGCAGATTTTTCATCTGGACTGAGCGTTCAGATGGGGGTGATGGGGGATTTTGTTGACACGTTAATTAACTCTCTCAGAGCCAATTCAACTCAGCAAACACCGCCGATGTCGTCTACACAAATGACGGACAACACAACCACACCAATAATTAAAGCTGTTGAAAAACAGGCTGTCAGTTCGACGGGGTTGGCTTCTCTAGAAATGCAGGATTTTTTAAAAGAACGACAGCTTAGCGAAACACAGTTTTCCGGCATGAATCTGTCTGGCCTTTGTTTGGCGGGTTTGTGCATGACTGGCATGGATTTTACCGGTGCGATTTGTGAAGCAACAGACTTTACCAATTGTGACCTGAGTCATGCGTGCTTTAAGGACGCCATTCTGACTAGCGCGGTGTTTACCGATGCCAAAATGGTAGCCGCCAACCTGGGTGGTTCCAGCGCATCGGATGCTTTTTTTAATAATACCGACTTGAGCCAAGCAAACCTTAACGAAGCAATGCTAGTAAATTGTGAGTGCAATTCAGCACGGTTTGATCAAGCGAGCCTTGAGCAAACGCAGCTAAATCACAGCGACTTGACTGGAGCAACTTTTTCCGCAGCCAATATGCAAAAAGTATCGGCTTGTGAGTCACTGTTTGAGGGCTGTACTTTTATTGATGTACAAATTGATCATGCTGATTTTATGCGGTCAACACTGACTAACTGCCGGTTCGACAAGGCTGTTGGGAAACGTGTTGAATTAAGTGGCGCACGATTACAGGCATGTCATTTTTCTGCTTGCAGCCTGATAGACTGTACTGCCATGCTAAAGGCAAGTTTTGATTCTTGTACCTTTGATCAGTGTAAGCTTCAGAGTATGAACTGGGTCACGGCCTGTCTTTCCAGTGTTAAATTCAACGACTGTGTTTTAACTGGCAGTGATTTTAGTTCGGGCGAATTGACACAGACGACTTTTTCAAAGTCAAAAGCGCAACAGGTATCATTTTTCAGTAGCCAACTCAAAGCAGTCGCTTTTACTCAAAACAATTTGATGGAAGCCAGTTTTCATGGTTCTAAGCTTCAAGCATGTTCTTTAACAGGAAACAATTTGTTTGGTGCTGACTTTATCGAAACACAACTGGACGACAAGACCACCCTTCAGGGCAACGTCATGTTAAAGACTATTTTGGCCCTGCGCGGCCATTCGTCAACGTAGTAGGAGATTGTTGTGAGCAAATTAATTGAGGCACTCCTAAACACAAAACAGTGCCGAGGCACAAAATTCGATGGCGTGAGTCTTGCCGGTTTGGATCTCTCGGATTGTCAGTTTTTTGAGTGCTCATTTACCAATGTAGACTTTTCTAATGCGTTGATGGAAAGATCTGTCTTTATTGGGTGTGATCTAACTGGTATGAATTTTTCTTCTGCCCAGATGATCGAAACAATATTTCAGGACTGTGCGTTGGACAATGCTCGATTTTTTGGCATGACGGTCACAGAGGCTATTTTTAGCAAGACTTCTCTTGTTTCGGTGGATTTTAGCAACGCAATCTTGCATAAAACGGCCTTTGACTCGTGCGATCTCACCCGGGCAAACTTTTCGGAAGCTGACCTCACATTAGTTGCTTTTATGAATTCGACAGTCGTGTATACAAACTTTATGAAAGCCAATCTAAGAAGATCCACGATGGCCGGCCTAGATTTATCAACCGCTATTTTCCAAGCGAGTTCTTTGATAGAAACCTACTTTGAGGGCTCTAATTTAAGCGGTCAAGCATTTAAGGATTGTGATTTAACTTCAACCATCTTTCACAAGGCAATCTTGGTCAACACAGATTTTTCTGACAGAGATTTGTCCGGAGCCTTCTTTTCTCAAGCAGATCTTTCAAATTCAAATTTTAAGGGCTCCAAGCTTAAGTTTGTATCCTTTGAAAAAGCCACGGTCAATAAAGCTGATCTGTCCGGCACTGTGATTGAAAATTCAATATTTCAGGAAGCTAGCCTGCAAGGAACATCGTTTGAAGAGGCGCAAATTAGTCAATGCGCATTTGGAAAAGCTGTTGCAACGCACGGCGTTTGGCGTAATGTCACTTTAGAGAAATCTGAGTTATCGGGTGCCTCACTAGATGGAAGTGATTTTTCAAGTGCAAAATTGACGCAAATCAATATGCATGATGTTTCGCAAGAAAAGACACTTTGGGACAAATCTATATTTGTCGATGTCAAGGGAACGGATCCTGAAAGACTGGCCGCAGAGAATTGGCAACCAAAAACCTAGCAAATCACACAAACTAAAGGAGTCAGTATGTTCGTTTGTACTGCAGGAGGTGGCAGCACAATGGCAATGCCGGATGTATGTAAAACTCCGGCACCTCCAGCACCGCCTATACCCATTCCTTATCCCAATATGGCACAGCTTGCGATGGGATTACCGCCTGTAGCAAACGTACTGATTGGTGGCGCTCCTTCCCTGAACAAAGCCTCAAAGATTCCAATTTCAAGTGGTGATGAAGCAGGAGTAGCCGGCGGCGTTGTAAGCGGCTCTTTTATTCAAGAGGTTGAATGCATCATGGGTAGTATGATCGTCATGATTGCTGGTAAAGCAGCGGTTCGCGTTGGCGACCCAGTTAAGGCCAATAAAGGCAATACCGTTGGTTCCGTCGTGGCTCCCAGTCAGACAATTGTTATGGCTAATTAAGGAGTTGAGATGCCATCCAGATCAGCATTAAACGTGTCAGGATTTCGAAATGCGTCTTCACTCAAGCAGTTGAACTTTCCATCCTCAGAGAATGGATTATCACGCCTGATCGTGACGGATGTTACAGACGATGTCATCCTTGTTGAAGGGCAAGACGGTGGACCATCGTTAAGAACAAGTCTTAGTGCGAGTTGCATTCTCAATCCACAGCTCGGCGATCAAGTTCTTGTTTATCTCGATCATGAAAGTCAAGCGCATTTCGTGCTGGCCGTATTAAAGCAAGCAGCACAACGTTCGCGGAGCTATTCTCTTGGAAAGGAGGTGAGTCTTTTGACAGATGGCAACCACTTGCACATAAAAGCACATGCCATCAACCTGACCGCCACGGAGAGTGAGTTTCGTATAGAGCGGTTTCAGGGGATCTATCAAGATAAGTCTGAACGCGCCAATACCATTACAGTCGTAGCGAATCTAGTTCGACACCAAATGGATCGTATGATCGCAAAGATACGAAACAGCTTTAGATTGATCGATGGTCTGGATCGAACGCAAGCTGCAAATATCCAATACACCGCAGAGCATCAGATTTTGTTGAAATCCAGTTTCACCAAGCTACATTCTCAGCACGCCGTGAAAGTGGATGCAAAGAAAATTGACCTGGGGTAGTTCATCATCGACCGAGCTTGATTAGAGAGCCTGCTCTTTGAGCCGCTTGATTCATTACCTCTGGCGAAAGATTGATTTCAAGATTGCCATTGGTTTTTGGAATATCTTCTTTAGGCAAGGGCGGCGCATCCGCATCGTGAGTCAAACTCACTGCGTTCACAATTCGCTGTGCACCGAGACCCAAGCGCAGGGCAAGTACGGCTGGCTCTGCTTTGTAATCTTTTGAAATCAAACCGCTTGACTGCATATTGAGCGGGACACGGAAATATCGCACTGACCTTGCGGCATCAAATTGATAATAGCCCGCGACGATACCTATAAATTTGGCATCCTGAACACGATCCACTTCTAGGATCAATCGAGTATCAGGGCTGAGGACATAGCGATCAAGTTGAAGGACACCGTCCGGCAAGTTTCCGCTCGTGAGAGACTTCATGAGGTCAGCAGGCTTGCTCAATAGCTTGGGAAATATTTTCTCATCATCGAACTGCAAGATCCCAAGCACTAACGTGTGAGCCTGTCCAGAATAGTAATTGAGGTCGAGGTCACTCGCTAACTCGATCATGATGCCATTTTTGGCAAATGGCCATTTGACCTCAGCTTTCACTTTGTCTTGTTTGACCGCATTGGAGGGGCCCGTGAGGCCACAACCTGTTAGAACAGAAAGCAATACAAGCAGTACTCCATATAATCCATATTTACCGACGATCTTGGGCATGCGAAACCATCCTATGCATTAAAAACTTGACGCTGTATGATTGGACCAACTAAAGAGTTTAAAACATGCGACACGTGCGACTCCAACCTAGAGTATTTCGCAGGCAAGCCATCGCCGTTGCGTTTGCTACCTTAGCATGCGCGATTGAAGCAGCTCATGTTAGTGCACAGATCGTCACAGCGCCTGTTTTATCTATCACGCAGGAAACTTTTGCAGAGGTGACGCGTCCTGAAGTTTGCTGGCAAACTATCCTGACCGCTCAAGAGAAAGCGGTGAGTGAACAAAAAAAAACGCCTTGGCTCGTGAAAAATTGGCAACCCTTGCTTGGCGCGGTGATGGGGGGGGCGATTGCCTTCAAATTTACAGGTAATTACGGCGAAGCAAGTCAAAAATGGAAGTGGCCTACTGTGGCTGGCGGTGCCGTGGTGGGCGCTGTTGCCGGACCAGGCGCGACGGCGGGAGGATACGGCATGGGCGTATTGGCCTATAGTTTGTGGCCGGCTTCTATACCAATGACGGCGGGATTCACTTTGTTGGGAGGTGTTCTTGGTAAGCTGGCCTGGGATCTCATCTTTCCTCCAAATGAAGATCTGCAGGCGCCCCAGCCTGGCCAGTTTTTGGCAAATCAGAACTTTTATTTGGAGACGACGTGCACCAAGCCTGAGCGTGTTCAGTATCGGCAGACGGCTTATTTGATCACCTATACACATCAAGGCCAGAAACAGACTGCCCGCGTGAAATACTACCCGGGTGCGCGCGTCGAGCTGACCACTGCGGGTCGGCCTGTTTACGAGGTGTCGCAAACGCGATAAGGTCATTGGGTTAACCGAATTTGACTGTGGCTAGGCTGTAGCAGCGAAAAAGACTGTAAGCGATATTGTCCTGATATTGAGCATTGCTTATTCCTCTAAATTTTCTTAGGGTTTGCGTAAATGCAACATAAAAGAGGTGCCGGTCTGATTATCTGTGCTGTTCGAAATGAGCCATGTGTCCGCGCCCAATCTGGACCAGTGCTCAGAGGCTATGCAGGCGGGAGAGGCTTCACCCGCTTTTAATCGAAGCTCGACGCGAACCGGATAGGGTTCTATCAGATAGTAGTCAACTAAAAATCTGAAGCGTTCGTGTTGGTTGCCACCTGGCATCAAGGCGGTAAAAGATTGAATCGATAAGTCAGCCAAGACAATCATGATGCCATCCAGAGTTTTGCACTGGGTACCCAGGTGTGCGTCCGCACCTAAAATACAGGCCTGTTGACCTAGGCTAAACCGTTGCTCCTGTGCGATGGAGACCCACACGGTCTGGAGTTGTTTCACATCTGCCTGGGTATCGGGAAAGGTGGTCTGAAGAACGGCTTTAAGTCCCTCTGCCGTGCGGTTCTGCTGGTTGTAAAGCGCACCACAAACAAGTAAAGACTCAACGCCTGGCTGAGAAAATTTGTCTTGTGGCTTTTCAATTCCAACAAAAGCAAACAGAATTTCAAGCATCCGACGATCGCCGTACTCTACGATCCTTAAGGAGGGACGCGCCTTGATCCATGCTTTAAAGAGCATTGGATAAATCGATTGGGCAAAAATGTCCAGAAACTCTCGATTGACACTGTAGCCATCGGCCAGTTCGTTGAGCAAGTCCTCGGTATAAAAAGTAGGTAAGGGGGAGTCAACCCCATAAAGCCCCAGAAAGTTGGCTGTGATGCGATAGCGCTGATTTCCTTGCTCCTCAATACTTTCTAAGTCTGTTTGAGGAAAGCCTAGGCTGAGATTCGGCCGCACACGGATGGCGTCTTGTTCGGCGACGCCCTCGCGTTTAGCCAGTAACCTTATCAGGCGATAGGCCTGAAAAAATGAATAGCGATCGCTTCTGTTTAGAAGACGGCGCGTTAGATCAGCGGCTTGGTGCCGAGCATCGCTGGCCATTTGAACTCCACTCCGGTGTTGCGATCTTTTATTTCGAAGCGGGTGTACATGTTGATGCTGGCATACGTTGCAAAAAATCTCGCAAGTACACAGCCCCACAAATACATGGATCCCACGGAAGGCCAATTGGACTGGTCGCATACCATTTTGACGACTTGACCGCGTATCACCGTGCCAAAATGAATCCGGGTTTCTGGTGCAGTCTCAACACTTAATATGCCCTCGATTTGACGCGTATTAGCCAGTCGGATGGTATGGTCGTTCGTTCTAAAACTGTTGTAAAGCCGCAAGAGAGAGCATGTCGTTTCTGTGTTACCCAACGACATAAAATTCAGCGCGGTGTGGCTGATACAAGCCCATAACAAATCTTCGCCTATCGGCGCATCGACAGAACCTTTGACAGAAGTGATATTACGAAATGCGCAACGTTCTGGCGAAGTATTTGTGGGCTCACACACTTCACCAAGTTTCAACCGCTCGGGTAACCATCGGTTCGTACACGTCAACTCAATGGAAAGCGTTTCGGGTTGCGGGATTTCATTTGGTTCGTAAGCGAGCGCCAAGTAAGTCTCCACCCAATCACCGCTCATTGCTGGTTTGATGCTCTTCCGGTAGGTCCTCTCGCTCTGATCTCGACCCAATTGCATCCAGGAAAAAGGCACATAAGAACGATGGTTGACGTCACCCTGGCGCAAGCCAATGACCGAGTCAATCGAATAAATTTGATGATGCTGACGTGCTAGTCCATCGGGCAGAACAAGGTAATCAGGAATTTCATGTGTCACGTTAACGGGTTCTGCCGATTGCTTGAACAAATTGACGGCAGGCACGACATTAAGCAAAAAGCTTTTGTCGGACAATGCCGGCAATGGATATTGACATTTACCAAGCGCGACTTCTAAGGCAAGGTTGGGACTACTCAAGCGGGGCGCAAGGACCGTCAAGCCAGAAAATTCTACATAAAGGAATTTTTCAGGAAAAAAAAGCAACTCCCTAATCATTCCAAAACCTGGCATCTCGTTAACGGGCTGTGGTAATAATGACTCGTCAAATCCGGGAAACACCAGAGCCTTCCCGACCGGGATGCGACCATGTTTTTGGTCGATTATCTCAACGCGATCACTGAAATATTGCAATAGCATCAAGAGATTCGCGGCGATTTCTGGGTTGTCGCCAAGAAAAAAACGTAACCGATCGGGCAGTTGTAGGCCTTGGGTAGCCTGTTTCGCTGATATTTCCAGCCTTAGAAATTTTTCCCCTGAGTCGGTGACTCGCCACGAAACCTGATTCAAAGAAACTTGCTCTATTTGAGCATCGATGGTCGTGATGAAACGGCAAGTTACCCCTTCGACAGGTCTTGCGCCAAGTTCTGTGCCAGCTGGAATGACCGCAGGCTCTCTAAGGGAAGCTTTAGGTTCGAACACCATCATGGTTGCTGCGGGAACAGGTCGCAATATTTGCGGAATCAAAATGCCGGAGAGCTCTTGAGCAATCTCTGGAAACTCGTCGTCAAGCTTTTGGCGCGTATGTCCGTTGAGGAACGCGACACCCTCGAGTAAGCGCTCTATATCGGGATCAACAGCAGGCGTTCCCAGCATAGGAGCGATTGCAGGGTTGTCGCGCGCAAATTCTTTGGAGTAATGACGCAGGCGGCGTAATTCATCAGTATAAAAAGATTTGTAGTCAGTCGCCATAAAAAGTACTTAGACTCGTCTATGTTTTATCAAGATACAGAAGCATAGATCGTAAGCCAGTTTCGTTTATTACATTGCAATACATCGCAAGAAAGATATAGATTTTGTGACGCTTTTGAAACAACTAAATGCCACAATCAAAAATACTAGTTCATATTCAAGGAGAATATTTTGGCTACTGAAGGTTCCGTCGCCCCTAAAGAAAGAGTCAACATCACGTACAAACCAGCAACGGGCGATGCCCAAGCTGAAGTCGAACTTCCTCTCAAGCTTTTGGTGGTTGGTGACTTTACCCAAAAGCAAGATGATCGTCCTGTCGAAGAGCGCAAGCCCATCAACATAGATAAAGATAATTACAACGATGTGCTCAAAGCACAAAAATTATCTTTGGATTTGTCTGTTCCTAACAAGCTTTTGCCAAACTCAGAAGACAACTTGCCAGTGAGTTTGAAATTTGAATCTCTGCGTGACTTTGAGCCTGATGCCATTGTCGAAAAAGTGCCCGAGTTAAAGGAAATCATCGAGTTGCGTAATGCCTTAAAAGCGCTCAAAGGTCCCCTGGGCAACGTACCGGATTTTAGAAAAAAACTGCAGGCTCTTGTCTCCGACGAGGGTATGCGCGCCAAGTTGCTTGCCGAACTCGGCATTGACAAGAAATAACTCGAGGTCATTAAAATGAGTGAAGAAGCGAAGAAAGAAGAGTCTGGCGCAGCCGCGAGCAGTGGTTCGTTGCTAGACGAGTTGTTGATGACAAGCAATGTTCGTCCCGGAGGCGAATCTTACGACATCACAAAACAAGGCATTCAGACGTTTATTACGTCGCTGCTTGAGCCGGGCCGCATTACAGACCGCGTCACCGCAGGACTTGCGGACGAGATGATTGCGGATCTCGACAAGAAACTTTGTCGTCAAGTCGATGAGATTTTGCATAATCCTGAATTTCAACGACTCGAGTCATCTTGGCGTTCTTTGAAATTTTTGGTTGATCGCACTAACTTCCGCGAAAATATCAAAATCGAAGTCATGAATGTGAGCAAGGAAGATTTGCTCAACGATTTCGAGGACTCTCCGGAAATCACAAAGAGTGGTTTGTATCGTAACTGTTATACCGCTGAATATGGACAGTTTGGCGGTCAGCCATATGGCGCCATTATCGCCAATTATGAATTCGGACCGGGAGCTTCTGACATCAAGTTGTTGCAAAATTGCGCTGCTGTTTCTGCGATGTCGCATGCACCCTTTATCGCAGCCGCAGGTGCCCAATTTTTTGGTTTAGATGACTTCACTAAGTTACCTGACCTAAAGGATTTGTCTTCAATCTTTGAAAGTCCACAATACACCAAGTGGAATGCGTTTCGTGAAAGTGAAGACGCACGCAACGTGGGACTTGTGGTGCCGCATTTTCTGTTGCGCACCCCCTATGGTCAAAACACGACGCCTTCTAAGACATTCAATTACGAAGAAAATGTCTCGGACAACGGTCACAATAAATTTTTGTGGGGCAACGCGGCTTTTACCTTTGCTTCGCGTCTGACGCAGAGTTTTGCCGACTATCGCTGGTGTGCCAATATCATCGGACCTCAGGGTGGTGGAACTGTCGGTGATCTGCCTATTTACAACTATGAAGCCATGGGCGAGATTCAAACCAAGATTCCGACCGAAATGTTGATTTCTGAGCGGCGTGAATATGAACTCGCTGAGCAGGGCTTCATTTCTCTCTCGATGAGAAAAAATAGTGATAACGCGGCATTTTTCTCAGCCAACTCCACGCAGAAACCCAAGTTCTTTGGCAACACCAAAGAAGGCAAGGAGGCCGAGACGAATTACAAGCTTGCGACTCAGCTCCCCTATATTTTCGTTGTGAATCGCTTGGCTCATTACATTAAAGTGCTGCAGCGCGAGAATATTGGTACTTGGAAAGAGCGGTCAGATCTCGAAGGTGAGTTGAACAACTGGATTCGCCAGTATGTCGCAGACATGGATGCTCCAGGCCCTGAAGTGCGTAGTCGTAGGCCCTTGCGTTCAGCAGTTATTGAGGTCAATGACGTTGAAGGCGACCCAGGTTGGTATCGGGTTTCGATGCGTGTGCGGCCTCACTTTAAGTACATGGGCGCGTCGTTCACCCTTTCACTTGTTGGTAAACTTGACAAGAACTAAAGGCGCAATCTCAGCAATGTAGTTGCGGTAAAAAATGGGCTTCAACAGAGCCCCCAGCATCCGATCTTTCATCACAAACTGTTAACTTATTCAGGAGTCATCAATGCCAACCCCAATGTTTCTGACTGTCACCGGTAATACCCAAGGCGCTATCGACGGTAGCTGCACTATCCAGGGTCACGAAAAAACCATGCTCATTCAAGCTGTTGAGCACACTATCGAAATCCCTAAATCGCCACAAACAGGCTTGCCGACTGGCAAACGTGTGCACGGTGCTTTGGTTCTAACGAAAGAAATCGATATGGCTTCACCAAAACTTTTTCAGGCGTTAACGTCTGGTGAGCAGTTGAGTTCAGTCAAGCTTTCGTATTACCGTATATCACCAGCTGGCAAAGAAGAGCTCTACTACACGACAGAGCTTAAAAATGCGATCATTACCAGTGCTCGTACTTGGGTACCAAATTGCTTGGACCTGAATCAAAAAACCATGGGTCACATGGAAGATATCGCCTTCACATACGAGACGATCATTGATACTTGGACTCCAGACGGAATTGAAGCCGAAGACTCATGGGCTTCTCCGAAAGCGTGACAATAAATTGACCCATAGGTTGCGAGGGCATGATGCCTAGATTGCGCCTATCGGAGAAATTGACTTACGCCGACAGCCCTCGCCTCATGGGTGGGTTGTCGGCTGAGAGTCTTGGTAAAAAATCCATCATTGATCATCTCACTCGATTGCTCAATTCCCACAGAGGTTCGGCGCCAATTGATCATAATTATGGTATGTCTGACCTGAGCAACATCGCAGGCTCATTCGCAATGGGTACAGCTGAGTCCATCTGCGAAGAGGTTGCATATCAGATCAATCGTTACGAGCCCAGAGTGACGAACCCCCGCATCACAGTCAATCATTCTGGAGAGGAGCGAAACGTCATTGCCTTGCGTTTTGATGTGCAGGTTTGGCTGGTTGACGCACAACGAAAACCAACTGAAGAGCTTCTCTCATTGATCATGCGTATTGACGCTAGCGGACGAATCAATTTACTGACTCGGTATGATCTTTAGTTCAGCCGGTTATTTAAACCTAAACTTTTAACTCTCTTAGGCCAATCAATATGCAAGTCGTCGAATTCAAAGGTTTAGTTGATCGTCTGAATCCAGCCTGTCGAGATGCATTGGAAAACGCAGCGGGTACATGCGTGAGTAGGATGCATTACGAAATTACGGTCGAGCATATGCTCGCAAAGCTGCTTGAAGATCCCAGGGGCGATTTACAATTGATCTTAAAACAGCTGGATATGGATCCGGCACGTTTAGCCAGAGCGCTGGAGCAAACCATCGAAGGCTTCAAGACGGGGAATAGTGGTCGACCACAGTTTTCTGGCCTTTTGCCTGAACTTTTCGCTGATGCTTGGTTAATAAGTTCAGTCGAGTTATTTGAACAAACCACACGATCAGGCGCACTTCTGGCAGCTTTTATTGCTCGAGCATCTTTTTATTCTGGCGGTGTTTATACCAACCTGCTTAAAGATCTAGACAAAAATCGCATCATGGATGCTTTAGCCGTGATCGCCAGTTCTACGATTGAGGCAACCGCAGCTTCAGCTTCTGGCGGTGCGGGCGGAGCAGGACCTGCAAGCGGTTCCGCGATCGCCCGGTTTTGTGAGGACTTTACCGCAAAAGCTAAAGCTGGCAAGATCGATCCCGTCTTTGGCCGTGATGCTGAGATCCGTCAAATGGTTGACATCTTGGCGAGACGCCGCAAGAACAATCCTATTTGTGTTGGCGATCCTGGAGTTGGTAAAACAGCCGTAGTTGAAGGCCTGGCATTACGTGTCGTAGAAGACGATGTACCCGAAGTGCTCAAAGGTGTCACCATACTTGGTTTGGACATGGGTGCACTTGAGGCCGGGGCCGGTGTCAAAGGTGAATTTGAAAATCGTTTGCGTGGCGTGATTAATGAAATCAAGGCTTCGCCTACACCAATCCTTCTCTTTATTGATGAAGCGCATACGCTGATCGGTGCGGGTGGCGCGGCCGGGACTAATGATGCAGCGAACCTATTAAAGCCCGCCCTTGCGCGTGGGGAGCTTCGTACCATTGCTGCCACGACATGGAGCGAGTACAAAAAATATTTTGAAAAAGATCCTGCACTTGCACGTCGTTTTGAGCTGGTCAAGCTCGATGAACCCAGCGTGCAGATGGCGGTACAGATCCTACGTGGCCTTAAAGACAAATATGAAGAAGTGCACCGCGTGATCATTCGCGATGATGCACTGCACGCCGCGGCCGAATTGTCTAATCGCTACATCACTGGGCGTCAATTACCAGATAAGGCGATTGATCTGCTTGATACTGCTTGCGCGCGCATTAAGGTCAATCTGTCTTCAAAGCCTGACTTTATTGAAGATCGCGAACGTCAGCAACAAATGCTTGAACGTGAAAAGCGGGGTCTGTTACGTGATAAAGACAACCGCATCGTAGTAGATGAAAAGCGTTTAGTCGAAATCGATACAGAGATTGCTAGTCTCGATCAAGAGCTCGGAAAATTACGCGCCGAATTCGATACTCAGCTCGAAGCTGCGAATCACGTGCTTGATCAGCGATTAGCTCTTGCAACAGCCCGCGCAAATTCCGATACAGAACGCTCAGCTGAAATTGAAAAGGCACTTGAAATTGCGGAATCCAAGCTTGAATCATTGCAAGCTTCGCA
>Ga0247837_1000952_pt1 | contig 62276 bp, 57 predicted proteins | sample LaCtaG_2_FD_187115 | JGI IMG/M metagenome (GOLD analysis project Ga0247837, IMG submission 187115) | Freshwater microbial communities from meromictic Lake La Cruz, Castile-La Mancha, Spain - LaCruzMarch2015_14.5m | ecosystem: Environmental > Aquatic > Freshwater > Lake | place: Spain: Castile-La... | reverse complement strand
GACCGCTAGCTCGATGGCCAGCGTGCGGGGCGGCGTAGTCAGGGCTTCCAGCCCTGACTGTTCCAGCCCCGACACCGTCAGGCCAGGATGGCCTGACTACGCACTTTCACGGTAAAGCCGCTCCCACCGGGGGCTAAGGTGATTGCCGGAAATTCCCATACTCAGCGAATCCGCACCCCGAGTCCGCCGGAGCCCGCGGAGTCACCGAAGGAGTCCCACTCGGTGGGTGTGCGCTCCCCGTCGCCCCCGGCGTCCGGCCGCCGGGCGGCTTCACCGTCGCCGGGGCCGCCCTGCTCAAGGGCGCGCTGCAGCCGCGCGAGCACGTCGGCGGCCATGCGGGTGGTGCCCCGGTCCTCGTAGTAGCGTGCGATCTCCAGCAGCTTGGACTTGGCGAGCAGGGCCTCCTCGGTCCCGGGGTGGGCCCCCGCGACCTTGAGGTAGAGGTCCGTCGCCAGGTGCAGCCGGCCCTCGGCGTGCCATTGTTCGGCCATGCGCAACCGTAGGTCGCGCTCGGCGCCCACCTGGTCCCCGGGGGGCGGGCGGGACCGCGGGGCGGCGGACCAGGGTTCGTGCCACACGGGGGGGACCCAGGGCTGGGCCTCGGTGGTGGTGCGCAGGATCTGTGAGATCAGGCTGGCGACGACCTCCAGGAGCACCAGGTCGCGCCTGGCCGTGGGCACATGGCCGTCCCGGCGCTGGACGGCCAGGACCCCGACCGGCAGGTGGTCGCGCACGATGGGGACGGCGAGGAAGTGCAGCGGCCCGGCGGGGGGCGCGTCCGAGGGCGCGGTCGCGGCCGGGGGTTCGTCCAGGAGGTCGGCGATCAGCGCGGGCTCCCCGGTTTGAAAGACGCGCCCGGACACGCCCTCGCCGATACGCAAACGCCCGCGTTCGAGTTCTTCCGGGGTCAAGCCGTGGGCGTAGCGGATATAGAGCTCGCCGGCCCGCAGGTCGGCGAGCAGCACCCGGCCGCGCACCAGGCCGGGGGCCCCGGCCAGGTGACGCAGGATGTCCTGGATGCGGGACTCGGCGTCGTCACCGCGCGAGACGATCCGGGCCACCTGCTGGAGCGCGGCCAGGTCGGTGCCGTGGTCGGGGTCCGGGTATATTTCGCTGTCGGCCATGGGTGACTCCTACGGGGCTCGTGACCTGGACCATCCCAGGGAAAACAATACGCTATGCCATAGCGTCAGGCTTGGACTCAGGGCGGTACATGAGGCCCAAGTCATAACATATCACGTAGGAGCGGTCAAAATCGCCTGATCAGTCCGCAAAAAACGCGAAAACACCACACGAATAAACTCCCGCCATCCGGTTGGGCAAGCCGCCGTGTCGGGTTACGGCGCGCCGCGACCGACTGAGGGTGACGGGTAGGTTGTACGGGGCGCGCCTAACCCGACCTACGACGCTTTCAGGTGCCGCGGGGTCTCGCTCCGCGTGGGTCTCGTTCCCACGCTCCGCGTGGGAATGCATCCCGGGACGCTATGCGTCCCGAACCGCCCGGGGACCGCTCAAGACGTGCAGCGCGCCGAAACCTCGCCCAGCCCCGGAGCCTGCACCATCAGGTACGGTGGTTCTCCAGCATGATCCAGGTACCGCGATTCCGGTCTCGGTGGTCGTTCTCGGACCCGTCGCGGGTCGCGGGACGCGGAGCGTCCGGGATGCGTTCCCACGCGGAGCGTGGGAACGAGGGGAGGCGTCTGCGCATCGCCCGCGCGGCCGCGCTCAGGCCGGGTCCAATCGATAGACCCGTTCCACCAGTTCGGTGAGGCCCCGGGCGCGCATCCCGGGTGACTCCGGCAGGGCGTCGCGGCGCTCCAGGGTCTCGATCCGGTGCTCCCGGCCGAAGAGTTGCTCGACCTCGGTGCGCGGGACTGAGAAGGGCGGCCCGGGCATCCGCGTCTGGTCGTATTGCAGGGTGATCAGGAGCCGGGGCACGCGGCGCGGGAGCAGCGCGTCGAGCCGGGCGGCGTAGTGGACACGTTGTGCCGGCGGCAGGGCGATCAGGGCGGCGCGGTCATAGAGGGCGCCGACCCCCGCGGTCTGGGCCGGGGTCAGGGCGAAGAAGTCACCGCACAGGATCTCGATCGCGGCGGCCTGGTAGCGGCGCAGAGCGCCGGCGTCTGTCACCGTTGGGACCAGGCCCTGGTCGGCGAAGAAGCCGGTCGCCGCGCGCTCGCTGAGCTCGACCCCGAGCACCCGGCAGCCCTGGCCGGCGAGCCAGAGCAGGTCCGGGCTCTTGCCGCACAGGGGGACCAGCACCTGGGTCCCGTCCGGGATCCCCAGGCGCGGCCAGCAGGCCTGCAGGTGGCGGTTGACTTGGTCGCTGTGCCAGCCGGTTTCACCGCGGTGCCAGCGTGCCTGCCAATAGTCGGGGTCCATGGTGTCGGTCACCTCGCGTCGGTGGTGGCGGCGGGGGCCGCGGGTGTCGCTGTGGGCGCGGGCTCGTCGCCGCTCTTCTCGAAGCGCAGGACCGCGTGCTCGCGCAGGAAGCTGGGTTCGTCCACCAGGCGGAATCCGGCCTGGCGCGCGGTGGCGATGAGGGCCGCCCGGCCGGTGGGCGCCGCGGGGCCGCTGCGCGGCGGCGCCGGGTCGGGCTGGGGGCGGGGGGCGACGACGATCAGGGTGCCATAGGGGACCAGCGCGCCCTGGAGGGCGTCGAGCAGGGCGCCCTGGTGCGCGAACTCCGGTCCGTCGCCGCCGACGAAGGCGAGGTCGATGCCCGCGGCCGGGAGCCCGATGTTATACGTGGTGTCGTGGGCGGTGGCGAGGGTGGGGATCAGGTTGGGGACCCGGTACTCCGTGACGACGCGCGCGAGGTCGGCAATGCGCCCCGGTGCGCTGTCCACCCCGTAGACGACCCCCTCCGGGCCGACCGCGCGGGCGAACAGGGCCGCGAGCAGGCCGTCACCGACGCCGATCCTGGCCACCCGCATCCCGGGCCGGACGCCGCTGGCGTGGATGATCTCGAAGCGCCGCGCGAAGACCTCGCGGGCGGGAGGCGCCAGCAGTTGGGGCGCGCGGTGCCGGTCGGCGGCCCGGTAGTGGCGATCCAGCAGGGGGCTTGCCGTGGGGTCGTCGAAGGCGGGGGCCGCGGCGTCCGGGGCCGGCGTCGCGGCGAGGACTTCGGTGGACCCGGGGTCCGCGACCGCGGTGCGCGCCGGGGCCGGGGCCGGGGCCGGGGCCGGGGCCGGGGCCGGGAACGACAGCAGTGTGCACAGGGCCAACCACGGCGCCGGGGCGGCGCGTGCCGAACGCCCGGGCGCGCGTCCTTTGTGCTTATTCGCGTTCATTCGTGGACCAGGGAACAGCTCATTGATAAGTGAAACAAGTCCATCAGGAAAGGTTCTGAGGGCCGTTGTCGTTGTCGTTGTCGTTGTCGTAATCGTTGTCGTAATCGTTGTCGTTGTCGTAATCGAGGTTATCGTAGCGCCCAAGATTCTGTCGCAACCAATTTGCGGCGCTTCTCCGAATACGACAACGATTACGACAACGACAACGGGGCTCAGGGGGTGAGTTTGCGCAGGATGCGGGCGACATAGTCCCGCGTCTCCGCATAGGGCGGCACGCCGCCATGCTCGGCCACCGCGCCCTCGCCGGCATTGTAGCCGGCCAGTGCCAGGCGCAGGTCGCCGTTGAAGTGGGCCAGCAGCCAGCGCAGATAGGCCATGCCGCCGCGCAGGTTCTGCTCCGGGTCCCAGACATCGCGGACGCCGAAGCGCGCGGCGGTGGCGGGGATCAGTTGCATCAGGCCCTGGGCGTTTTTCGGGGACCGGGCGCGGGGGTTGAAGTTGGACTCGGTCGCGATGACGGCGAGCACCAGGTTGGGGTCGAGCCGGTACTCGCCCGCCAGTTGCCGGACCAGCGCGGCGACCGGCCCGGTGGCGGGCTGGGTGCGGGTGGGGCCCAGGGCGTGTCCCCGCCCCAGGGGCGGCGGAGCCGGGCGCTGGGCGTCACGGCCGTCGCTCAGGGCGCAGACCGGCTCGCGCTTGGGCTTCTTCGCGTAGCCCAGCATCGCCAGGATCCGTTTGGACTGGGGGTCGTTGCGGGCGGCGGCCAGGTGCAGCCAGGCGGCGGCCAGTTCCTCGTCGCGGCGCACCCCGGTGCCGTTGGCATAGAGGTACCCCAGATAATACTGGGCGTCGAGGTCGCCCTGGCGGGCGGCCTTGCAGTAGAGGCGGATGGCCTGGTCGAGGTTCGCGGTGACGCCCTCGCCGTGCTGGAAGCGGCGCCCCCATTGCGTGAGTTGCCGCTTGTCCGCGGTGGCGTAAGCGCGGGTGAAGGCCGCATCCGCCGCCATGCCCGCGGCCGGAACCGCGAGTACGCAGGCGATCAGGAGCCGGCAGGCGAGGCGCTGGTGGATACCGTTTCGCATAGCGCTGGGTCCGCGTGGGGTTGGCCCGTGGGGTTGGCCGTGGGGTTGGTCGGATCGACGTTCTGGTAGCATACCCGATGCCATTAGCCACGGGAACGCAGTCATGCCCAACCATACTGGACGGCTGGTCCTGACGACCGCCGATCCCGTTGCCGGTCCAGATGCGGCCCTGCTGGTGGCGGCCCTGTCGACCAGCGGCTTCATCAGCGACCCGCTGCCGGGCCGGCGCCGGGCCTTCGGCGTCGGGCGCAATTTTCTGAGCCTGCTCGCCTTCAGCGGGTGTGCGGTCGCCATCGCCGCCGCCCCGGGGACGGAGCCGGGCGCCGCCTTCTGCCACGTCCACTTCTCCACCCTCACCCAGGTCCCGCGGCTCTTGTGGGGCCGCAACACCAGGCCGCCGCGCTGCCCGGCGTGCCGGGCCCGCCTGCTGGAGTGGCGGCGGCGCATCCTGGAGGGGCCGCCGCGCGCCCTGCCCGGGGTGACCTGCACCAGTTGCGGCGAGACGCGCCCACCCTGGCGCTGGGATTGGAAGGAGCAGGGCGGCTATGGGCGCCTGTTCATCATGGTCGAGGAGGTCTTTCCCGGGGAGGCGGTACCGACTGCCCGGCTGCTGGATATCCTCACCGACGCGTGCGGCTCGGGCTGGCGTCACTTTTGCGTACAGGATTGAATGCCTGCCCGCGCAGTTGCGCCGGTTCCGCGAAGTGCCGCCCCTCCGGCAGCCCGAGCGTCATGCTGCGCGGGAGGTGGTCGGACAGGGGGTAGTCGATCACATGGGCGCTCAGGATACGCAGCGGCGCCGACACCAGGATGTGGTCCAGGGTCCGGCGCGGGCGCCAACTCGGGAAGGTCTTGAGCTCGCGGTTGAGCCCCTGCATCCCGGCGCGCCTGACCATGGCCCGGAGGCTGCGCGAGTCGCAGTCGCAGTTGAAGTCACCCATCAGCACCAGGAGCGGATGCTCCTGCGCCAACTCGGCCAGGTAGTCGAGCTGCCGCTTGCGGGCGCGCCAGCCCAGGGCCAGGTGGACGATGCCGACGCCCAAGTGGCCGCCGTCGGCCAGGGGGAGTTCCGCCACCACGGCGCCGCGTCCCGGGAGCCCAGGCAGCTTGTGCTCGGTGACCGGACCAGGGTGCAGCCGGCTCAGCAGGCCGTTACTGTGTTGGGCGAAGGGTCCCAGGTCGCGGTTGACCTGGTGGTACCAGTAGGGAAAGGCGGCCTGGCGCGCCAGATATTGGATCTGATCGACATTGGCACTGCGCAGACTGCCGGCATCGACCTCCTGGACGCCGACCACGTCGAACTGCTGGATCAATTGTGCAATCCGGGTCAGATTCACGAGCCGCTCCGGGTGGGGCAGCAGGTGCTTCCAACTGTTGGTCACATAGTCGCTGTACTTGCGCGAGTAGATCCCGCCCTGGACGTTGTAGCTCAGCAGTTTGATTTGCTGCATGGCGGCTGGAGCCCGCGGCCCCGTGGGCGGTGAATGGTCTGGGTCGCAAGCGCCGGGCGCCCCCGCCCGGAGGCGTGCAGGCGCGAAGGTTGCAGCCCGCCCGCGGGAAGTGACAGACCGGCGGGCGGCCCCAGGGGCCAGCCGCCGTCCAGCCGCCCGGGTGCCGCGCCCGGCCGCCCGGGCGGTGCTGGCCGCCGCGTTCCGCGGTGCGTGCCGGCTATTGGCTGAGTCCCTGCACGTATTGGGCGACGGCGGCGATCTCCTGATCCGTCATCCGGGCCGAGACCCCGCGCATCATGCCGTTGGGGTCATTGGCCCGGGTGCCGGCGCGGAACCAGTCCAGGGTCTGCTTCACATAGTCCGCCTGCTGCCCGGAGATCCGCGGGAACTTTGCCAGCCCCGTGCCGAGTCCGGCCGGGCCGTGGCAGCCGTTGCACGCCGGCACCCCGGAATCCGGGTTGCCAGCCCGGTAGAGACGCTCGCCCAGCACGGCGGCGGCAGGATCGGCGACGCCGCCGCTCTGGGTCTGCTGCGCGTAATAGGCGGCCAGGTCGAGCACCTCCTGGTCGGTGAGTATCATGGCCTGCGGGCTCATCAGGACGTTCTCACGCCGGCCGCCCTTGAAATCCATGAGCTGCTTGTAGATATATTCCGGGTGCTGGCCGGCGAGCTTGGGCCAGATCGGGTTGATGCTGTTGCCCATGGGACCATGGCAGGCGACGCAAATCGTGTTTGCCTTGGTCTCCCCTGCCTTGGGGTCGCCGACCGGCTGCCCCGGCGCCGCCGCCGCCGTTGACGCGACCGCCCCCGAGACCCCGCCCGCCACCAGGACTACCGCCGATATCGCCTTGAGCCAGTTGTTCGTCATTTCCAATGCCTGCATAGGTTGTTCGCGGCCGCGCCCAGGCGCGACCATCTGGGGACCGAAAAATCCGTGGATGTATATCAGACCAAACTCATACAGGTCAATTTATCCGAGAAATTTCTTCGTGCCGGCCCGCTCCGGGTCCTACCCGACCACCACGCCATCCCAATCGAAGCACGGCTGGGCGAGCGGGGGCTGGATCAGGGTCCCCTGGGCATAGCGCACGCCGCTGGCCCAGACCGGGCCGATCAGCTCGAGGTCGTCCAGGCCGGCGGCGATCACCTCCGTCTGCTGCTCGCGCAGGCGGCGCACCAGGGCGTTCAGGCGCTCCGGGGTGGATGAATGTTGGTGGATGAGGAGTTCGAGCCCGGGCTGGGCCGCGCACTGCTCGCTGAGCACGGCGAGGCACTGCGTCAGCACCCAGCGGTCGATGGCGAGGGTGCGTCCGGAGCGCTCCGCGATCGGCAGGAAGTCCCAGGACGGGAGCAAGGCCCCGTCCTCCTCGGTCAGGCGCAGCAGGACCTCCAGGCAGTGTCGGCCGCGGGGGCCTACCGCCGCCAGCGGCTGATAGAAGAGCCGGAAGCCCTGGTCCGGCCGCGCAGTCGCTGCCCGAGCCGCTCGCGCGTCAGGTCCAGCCCCCCCGGACCCAGGCGTTGCGCGAGTTGGCCGGTGCCGTCGATGGCCACCAGGACGAGACCAGTGCCGGGCTGAGTGGCGGGCGGTTGAGCAATCGCGCCTTCCAAGACCATGAGGAAATGGCGCCGGGTGGCCAGGCCGGTGGCGGGATCGCGGCTCTCGGCCAGGTCGAAGCGGCGGCGCAGGGCATCGTAGGCGTCGATGCGTGCTGCTACCGTCGTGCGCAGGAGTCCGGGGTCGATCGGCTTGGTGATGAAGGCATCGCCGCCCATGTTGAGGGCCTTGAGCTGCCGTTCGGGGTCGCGTTCAGCCGAGAGAAACAGGATCGGTACCGCCCGAAAGGGGTCCTGTGCGCGGATGATGGTCGCCAATTCAGCCCCGTCAGCGCCGGGCATGTGCAGGTCCATGAGGATGAGGTCGGGTTCAAAGACCGCCAGCACCTCCAGGATCTGCAGGGGATCGGTCAGCGCCCGCACCTGGAATCCGGCGGCGGTCAGGAAACGCTGGGCGAGCAGCGTCTGGGTGGCGTCGTCGTCCACCACCAGGACCCGGCGGGCCGTCTTCGGCTGCGGTCGGCAGGCCAGGAGCAGGGCGGCGACCAGGTCATCGGTCACCACCGGGGCCATGAGGCAGGCCGCCGCATTGGCCCGCACGGCCTGGAGGCGCAGCCCGATGTCCTTGATCGGGGCGATGACCAGCAACTGTTGGCCCCTGATGCCGGTGCGTTCGAGGGTGTCGATCCAGGCCCGCAGGGTCTGGCCGGGTGCGAGCAGGGCACTATCGAGGATCAGGGCCAGGTACTTGGGGCGGGTGCCCGTGTCGGCCCGGGCGTGCGCGTCGGCGGTGCACAGGCCGATCCCCTGTGCGGCGAGCAGGGGGGCGATGCGCTGGGGCGGTTCCGGGTCGCTGCTGAGATACAGGACGCGGGGCCCGTCGGCGCGTACCCTATCGTAATCATCGTGCATTTCGCTCTCGCGGCAGTCCGCAATGGCCATGATGCGGATAAGCGAACCATAGCAGAACGGCCGCGCGAGCGGGGCGTCACAGACGGGTCAGTCCGAGCGCTGAGCGGGGGGCCGCGGCGTCGCCGCGGCGGGGCTTGTCAGGGCAGGATCTCGACCGGGATCCCGTGGGTCGTCAGTGACCAGATCTCGTCGATCTCCATATTGGTGACGGCGATGCACCCGAAGGTCCAATCACCCGATCGTTTCTCGCCGCTCTTCGCGGGTTGGCCGTGGATCATGATCAGGCCGCCCGGGTCGTTACCCTGCACCCGGGCGCGCAGGCGGTCGGTGGGGCTTGGATAGGAGATGCGCAGCGCCTTGCGGTACTTGCTGCGGTCCGAGCGCTGGTCGATGAAGTAGCGTCCCTCCGGGGTGCGGCCGTCGCCCTGATAGCGTTTGTGGCCGGTCGGCTGGTAGCCCAGCGCGATGCGGTAGGTGCGCAAGGGGGTGTCGCCCCGCATCAGATAGAGGCGGCGCGCGGATTTCTTGACCAGGATTCGGTCCGCGACCTGCGGTGCGCCCGCGCGCTCGGGCAGGGCGGGGGCGCGCACGGCGGCGGCCGGCGGTGGGGGCGGCGCCTTGCTCAACCAGGGCAAGGAGAAGGCCTGGGCCGCGAACGGGCTGCCGAGGGCGCCGAGCAACAGCAGTAAGCGGTTGAGGTTACGCATTTTTGTCAGATGGTTAGGTATGGTACTTAACATAGAGTCTAGTTTAGCGGGTGCGTGGCCCCGGCGCCACCTCCCGGGATGGCGGGTGAACACGCAGACGCGGCCCCGTCGTCAACACGGGCGTTGCGCCCGCGTTCACGGCTGGACCTGGCGACGCCCCCTCCCGGGGGCTGGCCGCCTTGTGGATACCAGCCTGGCCCCGGGTTGGGGCCGGGTCTAGAGTGCGGCGAACGCGGGGGCGCGGCGATAGACGCGCAGGACGCCACCATGACGCAGGCTGTTGGCCGCGATCGGGTTCCAGCGCTTGAGGTCGCCGACGCTGACGTTGTAGCGGCGGGCGATGGCGTGCAGCGAGTCGCCCGGGCGCACCTGGTGGTTGACCAGGTTGGCGGCCGTCAGGTCGCCGTCCGCGGTGGGACTTGCGGCGCCGGGGATCCGCAGGGTCTGCCCCGGCAAGAGTGGGTCGCGCGCTTGCATGGCGTTCGCATCGGCCAGCGCAGTGAGGTCCAGTTTACGGGTGCGCGCGATGGCGGCCAGGGTGTCACCCCCCTTGACGACATAGACCGTGGAGGCAGCGCGCGGTGTCGGTGTCGGTGCCGATGCGAGCGGTTGCGCCGGGGTCCGCGGTGCGGCGAGCGCGGCGGTGAGCGGTGCGGTAGCGACGACGCGCGACTGGGGCAGGGCGGCGGTGACCCGCGCACCGGTCCCGGCCGGGACCACCAGTTGGCCCGGTCCCTGCGGGGAGGTCTGGCCGCGCTTGAGCCCGGCATTGAGCGTCTGCAGCTGGGCGAGCCCGACCCCGCTGGCCGCGGCGACGCGTGCCAGGTCCACGGGGCGGTCGGTGCGCACCACCTCCAGTTGGGGTGCGCTCGGCACCGGCGGCAGATGCACCCCGTTCTGGGCTGGCTCCTTTACCATCCGCGCCGCGGCCAGGATCTGGGGGACGTAGTTCTGGGTCTCGCTCGGCAGGCGCAGCGACCAGAAGTCGGTGGGCAGACCGCGTGCCCGGTTGGCGGCCTGGGCGGACTCGACCCGGCCCGGGCCGCAGTTGTAGGCGGCCATCGCCAGTTCCCAGTCGCCGCCCAGGCGCCGCTGGAGCTGCTGCAGATAGTCCATGGCGGCGCGGGTGGAGGCCAGTACGTCGCGCCGCTCATCCTGCCAGACGTCCTGGCGCAGTCCCATCTCGCGCCCGGTGTAGGGCATGAACTGCCACATGCCGGCGGCCGCCACCGGGGAGGTGGCCGCTGGGTTGTAGCGGCTCTCGATATGCGGCAGCAGGGCCAGTTCGGCCGGCAGCCCACGTCGCGTGATCTCGCCGATCACCACATGCAGATAGGGCTTGGCCCGCTCCGAGAGTTTGGACAGGAACTGCGGGTCGCGCCTGAAGGTGCTGATCTTCTCGTCGATACGCCCGTTGGCGTGGAGATTGAGCTTCATGTCGGCGCGCACCCGCGTCCACAGGTCGGCGCCCGACCCCGGGGTCCCGCGCCCCTGGTCGGCGCGGCGCGGCGCGCCCGCTGCCGGACGGACATAACCATATTCGCGCGCCGACACCATGTTGCTGTAGTCGTCCTCACCGGCGCTGTAACGGGCCTCTTCGGTGGCGCAGCCAGAGACGGCCAGCGCGGCAAGAAAAATGGAAAAAGGCGCGCCGCGGCGGCGCGCCATGGGTGTATAAGATCTCATCAAACCCCCCGGAGCCAAGCGTAAGTGCTTGGTTTAAATCGTTTCTCACGAGTTATAAGGGCATGATACGCAAAGCCGGCGGTCATTACCAGACCTAGGCCCCGGTCAAGATCACTGGTGGGTGCGGGGACAGGGCGCCCCTGACCGGGTACCATGGGCCGTCTTGGGCAGGGCGCGAGCCCGGGTGCGCTAGAGCTGCGCCGGGGGTCGCGAGGACGCTGATCGTTATTCCGGCCGTAGGGTTGACGAGGTCGTCGGGTGAACAAGCGATAGCGCAGTCCACCGAATCCCGCGCCACCGCTGGTGGACTGCGCTGCGCTTGTCCACCCTACGACGCCGGGTGTTTCGGAATGGCCGGGTGGCCGGAATGATGGCCAGGGCCGTCGCGGGGCGCGGGCCGGACCTGCGCTCGCGGGACTTTAAGATGTTTCACCGCGCCCATGTAGAGGCAATTGAATGACCGGTTGCAGAGGCCCAGGCTCTCCCTTCACAAGTCTTGAGCGCTGGTACCGGACGCCCCTGGGGCGGGAGTTGGCCGCGCGGGAGGCGGACTGTCTGGTGGAACTGCTCCACGATACCTTTGGCTATTACCTGGTACAAATCGGGGTCGCGGCCTGCTTTCCGGAGGTCTTGGCGGCGAGCCGGATCCGCCATCGGGTGCTGATCCCCGGTGAGGCGTCGCGCGGTCTGCACGGCCTGGAGGTCGTGGCGAATCCGCAGGCGCTGCCGCTGGCCGCCGACGCCGTCGATGCGATACTCCTGCCCCATACCCTGGACTTCGCGCCGGACCCGCGGCTGGTGTTGCGCGAGGTGGAGCGGGTGCTGATCGCCGAAGGGCGGGTGATCATCCTGGGCTTCAATGCGCTCAGCAGTTGGGGCCTGTTGCGGCTGCTGTACCGCTCGCGCCGACGGGTACCCTGGTGCGGGCGCTTTCTTACTACTTACCGGGTCGAGGACTGGTTGTCACTCTTGGGGTTCGATGTGGAAGTACGCCAACAACTGATGTTCAGGCCGCCCGTGCGCGGGGTTCACAGTACCCGCCTGGCGGTGTTCGATGCCCTCGGGCGGGCGCTGTGGCCGGCCCTGGGCGGAGTCTATGTGATCAAGGCGGTCAAGCGCGTCTCCACCCTGACGCCGCTGCGGCCCTCGTGGCGAGCCCGCCACTCGCTGCTGGCTGGCCGGGCGATCGAACCGAGCACCCGGCGGCTGTCGCGCCTGGACGGCCGCGGCAGTAGTGCCCGCGGGGGTTCCGATGTCTGAGTCGGTCCTGGCCTTTACCGACGGCGCCTGCAAGGGCAACCCCGGGCCTGGGGGTTGGGGGGTCTTGCTGCGCTATGGTGCGGCCGAGAAGGAACTGTGCGGTGGGGAGGCGCAGACCACCAACAACCGGATGGAGCTCATGGCCGTGATTGCCGCGATGGAGTCGCTCACGCGCCCGAGCAGCGTGGAGATCACCACCGACTCCCAGTACGTCAAGCTCGGGGTCACGGAGTGGATGAGCAAGTGGAAGCGCAACGGCTGGGTCACCGCCGCACGTCAACCGGTCAAGAACCGCGACCTGTGGGAGCGGCTCGACGGCGCCCTGGCCTCCCACCAGGTCCGCTGGCACTGGGTCAAGGGCCACGCCGGCCACCCCGAGAACGAGCGTGCCGACCGCCTGGCCAACCAGGGTATCCCGCGCTGAGGCGGCCCTCGACGCGCGCTTGAGTATCGAGTCAGAAAGTAGGTTGAACAACGAAGACAATCGTTGTCGTTGTCGTAATCGTTGTCGTAATCGGAGAAGAGCAACAGTAACAGGCTCGGACAGCGACGCGAAGAGGTCGGAGAAGATTCCGGCCGCGATGATCGCCTCGATTACGATTACGACGACGACAACGACAAGGACGCTGCGGGCATCCCCTGATTGGCTCGTTTTGCTTCTTGATGAATCGTTCCTTAGACCAGGCTTCATTGTATGCGTCAGATCGTTCTGGACACCGAGACCACCGGGCTCGATCCCCGGGAAGGCCACCGCCTGATCGAGATCGGATGTATTGAGCTGATCGATCGTCGGCTCACCCGCAACAATTTCCACCAGTATCTCCAGCCCGATCGGGACATCGACGCCGAGGCGGTGGAGGTCCACGGGATCACCAACGAGTTCCTGCGCGATAAGCCGCGCTTTGCGGAGATTGCCGAGGCCTTCCTGGAGTATGTGACGGGGGCCGAACTGATCATCCACAACGCCGCCTTCGACTGCGGTTTCATCGACCACGAACTGAAGCGGTGGCGCGAAGACGGGGCGTGCATCAACGGCCTGTGCGCAGTCACCGACACCCTGGCACTGGCGCGCCGCCTGCATCCGGGCCAGCGCAACAGTCTGGATGCGCTGTGCAAGCGCTATCGCGTGGACAACTCGCACCGCGACCTGCATGGCGTCCTGCTCGACGCCGAGATCCTGGCCGACGTCTATCTGGCCATGACCGGCGGGCAGGTGGTCATGCAACTAGGCGGGGAGTCGCCCGGTGAGCCGGGGAGCCGCAAGGTCGTGACCGAACGCGGCCAGTTGGACCCGCAACGACCGCGGCTGCGGGTGGTGGCCGCGGACGCCCAGGCCCAGGCCGCCCATGACGCGCGTCTCACCGCCATCGACCAGGCGAGCAGCGAGGGTTGCCTGTGGCTGCAGGTGGACCCGGTGGGTTGAGCGGGCGCCAGTAACCACAATGACGTCAGAACCAAGTAAAACAACGAGCACAATCGTTGTCGTTGTCGTTGTCGTTGTCGTAATCGTTGTCGTAATCGACGTTATCGTAGCGCCCCGGATTTTCTTGCACGCCAAATTGCAGCGATTCTCCGATTACGACAACGACAACGACAACGACAACGACGCAACACGCATAGCCTAATGGATTTGTTTAAACGACCACTAACCACTGACCACTGACCACTGACCACTGCGTCAGGAACGCTGCTGCTGTTGCCGCGTGGGTCCCATGCCATCCGCCAGGATCTCCAGGGCGTCCATGTCGAACAGTTCGATGTGTTTGCGGTCCACCCCCAAGAGTCCGTCGTCCTGGAAGCGGGTGAAGAGCCGGCTCACCGTCTCCACCGCGAGCCCTAGATAGTTGCCGATCTCATGGCGCGACATGCTGAGATGAAAATCGGTGGACGACAGTCCGCGCCTTTGCAGCCGCTTTGACATGTTCAGCAGGAAGGCCGCCAGACGTTCCTCCGCGCTCTTCTTGCCGAGCAGCAGGAGCATGTCGGTGTCGTGGCCGATCTCTTTGCTGAGCAGTCGGTACAGTTGATGCTGGAGGCCGGGGATAGTCGCCGTGAGTTCCTCCAGCCGCCGGAAGGGGATCTCGCAGATCGCAGAGGTCTCGAGCACCTTGGTGCAATAGGCGTGGGACAGCCGGTCGATCGCGTCGAGCCCGATGATCTCACCCGGCAGGTGAAAGCCCAGGACCTGTTCGCCGCCGTCCGGGTTGGCCGCAAAGCTCTTGAGCGAGCCGGTCTTGACCACGTAGAGCGAGCGGAAACGGTCGCCGCTGCGAAACAGCAGGTCCCCGCGGTGCAGCGGCCTGGTATGTTTGACGATGTCTTCGAGTCGGTCCACGTCCGCAGGGGCGAGCGCCATCGGCAGGCACAGGGTTCCGAGCGAACAGTTCCTGCACGCCACCCGGACTGCCTCAATGGAAATGACGGTTTCTTGACTCAAGGTGACACCCCTCGATTCTCAATGCTCTATATTGAGCCGACTCTTGACCTAGATCAAGTCGATGCCTCGCGCGTGGGCCGCGGCAGCTGCCGTGCTCGTAGGGTCCGCTGTGCGGACCGTGCGGACCAACCAACGACCTTGGCGTGGCGGTCGGCCTCCCAGGGCGGTCCTACGGCCTGTCTTTAGCTTCCGTCGTCCTGGTTCCGGGCTGGACGAGATTCAGCGCGGCTTATCGCCGGTGGTGGGGCGTCCCACGACCGCGCGCGGCGCGCGGCCTCCTGCGGTGTCATGGCACGCCATTTACCAGGGTACGCGCGCCGAGGCGACCCCCGGGGACGTGTCGGCCCCGACCAAGCCAACGCCCGTCGGCTGCGCCGTGCGCACCCGGTTCCCGCCTGAAGCGGCGCGGGCGCGACCGGTGCGCGCGGCGCACCCTAGGCGTTCGTTGGCGCGTTCGTTACCTCGACCGATGATCAAGGCCGCAGCGCAACGGTCGCTCTTGACGGCGCGGGCCGATGGTCGGATCATCTGTGACAGCCGCTGTGGTTTTCTCCTTGTCCAGCCCGACCGCGGGGCGCCACGCACACTGCATCGACCCGCCGCGAGGAACGGCCACCATGGATCTGCCCGCCGCCAACGCCAGTCGTTTTGAGTTCGCCATCGCCGGCCTGGAGCGCGAACTCAAGGTCATACGGCTCGCAGGCCATGAAGCCCTCTCGCGGCCTTTCCTGCTCCAACGAACTGCGCTTCGAGACGGATAGGGAGCGGTAGCGGTCAGAAGCCCGCGGGTAGAGATCGGTTAGCATCGGACACCTCGGGGTTGGCAGTGCCACCGTCGGCACCACTCCGATGCTCGCGTTAATGTCGAGTGATTCCGGAAAAAGCCTCATTATTACCGTCGCTTATCTTTGCTGCTCCACATTACTGAGGACTCAACATTAGTCCATCACTCGCCTGTTTACGGCCCGCCGTCGCGGTCCGGTTCCTCGGTGAACCGGACCGCGCCCGCGCCCGCCTGTACCCTCCGTGAGATCTTCCCAGCAGTCATCCACTGCGCACTCGGTGGGACCCTTCCGGTTAGCGAAAGTGGGTACATTTCGGTTAGCGTCGAGGCGAGCAGCAGGTTGTCCTCGGGCAGGCGGTCGGGTTCCACGTAGAGGTCGACATCGCCACCGCGGGCACTGTCGTCCAAGCGTGAGCCGAACAGCCGGATGCCCGCGCCGGCGCCGAATCGTGCCTGAACCAGACGGCGGATGGCAGCGATATCCTCGGCAGAGAGTCGCATCGGCGGGTGTCCAGGGGTGAGTCTCGGTGCGGCAAGCATAGTCCGCGTAGGGCGGAACGCGACAGCGGTTCCGCCATTTCGGTGCCTGCATCGTGGCGGATCACCCTGCGGGCATCCGCCCTGCGGGCTACCAAAGCCGCTGCGCGCCGCAGCTCACAATTAAAGCCACCGCACGAGCCGCGAGGTCGTCGGTCCGCACAGCGGACCCTACGGGACGCGGCCTTTCCGTAGGGTCCGCTGTGCGGACCGAGCGCCGCCGACCGCGGTCATGGTCAAGACTGGCCTGGCCTAGCCCACCAACTGCTCCACCACCCGCCCGACCTGCTCGATGCGCTGGGTCGGGTCGGACAGGTCCCGAAAGAACCGCAGTTTGTCTCCGCCGTCGAGTTTGTATTCCTTCGGCCGGGTCTGAATGCCCAAGAGTTCACCGGCGCCGCGGATCTCCAGGTCATGGGTAGCGAGTGTGAAGCCGGCGCCCAGGTCTTCCATGGACTCGATCGCCCCCAGGCGCTTCTTGGCGTCCTCGGTCATCTGCTTGGGCGGGGGCGTGATCAGGTAGGCGTAGGCGCGGTGGTGGGAGCGTCCGACCCGGCCGCGCAATTGGTGCAGTTGCGCCAGCCCCAGCTTGTCCGCGCGGTTGATGACGATGGTATTGGCGCTGGGGACGTCGATGCCGCTCTCGATGATGGTGGTACACACCAGGACATTGAAACGCTGGTGATAGAAGTCGCGCATGATGCGCTCCAGATCGCGCTCGCGCAGTTGGCCCCCTTGCGTTCGCGCTCGATGACGACTCGCACCGAGCGGGGCGCGTCGTGCTCCAGTCGAATTACCCGACGGGCCGTCGCTTCGAGCTTGCCCGCCTGCTTGGTGACCGAATCGCCGGCGGTCTCGATGAACGCCTGAGCCCGGTGACCAGGTCCCACACCTACCGTCAAAAGCTCCAGCGCGCCTTTGCCACCGAACTGCTGTGCCCGTTTGAGGCACTTGAGGCATTTTTGGACGGCGACTACTCTGAGCAGGCGTGCGAAGACGCCGCGCAGCATTTCAAGGTTTCGGAGCGGGCGGTGTGGACCCTGTTGGTCAATAATGACCGACTTGAGCGGAATCCGCTGAACGACGACGCGGAGACCTTGGCCGCCGCAGCCTGACGGCGTAGAGATCAAACCTGGTTGCGTGCCCCGCGGATCGGCCCTAGCATGGCGCCAGCATCGCTGTTGCGAGGAGTGTGATATGCCCACCCTGGTCTTGCGCAACGTCCCGGATGACCTGTACGGCAGGCTCAAGCAAGCCGCCGCCGACCACCGTCGCTCTATGGCGCAGGAGGCGATCGTCACCCTTCAGTCGGGACTGGCTGAGCCGCTCGAGGTCCCGCGCAGACCCACGGTAGAGGAAAGTCTCGACTGGCTCAAGGCGGAGGTCTGGACCTTGCCGGTACTCGATCCGCGCCGTGACGACGAGATTCTGGGCTACAACGCCGATGGCCACTGCGATTGATCTGGTCGTCGATACCAGCGCCCTGACCGCGATCCTGCTCGGGGAACCGGAGGCCGCGGACCTCCTGACCGTCCCGGCTGCTGCTGCCAGGATCGGTCTGTGTGCCCCCAACCGCACCGAATTCCTGCTGGTCATCCAGTCGCGGCTGGGCGATGTCGGGGTCGAACGCGCAAAGCGATTTCTTGCCATGCAGCGCATTGAAACGGTCCCCCTGGACGAGGCCCTGGCCGATGCCGCGGCCCTGGGTTTCCGGCGCTTCGGCAAGGGTCGGCATCCGGCTGGGCTCAACTTTGGCGACTGTTTCTCTTATGCCCTGGCGATCCGCGAACAGGTTCCGCTGCTCTTCAAGGGGAATGACTTTTCGCAGACTGATGTGCGGGTTGCGGTTTATCCTATACCCTGATCGCCGTGCAGCCCACAGAATGTGGTTGCGAAAACTCCGATAGGAATTATTCAAACCTGGCCTCTTGTCCGATGGTCACTTATCCCAATGCACCCTCTACTCTACGAGATGGTTTGTTGTCAGGTAATCCCCGCCGGATTCGGTTAGCGAATAGCATTTCGCGTTCTTTTCGCCAAAGACATCTGTCGCTTTCAAATGCTTTTGGCTCATTGCCTTAGTAATGAGAAGTTGGCAGGAAGGTGTGCTCAAATTCGCCTCTTTGGCAATCTCCTGAACATCGTACCCGTGCTGATAGTAGCGATCTTTAGCCAGATTCCAAACTGCAATTAAGACGCGATCCTGCCCGGTGATGGCGTCTTGCGGCGACTCAGGAATAGACGGTACTCGATGAGTGGTTTGTTTAGCGCTCGGCAACTCCTTTGCGTTACGTGATTGTGCCTCATCATTCATTCCGGTACACGCACGCAACGCGGCAAGAAACGCTTTCGAGCGCGCGTCTAACTTGCCGCTCAGACTCTTATGTTCAAGACCCGTTACCTTGGCAATCGCGACTATCAGATCGATAGCCTTGCTGGTGGCTTCGTGCTCTTCGCAATGCAGGCTAACCAAACTCGACAGGGGACCAGGTAGCTGATCAATCTTGACAGATGGCCCAAGGACAGGAAAGATCCGCTTATTCAGCGCCCAGGCTGCACCAAGCTCGAATATTACCCAAGGTCGGGAAATGCTGTGACTGGTGATGATCGCGACAATCGCTGGAGCGAGCGTTAAATCTTCTTTGAGCGCCTCACCGAGATTTTCTCCCGGCGGGAGCATGTGGCCTGGCACAGATGTGGCCAGAATCTCGGAGTCATCGACCAGCAGGGCGGACGACAGATACTCCACCAGTGCTTCAGCGACAGGGCGGTCATTATGCGAATGGCTAATAAATATTTTCCTGGTTGTCTCGCGATCACGTCGGTTGTTCCGGATGTCTAAGTCACCGCGTTTATTGCCAAGGTGCGCATGAAGGACTTGAGGGAAATTGGGTGCATCACCGGCTGGTGCTTGGGTCATCGAACCAGACGGGAGTGGTACTGTTGGAGGAAAGCTGTTCGAGACAAGAACAGGCGAGCGCGCAGGATGCTTACTGAATGTCAGAGGCTCGGGTATGGTGCCCTGATCCGGTTCTAAATGGAAGTTGTCGTGATCCGGGATCAGGCGCCAGGGGCCGGTCTTGTTGGTCGCGACCCGCGGCCACAGCCGAAGTTCCGGCCCGGTTGCGGTAAAGCGGACCTGGCCGGCGCTGTAGCCGTGGGCGCGTTGCAGCCGGGGCGGCTCTCCGAAGTGCTCCATGCCGAAGACCGAACAGCCCTGGCACAGGCGCACCGCCTCCGGGTTGGCACCGCGGCGGATCGACTCCAACCGCGCCTCGTGCAGGTGCCCGAAGAGATGCAGCGCAAAGCGCCCGGAAGGGGGATCTCGCTGTCGCCCAAGGCGCGCGCCTCCGGGGTCAACCAGTCCGGACCCTGGTGGGTGAGGAGCAGGCAGAGGTCGTGGTCCGCGTGCCAGCGGTCGATACCGTCCGGACAGAGTGCCTGGGCCTGGCGGGGGTCCCAGACCAGCTTGCCCTGATAGTCGCCGGCACCGAGTTGCAGGAAGGCGGTGTTGAGACCCATGAGCCCGATGCGCCGCTCGCCCTTGGTGAGGGTCAGGGCCAGGTCGCCGGGGAGTGCGCCGGTGCTGATCCCGGCCGGGCGCTGCGGTGTACCGTCCCACCAGTCGCGCCAGGCGGCGAAGGCGCGGTTGATGACCCGCCGATAGCTGCCGTCTGGCTGGTCCCAGAACTTGGCGGCGATGCGTGGGAACTGGTCCGGGTCCAGCAGGGCGTCGATGGCCGGGTTGTCCTCGGCGGCATTGGGGCGGAACAGGTCATGGTTGCCCGGCACCGCGACCAGCACCGCGTTGCCGGAGCCGAGACGGGTCAGTTGCTCCCAGAGCGGCCCCAGCACCTGCTCTTGCAGCCCCTGAAACTGGGCCGACTGGCCGGACTGGACCAGGTCGCCGGTGAAGAGCACCGCATCCCAGGGGCCGCAGTGCGCGTGCAGCAGGGCCAGGTCGGCGAGGAAGGGCTGGCGCAGGGTCGGCCACAGCCAGCCTTGGCCTTTGAGGCCGCAGTGTAGGTCGGTCAGGTGCAGCCAGGCGAAGGTGTCAGCGGGCATGGGCGCGGCTCCGGTGAGTTCCGGCGGACAGTTTGGTCAGGACGACAAGGCGTGGGCTCATCAGGGGCAACCTTCCTCCCGGGCCTGACGCATGAACGCGGTGGTGCGTCCGGGATTGCGTAGGGCGGAACGCGATAGCGGTTCCGCCATTTCGGCGCCTGCATCGTGGCGGATCGCCCTGCGGGCATCCGCCCTACCGGCTACGGGCTCAGGCAAGGTGAGTCTGTCGCTTCAGTTCGTCGCCCGAGAGGCAGAAGGTATCCACACCGTAATCGGCCAGTGCGATCAGGAACTGCACCCGAGCTAATCCTGCCAGGCGTGCTGCCGCGCCGGAAGACAAACGGCCAAGTTCGTAGAGTTTCACCGCGGCGGCGCGACGGATCTGCGCGGCGGCGGTGGCATCGGACACCTTCGGCGCGAGTAGCGCGTCCTCGCGGATATCGTCGACCAGGCGGGCGATCTCGGACGGATCGAGCGGGTCCTCGGCAGCGACCGCGCGCAGTCGCTCGACCATGGATTGCAGCGCATCCCTGGCCTCGGCCTGATCGGCCGATTCGACGACAATTCCGCCTTGTGATCGGGCGCACGCGCACTTTGCGGGCTAGGCCGGCCAGGTACTCCGGCGGGATCAGTAAGCCACGATCCTCGATCTGCAAGGGGTTCATGTGTCTGGCTCGCTTAGAGATGGGTTGACTGCGCGATTGTACCGCGTCTGAGTCGGGCGTCGACCGGCTGAAGCCTCGACCTCCGGTTGCCTGGCTCCACCTATTCCGCGCGGGACGCGCGTTGGGCGCGCGGGCACGGGCAGGCTTACCGCGTGAGCAACTGTGGTGGCCCCCAGCAGGATGCGCTGCCCAAGCGCCTCATAACGGCTCCAGATGTCCGGAACGTGGGAGGTGATAAACAGTTGCCCGTCGCGCGCGGCAACCATCTGCTCCAACCGGGAGAGGAAGCCGGGGATGAGCGACGGGTGCAGGTGCAGGTCAGGCTCGTCGATCAGGACGATGCCGCCGGGTTCGAGCCAGCGACCGACCATGTAGATCTGGATCAATACCTGATGTTCGCCCGCGCTCAGGTCATCCAGACCATGGATGCTGTCCGCGCGGTCGTCGAGTGCGACGCGAATGCGGTTTTCACCTACTCTGACCTCGGTGCGGATCGCCTTGCCGGAGAGGAATCCATTCATGTCATGCACCAGGCCGAAAAAGCGTTCCGGTGCCGCGGCCTTCAATGCCAGCAGCGATGCTTCCAACTGGCCCTCCCACTGCTCTGAGGCGTGGTAGCCGGCGAGCCAGCGCTGCCCTAGATCTTCCGGTTTGATCTCTCCCATCCCGCGTCGTGGTTTCACCCAGCGGCGCTCTTCTGCGTCCAGAAAGATGAGGTTTGGCGATCCGCCGCCCTCGGGGGAGACGAGCATCCGGTGACGTGCCTCGGCCCAGTCGTCCAGCCGAAGACCCTGCGGGTGCCAGATCAGTTCGCGGCCGGCTGAGCGTCCGTCGGCGGAGCAGGGCGCGCGTTCGCCGACCAAGGCGTGATCGGGATAGAGCCGCTCCAGGTGCTCGACAAAATCGCTGGCGCCGTGGACCAGGACCAGGGGCGAGGCCCCGTAGGGCGTTTGCTCCAAGACCAGCGCAAAGCCGCCCCACTGCCGCAACCAGTCGTGGTCGCTGGTGCGGGCCGGCAGTGGGCTGCGCGCATGGAGCCAATGGCCGAAGGCTCCCCACAGGGTGGCGGTGGCACGCAGCATGGCGGACTTACCGGTGCCATTGGGGCCGCTGAACAGCACCCGCGATGCGATCTGGTCGCTCCAGGAGTCTTTGAGATCGAAGACTTGGGTGGCGAGCGGACCGGCGTCTTGGGTGTGGATGGAGCGGATTTTCATGGGGCTCAGTCGCCGGTGGAGCTTTTCGGTAGTTTAGTCCGTTAAGTCAGGCAAGGGCGAGGGCAACCCGTCTGAGTCGGGTGTCGACCGGCTGAAGCCTCGACCTCCGGTAGTCTGGCCCCACAGGTTTCGCGAGGCGCGCGAATTCGGCGCGCGGGCGGGGTATGCTTACCGCGTGAGCAACTGTGCTGGATAACCTCCGACGGCGGGGTCCCGCGTAGCAATGACCAAGGACTCCGCTTCTCTCAGTCCAATGTGCGCGCGAAGTCCGCGGCCTTGACGACGGGAACCGTGCCGTACCTCGCTTGCGTAAAGTCCTTGTCGCCGGTCACGAGCAGGTCGGGCGTCGGTGGGGTCGCGGCGAGCGCAAGAACAGGAAGGTCTTTCGGGTCACGGATCGGGAACGGGCACTCGACCGGCTCGACCAGATCGGCAAGTTCCTCCAGGTACGCGAGGAATCCGACAACATCGACCTTGGCGCGGCGCAAATAGGGTTCCAGCCGGGGGCGAGCCAGTACATCGCGCAGTTCCGCCAGGGTTTCGGGGCTGAAGACGGGCGTGATGCGGCCGGCGACGATGGCATCGACGATCGTTCTCGGGGCGCCGGCCTTTGAGATCAGACCGGAGACCAGGACATTGGTGTCAACGATGGCGCGCACGCTCGCTCCGCACCTCGTCGACCAGGCGGGCAATCTCGGACGGATCGAGCGGGTCCTCAGCGGCGACCGCGCGCAGCCGCTCGACCATGGATTGCAGCGCGTCCCTGGCGTCGGCCTGATCGGCGGATTCGACGACGATACCGCCTTTGATCGGGCGCACGCGCACTTGGCGGGCCAGGCCGGCCAGGTACTCCGGCGGGATCAGTAAGCCACGATCCTCGATCTGCAAGGGATTCATGTGTCTGACTCGCTTAGGGATGGGGTGACTGCTCGATTGTACCGCGTTTGAGTTGGGCGTCGACCGGCTGAAGCCTCGACCTCCGGTTGTTGGGCGTGGGTGGTCTTGGTCAATATTGCAGCCGCCGCACGAGCCGCGAGGTCGTTGGTCCGCACAGCGGACCCTACGGGACGCGGCCCCGTAGGGTCCGCTGTGCGGACCGAGCGCCGCGCCAGCCGCGGTCATGGTCAAGACTGGCCTGGCCTAGCCCACCAACTGCTCCACCACCCGCCCAACCTGCTCAATGCGCTGGGTCGGATCGGACAGGTCTCGAAAGAACCGCAGCTTGTCCCCGCCGTCGAGTTTGTATTCCTTCGGCCGGGTCTGAATGAGCTTGATCAGCCGCGTGGGATCGACCTTGGTATCACTGCCGAAGATGACCCGCCCGCCCGCGGGGCCGGCCTCGATCTTCTTGATGCCGTAGGGTTGGACGGTGAGTTTGATCTCGGTAATCGCCATCAGGTTCTTGGCCGGGTCGGGCAGCAGGCCGAAGCGGTCGATCATTTCCACTTGAATCTCGCGCAAGGCCTCCTGGTCCTTGGCGCTGGCGATGCGCTTATACATGACCAGCCGCGTATGGACATCGGGCAGATAGTCGCTCGGCAGCAGCGCGGGCAGCCCCAGGTCGATCTCGGCGCCATGGTCCAGGGGCCGGTCCAATTCCGGGGTGCGCCCGGCCTTGAGCGCCTGCACCGCCCGTTCCAGCAGGTCCATATAGAGCGAGAAGCCGATCTCGTGGATCTGGCCGGATTGCTCATCGCCCAAGAGTTCACCGGCACCGCGGATCTCCAGGTCATGGGTGGCGAGGGTAAAGCCGGCGCCCAGGTCCTCCATGGACTCGATCGCCTCCAGGCGCTTCTTGGCGTCCTCGGTCATCTGCTTGGGCGGGGGCGTGATCAGATAGGCGTAGGCGCGATGGTGGGAGCGCCCGACCCGGCCGCGCAATTGGTGCAGTTGCGCCAGGCCCAGCTTGTCGGCACGGTTGATGACGATGGTATTGGCGCTGGGGACGTCGATGCCGCTCTCGATGATCGTGGTGCACACCAGGACATTGAAGCGCTGGTGATAGAAGTCGCGCATGATGCGCTCCAGGTCGCGCTCGCGCAGTTGGCCGTGGGCGACCTGGATGCGGGCCTCGGGGATCAGGGCCTCGAGCTTCTGGGCCTGATTCTCGATGGTCTCCACCTCATTGTGGAGGAAATAGACCTGACCGCCGCGTTTCAATTCGCGCAGCACCGCCTCCTGGATCAGTGCATCGTTCCAGGGGCTGACGAAGGTCTTGATGGGGTGGCGTTCCACCGGCGGGGTGGCGATGATGGACAGGTCGCGCAGGCCGGACATCGCCATATTGAGCGTGCGCGGGATGGGGGTGGCGGTGAGGGTCAGGACATCGACCTCGGCGCGCAGTGACTTCATCTGCTCCTTGTGGCGCACCCCGAAGCGGTGTTCCTCGTCGATGATGACGAGCCCTAAGTTATTGAACTTGACCGATGCCTGCAGGAGTTTATGGGTGCCGACCACGATGTCGAGCGTGCCTTTCGCGAGCCCATCCAGGATCACCTTCTGCTCCTTGGCATTGCGAAAGCGCGACAGGCTCTCGACCTTGATCGGCCAGTCGGCGAAGCGGTCGGAGAAGTTCTCGAAGTGCTGCTGCGCGAGTAGCGTGGTGGGCACCAGCACGGCCACCTGACGGCCGCCGTTGGCGGCGACGAAGGCGGCGCGCATGGCGACCTCGGTCTTGCCGAAGCCGACATCGCCGCATACCACGCGGTCCATGGGCTTCTGGTCCTCCATGTCGGCCAGCACCCCCTCAATGGCGCGCGCCTGGTCCGGGGTCTCCTCGAAGGCGAAGGCGTCGGCGAAGGCGGCATACTCCTCGCCCGGCTCCGGGAAGGCGATGCCGGGCCGGGCGGCGCGCCGGGCGTAGATGTCCAGCAGTTCCGCGGCCACGTCGCACGCCTTCTCGGCCGCCTTGCGCTTGACCTTGTCCCACTGGTCGCCGCCCAGGCGGTGCAGGGGGGCGTTCTCCGGGGAGGCGCCGGTGTAGCGCGAGATCAGGTGCAGCGAGCTGACCGGGACATAGAGCTTGTCGCCCTTGGCGTACTCCAGGGTCAGGAACTCGGTGGTCAGGCCGCCGACGGTCAGCGTCTCCAGCCCCAGGTAGCGCCCGACGCCGTGGTCCTCGTGGACGACCGGGGAGCCCGCCGTGAGCTCGGTCAGGTTGCGCACGATGGCATCGCTGTCGCGCTCGCGCGCACGGCGGCGGCGCTCTTGGCGGACGCGCTCGCCGTAGAGCTGGGTCTCGGTGACGATGGCCAGATCCGGGTCCGCCAGCCACAGGCCCTGCTCCAGCGGGGCGACGGTCAGTCCGATCGGGTCCTTGCCGGTCAGGAAGGCGGCCCAGCCCTCGACCGGGCGGGGGTTGATGCCGAAGCCGTGCAGGTGGTCGTTGAGCATCTCGCGCCGACCCAGGCCCTCGGCGATGAAGAGGACACGCCGGCCCGGGGCGGCCAGGAATTCCTGGATGGCCTGGGCGGGGCGGGCGGCACGGGCCTGGATGTTGAGCGGGGGCAGGGGGCGGGTGGCGAAGTTGTGGGCCTCGGCGTAGCCCTTGCGGCGCTCGTCCTGCTCGGAGCGCTGGTAGAGGACCCCGGACAGGCCCTTGAGACGATGGGCCAGTTCGTCGGGGTCCAGGTAAATCCGCGCGGGCGGCAGGAGCGGGCGCTCCGCGTCGTGGCGGCGCTGTTCGTAGCGCGCCTGGACGCCGTCCAGGAAGGCCGCGGCGGCGTCGCGGCAGTGGTCGGACTCCAGGGCCAGGACGCCCTCGGGCAGGTAGTCGAAGAGGGTCGCGGTTTCCTCGAAGAAGAGCGGCAGGTAATACTCCAGCCCGCCGGGCGTGCGGCCTTCGGAGACCTCCCGATAGATCAGGCTGGCCTTGGGGTCGCCCTCGAAGAGCATCCGATAGCGCTGGCGAAAGCCCGAGATCGCCTCCTCGCTCAGGGGGAACTCGCGCGCCGGCAGCATCCGCACTCGGGTCAGGCGTTCGCGTGTGCGCTGGGTCTCGGGGTCGAAGGTGCGGATGGTATCGACCTCGTCGTCCAAGAGATCGATGCGCAGGGGCTCAAGGCTTCCCATGGGAAAGCAGTCGAGGATCGAGCCGCGCACCGCGAACTCGCCATGGCCCATCACCTGGGAGACGCAGGAATAGCCGGCGCGCTCCAGGCGGCGGCGGGTGGCGTCGAGATCCAGTTGATCGCCGACCGCGAGCACCAATGACTGGCCGTCCACATAGTCGCGCGGCGGCAGGCGCTGGAGCAGGGTCGCCACCGGCACCACCAGCACGCCGCGCTTGAGCCCCGGCAGCCGGTGCAGGGTCAGCAGCCGCTCCGAGACCAGTTCCGGCAGCGGCGAGAAGCAGTCGTAAGGCAGGGTCTCCCAGTCCGGGAAGCCGAGCAGGGGGATGGCGCCCTGCTCCGACCCCTCGCCCAGGAAGAAGGTCAGGGCATCGCGCAGGCGCCCGGCCGCCTGGACATCCTCCACCAGGGCCAGCACCAGTCCGGGGTGGGCGCGCGCCGCCGCGGCGATGGCGAGCGCCGTGGCCGCGCCCTGGAGGCGACCCCACAGCAGGCGCTCGCCGGGGCGCGTCGGCAGGGGCGGGGTCAGGGGTGAGTACAGGGCTTCGGCGGTCGACGCAAGGGGGGCAGGGGGGGTCATCGGGCTCGGGGCTGCGGGTCAGGGGGCAGGTGGGGATTTTCGCACAGTCCGTGAAAAATCGCCCTCGGGACGATTGTTCAGGTGATGTGTTCGATCCGTTAGAATCGCCATCTGCTGCGGGGCTCGGGTTCGTGGGGTCCTTGCCGACGAACGCTTGCTTTGCCTCGGTCGGGTTAACCATAGCTTTTCATGCGTTTTTTAACGGTCGGGCGGTGGCATTTCGGTAACCATCCGTAGCGCATCCGTGTGGCAGTGATGAAGGCAATAAGTTCTGCGGTAGGGCGGCAGGCACTCAATGCCGAGGTTGACCAGACAACGGTACGCGACCTGCTCAACAAGGTGGCACCGAGCGACGGCGGCCCAATGTCAAGACTATCGGCTCCGCCCCGCGATCGGGTGGTGAGCGCAGCGCTGCAGGCAGCGATTGAGAAGTTCCAGAACGCGAACGTCGATCCGCCATTCCGCGACGGGCGGGTGGACCCCGGAGGCCAGACGCTGCGTATGCTCAACGCGCTGGCCGGCGAAGGGCCGGTCAAGCCGCACCCAGGTTACGATCCACACCTCGGTGGCGTGATCGAACAGTCGATTTCTGTTGATGTCAGCGCCGGATTGGTCGGACTGAAGCAGCCAACGACCGACACCTGCTGGGCGACAGCTGCGACGATGATGTGGAAACTGAAGAACCCCGGCCAGATCCCCCATGGTTTGCCGGCCGCGGATCAGATCACTACCTTTCTCGGTACCAAGACGCGGAATCGGCTGTGGCTTGATTTGTTCAATAAGAACTCGGCGCTCAACGCACAGTTGTTCCAGGAATTCTTCGGCCGGGAACTGGGCATGCGAACCTTGGATGGTCTGCTGCCGGCGCTGTTCAGCGGTAACGCCGGCGGTGCCCATTTCTGGCTCCCGCGGCTGTATAGCACGCGCAAACCCCATTTGGTCAATTCGACTCGGCTCGGACTGATGGTCAAGAACTTCGGGATGAGTCATACCTCGCTGATCGTCCGCGCGTCGCTCGCTGACCATATCGATAACTCGTTCGCGCCGAAGGACGCGCCGGGTTTGGGTGTCGTCACGCTGCTCGATCCTACTTATGGCCGATATCATAATATTAGCGGGGCCGACATCGATTATCTGCTGGGACCGCCCGGCGCGGGAACCGTCATCCCGGCGCCGCCGGTGACAAGCAACCGCCTGAGGTGCTTTTTCTGGCCCTAGCCCGTTCAGCAGCGGCACATCCCTTCGGAGACCCCCAATGGCCCGTCCCACCCGTGCCCGCATCGACCTCAATGCCCTGCGCCACAACTTTCGCGTTGCCAAGGGGCTGGCCGGGTCCGCGCGACTGGTCGCGGTGGTGAAGGCCAACGGCTACGGCCACGGGGCGGTGCCGGTGGCCCGCGCCCTGGTCGAGGCGGCCGATGCCTTCGGGGTCGCGTGCGTGGAGGAGGCCCTGGAGTTGCGCGAATCCGGGATCAGTGCCCCCATCCTCCTGCTGGAGGGTGTCGTGACCCCGGACGAGCTCCCACTGGTCGACCGGCACCGCCTCGCTATGGTGGTGCACCAGCGGGAGCAACTGGAGTGGATCCAGGCGGCCCGCCCGGCGCGGCCGCTCGCCTGCTGGCTCAAGCTGGACTCCGGGATGCACCGCCTCGGCCTGGCACCGGACGCCTACGCCGCCGCCTACGCGAAACTGGCCGCCTGCCCCGCGGTCGGCGAGTTGGTGCTGATGACCCACCTGGCCCGCGCCGATGAGCCGCAGCACCCTTACACCCGGCAGCAACTGGCGCTGTGTGCCGAGGTCTGGGAGGGGCTCGCGGCACCCCGCAGCCTGGTCAGTTCCCCCGGCCTCATTGCCTGGCCCGAGGGCATCGCCGACTGGGTGCGCCCCGGCATCATGCTCTACGGGGCCTCGCCCCTGGGCGATGGGCACCCGTCGGCCGCCCGCCTGCGCCCGGTCATGACCCTGGAGTCCGCCCTGATCGCGGTGCGCGACCTGGGGCCCGGGGAGGCGATCGGCTACGGCGGGCGCTTCGTCTGCGCGCGCCCGACCCGGGTGGGGGTGGTCGCGGCCGGTTATGCCGACGGTTATCCCCGTCACGCCCGCGACGGCACCCCGGTGGAGGTCGCCGGCCGCCCGACGCGCCTGATCGGCCGGGTCTCCATGGACATGCTGACGGTGGACCTGACCGAGCTGCCGCTGGCCCGCAGCGGGGACCGGGTGGAACTCTGGGGCGGGCAGGTCAGCGCCAACGCCGTGGCCGCCGCGAGCGACACCATTGCCTATACGCTCTTTACCGGGGTGACCGGCCGGGTGCCGCGGGTTTACGAGGGGGCCGCTGAATAAGAAACAGGGACGGCCCAGAGCGCCAGTTTCGTTGTCGTTGTCGTAATCGTTGTCGTTGTCGATGTTTTCGCAGACCGCGGATTTTCTTGGACCCCGCAGTGCATCGCTTCTCCGATTACGACAACGACAACGACGGTGTTTCACTTGTTCTTGACTCGTCACTAAGACCTCTTCGTCCGCCAATGAACGCCAATCAACGCCCATGAGTTGCGGATGACATGTCGAACAATCCACTGACCCATCACGAGATCCTGACCCTCGCCGAGCCTTTTTCCCGGGACGGACGCCAGGTGGACCTGGCCGCCACGGACCGGCCGGAGCGGCGCCTGGTGTTCAAGGCCCGGGAGCTTGCGGCCGCGCCGCCCCTGGGGGAGCCGTTGCGCGAGGAGTTGGTCCTGGAGAACCCGCGCCCCGACCTGTATCGGCTGACCCGGACCCTGACCATGCCGACCGGGCTGGCGGCGACGCTGCGGGTGGACGGGCCGGGGCCGCAGGGATTGGTCGAGGGGTTGGAGCGGATCGACCCGCAGGGGCAATTCGAGGTGCGCCACGGGGTCATAGTGGCGCGCAGTTATCGGCTGGCCGCCGCTGCGCACGAGGGTACGCAGGCGCCCGCTGAGGCGCAGCCCCCGGCACCCCCGGTGCTGGCGCAGGCCGTGGCGGACCTGGGCGGCGTCGTGATGACCTTCGACGCCATGACCGGCCCCGGCTGGCCGGTGGAGATCCGCCTGGTCCCGGCGCCGGGCCGGGCCTTCGATCCCCCGGAGGACGTGCTGGCGGTGCTCGGGTGGAGTTGGAAGTCGATCAAACGCTTCACCCAGGGGTGGCGCGCGGACCTGCGGGTCGCCAAGCGCGAGCCCGCACGCACCCCCGACTGCGAGCGTAAACTGGTCCGTACCCTGGACCACCTGGTGCGGGTCCTGGGGGCGCCGCCGGCGCGCTTTCAGGCGCGTTTTCGGCGTGCCCGCTGGGTCTTCGTCGGGCGGCGGGTGGCCGGGATGCTGGCCGTGCTGGGGGTGCTCGCCGCCGGGCCCCTGATCCTGTGGGTCGATCCGCAGAGCGATTCGGTGCTGCGTATGCTGGCCTTCAACAGCCCGAACTTTCTCCTCTTCGCCTGGTTCCTCATGCGCGACATACCCAGTGTCCGGCCACCGCGCATCCCGGCGCCCCTGCCCGCGAGCGCCTGGGAGCCGCTCGCGCCCCCGCGGCCCAGGCCCATCCCGCCGTCGGACGCCACGCCCGCGGGGGCGGCACCGCCGGCCCGCCGGCGGCGCGCCGTCCGGTGGCTGGTCGGGGTCCTGCGTCCGAGAAAGAAAGAACCGCTGAAAGCCCCCGTGGGAGCGGCTTGTAGCCGCGATGCGCCGCCGCGGTAACCTGCAACGCCACGGTCGTTTGCGCGGCCCGGTCGCGGCTGAAGCCGCTCCCACCAGGGCGGGGCCTGACTTTCACGGTAAATTTCACAGGCAACGATGAATATCCCCGCCGTCTCCATCGCCGCCGTCAAGGCGGCACTGATCGAACAGTACGCGGAGCCGCGGCTGCGCCATCGCGCCTCCATGCTGTGGGGCAGTCGCGGGGTGGGGAAATCGTCCATCGTCCGCCAGGTCGCCGCCCATTTCAATGTGCCGCTGGTGGACCTGCGCCTCACCACCATCGAACCGGTAGACATCCGCGGCGCCATCTGGGTGGACGAGAAGCAGGCCAAGACGGTGTGGTTTCCGCCCGAGTTTCTGCCTGGCCCACACGAGCCCAACGGTATCCTGTTCCTGGATGAACTCACCGCCGCGGACCAGCGCCTGCAGATCTCCGCCTATTCGCTGATCCTGGACCGGCGGGTCGGGCATTACGAACTGCCCGACGGCTGGCAGGTCATCGCCGCCGGTAATGCGAGCTTCCACGGGGCCGTCGCCCACGACATGGGCACGGCGCTGTCCGACCGCATGTTCCACTTCAACGTCCAGACCGTCATCGACGCCTTTCTGGCCCACGCCCTGGCCATGGGGTTCGCCCCGGAGGTGCTCGCCTATCTCAAGGTGCGCCCGGACAAGTTGGACGATACGGCCGCCCAACTCGCCGGCGACCACCTGGTGGGCGCCAGCCCGCGGGGCTGGGAGGACATCTCCAACGTGTTGAAGTCAAAGCTCTCTGAGTCGGCCAAGCGCGTCTTCGTCCAGGGCCGGATCGGGGCCGCCAACGCGGCGGAGTTCTTCGGCGTATTGAAAGAGATCCAGGCTGGGGTCGACGTCATGCGCCTGCTGGCCGCCGACCCCGGGCCGGCGACCGCGGCACTCCTGCCCACCAGCCTGGACGGGCTCTACGGCATGATCTACGGCCTGCTCGCCGCCGTCCGCGATGAGGTGAGCCTGGCGCGCGCCCTGGCGATCATCGAACAATTGCCCGATGCGCGCGGGTCGACGCCCTTGCCCATCCGCGAGGCCCAGACACTCGCCATGGAACTGCTGTTCCAGCGCGCCCTGGAGACCGGCCTGGAAGCGGCGATCTATGACAGCACCGCCTATCGGCGCTATTGCGAGCAGCGCAAGGCGGATGGATTAGCTGCCTGAACAAGAGCATTAACCCTGAACGTCAGGCCGGGACCCCGTGGGAGCGGCTTTAGCCGCGACGCGCCCTCGCGCGTTGGCCTCGATCATCGTTCCGGCCACAACCGAGCGCACGCCCGTAGGGTGCGCCGCGCGCATCTGGAAACCCCCGGACTGCGCGAACATCGCTGTTCTCGTTGTCGTTGTCGTAATCGTAAACGAGACGATCCTGGCGCCCAGGATTTTCTCGCGACCAGTATTTAGGACTTCTCCGATTACGACAACGATAACGACAACGATAGCGACAACGACAACAACAACGATAATGTTTCGCTTGTTATTGACTCGTCACTTAGCCGCAAACGAACGAAAATCAATATTCCTGACCCCAACGGGGTCACACAGGCCAGCCCAGGGCAACGCCCTGGGTGCCATGTATCAGGGTCTTCAGCCCTGAAATGGTGTGACAAAAGGCAACCACGGGCAATGGCCAGGTTTCGACGCGCATGACGATGACGAATGTCCACACCCACCGCGGCACCCGCGCCATCCAGCGGATGGTCGAATACGCCCCCTCCAGCGGCGGCCTGGCCCTGTGGATCACGCATCGCGACCTGAGCGATGCCCCGGCGGCCCTGACGGCGGCCAATGACGGCAACACCATCTTCTATGGCCCCGGCTTTGAATCCCTGTCGCTCCCCGAGCAGACGGGCCTGCTCGCCCACGAGGTCCTGCACGTCGCCCTGCGTCACCGCCCGCGCTTCGCGGCCTTGCGCGGCGTACTGGGCGATGTCGACCTGCAACTCTTCAACCGCTGCGCGGACGCCATCGTCAACAGCGCGCTCGGTCACCTGACCTGGCTCGAACTGCCCCCGTCCGCCATCACCCTCGAGGTGATCCTGCGCGAGGCCCTGAAGCTGCGGGAGACCCCGGAGAAGGCCCTGCTCGACTGGGACCTGGAGCGGCTCTACCGCGCCATCGATGACCGGGGGCCGAGTGTCCCCGCCCTGGGGCGCCGCGGCGCCAGTTCCCGCCGGGAGGGCGGGGAGGGTGGCGCCGGCGAACAGGCGGGTGACCTGGAAAACGCCGGGGCGAGCCAGGGAACCTGGCGCCCGGACGGCCCCCGCGCGGCCATGGTCCGGTACCTGGGCGTTGATCAGCACGACGACCTGTGGTCGGGCCCGGACGAGGACAAGCCCGAGGACGCACCCGAGCAGGCCCGCGACTGGGGCGAACGCCTGCTGCGCGCCCACACCGGCGACGGCCAGTTCTCGATCCTGCGCACCCTGCTCGCCGACCTGCCCCGGGTCCGCACCCCCTGGGAACACCTGCTGCGCACCCACCTCACTCGCGGCCTCTCGCTGCAACCCGGGCTCTCCTGGTCGCGCCCGTCGCGCTCCTATCAGGCCAACAAGGGCCGGGTCGGCGCCCATGGCCGCCTGCCCTGGGAACCCGGCCGGACCAACGCCCGGGCGGTCGCGCGCCTGGTAGTGATGGTAGATTGCTCCGGCTCCATCGAAGACCCACTCCTGGACCGCTTCGCCCAGGAGGTCGAGGCCGCCAGCCGCCGCCTGGAGGCACGCATCATCGTCATCGTCGGCGACGACCAGGTGACCGCCGAGACGGTCTTCGCGCCCGGCCGCTCTAACCTACGCGACCTGGTCTTCACCGGCGGCGGTGGGACCGACTTCACGCCCCTGCTGCGTGCCGCCGACCGCCACCGCCCGGACCTGGGACTTTTCCTCACCGACCTGCAGGGGCCGGCCGACTGGCGCCCCGCCTGGCCCGTCATCTGGGCCGTGCCGGTCGCCTATCAGGATGCCGTGGCGCCGTTCGGGCGCAAGCTGGTCTTGGGCTGAGGGCCGATGGCCGCGGGGCTGCGCAGCGGCTGTAGCCGCGACGATGCCTCGCATCGCGGCTAACGGCCATGGACTGGCTTGGACACCCCGGCGCATCAAAGGGGCCGCTGTAGGGGCAGGTTTGAAACCCACCCCTACGAGGTCGCATCGCGGCGGGACCTGGCCACCACGGAGGAGCCCGGACTGACTTTCACGGTAAAGCCGATCCCACGCGTGACTTTCATCTTGGCAGGCGATCCGCCATTGCGCCGACGCCGACGCCGACGCCGAGGATGGCGGAACCGCTGCGCGTTCCGCCCTACGGGGGCTCATCAACCGGCCGTCAGTGCCAACTCGAAATCGCCGGGTTCCAGGTGCCCCGGCAGCCGCCCCTCGCCCAGGGCACGCAGCAGCCCCAGGGGCTCGCAGTCGAAGCGGACCACGCGGGTCTGGTCGTCCGCGCTGACGCCGATCAGGGCCAGGTCATAGTCGAGCAGGGTCTGCAACTGGGGTAGCGGCGGTCCATGGCAGCGCAGCCAGGCCGCGAAGGCGCGGCATTCGGTCGCGGCGAAGGGTTCCGGGGTCTGCTCCCGCCAGAAGGCGTTGAGCAGTCGACGAAAGCCGTCCGGGTCCAGGGTCAGCATCAGATAGCGGCTGCTCATCTTGAGGTGCTCGACGACCACCCCGGCGCGGAAGGTCAGGGCCAGGTCGGTGTAGAGTGCGATGGCGCGGTCCCGGGCCAGGTCGGCCGTCCAGGGCGCCGGGGTCGCGAGCGGGACCCCCGCCACCAGGCCGGCCAGGGTGTCTTCCCAGCCTGCCGGGGTGCAATCGGGCGGTTCCGGTCCCGGGGCGGCGGCGTCGGCCAGGGGCGCGGGGCGGACTCGGGGTGCCTGCACGGCTGTCCCCCGCGTCGCCCAGATCGCCTGCACCCGGCGCAACTGCGTGCTCAGGGCCTTAAGGTCCAGGCCCGGGATGAACTGGGGCAGAACCTCGATATGGATGGCGCGCAAGTGCGGCAGGCGCGGCACCCAGTCCCGCGCCAGGTCGAGCACCGGCTCCGGGACCAGGCCCGAGTGGGCGTCGAGCCAGAAGCCCTGGTATTCGAAGCCGCCGGCCAGGTGCAGTTCGCGCACCCGGGTCGCATCGAGCTGGTCAAAAAAATCCGCGGCCCCTTGGCGGCCGTTGCGTTCATTGGTCCAGACGTTGTGCAGGTCGAGCAGCAGGTCGCAGTCGGCCGCCTCGGCGACCAGCGCGGTGAAGTGGCCGTCATCCAGTTCCCAGGGTTGGCGGCGCAGATAATTGACCCCGGTCTCGACGGCGATCGGCACGCCGAGTCGCTGTCGCACGGACCTGATGGTCGCGGCGGTGGCGGCCGCACCGGCCGCGGTCTGCAAGGGGGGCAGCAGGAAGCCGGCCGCAAAGCCCTGCCCCGCGCTCAGGCCGCGATTGAAGGCGAGGTGCTCGCCGTACCAGTGGGCACCGAGTAAGTCGAGTGAGGTCGCGATGGCGTCGAGATGGCGCGCATCCGGGGCGCGGCAACTCCCGAGCGGGGCGCCGATGCCGTGGACGACCTTGGCCTGGGGGAGGGCGGCGATCCGGCGGAAGGCCCGCTGATCGAGGCGGTAGGGGGCATCGGGGTCGGGGTCCTGAAACCAGAAGGCCTCGACCTCGACCTCCAGGCTGGTGAGCCCCAGGTCGCCGGCCTCGAACAGCGGTTCGAGGCCGGGCCAGTAGACGAGCCCGACGCCGAGCTCGTCCACGGCGATCAGACCGACTGGACGTTGAGCTTGGCATCGACGACGAAGCGCTGCTCGAAGTCCCAACGGATATCGAAGCCGGAACAGCAGGCCAGGCAGCCCAGTTTGCCCAGGATGTCCTTCTGGATCTTGGTGAAGCGGTCCAGGTCGTAGGCAACCTCGCGGGGCAGGGTGACGCGCACACTGCGTGACACGGCCGTCGCGCTCACCTTGGCATCCGCAACTTCAACTTTCTCGCTCATGATCGCTATCCTCCGGTTTGCTTGTAACTGGTGCTCTGCAGGTCGCGCCGGCCAAACCTGACCGGCACCGTCGGATTATAGCCCATCCAGCGAAAAGTCAAGGGCCGGCGCAGGCGTCGTGGGGCGTCGTCGGGCGGATGCCCGCAGGGCGATCCGCCAAGGCGCCGACGCAGAAGATGGCGGAACCGCTGCGCGTTCCGCCGCTCTGGTGGATGGCTTCGTCAAACAGCAAGGTGTGCTTCAGTAGTGATACCGACACTGCACGATCACCAGGTCGCCATCGATATAGGTGTTGACCAGCCGGTGCTCGTCATCGATGCGGCACGATCACAATCCCGACCAATCGTGCTTCAATGATTCGGGCATCCCGATCCCGGCGTATGGCTCGCGTTAAATGTCTCTAATCAAGACATTGATCCCAGAATCGGCAATTGCTCACGCAAAGACGCCAAGAACGCAAAGAAGAATAGAACTTTGCTGGCGATGATCCCGTCACCCGGTCGGTGAACCGTACGACAGAGATATCGCATTGAAAAACTTTGCGTCTTTGCGTCTTTGCGTGAAACAAATGTTCTTTCCAGATTGATACGTTTTAGGATTCGGCGATCGGTTTGCTGCCAATAGAGGTAATCAGTCCAGGCCCGCTCGCGAAAGCAGATCATTCTTCTATCAGGTCATGACGTACGAGGCCGCTACGCGCCTTGATTTCGACGACGGCCTGGCGCAAATCCGCCGCATTGGCGGGAGAGCGCAGCAGATAGGCGGTCTCCTGCCAGGCGTCGAAGTCTTCTTGCGAGATCAAAACGGCATGCTTGCCATTGGCGCGCGTGATGACGACGGGCTGGTGGTCGTCCACCACCCGGTCCATGGTCTCGCCGAGGTGTTTACGGGCTTCGGTGTAGGTGATTACAGACATCGGCGGGCTCCGGACAGCGGCTTTGGTGGACTTAAGTCTAACAAAGCGACCGGAGCCGCGGTATCACTGCCCAAGGGGAAACCGGATGCAGGCACGCGTCCTGGGGTCCCGGCGCAGTCCATCAACGACGGCGAGGGGATAGGTGGACTTCGCTTGCGCTCGTCCACCCTACGGTCAGAGCTAGGATCAAGGCCGCGGTGCTCCGCGACGCCTGGACTACCAGCGCGGTCTCGTCGCGGCTGAAGCCGCTCCCACAGCGTCGCTGCGCGACCTTCACGAATCACGCGGAACCAGGCCATCAGGCGGCGGCGGGCTCGACCGCCAGTTCCTCCGCCCAGCACCCGGTCGGCGGCCCCAGCACCAGTTCGGGTCCCTCGAAGCGGACCAGGTAGAGGGTGCGCTCCGGGTCTTCCTCCAGGTGGCCGATCTTGACGATGACACCGCGGGTCCCGGGGGCGGCGATCAGGGCGTCCGCGGCCAGGTCCGGGATGCCGCCGTCGTTGACGATGGCGGTGGCGGCGAAGACCAGGTCGCCGGGGTTGAGCTGGTCGAGGGTCAGTTGGTCGAGGCTTGGTTGGTCAAGGGTCGGTTGGTCTAGGGTCATCGCGTGTGCTCCAGTGAGCGGCAGGTGCCGCTGTGGGTCTGTCGGTAATCCGACCGAAATACTGCGCTGGACTGTGGCAGAGCCGACAAGACCGGCAGCCTGGGTGTGTGGGATTGAGAAAAATCAGTGCGATGCAGGGGCGATTCTGCATGGCATGGGGATTGCTTTTTTGTTGCCATCGATTCAAGCAAGACTCAAGCCATCCGGAGAACCTGACCATGTTGACCCTGACCCCCAGCGCCCTGAAGGCCGTCGGCCGCTTCATCAAGGGGTCCGCAGACCCGGTCGCCGGCCTGCGCATCTCGGTGACGGGCGGCGGCTGTTCCGGCCTGCAGTACGCGCTGGCCCTGGAGGCGGCGGCGCGCGCCGATGATGCGGTGGTCGAGTGCGGGGCGGTCAAGATCTTCGTCGATCCGGCGAGCGCGCCGATGCTGGCCGGCATCACGGTGGACTTCAAGGACAGCATGTCGGGCACCGGGTTTACCTTTGAGAACCCTAATGCCACCCAGAGCTGCGGCTGCGGTAAGTCTTTCAGCGCCTGATGCGGTTGGCCGTCCGCGGGCCTCGTCGGGTGCGTCGCGCGCACTCGGGTGGAGCGGCGGGGCCAGGCCCCTTTGTTCACTGAGGTCGCACGGTGCGCACCGCGCACCCTAAGCCGTTCCGGGCGCCGTCGCCCCCGTGCGGTTCCCATTCCTCCTCTATTCGCCGGAGACACGCCATGTGGGATTACTCGGAAAAGGTCAAAGACCACTTTTTCAGCCCCCGTAACGCCGGTGCGCTGGCGGACGCCAACGCCGTGGGTGATGTCGGATCCCTGTCCTGCGGGGACGCACTGCGCCTGTCGCTCAAGGTCGACCCCGAGACCCAGATCATCGAGGACGCCGGTTTCCAGACCTTCGGCTGCGGTTCGGCGATTGCCTCGAGTTCCGCGCTCACCGAGATCGTCAAGGGCATGACCCTCGATCAGGCGCTCCAGGTCAGCAACCAGGACATCGCGGACTATCTGGACGGCCTGCCCCCGGAGAAGATGCACTGCTCGGTGATGGGGCGCGAGGCGCTGCAGGCGGCCGTCGCCAATTTCCGTGGTGAGGTCTGGAAGGACGACCACGAAGAGGGCGCCATGGTGTGCAAGTGCTTCGCCGTGGATGCGGTCCTGATCGAGGAGACCATCCGCGCCAACGGGCTCGCGAGCGTCGAGGAGGTCACCAATTACACTAAGGCCGGCGGCGGCTGTTCCGCCTGTCACGAGGGGGTGGAGGAGATCCTGACCCGGGTGCTCAAGGAGCAGGGCCGCACCTTCGATCCGACCGGCGCCCCGTCCCCGGCCGCCAAGCGCCCCAAGCTCGGCACCCTGGCGCGCGTGCGCCGGATCGAAAGCGCCATCGAGGCGATCCGTCCCAATCTCCAGCGTGACCGCGGCGACGTGGAACTGATCGAGATCGACGGCAAGAACATCTACGTCAAGATGACCGGGGCCTGCGTCGGCTGTCAGATGGCCTCCACCACCATTGAGGGCATCCAGCAGCGCATCGTCGAGGACTTAGGCGAATTCGTGCGCGTCCTGCCGTCGAGTGCGATGCGGGCGCGGGCTTAGTAACGAGTCAGAAATATACTGAACAAGGAATCCAATCGTTGTCGTTGCCGTTGTCGTAATCGTAATCGTAGAACCGATGCAATTCGGCGTGCGACAGAATCCGGTGCGCGACGATAACCTCGATTACGACAACGACAACGACAACGACAACGAGGGCGCGGGCATCCCCTGATTGACGTGTTCAGTTGATCAGCGAACCGTCCCTCAGTCCTCCGCGGTCTTTCCTGTTCTTCCTGGTCCGTCTTCACCGAGGCACCCCCATGACCCAAGGCATCTATCTGGACAACAACGCCACCACCATGGTCTCGCCTGAGGTCGTGGCGGCCATGCTGCCCTATTTCACCGAGCAGTTCGGCAACCCGTCGTCCATGCACCAGTTCGGCAATCGCGTGGGGCTGGCCATCAAGCAGGCCCGCCAACAGGTGCAGCAACTCCTGGGTGCCGAGCACGACTCCGAAATCGTTTTCACCTCCTGTGGCACCGAGTCCGACTCCACCGCGATCCTCTCGGCGCTCAAGGCCCAGCCCGAGCGCAAGGAGATCATCACCACCGTGGTGGAGCACCCGGCGATCCTCGCCCTCTGCGATCAGTTGGAGAAGGAGGGCTATAAGATTCACCGGCTGAAGGTGAACAACAAGGGCCGGCTGGACATCCGCGAATACATGGATCTGCTGTCCGACCGGGTGGCCATCGTCTCGGTCATGTGGGCCAATAACGAGTCCGGAACCCTGTTCCCGGTGGAGGAGATGGCCGAACTGGCCAGCTCCGCCGGCGTCATGTTCCATACCGATGCGGTGCAGGCGATCGGCAAGATCCCCATTGATCTCAAGGAGACCTGCATCGACATGCTGTCGCTCTCCGGCCACAAGCTCCACGCCCCCAAGGGGGTCGGGGTGCTCTATGTGCGCCGCAACACGCGCTTCCGGCCCCTGCTGCGCGGCGGCCATCAGGAGCGCGGCCGGCGCGCCGGGACCGAGAACACCGCCTCCATCGTCGCGCTCGGCACGGCCTGCGAATTGGCCCGGGCGCACATGGACGAGGAGAAGACCAACGTGCGGCGGATGCGCGACCGCCTGGAGCAGGGCATCCTGGCCGCCGTCCCCCATTGCTTCGTCACCGGTGACCCGAGCAATCGTCTGCCCAACACCTGCAACATCGCCTTTGAATACATCGAAGGGGAGGGGATTCTCCTGCTCCTGAACAAGCTTGGTATTGCCGCCTCCTCGGGTTCTGCCTGTACCTCGGGGTCACTGGAACCGTCCCATGTCATGCGCGCCATGGGCATCCCCTTCACCGCCGCCCACGGTACGGTGCGCTTTTCCCTCTCCCGCTACAACACCATGGAAGAGGTCGAGACCGTCATTCGCGCCGTCCCGCCCATCGTCGCGCAATTACGCAAGCTCTCGCCCTATTGGGGGGTGGACGGTCCGATCGCCGATCCCGAGAAGGCCTTCGCACCGGCCTACGCCTGAGCCTGTCCGCGCGCCCAAGACTGCATTTTGACCATTTCGCCGGCCACCCAGTAGGACGGTCGAGCGCCGGTCCGCTGTGCGGCCCCTTATTCGCGCGATCCCGCACTCGGGTTAGGTGCGTGTGACTCGGCGCCTGGCGAAAAACAGGATTTAACACTCGCCGTAACTCGACTGGCGGTGCCGAAATGTCGGGTTATGCTTCGCAAACCCGACTACGCACGCCGCGTGTGCGACGGCGGATCGCGGCGAACAGGCCGAACCCGGCGCCGAGCAGTGCCCAGACGGGCGGCGCCGGGGCCTCGGCGAAGCCGCTGCTATCCACCATGCTGTACAGAATCCGTTCCTCGGTGGGTGCCAGGACCAGTTCAAAGTAGTCCGTCAGGGTCAGTAGCTGGTATTGCGGGCCAAGGATCGCGTCGGCAAAGATGCTGTTGGAAAGGATCATGTTGCCCAGGTCATCACCGATGGACCAACCGGCGTCGGCGCCGGCATCGCGCCCGGCCTCGTCGATTAACGCCGTGACTTCGGCAGAGAAGTCATAGACCAGGCGGACAGTGACTGAGGCGTTGCTCTGATTGCTCAGGACGATTATGCCATCGGTCTGCATCAAGGACGTCGCGTAGCCCGCGGAGTTGCCGGCCTGGCCATAGCTGTTCGAGACTTGAATCAACCGATCGCCGATCCCCATCGCGCTCTCGATATCCCCGGGCTGCAGGGTCTCGACGGCCGCCGCGCTGGCATTGCCCTCGGCCAAGGTGGAACTGCCCAACACCCCGGTCTGGTACCTGGTGCCGACCCCATCGGGAATCGACGTACCCCCGTTGACGGACGCCAGCGTCAGGGTCAGGTTCGCGAGCCCGTTATACAAAGCCCCGGCTAGGGCAGCGCCAGGGACGATTGTGACCCCGAGCAGGCAGGTACAGACGAGGGCAGCCAGTCTATGCGTCAGCTTCATCTTAATCCTCAAGGTTACTCGGCGTTTTCGTCTGGCAGTTGCTGGTCCGCGGCCTACCGGCGGCGATGAGTGCGGCGATCACCGGGGACCGATCGCTCCCCGGCGCCGGACTCAGGGTTTGCTGCCGGCCATCCAGGCCGCGACGTCGTTCAGGAACTTGTCCGGCATCCCGGCCGCGACCGAGTGGCCGGAGTCCTCATAATGCGGGAACCAGATCGTTTGGTGGCCCGGGAAGACCTTGCGTAGCTTGGTGACGGCGGTGGGCTGGTACTCGACTTCGATGGTCCCGTCGCACTTCGCGTCCGTGCAGCCATGTCGGGCGACCGCGGTCTTTACCAGCTCGGAATAGCGCTCCAGGGACGGCGCCAGGGCCGGTGAATAGATGATCAGATCCCGACGGGCGTCCGTGATCATCGTCTTGACCTGCGGCAGGTTTTCGATGAAAAGCCGGCCATAGCGGGGGGACTCGGGGCTGATGTCGTAGCGTTCCGGGTGCTCTGCACTGCGGGTTGCCGAGTTGCTGTAGAAGGCGTTGTAGGCGTCCATCGGTGGACAGCTGTTGTAGATCGCGTCCTTGTTGGTGTCGGCGGGCACGCCGAAGACCGTCATCAGCGGGGAGCCCCAAGCCGCGCCCGCGATACCCTGGTCAGCGAGCAGCGCCTGGCCCAACGCGTTAACTTGCGGCAACACTTCGAACCAGGGGCGCGCGGTGGGCGGGATGCCGGCCAGATTCGGTGTCGTCGACCAAGGGTCCTGGGGGTACTTGCGGTCATAGGCATACCAGGCGGCGCCGGTGCTTGGGTCGACGCCGCCGCGTTTATTCACGTAGAGTTGGTCGATGGCCGTCAAATCGAATTCGAGCACTTCCGATGGGGGCCCCACAAAAGCAAAGTGGATCCACATCCAGGCCGTCAGGAACGCCTCGGACCGAAGGTTGTCGATCAGGTTCTTGCCAACGATCGGTCGGCGGGTGTCATAGGGGGAAAGGTCGAGATCGTTGACGACGAAGCGGATGGCGTGCTCGGCCGGGTTGCAGCCGCTGGCACAGGGTGTGAACGTCTTGTCTTTGTCAGCCGCGAGCGCATAAATCACCGAGCCGGGCTTTTCGTAGAGAGCTCCGGTGATATCCGACTGGTAAGCCCCGGTGAGTTGAGGCTGGATGAGGATCTGGCGCCCGAATTGCTGCGCAATGTCGGCCGCGGTATAGACCCGCCCGGGCGTCGCACCGGGGCGCAGGTCAAGGAAACTCTGGACCTCACGCGCGAGTTCCTTGTCGACATAGACATCGCCGCCGGTGCCGTAGCGGCGATAGTTCTGCAGCAGGTTGAGCATGAGCGAGACGCGGGTGCCGCCATAGCTCTCGCCGACCAGCACGACCGGGTTATTGCGGATCGTTGGGTGCGCGCGCAGGAAGCGCAACAGCACCCGCACCATCTGCGCAGCGTCGATATAGGGGTTGTAGTTTTGGGCATCGTACAGGTGCGCATTGGAGCGGCCCTTCGGCACCTCGGCGATATTATAGGAGAAACCGGTGGTCGGCGCGTCGATATACAGCAGGTTGCCGATACGCGTCCAAGAGTCCGGATTGGGCGAGCTGCTGTCCAACCACCCCGTGGGTCCCCACGGCGTCGGGTAGATGGAATTGCGGGCGGTATTGCTGCTCAGCAGCCCTTCGCAGGTCGGGCATCCCGGCCCGCCGTTGAAGAAGACGAACAGCGGTTTGGTCGCCGGGGTCTGATCGGCAAGCTGGAAGCTGTAGAAGACCTCCGCCCGCGATGACGTGAAACTCAGGGTGGGCCCTTCGCGTTGGAAGCTGAATCCGATCCGCTCCACGTCGGAAAAACCGGCTTCAGTGGCCAAGAGTTCCGCCTTTGCGGGGTTGCTGCCGAGTAACACTCCCAGCGAGATGATGGCCAGGGTCGAGAATGCGTGCCGAGGCTGGAGTAGGGTAGGTGCCATGATGCGGTGCTCCTGTCTTGCGTTTTTCTTGAGGTGATGCCCGTTTTCAGTCGCCGAAGCGACTGAAAAAAGCGCTCCAGGAGTCGCGCCGCGTGGGGCGAGCGCTGAAGAATGCCGGGATCGCAGCGTGCAGCGTGTTACCGAAATTTCTGCAGCGCCACCGGCTCGACGTAGCCCGGCTCGTCTTCGATCACATAGACCTCCTGCGCATTGCCGCCGAGCAGCATGTCCGCGGGCGAGGTGCCATAGCCGGCAAACACCCGCCAGCCCTTGATGTCACCGAAGTTCTGATTGACGAAGACGTTGTCGAAGGTCCTGGTCGCCAGCGAAGCGCTCGCGGCCGGCAGCAGGGAGCCGCGGGGGACCTGTTTCCACCCGTATTTGGCGCCGGTCCAGTTCCAGTAGCGTTTCTGCAGATCGACGGCATAGATGTAATAGTTGCCGGTCTTCCTCTGATCCGCGGCGGCAACCTTCACCGTGACGGAGATGTTGGCCGCTGTGCTCATATACTGGGCCTGAGGGTAGATGACACGCGGTGCCGTGAGTTTGGCCGAGACATCGACCCCTTGCTCATACCGAGCGGACTTGGCGGGCTCGACGTCGGCCGGGATGGATGGACCGATCATCCCGCCGCCAGCCAAGCCGGTGAAATCGACCTTGGCGAGTTCGATACGCTGCAGGGTCTGATAATGGAGCCCCTTGAAATAGAGCACGCGATTCGTGTGGTCACGCACCAGGGTGACACCGGTCTCCTGGTACCAGCCCAGGGCCGGGAGCGAGGGCTCCAGGGGATCGGCGTCTACCCCGTGGCCCAGGTCGACGTTGTTGATGGCGTGCAGCGCCTGGGGTACCGCGCCGACATTCCGGTACCGGTCATTCGTGTTCGCCTCGTCGAGGAACTGGCGGATCTTGAACAGGCGGACGAAACGACTGGGTGAATCGAATCCGCCAGGCGTCCCGAACATGGCCCCGTCGCCAGCCCCGGGGGAGGATTCCTGGTTCTTGATGCCGGTGAAGTTGTCCAGTGCTTTGACCTGATCGACATAGACGGGGGCATTGGTCAGGACACCGACCTTATCCACGGCATCTCCCACATACAGATGCATGATCGGCTCACCACCCCCGGCGGTTGGATACCATTCCGCGATTAGGGAGGCACCGGACCGGTCATGCACGACCAGGTGCAATGGAACGGCAACGGCCGGGATCCAGCCGGCCGTAATGTTGGTTCCGAAGATGGACGGGGCCACGTTTTCAAGCGCGGTCTTGACCTCGCTGACCGTCTTGAACTGCCCCAGGACCCAGGCAACCAGATCTACATAGTGCAGGTCGCCCGGCTGAGGGGTGCGATTATTTGCCACGCGGTCCGTGAATTGCCCAGTCTCCAGCCAGAGTAAACCGGCCGACAGGCCTTCCTCGTTCATACCGTCGCTGTAGATGCGTTGATGGAGCAAGAGGGTCGTCTCCTGGACTAGGAAATCCAACCCGATGAATCCGTACTGGATGGTCCATTCCACACCGGGCGACAGGCTATCGTAGGCAAAAGACCGCCAGATGACGCCCCGCGTGACACGGGACAACTGGTTCTTCCAATGATCCATCCCGGGAAAGTCCATGGTTCGGGCCGAGACGACTTGGTTATTCAGGGTCTTGCTGGTGTCCAGGATGATGTCGGAACAGGCCTGGACCGGTGGCAGGGCGGCGAGTCCGATGCAGGTGCCGCACAGGGGCGCGGCCAACAGGGATACGAGGCGTTTCATGTGCGTGGGTTTCCAATCATTGACGGGCAGGAGTGCATCAAGGCAGGGCGCGTACACCGAACCAGCGTGCATTTGCGTGCGAACCGTGACCGCCAGCCAGCCACGAGTCCGGCCGCCAGCAGGACCCAAACCGGGGGTTCCGGTGCCTCGGCAACGCCCCAAGAGTCCAGCAGACTCGATAGCGTGGCCGTGCCACCCGCCGCCAGGGTGTAATCGAAGGTGCCGGACGCACGCAATTCCTTGGGTCCGGTGAGTAGATCCGCATAGGCCCCGATATCAAGCACGGCTGCGGTTGCGGTGAGATCGTCGATGAGCCAGGTGAGGTCGACCCGGGCCTGGATCCCCAAGGGGTCGGCCTCCGCCAGGAAGCTGGCGCCGATGTCGTAGGAGAACGTGAAGGTGACCGCCTGGGCAGTGTTATTTGTCAGGAAGATAAACCCGGCGGTCAGCATCCGTGCATCGGCCTTGCCGTCCCCGGCCCAGCCCGCAACGGAGTGTCCCTGGCGCAGCGGCTGGGCGAAGGTCATGTCGCCGAACTCCGCGGGGTCGAGCGTCGCCTCCGCCGCGGCGGTGGCGTGGGGGCCTGCAACAGCAGCCAACCAGTCAGTGACGGCTGCGCCATAGAGGATACTGACGTTGCCCGGTACCGTCTGGTCGCTGTCGATGCTGGTCAGCGTCAGGCCCGCGAGGGCGATGCCGTCGAACCTGGCGAACGCATGGACGGGGCCTGGAAGCAGGGTGGCAGCGAGCAGGAGGACGGGAAGCCCGATCAAAGCGGGTTTGGACACGGCAGGTGCTCCTTCTGGGTGCGTGAATGTCGGCGACAGAGGGGCCAGCCACTCATCATATGGTGTGCCGAAGTATACCGGGCGAACGGCATTGTTACTGGACACTCGATCACAACAGGACCATCAGGCGTTGTCGCCGCTGCGCCCGGCGGCGTCCGCATTGGGCGCCGGGAACTGGGGCTGATCCTGGGCGCGCTCCCGGATCTCCACCTGGATCCCCACCGGGGTGAGGTCGAACAGGTCCACCAGGTCCGCATTGCGCATCCGGATACAGCCATGTGAGCGGGGTTCGCCCAGGGGCGTGCTGTCCGGGCAGCCGTGGATGTAGATGAAGCGGCGCAGGGTGTCGACGCCGCCGCCGCGGTTGCGGCCGGGCTCGCAGCCGGTGAGCCAGAGGATGCGGGTCAGTACCCAATCCCGGTCCGGGTAGGCTGCGGCCAGCGCCGGGCCATAGACCTCGCCGGTGGGGCGGCGGGCCCGAAACACGGTGCCGACGGGGGCGCCGGCGCCGATGCGCAGCCGCACCCGATGCCGACCGCGGGGGGTGCAGCCGCTCCCATTGCGCTCCCCGACCCCGTTCAACCCGGTGGAGACGGGATAACGCGCGACGACCCGTTCGTCATCCAACAGGGTCAGCGTCTGGGTTGCGATGTCGATGAGGATACGGCGTTCGATCATTATCCGTGAGAGGATTCAAGCGACGTCGGCCGGGAGTTGGCCGGTCGCCAGCGCCGCGAAGGACTCCGGAAACGCGCGGATCAAGATGCGCCGGGCCAGTTGGAAGGCGAAGCTCTCGCGCTGGGTGCGGGAGAAGTCGCAATGGCGAAAGAGCGTCGCCTCGCCGGTGTCGCTGACCGGGGTCCAGCCGTATTTCACCCGGCGCATGCGGCTGGGATAGAACCAAAACATGCGATACAGGCTCTGCAGGAAGAACTGGCGGTCGCGTTCGTCGACCCGGTTGGGGGTGTCTTTTTCCAGTTCCCGGATCAGTTGGTCGTAATAGGGGTCGTTCTCGTCGTTGCTGCGGCGCTCGCCGAGCATGCGCTTGGTCTCGAAATAGATGCGATCCAGCGGCAGACGGCGTCCCTCACTATCGGCCCCGATGAGCTCGGCAGTCAGGTTCTCTCCCAGTTCCCCGAAGGTACGCCCGAGCAGCCCCAGCAGCATTCGCTCATGGGGCTGGCACTCGCGCGGAAAGGCGAACATGGCGCGCAGGTCAGCCATGAAGATGAAGGCGACGTCGGCCTCGCTCAGGTCGTCGAGCAATTGGGTGTGGGAGGCCCAGTTGCGGACCTCTTTCAGGATGGTGCCGTAGCTTGCCATGTAGGTGGACCTGTCCGGCAGGTGATTGACCTTGGCGCGGTTGTCCCATTCCCGGCTCAGGGCGTGCAGGAGTATCCGGTAGCGCTGCTTGCGCTGCTCCGTGGAAGTCGGTGCGCACAGTGGCAGCAGCGCGGTCATGCTCGCCAGATAGTCCCGCACATAGTCGGGGGAGGCGGGGCCCGGGGGCCATTCGGGCTCGTCCTCGCGCTTGAAGAAGAGTGAGAATACCAGGCCGTCATCGCCGCGCCGGTCCATCAGGTCCTCGGCGGCGGCGCAGCCCATCAGGATGCCGCGGCGCAGGACCGAATAGGCGTCGGTCTGCTTGTCGCCGATCCAGCGGCGCACCGTCTCATCGCGCTTGGTATAGATGACCGGGGCGCTGAGCTTGGCCGCCTCGAAGGCGCTGGCGATGGACGTGAGCTGGTCGCCATGATTGGAGCAGAAGAGGATATGGCGCTTCGGGAACCCGGCCTCGATCAGGAGTTCGGTGAAGATGTGATAGCCGGCCACCTTCTTGAGTTCGCTGACGGCGGTGCGCCAGGCGGTGCCCAGTGGCGCGCCGGTGGCGGCCGTATCCTTGAGATACTTCTTGTCCCGCAGGAAGGCGTCGATTTCGGCCACCGATGGCGGGTCGTCGAGGTCGTAATCCTCATAGGGCTTGAGGTCGATATCGATGACCACATAGTCGATGGCGGCCAGTTGCGCGGGGTCGCGCACCAGGCGGTAGGCGTCGAAGAAGGTGGTCTTGAGCGTGATCCCGCGGGCGCTCAGCCAGTCCTTGAGGTCCGGCAGGGCGGTCGGACAGCCGGCCAGCCCGAAGACCTGGTCGACGGTCGCGCGGATGTCACCTTCAAAGTCCTCGATCCATAGAAAATCGCTCATTGGGGGTACTCCAGGAACAGGTTCGCGGGCAATTGCATGGTTAGCGTGAAGCAATGCCCGTCGGCGATGGTGCTGACCCGACCCTCGAGCTTCTCGATCAGCAGGTGCAGAAAATCATGGCCACGGCCGCTGCCTTTGACCATGGCCGCCGCGCTGGGGGTCGTGGGGTTGGTGACGCCGAACTCGACCCGATCGGCTGCCGCGCTCCACCAGGCCCGGGTCGGGGCGCAGTCGGCGGAGGCGTAGTATTTGAACAGGTTGGTAAAGGACTCCGTGCATAGGATGGTGAGGAAAGAGCCGGTGGTGCCGAAGGGTGAAAAGCAGATGGGCGACTCCGCGAACCCCTGCATCTGGAAGGGGAAGAAGCGCGCGCCGACCCAGTCGCATAGGGCCGGCAGATCCGCCTGGGGGAGCAGTGCCATCAGCGACTGCTCCCATTCGCCGCGCAGGCGCTCGGCCAGGTGCAGCTGCTGTTCGTGCCAATCCCGCAGCCGGGTGTCGGCCGGGATCAGCCCGGCACGGCGGGCGTAGGAGAGAAAGTGCTGCTGGATGCGCTCGCTGCCCCGCTGCGACAGCAGTTGCCCCAGGGCGAGCCCCAGGGAGCGGACGACGACCTGTTCCAGGGTGGCGGTGCCGGCCTGATCGTCGCGCAGCTTGCGGCGCAACAACTGGGTATTAGTGGAGATCAAGCCGAAAATATCAAGCAAGCCGCGCATGGTGTTGACCGCCTCACGGTAGACCCAGGGGCTGCTCTCGTGTTCGGTGTTATAGATGATGCGGTCCAGGGATCCGCGGAACTTATGCGCCACCAGGGCCATCACGTCCTCCTGCTCCTTGTTCTTGACGCGCAGCACCTCCGCTTCATAGATGGCGCGTTCGGCCACCTCGTTCTTGGCGTGCAGGCGGCGCAGATAGCGCAATTGGAAGAGGTAGCCGCGATAATATTCCTCGGACAGCACGATCAGACAGAAGCTCGGAATGGTCAGCAGGGTGAGCAACTCCATTGCGTGGCCGCCCTCCGCGGGGATGGTCCCGGGGAAGAACAGGACCCGCACGAGGATCAGGGAGGCGAACCCGATCATCAGGTAGGCGAGGCGGTTGAGATAGCGCGGGTTGCGATTGGTATAGCGGATCGGATCGGAGAAGACGCGGATGGCCGGGAACATGACCGCCAGGCGGTCGCTGCCGCGGGTGTCGGGCAGGGCGCGGCGGGCGACGCGCGCGATCCGGTGGTGCGCCCGCCGGCCGTAGGTGGCGGCCATGATCACGGTCGTCACGTAGATCCAGAACAGGATCGGCGATTCGGTGAACATGGCACTCAGGGACGGCAGGTTCCCCGTGTGCAGGAAGACGAGATAGGTCGCGACCTCCATCATGGCGTAGCCGATGGCAATCTTGGTGAAGGTCGAAATGTGCATGGTCGCGGCGGCTCGGGGGCGGTTACGGCAGCCCGGGCGGGTGTCGGGGCGCAGGGTCGACAGGATCGCACGCCGCCGCTCGCAGGACCAGGGATCAGGCCGCGCTCTGATCAGCCCAGGGTTGGAGACCGCGCGCGCCAAAGCAAAAAAAGTCAAGAAACGGAGATAGGAGAAGGCTGGCGCGACGACCGCGATGGTCGTGCCGGCCGGCAACGGTAGCGCGCGAGCAACGATCTGTTCTCTCACGGAGACACGAAGACACGAAGATAAAGAGGGAAAATCTCTGTGTCTTGGTGTCTCCGTGAGAGAACTCTCTTCGAGACCCGGCGCGCCCCGGGAGGGCGCGCCGGGAGGGGTCAGCGGATGTGGCTCGGCTCGTCCTGGATCAGATAGGCCTCTTCCTCGGGACTCAGTTCGACCTCGTCGAACCCGGTGATCATGGGCTTGACGTGGTGCGCGAAGGAACTGCCGATGGTCAGCATGTAGACATGCATGACCACGAAGGTGAGGATCGCGTAGGCGGTGCCGGTGTGGATCAGGGCGACCCACTCCAGCCAGGCGGCCGCGTTGGGGGTATCACCCCAGGCGAAGTACATCAGATAGGCGATCCCGGACGCCCAGATGAGCGGGAAGAGCACCCCCTTGAGCGCCAGGTAGGCGATGGCCTGGAGCGGGTTGTGCTTGCGCCAGAAGGCCTTGCGGTAGGGGTGACGCTCGCCCAGGAAGATGCCGTAGGAATAGAAGCGTACCACCTGCCCGAGCCCGCTGGCGGTGGGCAGGTAGTGCTTCCAGTTCCCGGTGGTGAAGAGCCAGAAGGTGGCCAGCACCCACAGCCCCAGGAGCGCCAGCGCGGCCAGGGTGTGCAGGGTCACGGCCTCGTCGAAGCCGATCCAGTCGTGCAGCCCATGGATGGCGAACCCGGTGACCAGCATGGTGACGATCAGGGCCATCTGGGTCCAGTGCCAGAAGCGTTCAAAATAGGAGTAGATCAGGACTTCACGCGTGCTCATCGGTGTTTCCCTCGGTGCTGTGCTTACGGCGCAGGATCCGGCGCATCAGGCCATGGGCCAGGGTTCCGCCCAGGGTCCCGGAGACCAGGAAGATCCCGGCCAGATCCAGCCAGCGGTTGCGGTCGCGCCCCGGCAGATACATGCCCGTGACCTGGTCCAGGCGCCCGTCCTTGGCGTGACACTCGCGGCAGCCCAGTGCGCCCTCCTTGGGGGCGACCATGTGGGTGATGGGCCAATAGGAGACGGTCTCCAGGAAGCCGTAGGTACCGGAGTAGGGGAGTCCGAACTCCTTCATGCCGTGCGCGATGGCCTTGCCCATATCGTAGTTGCCCCAATAGGCGTCGGTGTCCTCGCCCCACAGGTGGGTATAGACCAGGGTGCCGTTGCCGGTATCGAAGGGCTGCCAGGTATGCATCCGCTTGAAGGGCCAGATGCGTGAGCGCCCGTCGTAGCGGGAACCCTCATAGGCGTTGATGGGGATGGGCTGCTGCTTCATGTCGAACCGGGTATCGACGGTGGTATAGCGCATCTGGCCGTCGAACCAGCCGTATTCGGGGACCACATTCTCGGCGTAGGTGAAGTTGCCCTTGATCGACTTGTAGGTATAGCGCTCCTCCCCGTCGCCCTGGGTGTAGCCGTGCTCATGGTAGCCCTCGCCGTCCTTGGTCTTGCCGGCGGTGCGCCAGTCCCAATCCATCACGGTGGCGATGCCGCCGCGGGCGAAGGCGGGGATGTGGCAGGTCTGGCAGGCGACCGAGGCGACATGGTGATTGAGCTTGCGGTGCTTGACGGAGCCCGATTGGTGGGGCGCCATGCCGTGGCACGACTCGCAGGTGGCCACGTCCCGGCGTTGCCCCGGGCGGCCGGCGCCGACCTGGTCCTTGGCGATGAGGTCGTAGCGGCTGCCCGCCCACACATGGTCCCGGGTGACATGGCAGGCGGTGCAGGAGAAGTTCTGCCCGTTGGCGGACATATGCACGTCCAGTTCCCGCGGCGGGTGGGCGAGGGCGGACGACAGGTCGCCGTGCTTGACGTTGTCCCCGCCGCCGCCGTTGAAGTGACAGGTGCCGCAGTTGGCGCGCTGCGGCAGCCCGACGCCCTGGGCGATCGCCGCCAGGTCCATGGCGGGTTTGCCCTCGAACATCACGGCGCAGGCCTTGGCGCCGCCGCTGTTGGGGGTCTTGTAGTAGGTGCCGGTGTGGTCGTGACAGACCAGGCAGTCGACGTTGTCCTGGTTGGTGAAGTCGAAGGTCTCGTCCTTCCAGCCGTAGCCCGCGTGGCACTGGGCACACATCCCCTCGTTGCCGCGGGCATTGGTGCAGAAGTTGTTGATCAGGTGCTTCTTGCCGAGTTGCTGGCCGGTCTCGGGATCGGTGTAGTCCCAGGTCCAGTGGATGTTCTTCATGAAGTGCCGGCCGGTTTCGGTGTGGCAGCCCAGGCAGGCCCGGGTGACCTCCGGACCCGAGGCGAAGGGGCCCTTGAGGGCCTCGAATTTGCGGTGGTCCGCACTGCCGCCCGTGAGGGGGCCTGAGACCTGGTCGGCGGCATCGCCCTCGATCGGCGGGGTCGGCCAGTTGCTCCGCGCCTGGGCGGGGCTGGTGGTGAGTGGCAGCAGTGTCAAGGCGAGCACGACGCCGAGTAGGGCGCGCATGGGTGTCCTCCGGGGTTGCAGGGAATTTGACCGGTTCTTGTTGTTTGGTGCCGCGCCCGTCCGGCTCCGGGCGCGGCGGCCCGATGTTATCCCCGCGACGGCGGGGCTGCATTGACAATTCGCATTGACGATCTGCAAGCCGCGCTGTCGCCGCGCGGTCCGCGTTGACGGGCGCGACGGCGACACCGACACTAGCACCCTCTCGGAATCTTGTGGAGTGACTGGCCTTGGAACGTTTGATCGAACGTCTGTTGTTTGCGAGCCGCTGGCTGCTGGCCCCCATCTATCTCGGGCTCTCTCTGACCCTTTTGTTGCTCGGCATCAAGTTTTTTCAGGAGGTTTGGCACCTGGCCCACATCTGGGACGTGACGGAGGCCGATATGATCCTGGGGGTGCTGGCCCTGATCGATCTGTCCCTGGTGGCGAGTCTGGTGGTGATGGTGATGTTCTCGGGCTACGAGAACTTCGTCTCGCGCATGGACATCGCGGAGGGGGGCGACAAGCTGGGGTGGCTGGGCAAGCTCGACGCGGGGACCCTGAAGCTCAAGGTGGCGGCGTCTATCGTGGCGATCTCCTCGATCCACCTGTTGCAGAAATTCGTCAATATCGACCACACCCCCAACGACAAGCTCATGTGGTATGTCATCATCCACCTGACCTTCGTGCTGTCCGCGCTGCTGATGGGGGTGCTGGACCGCATCGCCTTCGCCGCCCATCGGGAGGACGATGGGAAGGACGCGGACCATTGATGGCGCGCGGCCCTTGGTCATCATTCCGGCCACCGAGTTGATCGCGAGGTCGTTGGTCCGCACAGCGGACCCTACGGCGCTTGGCCTTCCCTTAGGGTCCGCTGTGCGGACCGATTGCCGCCGGCCGCAGTGATGATCTTGATCATAATTCCGGCCGCCCGCGCGGCGGTCGGCGCCCCGTTGTAGGTCGGCCTTCAGGCCGACCGGGGGCGCCGTGGTCGGCCTGAAGATCGGCCTACAGACCCGTGGCCAGAATTATGATCGAGGCCGGCGCCGGCTGCAGCGATGATCAAGGCTGCGGGGATTCGTTGATCCGACGATGGGAGCGATGATTGCCTCACGCACGGCCTGATGGAGGAGACGACGGACGGCGCCGTGCGCGTCTACCGGTTCGTCGCGGATGCCTGACCGCGCACCGGGCGCCGCGGCAGCCCGGCCTCCTGCGACGGTGTCAAGGTGCCGCTGGTGACTGCTGCGAACTCGCCAGCCCCGCCTGCACCCGCTGCCGACGCAGCCACTCCAGGGCCGCCTCTTCGCCGTTGAGATGCCGGCCGTCCTGGATCCAGACCTCGCGTTTGAAGTTCTCGATCTGGCAGACGTGCTCGACGATGCGGTCCTCGCGCGCGTCCCGGCCGGCGAAGCGGACCCCGACCTCGAAGCCGTCCGCGGCCGGCTCGCACCAGGCGACGACCCCGTCGGCCTCGAATATCGGCTCCGCGACCGGGATCTTGATGTGGACAGTGGCGCCTGGTGCGAGCGGCACGGTGGAGCGGAAGCACAGGCCGCCGCGGCTGATGTTGCGCAGGTACTCGCGCCCGGGTGGGACCACCGCGCTCAGGTTGATATCGACGGGGCAATCGGTGGTGTGCCGGATGAATCTGCGCATGGTTGGTCGGTCCGGGCGTGGCGGTCGCGCGCTGCGGTGATGGGCCGATGATCCGCGATCCGCTGCCGGTCGGCAAACGCAATCGTTGCGGTGGCCAGCCGATGGACGCGGCCCCCGGCGGGGTGTATAGAGCCGACTTTGAACCGGGGGGTGCGCCGTGGCTTGGGTCTATCTGATGGTGGCGGGTGTGTGCGAGTGGGGGTGGCCGATGGGGCTCAAGTATGGGCTGGGGGAGACCGGGCTGCGCTGGGGCTGGATCGGCTTCGCCGCCGTCTGCATGGTGGCGAGCGGCGCCTTGCTGCTCCTGGCCCAGCGGACCATCCCCATGGGCACCGCCTATGCCGTCTGGACTGGGATCGGCGCGGCCGGGACCTTTGTGCTCGGCATCTGGCTGTTCAGCGAGCCGGCCACCCTGGCGCGGTTCTTCTTCGTCGGGCTCATCATCGTCGGCATCCTCGGGCTGAAGCTCGTCTCCCCCCAGTGATGCCGACCCCGCCGCGCCGGCTGCCGGGCTGACCCATGGCGACCGTCGTCATCGCCGAGAAGCCGAGCGTGGCCCGCGACATCGCCCGGGTCCTGGGGGCCAGCCGCAAGGGCCAGGGGTACCTGGAGGGCAACGGCTATTGCGTCACCTGGGCGCTCGGCCACCTGGTCCACCTGGCGGAGCCGGACGACTATGGCCCGCCCTGGAAGGGGCGCTGGAGCGCCGCCCAACTGCCCATGCTCCCGGAGCACTGGCGCCTCAAGCTGGACCCCAAGACCGCGGCCCAGTTCCAGGTCGTGCGCGCCCTGATCAATGACCCGGCCCACGCCCGCCTGGTGTGCGCCACGGACGCCGGGCGCGAGGGCGAGCACATCTTCCGCCTCATCTACGAGCAGGCGCGCTGCCGCAAGCCCTTCGACCGGCTCTGGGTGTCGAGCCTCACCGATGAGGCGCTGCGCGCCGCCTTCCGGGCGCTCAAGCCCGGCAGCGCCTACGACGACCTGGCCCGGGCGGCGCGCGCCCGCGCCCAGGCGGACTGGCTGATCGGCATGAACCTGACCCGCGCCTACACCGTCCACAACCGGGTCCTGTGCACCATCGGCCGGGTGCAGACCCCGACGCTCGCAATGATCTGCGCCCGGGATGCCGAGATCGCCGGCTTCACCAAGACCCTGTTCTATGAACTCCTCGCCCACCTGGCCGAGGGCTTTTGCGCCCGCTACAGCCTGGACGGGGAGACGCGGATCGCGCAGAAGGCCGAGGCCGAGCGCCTCCAGCGCGAGATCGCCGCGGCCATCGAGCCCCACCGGACCGGCACCGTGCGGGAGTTGGAGGTCCAACTCCAGCACAACCGGCCGCCGCCCCTCTACGACCTGACCAGCCTGCAGCGTGACGCCAACCGCCGCTTCGGGCTGACCGCCGCGGCGGTCCTGGAACTGGCCCAGGCCCTCTACGAGACCCACAAGCTGATCAGCTATCCCCGCACCGAGAGCCGCCACATCGGCGAGGACCTGGTGGATCAGCTCCCCGGCATCCTGAAGGGCCTGGACCACCCCCAGGCCCCGGCCGCCCTGGCCCGGCTCGCCGCCGGGCACCGCCTGGGCCGCGCCTATGTGGATCAGACCAAGCTCACGGACCATCACGCCATCCTGCCGACCGGCCGTGCCGTTCCCGCCGGCCTGAGCGGGCCGCTGCGCCTCGTCTATGACCTGGTGCAGACCCGCTTCGTCTGCGTCTTCCTGCCCGACCAGGTGGTGGAGGAGACGCGCGTCCTGCTCGCCATCGGGGATGCGGATTTCGTGGCCCGCGGGGCGCGGGTGATGGACCCGGGCTGGACCATCGCCGACGGTGGCACGCGCGCCGGGCGCGCCGGGCCGGCGAGCGCCGCGGCCGGGACCACTGCAGCCGCCGCGGGCGCGGGCGCGCCGGAGGGGACCGACACGGCGCCAGACCCCAACGAAGAGCAGGTCCTGCCGCCGCTGACGCTCGGCCAGGCCGTCCACGTCGACCGCCTCGCGGTGCGCGAGCGCGAGACCAGCCCGCCGCGCCCCTTCACCGACGCCACCTTGCTGGCCGCCATGAAAAACGCCGGGCGCAGCATCGAGGACCGGGACCTGGCGCGGGCCATGAAGGCGAGCGGCCTCGGCACCCCGGCGACCCGCGCCGAGACCATCGAGAAGCTGATCCGTACCGGTTATGTCGAGCGCAGCCGCAAACAGTTGCGCGCGACCGAGAAGGGGCGGGTGCTGATCGAGCGGGTCGCCACCCCGCTGAAGAGCCCGGAGCTGACCGCCGCCTGGGAGCAACAGTTGCGGGAGGTCGAAGAGGGCGCCCGGCCGGTGGCGCAGTTCAACCAGGCGATCGTGGACCTGGTGCGCGACCTGGTCCCGCGGGTCTGGGCCGGGCCGGCCTTCTCCCCGGAGCAGGTCGAGCAGGCGCGGGCGGCCCAGGGCGCGGATGGCCGCCCGGGCGCGGCCGTTCGGGGCGCTGGCCGGGGTGCTGGCCGCAAGGCTGCGGCACCGCGTCCGTCTGGGCTTGGCCCCTGTCCCGGGTGCGGCCAGGGCGAGTTGCTGGAGACCGCCCGCGCCTTCGGTTGCAGCCGCTATCGCGAGGGTTGCGCCTTTACGGTGTGGAAGACCGTGGCCGGGGTCAAGTTGACCAAGGCCCAGGTGCGCGAGTTGCTGGGCCAGGGCCGGATCGGTCCCATCGAGGGCTTCACGTCCAAGTCCGGCAAGCCCTTTACGGCGGCGCTGCGCCTGGGCGACCAGGGGCGGGTCGCGTTCGATTTCGAGCCGGCGCCGGGCCCGGACGCACCCGCGGTCCCGCGGCCGACGCCGGTGTCCGGGAGCACCGCCGCGGCGTCGCCCGCGGACCCTGCTGCCGCGCCGCCGATCGCGCCGCCGCCGCGAGACCTGGCCGCACGCGGCCCCGCCGGTCTGCCTTGCCCCAAGTGCGGTCAGGGACAGATCATCCAGGGCCATCGCGGCTTCGGCTGCAACCGCTACCGCGCCGGCTGCGACTTCGCAATCCTGCGCGAGATCTGCGGCAAAGTGCTGACGGACCTCCAGATCGCCGCCCTGATCCGCGACGGACACACGCCCCTGATCAAGGGCCTGCGTGACGACCAAGGCCAGCCGTTCGAGGTTCGTCTGGAGCTGGACAGCGCCTTCAAGGTGCGCCCGCGCCCGTGCAACGACCGAGCGTGATGGTGGCCAAGTGGCCAATGGGGTATTCGCTACGCGCGGCGCCGATTCGCCGCCTTGCGGCGGCGGGCCGGCAAGATGCCGGCGCTCCAACCGGCGGCTTCGTCAACGGACCATGGATTACACTGCCGCCACGCCGGTTGACCAGGACCCGTCCGATGCGCCCCGATGACACACAGATCCGCGCCTTCGTCAGCTATGCCCAGCACTCGGACCGGCACTCGGAGGCCGTGCCGGCGCTCGCCCAGGCGCTGCGCGGGCACGGCATCGCGGTCGAGCTGGACCGCTTCCACGGCCACGAGCTGATCGACTGGCCGCGCTGGTGCCGGGAGCAGTTGGCTGCCGACCGGGCGCACTGGGTCCTCATGATCTGCTCGGCCGTCTATTGCGACCGCCTGGACGGCCGCGGAGATCCGTACACCGGCAAAGGCGTCTTCTGGGATGGACTATCCGCGACCGCTCGCGACCATCTGGCAGACCAGCGCCGAGATCCTGCCCGAGAGCGCGCGCGCACTGCTCGATACCATCGCCTGGCTGGGGTCCGAGCCCGTACCGCGGTTCCTGTTCTGCGAGATCGGGGAGGACGCGGGGTCCGCGGGGCGCATCGCCCGGCGCTCGCGGTCGCTGAGCGACCTGCTCGCTGCCCAGTCGCCGGACGCGCCGCTGGACCTGGAGGAGTTCCTGGCCCGACTCGCCGAGTTGTCCCTGCTGCAAGCGGCACCGGCCGACTTCGACAGCCCGGGTCGGCTGCACCGGGTACTGGCGCTCATGATCCGCGCCGCCCAGACCCCGGAGCGCGCCGCCGCCCACGCCGCGGCACTGGCGATGGCCGATACGGTCGCGGTCGGCGACCCGGAGGATGTACGCGACTGGCCGGTCTGGGTGCCGCTGGCGCCGCATCTGGGCGCCTTCCTCGCGGAGGACCGCGACGGGGCAGGCGGGATGGAGTCGCGCTTGTTGAACGAGGGCCTTGATCATAAATCCGGCCAAGACCTAGCGTAGGGCTTGGTGAATCACCCACTGGAGAGCGGCAGGACCCGCGAAATTGTGTACCCTTGGAAGTGCAAACAAACCGAGGGAGAAGCACCATGTTCGAAGGTCGTGCCGGGATCGACTTTAGCGCAGACATCGGGTCGATGCCATCGGGCGTGGTCCGGCGGTCGGCCGGCGGTGGGTCGTGAAACACCGCTCGCGCCTGGAGCGAGCCGAACAGCGCGGGGCAGCCGTCGCGCGCGTGGCGACGGGGCAGCCGCAACGCCACGTCGCCGCTGAACTGGGCGTGGCCCGCAGCACCTTGCAGGACTGGTGCAAGCCGACCCCGGTCGGCGCGGCCCCGGCGCTGTTGGCGGCCTTCGTGGCGACGCCCGAGGGCGTGCAGTGGCTGCACCAGGTGGTGGTGGCGGCGCACTTCGTCATCACACTGCACGGCGGTGCCGGGGTGCGGATGGTGTGTGAGTTCCTGGAGTTGAGCGGGTTGTCGGCGTTTGTCGGCGCGAGCTATGGCACCGACCAGGCCCTCAATGTGGCCTTGGAGGCGGTGGTGGTCGCCGTGGCGTGTGAGCAACGGGCGGCGTTGGCGGTGGGCATGCCGCACCGCGCGATCACGGCGTGCGAGGATGAGACCTTTCATCCGCAGATTTTGTTGGTCATATTGGAGCCGGTGTCGAACTTTCTGCTGCGCGAACAGTACGCCGCCGATCGCACGGCGGCGACCTGGACGCAGGCGTTGCGCGCGGGTCTGGACGGCTTGAACGTGACCGTGATCCAGGGCACCAGCGACGAGGCCACGGCGTTGCGCCGCCATATCGAGACGGATTGTGCGGCCCATCATTCCCCGGACCTGTTCCATGTGCAACAGGAGGTGTCCAAGGGCACCAGCCTCCACCTGGTCCGCCAGGTGAAACAGGCGGGCGCCAGCGTCGCGGCCGCCCAGACGCATCTGGACGCTGAGCGGGCGGCCACGCAGGCCTATGACGCCCAATCCCCGCGTCCCCGCGGGCGCCCACCGGCGTTCGTGCCGCGCATTGAAGCCGCCCTGGCGGTCGTGGTGCAGGCCGAAGCCGACCAGGTACAGGCGCACGCGCGGCAGGCCGAGGCCCGTGAACTGGTGCGTGAGTTGGGGACCCTCTATCACCCCTATGACCTGGAGCAGGGGCAGGCGCAGCCCGTGGCGCGCATCGCGCAACGCTTTGCCGACGTGTGGACGCGGCTGCAACAGCTCGCCGACGCGGCCGAGCTGCCGACGCGCGCCCGTGAGCGCCTGGCCAAGGCGCAGCGCCTGACGATCCAGTTCCTTGCCACCATTACCTTTTTCTTTGCGACCGTGCAGGCGAAGGTTGAGGCGCTGAATCTGCCGCCCGCCCTGGAGATGCCTATAACTTCGCGGCCTTGGCTCGGCCCCGGTAAGCATAGCCCAACTTTCTTGGGAGGGGGTGAGTGCGGCGATCATGACCGTTGGGGTGAGGGACGAACCCCAACATCTTCCAGCCCGGGCCAGGCTGCTGGAGTTCCTTCGTCGGCCCAACCCTATGCCGACTTGACCTCACTCAACAGATCGGGGTGACGATCGAGCACCTTCAGCAGTTTCACCAGGGCCAAAGGCGGCTTGGTCTTACCGTTCTCATACCGCGAGAAGGCATTGACACCACCGCCAAAGATTTCGGCCGCTTCGCGTTGGTCGAGTGCGAGTTTCTTGCGCACCTTGGTGATGAATCCAGGATCAACGATGGCGGCGTTGACCTGCTTCGAGAAGGCGCGCATCTCACGCATCACGCGATCCGATTCCGCTGCGGCCAAGAGGGATTCAGCGCAGGCCGGGCAGAACTCGCCCGTCACCGCTGCAATGAGCGTGGTTTCGCCCTTGTAGATGTAGGGGAGGTCGCGAACGTCATGGATCAGTTCAGCCGCACCGCAAACAGGACATTTCATATTTATAGCTCCTTGAAAGACACGATCAGTAAGTCATCGATCGCGTGCGGCGTTCGTGGTTCGCACCTTGCCCGCGTCGGCCAAGGCTTTGATAACGGACAGCTTGCAGTGGGGCGTTCGTTTCTCCATGATCACAGATTAACCTAGTTGGTGTTTTTTTCAAGTGCGGGTTGCGTGCACAAAGAGCACGGGACCCGCGCCCAGCAGCGGCCTCGCGTGCGCACGGCGCACCCCACACTGGTGCGTTCGCGCCCGAGGTGTCTACGCAAGATTGAGATGTCCGCTCGCACGCAAGTTGCAAATGTCCGGCATCCGTCCCCTTTGGAGCGGCCACCACCGACGTGTTACGCGAACCGACAGATGGTCCTAAGTGTCTGGTTGACGGGTGCTCAGGGCCATGAAGCGACATTGGGGTACTTGCCTCAAGCCGGTGTTAGCGACACCTTTAATCGGGGACAACGACCTGGGCTCGCTGCGGCACAGTTCGGATATTATTCCTTACCCACGATTGCCCACTTGGTTCGCCCACATTCTGCGCGGCGGCTGAAGCATCCGGTGTACACAACGTACGAGTGAGAGGGTCCAAAGATGATGAAACACGCACTGCTCGGCGCCCTTGTCGCTGTGGCTGTCAGCACTGCGGCTTCGGCCCAGAGCTTCAAGATGACGACGCCCTTCGCGCCGGGTGTCGCCGTGCCTGCTGGGACTGGTCAACGACTTCTGGTACAAGTGGGTGGCCGACGTTGGAATCACCGGGGCTGATAAAGGGGAGGGCGGCAAGTACCTCCTGTTGCCGCCTGGATTCAAGGGCGATATCCCGCCGGGGTATCATGTCGTGCGGCCGAGTACCTTCGGCAGCTGGCTCGTCTTTCGCGCCTTCGTGGTGGACGGTTCGACCCGACCCGGAGTTGACTCGGTCAAGAAGAACCTGCGGGTCTATCGCCGTTCAATCCCGACGAGCGGATCAAGAAGATCCTGACCGACGCCGCGAACATCGGCGCCGTGACTGCGCGGACCATCGCCTTCAAGATACGAAGGAGGCCTATTTCTATCCGGACAGTGCGTGGCGCCTGCCGTTCTTCGGTGGCTACAAGTTCGCGGCCCGGCTTCTTTTTCCTACTGCCCATGCGGCGGAGGTCGCAGGCCGTTGGCCTGGTCCGGTCGATGACCCCGTTGCTCGCCGGGCGAGCCGGCAGTTCGGTCGTCTGGGGCATGACGCCGGCCGCGCATCGCTCGCGACGTGATGCGCGGCGGGCCAGGTCTGGGGGGCGGGAGCGGCGGCGACCACGCCGTGTGACGCGAATCGACGGATGGATCTAAGCGCAGGGATGACCGGCGGCTAACGGCCAAGAGCGGCCGGTTCGTTCAGAACAGCGCATGACGGCAACGGGGCACCAAGCCGACCGTCAAACCGTCAACTGTGCGCAAGACATGTTATCCTTACCAGCGTATCGTCGGCGTTTGGACGCATCTCCAGAAATAATGCAGTGGCCGAACGAGGCAACGCTTTTTGGTATGCGCGGCGAAACCTGATCGACGGTTGATCGCCAGCCATGTTATGAGGTCATTTGTCCGCCGGAACCCTTTTCGGCATCGCATTAACGCAGCAGTCAACCATGGCGACTTTGCTATCTCTCATTCCTGATGTAGACGTACTCTTATCGCTTGCTCCGGAAGAACTGGCTGAGATCGTTTTGCGTTTTGCCGCCGAGCTTGGGCAATGCAGTCTTGCCCACCTTCTGTCGCTTAAGTCCCAGATCGACGGGTCTCCAGGAGCAAACGACGGCTACCCGCAGAATCGTCGCAAGGAATCGGAGTTGGCGGTGGCGGAGGCATGGCAATGGTTGATAATCCAAGGGCTTCTAATCCCTGAGCCACGATCAAACGGAACCAATGGCTACCTGCTCCTGAGCCGCCGCGCTCAGAAACTGTTGTCCGCCGGGTTACGCTGGCGAGCAATACCACGCAGATCCTTGACCGGCGGCTCCTCAAACGTCCAGTCAGCCAACCTGGAGAGCCAGCCGCGCCATTGCTGCAGGGAGTAATCGCTCACACTGGTTTTCGCGCCGAAATCCAATGCGAAGTTCTCCAGATCGCGCGTTTCACGGGGATCGCAACCGGCCAAACTGAGCCGAGGAAGCCATTTCAGCCAGGCTTCGTTACTGGAACTGCCGATCAGAAGGTCGCAAAGGGCTGCCTTGCCATCCGGGAAGAACGGTGACGGCTGAACTGAGAACAGCCGCGAATTCTTGATCTGCCACGCAATGACCCCCCCCAGCGGCTCTGACTCGAATTCTACAATCTTCCTGATATGCCTGCCCTGCGGTCCGCGCCGCCCGACGACAATAGTGCGTCGCGAACGATGCGCCTCCGCTTCCCAAAGGTCACGGAGGGCACTTACCCGAGCGGCAATATCCGCGAAGCCGCCGAGGAAATCTTCAAGGCCTTCGATGGCCAAAGCCTTGACCAAAGGCCAGCGCCCAACCCCGTTGGTCCCTGCGCGTTGATTACCCTGATCAAGCGCCTTGCGAGCCACCGTATCCCAGTAGTCCGGCCACCCGTCAATTCCCAAAAACTCGTCCGGTGACACACCAAGCGAGGCAGGGTCTTCTGGCCAGTCCCCATAGTATTTGTTTTCATTATGGTTAGGTGCCGGTTGCCAACCATCATCTCGCGTCGGCACCCGACACCAATCTGCAAGCCGCTTCCGCAGGTCGTCTTCGTAAATATCGCTTGGCCCGTCACCCTCGCATTCGAGCGCGCGCAAGGCAAGTAACACAGCGTCGCCGGTCATTTCCCACCAGTCTGAGGAATAGCCTAAAAACGCAATGACTGCGTTCTTGAATCTGCGAATCCGGCTCCACCGACAGCGGGACCTGGAGCAGAGGCCTCCGATCGTCGGGCCAAGGGCCATACTCGTCAAGTTTTGCAGCCCCGTCCTTGCCAATCCACTCGCGGATCCGTGGGGCGGCTTCGGTGCGGTCGAAGCGGGCCGCAATCCGTTCCGAGAGCAGTTCGATCCGGTCGGAGGGTTCGGACTCATGGGTGCTATACTTGCTATAGGCATAGGTTGCGGTATTATAAATAGCATTTTCCCTGCTGCCCGAGCAAGCTAGGGAGGTAGCCCCTCCCAATCTTTGAATTCTTATGGAGCCATGACATGTACAATTGCGA
>Ga0247837_1000926_pt1 | contig 63405 bp, 54 predicted proteins | sample LaCtaG_2_FD_187115 | JGI IMG/M metagenome (GOLD analysis project Ga0247837, IMG submission 187115) | Freshwater microbial communities from meromictic Lake La Cruz, Castile-La Mancha, Spain - LaCruzMarch2015_14.5m | ecosystem: Environmental > Aquatic > Freshwater > Lake | place: Spain: Castile-La... | reverse complement strand
CACTAATGGTGGCCTTTCGTTTGAGTGGGTTTGTTGCTTCGTAACCACACTCTCACCCAGGCAGAAGGCCGCCGCCAGCTCCTGCCACACCTCGCTTCAGCCGTTGTTTATGAAACTACGGGGATGACTGTGACTGACACGACCAATCATGGCGACGTTCTGAATGTCAGCGAGCCGGTCGGCGGCGGTATCGAGTTCGCGGCACCGACGCGGACCTTCAGCGTGAATGGAGCGGCAGTCACCACGTCCTCATCTGGCAGCCTCAGCTTCAGCGGCATGACGCAAATCGTGATCAACGCCGCAGGCGGCAATGATGAAGTGATCATCAACCGCTTTTCCAAGCTCTTCTTGCCCTCGCTGACGGTGAATGGCGGCATCGACAATGATCGCGTGACCTTCCTCGGCTCGATCAACTTCTTGTCGAATGCCAGCCTGAATGTGGATCTCCAGGATGATGCGCCATCTCCAGGCGTGGACCAGATTGACATCGGCCACACCACCACGGGCACTCCGTTGAACACGGCAGTCCACCTGCGGCTTAATGGCACTGGCAGTGCCACGTTGCGCGCCAGTGGCCCCATCGTGATGAGTCATGCAGGCTCGCTCCTAGCGCTGCTGCAGACGGACAATGGCGACATCCTGATGGAAGCGAACCTGCAAGCCACGCCCAGCAGTTTTCCGAACAGCGTTCCCATTGGTCTGGGGGTGCGAACGGGCTCCACGATTTCATCCACTGGTGCAGGCAACATCACCTTGCGAGGCAAGGGCTTTGAAGGCGCTGCCAACAACCGAAGCGGACTCGGGCTGACGAGTGGTGCTCGCGTGATCAGCAACACCGGCAGCATCATCTTGGAAGGCACGGGTGGCAGGAACACCGCGCCTACTTCCACCTTCAGCAACATGGGGGTCATCATCTCCGGCGCGGGCACGACGGCGCTCCTGCCCACGACCGTGAAGTCCACCGGCGGCGGCAGCATCAGCATCACCGGGCTTGGCGGCGGGGGCAACGAGCCGGGCACCGCGACCAATCCTGGCAGCAATCACGGCCTGCAACTCGATGGCACAGCGACGCTCATCCCGCTCATCTCCACGACCGGCGCGGGTGACATCACACTCATTGGCGATTGTCGCGGCTCAGGCAATGTGGGCAGCAGCGCCGGGATGAACCTCGGTTCCGCCAAGATCCTCACTGTCGATGGCGACATCTCCCTGTCCGGCTTCGCACCCGATCTCGGCACCGTGGTCGGTCATCGGACCAGCATCGGCATCCGGCGCTTCGGCCCTACGGTGATGCAATCCACGGGCACTGGCAGCATCAGTTGCAGCGGCCAGGGCGGACTCAGTGCGGCCATCAACAGCGGTGGCAACCACGGCATCGAATGGACGACGCCAACGAGCGGTGGCAGCACTCAGACAGCGACGGGGAACATCACGTTTCAAGGCTCGGCAGGCGCAGGGATTCCGGGAGTCCTCGGAGCATCCGCCGTGTCGATGGGACTGGTTGTTCTCTCGAACTCGTCCGACAAGGTCAACACAGCAACGGGGCACGTCCGCTTCATCGCTGACTCCATCGAGGTCAAGGCGACCGCTTGGTCACTGACGACGGCAGTGGGCGCGCAAACAACCATCGAGCCAGTCACGGCGGGCAAAGCCATTCTATTGGATGGCGTCGATACACAGAATGCCCTTGGGCTCAGCCTTTCGGAATTGTCACGGATGGGCGGGGGCGGCCATCTCGTGATTGGCAACACCACTTGCGGCCCCATCACCTCGGGTCCCACGACCATCGTGCGAAGCGTGCTCACCCAGCCGACATCCCTGGTGAGCGGCAGCAGCATTTCGCTCACTGGTCAGCTCACCAATACAAGCGGCAATGTCATTCTTAACCCCGGTGGCTCATCCAACTTCGCCCGGCCCTCAGCCGGAGTCATGACCATCAACATGGGCAGCACCGGCACGCTTTCCTTTGGAGCAGGCGACAGGCTGCGTCTCAACCTCGGTGGCACGGTGGTCAAGACCACCTACGACCAGCTCAATGTCATCGGGAAAGTGGACCTCACGGGGAGCGTGCTGGAGCTGGTGCAGACCAACGGCTTCGTGCCGGGGGCTGGCACTTGGACACTCGTGAACAACGACCTCGCCGATCCCATCGTCGGCACGTTTGCCGGCCTGCCGGAGGGTTCCGTCATCACCCACGCGGGTGTGCAGATGCGCCTCAGCTATGTCGGGGGCACCGGCAACGACGTGGTGCTCACGCGGACTCCAGGCGCCATCGAGTTCGAAGCCGTGGCTTACGCGTTCAGAGAGGAAGATGGCACCGTCAGCCTCAATCTCATCCGCACCGGAGCCAGCGATGGACCGGTGAGCGCGACGATCAATTCGCTGAACGTGGCAGGCGCTGGCAAGGCCACGGCAGGCAGCGATTTCACCGCGATCAGCAATCAAGTGGTCAGCTTCTCCGACGGTCAGACGATCAAGGCCGCGCCGCTGATGATCCTGCCGGATGCCTTGATCGAAGGTGGCGAAAGGTTCATCCTTCAGATCACGAGCGTAGCCGGTGGAGCCAAGCTGGGGACCGTCAAAGAGACCACCGTGCGCATCGTCGATGCAGGCGACACCACCGCACCGACCCTCACCTTGACTGAACCTGCCGCGAATGCCCGATTGACCACCGTGATCTTCAAAGGCAGCGCAGCAGACGGCGCTGGGATTCAAAAAGTGCAGTTCGCGCTGAACGGCGGTGCCATGACCGATGCCGTCACCACGCTCACGGGCACCGGTGCCACGGCCAGCTTCTCCGTCGGCCCGCTCATAGGAGTGCCACCGGGGCCGAACACCGTGTCTGTGCAGAGCGTGGATATGCGTGGGAATCGCTCGGCCATGATCACGCGCATTTTCACTTTCGTGGTGATGAGTCCGCTGACCGTGACAGTGGTTGGTCCTGGCAGTATCGCTGAGAGACCGTTCCCTGGCACCAGCGACAAGGAACTAATCACGGGAGTGATACTTCATGCCAAGCCCTCCAGCGGTGCCGTGTTCGACGGCTGGCGCAACATCAACAACACGAGCGGCACTGGCCTCTCGACTGCAAAGCTGGAACTGCCCGACATTCTTTTCTTCCACCGTGTGGGCTTGGCTCTGGAGGCGCGTTTCATCGCCAATCCCTTCGTCGCTTCGATCATCGGTGACTACGATGGCCTCGTCCTGCCTTCAAACACAGAGCCCGCGCCAACTGGCACGCTTGCTGCCAATGACAACTGCGGCGGGGTGACGCTCACGCTCACGAGCACCGGCTCCTTCACAGGCACCATCAAAATGGGCGGCGTCACGCTGCCTCTCACCGGCAGCTTCGATAACACCGGCATCGCCCGCTTTGGCCCAAGTCGGAGCACCACGACGAGCTTCCTCCCGGGCGCAAGTTTGGTCGCCAACCTCACGCTCGACATGACAGGGACCACCGGCAAGCTCACCGGGCGCGTCGTCCGTCTGGCTCGGGGCAATGTCGCTGCCGCCGTTTCGCTGATTGACGCGGATCACGCTCATTTCAGTTCCAGTAATCCTTTGCCCGAAAGCATGGCAGGCACCGGCCCCAAAGGCCGAAGATACAATCTGGTGTTAAAGGCCCGCAGGAGCCAGGGGGCGGGCTTCACCATCTCCGACTATCCGCAGGGCGAAGGTTTTGGCACTGCCGCGGTATTGAAAAACGGCTTCGTCTCCTGCGTCTTCCGCATGGCCGATGATGATGCCGCAGTCACCTTCTCTACGAACCTGTCACGTCTGTTTCAATGGCCGCTGTTTCTGCAACTGCTGCCCAGCAAAGGCAGTGTCACCGGTCGCGTGCAGATCAATGAGGCACTGCCCGACACCGACATGACCGCCCCAGGACTGATCTGGTTCCGCCCCTTCTTGAACCGCCAGTGGTATCCCTTCGGCTGGGACGAGGGCATCTTCGTGGACCTCATCGGCACCAAGGATCCGGCTCAAGCAGATGCTCCCATCCTCGGTGGCCTGGCCGCTGCCAGCGCAGGTGGCAATGCGTCGCTGACTTTCACCGATGGCCTCATCGCTACCTTCGTGGGGAAGGATATCAACATCAGTCCGACGGGTGTGGTAAGCACTGCTGGCGGAAGCGACACCAGCTACACTCTTTCTTTAAATTCACTCCGGCCGGCGGGCGGGGGGTTCTTCGGCAGCTTTACTCATCCGGGCGGCGGCACTGCTGAGTTCAAAGGCACCATCCTGCAAAAAGGTGTCAACAAGAGGGGCTTCGGCTTCTTCCTGTCACCGCGCCCAGCGGTCGGAGCAGAGGACTACCAGGGCCAGATCGGACGCGTGGTGCTAGAGGCGAAGTAGCGCCGACCTATTTTGTAACGTCGCCCCGCGCGCCGTGTGAGAGCATGGTGATGAAAACTCAGCTTCTTCTTTTTCTATGCGGACTCGCGGCGATGACGGCGCACGCGGCCCCGTTCAACTGGACCGGCACGACCAATGGCAACTGGGCCACCGGCACTAATTGGGCCGAGGGCCTGCCAGCGAGTGCGACGACCACGGCGCTGATCTTTAACAACGCCACGCAGCTCACCACGAGCAACAACATCAGCGGCGGGCTGACGCTGAACTCGCTCACGCTGACAGCGAACTCCGGCAAGCGCGTGTTGAGCGGGAACAAGCTCACGTTTGACGGCACAGCGCCGACGCTGACGATGGTGAACACGGTCGGCGCGACGGCTGACGACGACACGATCATCAACACTCCAATCCAGATGAACCAGACACTGTCCATCACGGGTGGTGTGGATTTCACGCATCAGCTCTTGTTCGGCACGACAGCGGTTTTCTCCGGCACGGGCGGCCTGACGTGGGCGGGCGGCATCGGATTCATCAGCGCGACGAACACCTACAGCGGTCCGACGATCATCACCGCAGGCTTGCTGGGCGTGAACAAGAACGGTGCATTTGGCAGTTCGACTGGCGTGACGGTGCAGAGCGGCGGCGCGCTTCAGCTCCAAGGCAATACGGTGATCAACAAGCCACTCATGCTTGCGGGCATGGGCACCGAGGACCTGCCAGCGTTCAATGCCACTGGTGTCACCGCTTCCGCCAAGAGCTGGCAGGGCAGCGTGGCGCTCGCTGCGGACACTTCCATCGGCGCGATCAATGGTGCTTCGCTCAGCATCAGCGGCGTGATCTCGGGCACGGCGAACCTTTCCATCCTCAACAGCGCCGATGGGAAAGTGAGCTTGTTCTCGCCGACGGGGAACACCTTCGTGGGAAGTGTCATTGCATCACGCGGGCGGTTGCATTTGTTTGATGACAATGAGCTGGGTCCCGTGACCAACCACCTGACCTTGCAGGATGGCATCACCATCTCTGGCCCTGTGCTGCCTGCGGGGCGGCAGGTGACGAGCGGCGTGGGAGGCTTCATTACGGAGGTGCTGGAGATTGATTCGTCGATTGATGGTCCGGGTTCGGTAACAGTGGAGGGTTCGACATTGACGGGAAACAACACCTTCACTGGCGGCCTGTTTGTGAAATCGAGCAACCCCACCAAGGGCGGAGTCGCTTATATCGGGAGCGAGGCCTCGCTGGGTGTGGCGGGCGGCTTGGTGCAGATCGAGAACAATGGTCTGCTCGGCTTCCTGTCTGGATTCACAGTGCCGAGTGCGCGCCCGATGATCGCCTCGGGTGCGACGGCAAACCTCGTCGCTTCCGGTGCTATCACGGTCACCGTCGCCTCCAACATCACCGGGGCCGGTCGCGTGGAGATCGGTCCCATTGGCGGCGTGCCCAATGTGCTGGACACCGGCACCATCCGGCTCACCGGCACGAACACGAATGCAGGCGGCCTGGCGGTGCTCGGCTCCACCGTGGAGATCAGCAGCGATGCGCAGATCGGTGGTCCGAGCGGTGTGTTGGAAATCGGTCGAACGGTGGACTTCGATTACTTCCCTGGTGTGCTGCGCGCAATAGGGAATCTCAACGTCGCCGCCCCGCGCAGCACGACCTTTCGCGAGGGGACTGTGGATACGAATGGCTTCGATGTGACCTTCAATCAGACCCTCTCCGGCACCGGACTGACCAAGGCTGGCGCAGGCGTGCTGCGGCTGAACTCGGCGATCACCAGCGCAGATTCCATCGTGCAGGTCACTGGGGGCATCCTGCGCCTCGGAGTGAATGATGCGCTGGGACCGCAGGGCATCGTCACACTTTCCGCAGGTGCCGCGCTGGAGTTAAATGATTTCAATCTCGGTCTCAGCAATCTCAGTGGTGCCGGTGAAGTGCGATTGGGCACCGGCACACTCACGTTGAATAGCATCAGCAGCATCGGGCCGATTACCGGCACTGGCGGCATTGTGATCGACAGCCTCAACATCACCAGCCCCAGCGACCTCGGCGGCATCAATACTTTCACGGGCGGCCTCACGATTCGCGGCAAAGCCAGCGTCTCATTCACCAGTGAAACGAACCTCGGCGGCGCGGGCAATGTCATCCTGCTCGACAACGGCGGCCTCGTCTATTCGGGGATCACGCCCATCGTGCTCGGCAGCAGCGTCAGTTTCGACGTCGCAGCCGGTGGCGCGCGTTTCAGCACCCAGCAGGAGTCGCTGAGCATCAGCGGACAACTCACTGGCACCGGCCCCGTGAGCTTCAGCGGAGGCAGCCTTCCCGGCTCGGGCTTCGGCAAGTATGAAGTGCGACTCACGAATCCAAACAACACCTTCACGGGCAACATCGGCTTCAGCGGCGAAGGCTCGTTCGGTATCGTCGCCGATGGCTCGCTAGGCAACGCGGCCAACATCGTCACGCTCGGCGGCAATGTTTTTGACGGTGAATCCTTCCGTCCGAAGCAGGGCGGACTGCGAGCCTATGCCAATCTCACGCTGCCCGCCACGCGCGCCATCCATCTCGATGGCGATTACGAGGGCGGGTTCATCGACACCAACGGCTTCAACGTCACCATCAACGGCGTGATCACCGAAGTGACCGCCGACATCCCGTTCGTCAAAGACGGCGCAGGCACGCTCTTCATCAATGGCGCTAACACCATGACCGGCACCACCACCGTGCTGGCAGGCACACTTGGTGGCACCGGCATCATCGGCCTTCTGGAAGTCACCGGCACCGCGACACTCGCCCCTGGTCAGAGTGCTGGCACGCTGCACACGCGCGATGTTTCCCTCGGCCATGGCACCACCCTCGGGCTCGAATTTGCCTCCGCCACACTCGCAGGCCAACTCGATGTCACCGGCACCGTGACGCTCAATGGCAGCGTCCATCTCGCTCCCACACTCGGTTACACACCCGCGACATCAGCCACCTTCATCATCATCGCCAACGACGACACTGATCCCGTCGCAGGCGTGCTCACGTTCAGCGGCACGCCGCTCGATGAAGGCGCAGTCTTCACCTTCGGCGGCGCGAGCTGGACCATCAGCTACATCGGCGGCACAGGCAATGACGTTACGCTCACCGTCGCGCCAGCCAGCACCCCAACGCTCGCCTTCACTTCCTTCAGCATCGCTCCACCAGCCGGTGGCGGCAGTGGCAAGCAAGCGCAAGGGAGCATCCGCGGCACCCCAGGTGCAGCGGTGCGATTGGAGAGATCATCCAATTTGATCGACTGGACGCTGCTCGACACCATCACGCTGAATGGAGCAGGCGTCGGCACCTTTGATGTGACCGACCCGCTCGCCACCGACCTTGCCTTTTACCATCTGATCTTTCCGTGAAGCCTTGCCTCGCTGTGGCGGAAGTGAGAGTTCACTTCGCCGCCCCGGCTTGGGCCTTCTTCAATTTCTTCTTCGCCTTCTTCTCGGGTGTCGCGCCTTCCTTGCCACCGATGTATTCGTGGTTGGTGGTGGGCATGGTCTTGGCGAGTTCAGCTTTGGTGCCAGCGTACTGCGGATTGGAGGCGAGGTTTTTCCATTCATTGGGATCGGCAGCGGGTGCGTCGCCGGAACGATGTCGGCCCACGGGCGCAGCGTGATGCCACACCAGGGCGCGCATAACGCTTGCTGTCCCGCACACTCTTGGTGCATGATCGGCAGCTTGTGAAATTTCTCCTTCATCTCCTCCTCCTCATCCTGCTCAGCGCACTGGCCGGGGCGGCGTGGGTGGCTCACCGCCCGGCAGACCTCATCCCTCTTGAGCCTAGCAGGGAGAATGGTAAGTCGCGTGATCTCGTGGACGACCTCAAGCAGGCCACCATCAAAGGCTCTGCCATCATTGAAGTCAGCGAGGCCGATCTGAACCGGCATTTGTCCAAAGTCCTCTCTGCCAACATGCAGGATTCGCTCGGCAGCTCGATCACCTTTGAGCGCCTCGCCTTAGACTTAGAGCCAGACATCGCCCACGTCACCCTCGCCTGGCAGGTCGCCGGTCACCGCAGCACAGCCACCGTGGACATCCGCATCACCCGCCAGGAGAAAGTCTTCCGCATCGAAGTCACCAGTGGTGCCTACGGGCGTCTCCGCGTCCCGCGTGGCCTACTGCGTCCCCTGGCCCCTGCCCTGCACAGCCTCACCCAGACCCTGCAGGAGGAAATCCAGGCCATGTTCCAGATGAACCAGGTGCGCCTGGCGCAGGACAAGCTCGTGCTCGACCCGCGTTTCCAGTAAAGCCACCCGCCGCCCTCGTTTTCACGCATGTCTCGCACCATCATTATCGCCGCCGCAATCGCCCTGGGTAGCCTGCCGCCCGTGTTCAGCCAGGTACCACCACCCTCCCCACCTGCCGCAAAGCCAAGTATAGCCCAGACACCGGCAGTCGCCCCGCCCATGCCAGGCCAGATCAAGGCACAGCCACTACCCCCTATCGCCGCCTCCACCAGCGTCCCGCCCACCCACCTCAACAAAAGCCAGCCCGTCGCCTCCACCAGCACCAGCGGCCAGTTCATCGTCCACGGCAATGACCTCACTCTCCGCAGCGCCTTCTCCTCACGTTGCGAGGAGGTCACCGCCGAGGTGCGCAGACTCCTCCGCGACCAGCAGCCCTGGGTGCTCCCCATCGTCGTCCTCCTCACCACTGGCAATGCCGCCAAAAAAGCCCCCAGGCCCGTGGACATGGTCGTCTCCCAGCTCACCCACGGCGGCTTCCACCTCCAACTCAATGTCAGCCTCCGCCCCGACCTCCGCCCCACAGAACTGCGCGCAGGCATCATCCGCGCACTCCTCGCCGAACGCATTCTGCGCGACCAAAAAGAGATCACCGCCACCCAGCGCCCGCTGCTCCTGCCCGACTGGCTTTTCACCGGCATCATTGAGGCGCTGGACTACCGCCAGCGCGCACGCCCCAGCGCCCTCTTCGCCGCCATCTTTAAGAGCGGCAAAATCTTCGGCATTGAGGAAATCATCGAAGCCTCCCCCGTGCAGATGGATGCCCTGTCGAAGACCATCTACCAGACCTCCTGCTGCGCCCTCGTGCTCGCCCTCCTCGACCAGCCAGAGGGCGGTCTGCGCCTCGCCAAATTCCTCAACGCCCTCGCCACCGATCCCCGCCCGGAGCGTGACCTCCTGAACCAGTGGTTCCCCACCTTCGCCGCCAGCCCCGCCAGCCTGAACAAATGGTGGTCCCTCCAGCTCGCAGCCCTCGCCAGCCCCGGCATGGCAGAGCCACTCAGCCCCATCGAGACCCTCAAGCAGCTCGAAGCCGCCCTCACCCTCCGCTACCAGGCCCGGCCCGGCGAAATCCTCGCCCCCCGCCCCCTCTTTGCCAGCCTCATCAAATCCGTCCCCGTCGCATCCAGCCCGCCGCCGCCCACGCCAAAGCCAGCCGCCAAACCGAAACCACCCGCCCCCGTCCGAGTCGCCACAGCCCCGCCAGCCGCAGAGCCAAAGCCTGAGACTGCCACGCCCGGACCGGAATCCGTGCCCGAACCTACCACCGCCGAGGAGGAGACCCCAAAGCGCTCCCTGCTAAGCCGCCTGAACCCCTTCTCCCGCAAGAAGATCGAAAATGATGAAGTCATTGCCGCCGCCATCGAAGACGCAGCGCGTGCAGAAGCCGGAACGCCTGTCCCCACAGAGGCCAGTCCGTCCGAAGATCAGGCTGCCCCCCCCGGCAAGCCCGCCCACGTACCCATTAAAATCCGCCCCATCTTTGGCGGCGGCGAAAAAAAGCCAGACCCCCAGCCCGAACTGCCCACCGAAGAACCCAACGCGGAACCCGCCAAAAAGCCCTCCAACCTCAATCCCCTGAACTGGTTCCGGGGCGGCAAAAAAGACGAGAAGAAAGACCCGCGCGCCGAAGAGCCGCCCGTCGCGAAAGATGCAGCAGTCTCGCCGTCTTCCCCGCCCACCACCTTCGCCGACTGGCTCCCGGCACACCGCCCTCTCATCGCCCATGCCTATCAAGTCGAAGCCACACCGGAGGCAGAAGGCAAAAAGCGTTTCTTCGGCCTCTTTGGCAAAAAGCAGCCAGAAACAGCTTCGGAGCCGCAACCTGCGGAGTCCAAGCCGAAGCGCGAACCCATTCGCATCAAGCCCCTCTTTGGCTCCGGCAAAAAGGACCCCGAACCCACGAGCGAAGAAAAGAAAGAAGACCCACCCGCCGCTCCCAAAAGCGAACCACCCGCCCCAGCGCGCCGACCCGCCAAAAAGACCCCACCCGCCGATAACTCACCCGTTGCAGCCTCCATCACCATCGAGCAATACGCCGCCATCATGAAGAGCAAAGACCGCGCCGAAATCATCAAGCCCAGCATCAACGCCCTCGCCGCATTGCAAAACCGCGCAGCCGTTCTTTTCCGCCCCATCATCGCCGACTACAGCCAGATCCTCGTCGAACTCATGGATGGCAAGACCAAGGACACTGATGCGCGCCTCCGCGCCCTGCGCAGCCGTTGTGAAAAAGCGCTCGCCCAGAGCCGCGCCGTCCGCGACTTACTCGACCTCCACGAGGCCAACGAAACCCCCGCCCTCTCCGGCCTGTTCGAGGACTATCTGAAGCTCCCTGAGATCATCCAGAAAGAACTCCCCGAACGCACCGACCCCATTTCCAAATACCTTGATGCTCTCGACAAAGAGTTCAGCAAACAGTAACCGCGCAGAAAACCAGGCCGCCGTGCAGGGAGCAAGTCCCTGCACGGCGGCAATGGTCGGGGGATGGCCGGGAATTTAAGCGGCGGCGGCTTTCAACTGCTCACTCTTTCTCGCGATGGCATCCTTCGCCTGGCCGGCCAGGGCGGCAAAGGCGGCTTCGTCCTTGATGGCGATGTCGGAGAGCACCTTGCGGTCAATCTCGATGCCTGCGAATTTCAGCCCCTCCATCATGCGGCTGTAGGTGATGCCCACGGCGCGCGCGGCGGCATTGATGCGCTGCACCCACAGGTTGCGGAAGGTGCGCTTGCGGACCTTGCGGTCGCGGTAGGAGTACGTCATCGCCTTGCGGACAGCGTCCTTGGCGTAACGGAAGTGGGTGGAACGGAAACCGCGAAAGCCCTTGGCTTTCGCGAGTGTGCGCTTGCGGCGTTTGCGGCTAGCGGGTGCGTTGGTGGCTCTTGGCATTGTCTATTTCACTGAGCAGGCTGTTGTTTAGGATGCGATGACCGGCCTCACCTGATCTTAGATACCGCAGGGCGGGACCAGACCGGAACATCGTTGCCCCGCTAGGGGGCGGTGGATTCAGCCGCGGTGCGAGAACGGCATGTTCGCGAGGACGCCTGCTTTATCCACTTCTGCCACGAGGGCGACTTTACCGAGATTGCGCTTCCGCTTACGGCTCTTGTTCTGCAGGATGTGGCGCTTGCCCTGTTTGCGGCGCAGCACCTTACCGGTTGCAGTAATCTTGAACCTTTTGGAGTAGGCTTTTCTCGTTTTGGCTATACCAGCGTTTTTGGACATAGGGGTGGCGAAGATGGCGGTAAAACCTGATTCGGCAAGGCTTTTTTACCCCTGTGGTGATCTTGCGTCGCCGGGCCCGCAGAACCCGGCCGCAGATCAGCCCGCAAGGGGCTTAACCACGATGTCGCCGTTTGCATGCAAACCGCCAAGTCTTCGACGATAAACATGCTGTTCGGGCCGCACCATGCCGTGTGTCAGGCCGCATTTGGCGAAAGTGACTGCAAGAGCGGGTGATTCCTCCCAAAGGGACAACTGCTGCTGGCTTGCCTGGCAGTAGAGCGTGTGGTCAAAATGTTCCGAATCATGTATCTCGCCATCGTGGATGTGCAGCGTGGGAAAGAATAGATGCCCAGGCCGTGCGGTAGGGAAGGCAAAGGCCATCGGGTGCGCCTGAAACTGGCCGGCCTTCAGTTTGAACACAGCGAATCCAAAAGCGCGATAGCCAGGCAGCTTTGCCCATACCTGATCGGGCAGGCGGAAGCGTGCATCCAGACGGGAAAAGTCGGCGATGCTGGGCACATAGCTGGCGTCGTAGGCACCCACGGAAACAACAGCGAGTGTCGGCAGTGAAGCTGGCACAGCGCCAAAGGGATCACTTGCTCCCCGGCTGAAATTTTGGATCACGGGGAAGCCTTTGTGCAGGTCATCAAAAACTGTCTGGTAGCCCTGAAAGCTGAAAAATTGAACCGCCTTCTCACCACCGTCAGGCTGAACCGGGATGGGGAGCACCATCGCCACGTCCTGCCTTGCCGTGAGCGCCATTTGATAGATCAGCACTTGGTTCCCATGCTCGCCCAGGCGGGCAAAGATGCGGGTGTTTTTCACCTCCTCGACTTTTCCAGTGAAGCAGCACATGGTCGGAGAATACTCGTTGGGAGGTGTGTCTGGCAAGCCTGAAAACAGCATTGAAAAACCCAGGTTGGGAGCGTAGCATCCGCGAATGAGCGTCGCTGAGGTCAAAAAGCAGGTGCAAAACTTTTCGTTGCCGGACAGGCGCGAGTTGGTGGCTTTCATCCACGATCTCGACCACGAAACGCGCGAGACTGAGGCACTGGAACTCGCCCGGTTTCATGACGAAATGGATGCAGGCATGAGAGTCTCCTTTGATGAATTGCTGCGCCAACACGAAGACCTTAAAGCCCAGGGGCGCTGATGCATCGCTACGGCATCTATATTCATGAGGAGGCTATGAACTTCATCCTGAGCCGCCGCGCGGCTGACCGCGAACTCATCCTGCGCTTCTTTCGAAACTTGTCGGACGATCCTTTCCAGACCGGAGCTGGCAGCACGACCGACGCCGCAGAACGGCGAAATGAAGTGGCCTTCCTGGGTCGCTTTCGCATCGTGTTCTGGGCCGATCATCCCATCAAGGAGGTCAAAGTCGTCAAAATCGAAGACATAAAATAAGCCCATGAATCTCCCCGATCTCATCTCCCACCTCGACACCACCCTGCGCATCAACGAGCTGCCGGACTATGCGAATGCGGTGAACGGCCTCCAGCTCGCCAACCGCAATGGGAGTGTGACGAAGATCGCTGCGGCTGTGGATGCGACCCTGCCGGTGGTGAGCGGGGCTGTCGCGGCGGGTGCGGACCTGCTCATCGTCCATCACGGCATGTTTTGGAGCGGCCTGCAGCCGTGGACCGGGGCGGCCTTTGAGCGCATGAGCCTGGCCCTGGAAAACAACCTGGCCATCTACAGCGTGCATTTGCCGCTGGACGTGCATCCGGTGCTGGGAAACAACGCGCAAATTGCCGAGGCGATGCACCTCACGCCCGGCGGCGGCTTTCTCGACTACAAGGGCATGGCTGTCGGCGTGACCTGCGCGGTGGCGCTGCCTCTGGAGGAGGTGGTGGAGCGCTTCACCACAGCACTGGAGGGCGGGCGCGTGCATCTCTGTGCGGGCGGGCCGCAGGTGACGCGGAAGATAGGCATTTCCTCCGGCGGCTCAGGCACCGAGGTGGCGGCGGCGGCGAAGGCGGGCGTGGACACCTTTATCACTGGCGAGGGACCGCACTGGAGCTACACACTGGCAGAGGAGCTGGGCATCAACGTACTCTACGGCGGTCACTACGCCACGGAGACCTTTGGGGTGAAAGCGCTGGCACGGCATCTGCAGGAGCAGTTCGGCCTGCCCTGGGAGTTTGTGGATCATCCGACAGGTCTGTGAGCGATGGCGGCCTTTCTCGACAGAGATTTCTTCCAGCGGGATGTGCTGACCGTGGCGCATGACCTGATCGGCGTGGAGCTGGTGTGGCAGGGTTGCTCCGGTATCATCGTCGAGACCGAGGCGTATGCGGCAGAGGGCGATCCTGCCTGCCACACCGCCACGCGACTGAGCGCGCGGGAGTTCATGCAAACCATGCCGCCGGGCACCGCCTACGTTTACCTGAACTACGGCATGTACTGGCTTTTCAACCTGCTGGTGAAAGGCGGCGGGCGCGACGGACTCATCCTCATCCGCGCGCTGGAGCCGCGCCGTGGCATCGCCGCCATGCAGGCGCGGCGACAGAGAGAAAAGCTGCCCGACCTGTGCTCCGGTCCCGGCAAGGTGGGGCAGGCGCTAGGCATCCTGGGCACACACCACGGCACGGAGATGGTCGGCCGGGGAAAGCCCTCCGGCAGCGGCCTGCGGGCCGCCATGACACCCAGGCAGGTAGTGGCAGACATCCGCGTAGGCATCAGCCAGGCAGTGGACCTGCCCTGGCGTTTCCTGGCGCAGGACAGCGCCCATGTCAGCGTGCGGCCCGGGAAGGTGAAACTGCCCACGCGCTGATCATCGCCCTTTTCTCTATCCCCTTACCCCTTTTATCTTCCCCCAACGGCCTTAGCTTCAGGCCCATGACTCTCGCTGACTTCTGCGCCCACTGCCTCTCCCTGCCACGGGTGGAGGAGACTACGCCGTTTGGCCCGGATGTGCTGGTTTATAAGGTGGGCGGTAAGATGTTTGCGTTGGCGACGCCGGAGGAATTCCCGCACTCCGTGAACCTCAAATGCGACCCTGACCGCGCCATCGAGCTGCGGGATCGTTACGAGGACATCATCCCAGGCTACCACATGAACAAGCGGCATTGGAACACCGTCACGCTCGCAGGACAGGCACCCACGAAGCTGGTGCGCGAGTTGATTGACCACTCCTATGCACTGGTCGTGGCCTCGCTACCGAAGAAACTGCGCGCGGAGTTGCTAGCGGCCCCGAAGTGATGGGTAGCACACAGCCGCAAACTCCAAGTTGTTTTCCTTCCGTAAATTCTTAGCTTCATCTCATGTCCACACTCACCATTCGGCTTCCTGATCAGGAGAAAAAACGGCTTGCCCAGCAGGCTGAGAAAGCGGGTGTCTCGACGGCGGCTTTTGTTCGTGAATTGATTCAGAGCAGAGTCTTCGTGACCGGTGATGACATTTTGAAGGATTTGGAGAAAAGACTCGGAGATCAAAAACTGCGCGTGCGCCGCAAATGAAGACCCGACCCTGCCTGCTGGACTCGTCCTTCATCATTGATTTGCTAAACGAAATCGCAGATCGCCAAATCGGCCCTGCAAGGAGATGGTTAGCCAGGAATCCTCGGCGACACATGTGGATCAGTCCGGTCACTTTGACCGAAGTCCTGGAGGGTGCTGATGAACCTGACCATGTGCGTGGTTATCTGGCTTCTTACCGCTGGCAGGGCATTCATCATCAACAGGCAGAAACCGCAGCGCTTCTCCAGAGACGTGTCGGACAGAGGATGGGAGAAAATAATGCCTGGCAGGCTGCCATTGCCATTCAGATGAAAGCCGTTATTGTCGGACATGATCCAAAGGCGTTTGCTCGTCTGGGCGCATTTTATGAGGACCATCGGGCGGATTGATCCCTCAGGTCACACTGGTTTTGCTCTGGCAAAGGTCGGCCTTGCGGCTAAAGACTCCGCCCCACTCCAAGTCTGATCATGCAACCTACACCCGAACACTCCGAATCCGAACTCCTGCAATTCCGCCGCGCTAAGCTCGATGAGCTGCAGAAACGCGGTATCGCGGCTTTCGGTGGCAAGTTTGAGGTCTCGCATGATCCAGGGACGCTGAAGGCGAACTTTACCGAGGGGCTGGATGTCAACGTGGCGGGGCGCATCCTCTCCCGGCGCGACATGGGAAAGGCGACGTTCTTTGACCTCGGCGACATCACGGGCCGCATCCAATGCTACCTGAGCAAGAACGATGTGGGCGAGGAAGCCTACGCGCTGTTTGTCCATCAGGTGGACATTGGTGACTTTGTCGGCGTCGTGGGCCAAAGCTTCATCACGAAAAAGGGGGAACGCTCGATTCATGTGAAGACCTTCACGCCGCTGTCGAAGGCCCTGCGCCCCCTGCCTGACAAGTGGCACGGCATCGCGGACCGGGAGATCAAGTATCGCCAGCGCTACCTCGACCTCATTTCCAATGATCGCAGCCGGGAGATATTCGTCACGCGCAGCAAGATGGTGGCAGAGATTCGCAGCTACCTGCACGGGCGCGATTTCCTGGAGGTGGAGACACCGATGATGCAGGACGTGCCCGGCGGTGCGGCGGCGCGTCCGTTCGAGACCTACTTCAATGCGCTGGATCAGAAGATGTTCCTGCGCATCGCCCCGGAACTGTATTTGAAAAGGCTGCTCGTGGGCGGCTTTACGCGCGTGTTCGAGCTGAACCGGAACTTCCGCAATGAGGGTGTCAGCCGCCGCCACAATCCTGAGTTCACGATGCTAGAGGCCTACTGGGCCTACGCCGACTTTGAGCAGATGGCGGACCTAGTGGAGGGCATGATCTGCCATCTCGCAGAGAAGTTCTGCGGCGGCTTGGTCATCGAGCACAAAGATGAAGAAGGCGCGGTCATCAAGACAATTGACCTGACTCGTCCGTGGAAGCGTGCGCCGTATCGCGACGTGGTCAAAGCAGCGGCGGGCGATGACTGGTTCACGCTGGACAAGGAGGCGAAGGTGGAGCGTGCGCAGAGCCTGGGCGTGCTGGAGATTCATGCCGGTGACGAGCACTACGAGCTGGATCAAAAGGTCTTCGAGAAGCTAGTGGAAGATAAAAGCTTCAACCCGATCTTCGTTACCCATTCGCCCAAAGAACTCGTGCCGCTAGCGAAGCAAAACGTGGCTGATGACAGCGTGGTGGATGTCTATGAACTCATCATCAATGGGCAGGAAATCAGCCCTGGTTACTCTGAGCTGAACGACCCCATCGTCCAGCGTCAGCGCCTGGAGCATCAGGCAGGCGAGGAAGTCCAGAAGATTGACGAGGAGTTCCTCCTGGCCCTGGAGCACGGGATGCCACCCGCAGGCGGCATCGGCATCGGCATAGACCGCCTGATCATGATGCTAACCGGCGCGGAGAGCATCCGCGATGTCGTCCTCTTCCCGCAGCTAAAGCGGAAGGCGGAGTAACTACCTGGCGGCTCCCCAGCCTGGCGAGCCGGAGGTTGCGAGAAAGTAGCCGGTGGTGAAGTGAGGAACGAGCGCGAACCACCGGATGAGCCACGGCCATCCTTTTCACCTCAGCCTCACCGCTCATCGGAGTGGCATCGCCGTTCCCATGTGAGCAGCGCGAACCGCCCCGAAAGTTGAACAGGCGTCATCGAATCTCCAATACCCACCAGAGAAACGCGAACATGGCTCCGCGAATTGAGAATGAGAGCCAGAAAATTGAGAATAGACTTGTTCCCGGATAGTTAAGGAAAGCTAATGAAGCTGGTCGGCGTAGTGAGGGCATGCTGCAACTCGCGCGTATCACCAAGGATTCCCGAACCCTCAAAGCCCTCATCGGCATGGGGCGCGCTGAGTTCGATGACTTGCTCCTCACCTTCACGCGTGTGTTGGAGCGGCATGCCCTGCAGCAGCCGCGTCAGCGTGCTATTGGAGGCGGCTTCAAAGGGGTGCTCGACACCCCCGGCAAAAAGCTCTTCTTCGTGCTCTTCTACCTCAAGGTCTATCCCACCTTCGACGTGCTCGGAGCGCTCTTTGCCAAGCCGCGCGGGCGCAGTTGCGAGGCCGTTCATCTGCTGCTGCCGCTGCTCGAAGCAGCGCTGGGCCAGAAGTGCGTGCTGCCGCAGCGGCGCATCCGCAGTGTGGCGGAGTTCCGCCAGCGCTTTCCCGAGGTTAAAGACGTGATGATTGATGGCGTGGAGCGTCCCATTCAGCGGCCGCAAAGCTCCAAGCGGCAAAACCGGCACTACTCCGGCAAGAAGAAGAGCCACCGGCGCAAGAACGTGGTGATGACCGATGTCGGGCGGCGGGTGCTCGTGCTCACGCCCAGCAAGCCTGGGCGCAGACACGACAAGAACTTGGTGGATCGCAGCCAGCTGGTGGGAAGCATCCCCGCAGAAGTGGGTGTTATCGTGGACACCGGGTTCCAAGGAGTCAAACACCCGAACCTGTTCATCCCAAAGAAGGCGACCAAGAAGCGCCCGCTCAACCCCGAAGACCGGACCAGCAACCGCTACATCAGCTCGCAACGCATTGTGGTGGAGCACGCCATCGGCGGCATGAAGCGCTACGCGGCCATGCACCAAGTGCTGCGCAACAAGCTCGGTCAATTCGACGACCGGGTGGCCGTGGTTAGCGCTGGCTTGTGGAATCACCACCTGGCCTCGCGGGCCTGCAACCCATCCTCTGAAGACAGGAGTCAGCGCCACCTTCTGCCCGCGTTCATCCCGTTTCTTATCCGAGAACAAGTCTATTTTCACCGCCACGATGCGGTCCAGCGCCTGCTGTTTCGCCTTCCACACCACGCCCATGCCGCCCTTCGCGATTTCTTCGAGCAACTCGTAGTTGCCGAAATACCTCACGCTCGCTCCCAGCGACCACGGAGGCGCGGCAAGCTTCACCGTGTCAAAATTCGACGGCAGCGCGCCAGACATGAGGCAGGCGGGGCAGAGAGATTCGGGTGCGTCGGCGGGGAGAGCGGAGCCGCATTTGGGGCAGGAGTTGGGTGTGTTCATGGAGTGTTGGAGTGTGTTTCCATGAGTTTCTGAAAGGTTGGCGGCTGGAGGTTACAGAAAAATTCACCGGGGCACCATGGAGCGGAAAAACGCCTCGGTGAAGGCGGGGTCGATCCTTTGGTAAAAGGCCAGCGTGAGGTCGAGTTTGCGGCGGATCTTGGGAAATGTCTCCGCCACGCGCCACAGCTCGGGCCCGCCATTGAAGAGCATCTTGGCGAAGCCGTTCAGGTCGTTCTCCAGTGTGGATTGCGCGTATTCGACGAGGAATCCTTTCTCGTGCAACTCATCGCGGAGCACGGTGCCGGCCACTTTTTTCTTCACCGCATCAACGCCGTTGCCCAGATACTTGAAACCGGGCGGGTTCACCGCCTGCCAAGCTGCTTTGTCGAAAAGATGCGCGTGATTGCGCAGCAGGATGCTGGAGAACTCGGCATGAAACACGCCTTCGATGTGTGCCTCGGTGAATCCCTTCTTCACATCGCCGATCTTCAAATACACAGTCGTCAGCGAGTTTGTGCCGCTGGTGATGACACCGCTGTAGCGAAGCTCGGCGAGCACATACACGGCCTTCAAATCGGCCTTCAGCACCTGTGGCGGATATTTCTTCAACGCACGCTCCAGAATCATCCGCATGCGTTTGATTTGATCTTCCGGCAGCACTTCGCCCGAAGCGAGCACGGGCGGCTTCCGCCAGGATTCAGGAAAGATCGTCGAATCTGCCGAAGTGACGACGCGCACGGGCTTTTCCAAGATCACGCGCTCGTCCGCCATCGCGGAGAACAGCGGCAGCAATATCACGATAGAGAGGATGCGGTGCTTCATGATTGGCTGTCATGCTCGCATTTCGGCCCGGTGAACGCCGCAAAGATGGACCGATGGCAGGCGAGGCCGAATTCATCACTGCGCTTCTCGTAGAGGCGGATGAACTCGATCAACGGCTCCAGCAGCCGTTGCTGTTCCTCGGCGGATTCGCAGTAGCCCGACTCCCAAGGCCGGTTACGCGCGTTGGCGATACAGGTTTCGGCTCCGGGATTGAGAAACCGCAGTTCAGTGGCGTGTTTGGCCGCGTGCTTGATCAAGTCGCCGTAGCATCCTTCAATGACCCGTTCAGTGTGCTCGCTCATGAATGCATCCAACGCGGCGAGACTTTGCTCAATCGGCGCACCCACGGCGGATGCCGCCCAGGCGATGTGATCAAGACTCAGCACCGGCAGACCGAGGCCACGCGCCAACGTCGTCTTGCCGGAGCCGACGTTGACGTAGATGATGACGCGGCTCTGCATCACTCACAGTTCTCTGATTACGCCTTGATCCGCTTGGGCATCGACGGGCAGAGGGCGGAGGTTTTCACTTCGGTGTCCGGGCTGTCTTTGAGGAAAAAATGCAGCGCGCCTTGCTTGTCGCAGAACCAGACCTCATCCGCCCCGGCTTCAAAATAGAGGTCGCGTTTGGCCTCCAGCTCCTGCCGCGTGTTCTTCGGGGAGATGACCTCCACACAGATTTCCGGCGCAATGGTGAGCACCACTCCTTTGAGGCCGCGCTTGATCCTGCTTTCAGAAATCCACGCCACATCAACGCCTTTGACGCCATCCGTGGTCAGCACCGCGCACTCGGTCAGTGGGCGGCCTCCTGAGAGCAGTGTCCTGAGCAGATAACTGATTTCAGACTGACGCGACGAGTGCGGGAACCCAGGTGGTGGCATCATAAGAATGTGTCCGAAGCGGTTGGTTTCGACGCGGCCTGGATACCGGTGCAGCTCGGGATCAGCATAGACTTCCGCCCAGCGCTTCAGATGAAACGCTCTCGTGTCTTTGATGCGCGGAATTTCCAGCAGGGCTGCCATGATGAAGCAGGATACGATTTCAGACCCATCGGGCAAGAGAAAGGTCGTCTGGCCGCAGCAGCGGATGTTTCACATACGTCATGGGCACGCCGGCCACAGGGTCAGGCAGCTCGACGCTGCCATGTCGGACGCCCACGACGCGCACATAGCCGAGATGGCGGCCTTGATCGGCTTCGAGAGCTTGTATCTCGATTTGGTTGTCGGGAGCGATGGTTTGAATCCAGTCGCGCCAGAACTGCCAGCCGTCGGGCATGGTATCGGCCAGTTTCACTTTCACGATGCCGACGCGCTGCCAATGACGACGCCACCAGTCGGCGGAGTGCAGGCAGCTCAGGTCGGGCGTCCACCAGGTGTGCAGGTGCTCCGGCGTTGTGTCACTCCATTCATTCACGAAGGCCGCGCCAGCGATGGCGATGGTACCGCCGGGCTTCACCAGCCGGGCGAGGTAGCCGAGATACATCTCATCCGTGCCGTAGTAGGGGAACGAGTCGATGCTGATGATGACGTCGAAGAATTCGCGCGCGAAGGGCAGCATGCGCGCATCCGCATGAATAGGAAACACGCTGTCTTCCACGCCCGCATCGCGGATGCGCTGGAGATTCTCCGAGGCGCTGAACCATAGGTCCGTGGCCCACACCTGCACGCCGAACTCGCGATGCAGAAAGATCGAGGACAAGGCGCGACCGCCGCCGAGATCGAGCACTCTCATGCCGGGCCGCAGCTCCAGTGCGCCCGCCAGCCACTCCGCGAGCAACAGCGGATTCGCGCCGCCACTGACACCGGCGGTGATCCAGTCGGGATGATAAGTAGCAGTGCGGGGGAACTGCTGCGCGGTTCGTTGGAGGAGCGTGTTCATGGTGGGTGGATGGGTTATCGTGAGTTGTGGGTCAATATTCCAGACGATTTGCCCGCGCCGACCACCTTTGAGATGCGTCCAGCAGGTGTGCGCGTGGAGGTGGACCCGATCGTGCCGTAGGTTTACATGATGAAGACGCAGACCTCGACATCGGTCTTTGATGGCGGCACCTCTCTCCTCGGCGTGATCCTGCCGCCCTCCGGCAGCGAGAGCCCCGATGGTGAAAAGCGCGTGCTGTGCTTCGTGACCGCGCGGCTGATCAAAGGCTGAGGCGGCGCATTTTTCAGCACCGGGGCTACTATGACCTGCCCCCATGTAGTCGTGGCTGGTGGCGGGCTTCTCAATAGCAGGCGGCGCATTTCAACTCACTGTACCCAAGGCTTGATCTCCGGAGGCGTTTTCACTTCAATCAGTGCATTCATAAAATCCTCACTCCACCACCCCGTCTCCCCAAACCACAGAAAACTGTGGACGAATCGGATTCGGCCACAATTTAGTGTGGCTAAACACGTTCGCTCACATCACAAGCCTTGACGATGTAGCCCGCGAGTGCTGACAGATTGTTCGCAGGAGAGGCTTGCCGTTTCAGGTAGTACTCCAGTCGGACGATAGTGATGATTTATTGCTGCCAAGTTCCAAGCGACAGGCGGCCATCGACAGCCTTTATGACACCTGAACCCGGAGGGTCTGTCGAGTGAACTTGGGCATGGCGGGGAAGGTCCGCTATTTTATTGTCGTCTTCAGACATGACGATGATCCACCTCGTGCTTTGGCTCTTTGTGTGCCTATAACTACGCAGTACCGTGGCTCGAAGTATGGGGTTGAGTTACCACGAGTTCATTCCTGCGAGAGTTGAGCTATGCGAATGCTCAAGGCTTGCAGGTTGTTCAGCGTCACGAGCTTGAGGGGCCAGTCGGACGGTTCCCAAAACCTACGCTGGCTATCATTAGAGATACGCTACGCTATGGAGCTTTGAAAACATAGACTACTTTCCGCACCCGCCGCTGCGGTGCCTAACTCGCTGAATTGGCTTTCGCCCCGACTGCCGCTCAAGTTTTGTGAAATGCGTGCCGCACTCTGGCGAGCACGCCTACTGCTGCGGATTCAGCGTCAGGATGAAGCCGACTACGTCCTTCATGGCCTGCTCGTCATCAATGAAAAGCGTGGCGGTCTGGACCATCTTGGCACCTTTCTCGTCCCCTTTGGCGGCACCGCGATGCAGGTTCTTGAACTTCTGAAGCTGTGCCAGGAGATACCAGCCCTGCCTGCCCAGGAGCGGCGGGCTGCCGAAGGCAAGCTCCCCAGAAGCGTTGTAGCGGTGGCACTCCATGCAGCGTTCTCTGAAAAGCTCCTTTCCAGCCTCGATTTCAGCTCCGGTGACGGTCCGTTCCTTTGGCACCACCAGCGGCAGTGACTCCACATGCTTGGCCAGTGCGCTGATTTGCGCGGGTGTCAGCGACTTGGCGATGGCGGCCATCATCGCGCCCTGGGGATCGTTAGTCGCGCTGCCACCGCGTTTGCCATCGTGAAAGTTGGTGAGTTGGGTGGTGACGTACCACGCGGGCAGGCTGGCGATGGAGGGGGACCGCACCTCGTCTTTGCCTTCGCCTTTGAGGCCGTGGCATTGCGCGCAGACGTTCTGAAAAAGCACGGGGCCGGTATCCGCAGCATGGGCCTGGGTAAGGAGGAGGATGATGGCGAGGGGACGGAGCATTTTTTCAGGACTCATGATGCGCTGTGCTGCTGCCGCTGCAAGAGGTAGGCTACGCGGGCTTGCACACTGGCGCGGCTCTGCCACACTCCGCGCCCAATATGTCCACCATCGTCGTCGCCCAAAAGAACGGAGTCGCCTGCATCGGCGCGGATACCATGAGCTGCCTCGGCTCCTTGCGCCAGAAGGCCCACCATATTGTCAACAAGACGAAGATCACAAAGATCGGCGACACCTACATCGGCCTCACGGGCACCTCGGCCAGCTTGGTAGTGATGAACAGCTACTTCGCCAACCCGGAACGCCCGCGTGATTTCCGCAGCACGGATGCGATCTTCGAGACCTTCCGCCACGCGCACCACTGGATGAAGGCGGAGTACTTCATGTCCACGCTGCCCTCGAAGGAGGAGGAGTACGAGACGACACAGTTTTACGGCCTAGTGGCGAATCCGCACGGCATCTTCGCGCTGTACTCGTATCGTAGCGCGCAGCAGTTTCACAAGTTCTGGGCTGCAGGCTCTGGCCGTGACTATGCACTGGGGGCGATGCAAAGCGTGTATGACCAGTGCGCGGACGTGGTGGAGGTGGTAAAGGCGGGGCTACAGGCGGCAGCGGAGTTTGATAGCTCCACAAGTGCTCCCTTTGAGATATTCACCACGGAGCTGGTAGAGGCACCAAAGTCGGGGAAGGCGCGCAAGCAGCGGCAGGCCACAACCTGAGATTACGGGCCGGTCGTGGTGGGTGACTCCCAGCCGATGCGGCTGAGCTGGGCGCGCTGGGCGGGGGACCAGGCACCGGCATTGTCGTGGTGCTGCTTTTTTGCGGCGATCTGGATGTCCGCCGCGTTCGGGGAGCCGGGATAGACAAGTTTTTCCCACAGATCCAAGAGGATTGTGTCTTGCCGCACGGCAGCGAGTAGGCCAGGGATGCGGGAGCGTGTGTCGGCGTCCTGCGGTGGGTCCAGGTGCAGCCAGAGGAGGAGTGTCTGGTAATCGGGGTTGTCGCGTGTCAGTTCGAGCATCTCGCCTTTCAAAAGGGCTTCATTGAGGGTCCAGTTCGCGACTTTGATGCGGTCCACTAATCGGGCGAGCTCGGGGGATTCCTTTGCTAGCGCGGCGGACTCCTGCTGCCGCCACTGGGCCATGGTTTGTTCTTGGGCCACCGGGACAATGGCAGGGGAAGGGGCGGCTGCGGGTGAAACGGCAACAGCGGGGGCGATGGCGGTCGGCGTCGTGGTGGTGGTAGAAGCAGAGGTCTTAGGCTTCGTTGCGGCTATTGCTAGCGTGCTAGGGACCGTGACGGGAGCGGAAGTGAGCTTTGGGGAACCCTTTATCAGATCATACGGCCCTAGCCAGATGACGCCTGCCATAGCTGCCGCGCCGACGAGGCCGCCGCAAAAGAAGGGGAAGGCATTCCAGACGACGATGGGCGTACGATCATCCAGCATAGAGACATCAAGCCCAGGAAGGGGCGGCTCAGGGGCAGGTTCTGGCGATGGGGGTGCCTCAGTGGCCTCGTGCTCGGTGCGCTCGCGCGCGCGAACCATAGCGAGATCCCACCAGACGGTGGGGGTGATGGCCTTGAACAGGGCTGCCCCCTCCATGTCGACATCAAGATGATCGGCGAGCTGGGTCAGAGCCTCCCGCTCTTCCCGGCTCTCCCAAGCCCAGGTGTTGCGGCTGCGGCGCAGGCGGTGGTCTAGGAGGTCGCGTACTTCGGGCGTGCAGCCGCGCACGATGCGCCCGGCACCTAGCCAGAGGCGTGCCTCCTGTAGAGCCTCGCGGTGATCCTCCGTAGCTTGCGGCTCTGCGACGATCAAAAGCTGCTCTGCGCGCGGGAAGCGTGTGACGGCCAGAGATGTGGCGAGGGCTAGCATGACGTCCACGATTTCGCCGCCGGACATTCGGGCCTGTGTGGCGATCAACGCCTCCGCCAGGCGCACGAGGCGGGCGGTGTCCCCCTTCAACAACCAGCGCGAGGCCACCATGAAGGTCAGCGTGTAATGCCCAGAAGCCAGCTCAATAATGAGGTCAGGGATGCGCGCCATCTCGGAAAGAATATCCTCTTTTTCCTCAAAGAGCGCGGCCAGGAATTCGCTGGCTGGCCCGGCCCAATCCGGCTTCACATAGGCGGCGGAACAGAAGGCGGAAAACGTCTCACGCACCTGCACTCCATTCTGGAGCGCGGTGATGAGGTCGCGGCCAAGGGCACGGACCTCCCGTGGCAGTGACTCCACGTCAGGTGCTGCAATGTCCGTAGTTTCGTAGGCCATTCGGTGCATGAATAATACGTCCGCAGCCGAGGCGCAACGCATCCTTCTCGAACAGTGCTTTTTCCCTGCTGCCTCGGATTTAGCCCACCTCCAGCACACCGGTGCTATCGCCTACGCGTTCCGCACGCACGCCGAGGCGGTCGAGCATCGAGAGGTAGAGATTGGTCATCGGCGTCTCACCCGGCAGGATGATACGTTTGCCAGGAGTCCAGGTGCCGCCCGCACGGCCTGCGACAAGGATGGGCAGGTCATCGTGGTTGTGCCGGTCAGGGTCGCCGATGCCGCCGCCCCAGACGATCATGCTGTTGTCCAGCAGTGTGCCCTCGCCTTCTTTGATGCTTTTGAGCTTGTCGAGGAAGTAGCCGAGCTGGCGCAGGTAAAAGCTGTCAATTATGGCAAGCTTCGCGAGCTTTTGCGGATCGCGCTGATGATGCGAGATGCCGTGGTGCGCGTCTGGCACGCCGATGTCGGGGAAGCTGCGGTTGCTGCCATCATGGGCGAGCATGAAGGTGCTGAGGCGCGTGGTGTCCGTCTGGAAGGCTAGTGCCAGCAGGTCGAACATCACGCGGATGTGCTCCTCATAAGACTCCGGCACGCCCTCCGGCACCTTGATGTCCTTGGGCAGCTCTGCGGTGAACTTCTCCGCCCGCTCGATGCGCATCTCAATATCGCGCACGGAGCTGAAGTACTCGTCGAGCTTGCGGCGGTCGCTGACGTTGACCTTGCCCTGCAGGGACTTCGCCTCGTCCAGCACAGTGTCGAGGATGCCCTTTTGCAGACGCTGGCGGCGCGCGCCATCCGCCCCGCGTGCGCCGGCAGAGCCGTAACCAAAAAGACATTCAAAGACCAGACGCGGGTCCATCTCTGGGGCCATCGGCATGGTCTCATTTTTCCAGGCCAGGTTGAACTGATAGGCGCAGGAGTAGCCGCTGTCGCACCGGCCCGCGCTGCGCTGGCCGTCGGTGCTCAGTTCCAGAGAGGGCAGCCGCGTCAGATGGCCGATCTTTTGCGCGGCGATCTGGTCCACGGACACACCGAGCTGGATGTCCGCGCCGGCGGTCTTCTTCGGCATACAGCCGGTGAGAAAGGTGGAGGTGGCACGCGCATGGTCGCCGCCGCCGTTGCCGTGGGAGCGCGCCAAATCCTGCGCCAGGCCGGATACGACCATGAACTCACTGCGATGCCTCTCGATCTCCTTCAGTGTCGGGCTTAGCTGGTAGCCCGCGCCCTCGCCCGTGGGGAACCATTGCTGCACGTTCACACCGTTGGGGATGTAGAGCCAGGCAGCGCGCAGGGGTGCCTTCGCAGGCTTCGCGGCGGCGGCAAAGGCGCGCCCGCCCACGGACTCCAGAAAGGGCAGGGACATCAGTGTGCCGAGTCCGCGCAGGACTTTCCGGCGGCTCATCTGATGCGTGGCGGTGGCAGTTTCGTGAAAAGGATTCATGGGGGTGAGTGCTGTACGCTTTACGTTCCTGCAAACTTTCCTTGACGGATTTCGCAGCCTCCGGGCCAGGCGGAGAAAAAAGGTTGAAAATCATCCCGCCCGACGCCCGATTAGTCCGCCCCCCTCTCCTCAATGCCTCTCATGAAGAAACTCGCCGCTCTAGTCGCCCTCGCTTTCACCACCGCTGCCACCGCCCAGGATGCCGATGTGGCCACACTCGAACTCAAGCCCCACGCCAGCAACCCTCTCGGCTATGACAAGACCGACCTCAGTGTAAAGGCAGGCCAAAAGGTCAAGCTGACCCTGAACAACACCGGCAGCATCGCCCCGCAGCCGCACAATTTCCTCCTCATCAAGCCCGGCAAGGAGATGGCCGTGGGCGCGCAGGCGAACGCCATGATGACCGACCCGCAGGCGATGGCTAAGAGCTACATCCCCGATGCCTCGAAGGACGACATCCTCGTCCACACCAAGCTGGTCATGCCCAACGCCACCGAGACCATCGAATTCACCGCGCCAGCCGAGGCGGGCGACTACCCCTTCATGTGTACTTTCCCCGGCCACTGGCTGCTGATGAAGGGCACCCTGCACGTCACCAAGTAACCTCAGATAAAGGGCGGCCACAGATGTCTGCCCTTTTCTTTACAATCCAACCCCCAGACCATGAAACGCCTCCTCACCACCCTCGCCATCCTCGCCAGCGCCCTCCACCTCCACGCCGAAGATGGCAAAGTCTCCGCCGGAAAGCTCGACTTCGCCCTGCCCTCCGCAGCGTGGAAGTCAGTGCCCAGCACCAGCCCCATGCGCGCCGCTGTACTGAACATCGCCGTCGAAGGCACCGAAAAGCCGCTGGAGGCCGTGTTCTACTACTTCGGCCCCGGCCAGGGCGGCGACGCGGACGCCAATGTCACCCGATGGCTGGGTCAGTTTGAAAGCCCGCCCGTGTCGAAGCGCGATGAAGTCACCGCTGGCGGCATCAAAGTGACCCTCGTCACCGCCACCGGCACCTACATGGACGGAGCCATGATGGGCCCAAAGACGCCAAAGGCAGACTACACCCTGCTAGGTGCCATCGTTCCCGGCCCGGACGCCCCCGTGTTCATCAAGCTCACCGGCCCGAAGGACGCCATCGCCAAAGTCGCAGAAGACTTCAAAAAGCTCGCTACCAGTCCCTTCGCGAAGTAAACCGTGCCATAGGATCACTCCAGGGGCAGGTGGTCACACCTGCCCCTTTTTCTTTTCAAAAAATGAGCCATTTCCATGCCTGAAACCGCCGCGCCCCCTGCCGCTGTCACATCCGCCTTCGTGCTGATCGGTGTCTTCACCGCCATGGTGCTGCTGGGCGGCTGCGCGGCCCCGGCCCCGGCCCCGGCCCCGGCCCCTCCGCCCCTAGATAGCAAAAAGCTCGCCAACCACCTCGCCGCGCGCTGCGTCATGGTGATCTGCCTGCCGGAAAAAGAGGCCCGCGCCGTGCTGCGCTCCCTGGACTCCCGGTTGAATTCCCGCATCTCCCTCAGCTCCGCCACACCGCTGACACCGGACGGATACCTGCTCACCGCCGCCCACGCGGTTGACATGCAGGTGGGCGACTCCCTCGTCGTGCTGTATCCCACTGGCGGGGACATGCGCCGCAGCCTGGCGGAGCTGGTGTGGAAGGATGCCAGGGCCGATCTGGCGCTGATCCATGTGCCCTTTCCCACACCCGCCTATTATCAGTGGACGCCGCGCGGCCGCACCCTGCCAGCGGGCACGCCCGTCGTGCATGGCGGCATCTCCACCGGGCCAAAGGGCAGCGTGGGTGAGCTGGCCCAGTCCGTGCGCGGCAGCGGCAGCCTGCTGCCCGCACCCTTCAGGCACAGCCTGCACCTACAGCCAGGAGACAGCGGCGGCCCGCTCATCACCACCAGTGGCGAGCTGGTGGGCATCAACCGCGCCGTCGGCTATCGCGGCGTCATGGACACCAGGTTTTTCATCGGGTCAGAGAGCATCCGCCCTGATCCGGCGAAAATTGAATCGCGCATCCGCCAGGCACGGCTTAAATCTGCGCCATGAGCGAAAGACATCCGCCTCACTCGATCAAGACCGCCGCACTGGCGGGTAGCGCCTGCATCCTCATCCTCCTTTCCGCCTGCACCGTGCCAGGCGTGCGGCGTACTGTGTATCCAGATGGGTTTCTCGTGGCTGCCAAGACGGAGACCATCGGCGCCATCGAGACATCAGGGAAAAACAAGACGATGCGTGGCAACAGCATCAACGGTCTCCGAACCCTCCACGAGAACATCAAGATCACCCAGGTCACACACCGCATCCCCAACCAGATCAAAGGCGGCTTCGGTGTTGTAGCGCTGATCGTCGGCCTGCCAGACGGCGTAAACCAGATCAAGCTCGACATTGAGCATCCCGAATTTCGTCTCCCGGACGGACGCGTGGAGACCCACTTCTCCAGAGTGGAAAATTTGTTTTCCCTCAATGCCAGGGCCGACTGGGACTACTTTTACAGCTTTGATCACCCCTATGAGCTGACGCCCGGCGTCTGGAAGTTCAGCCTCACCTACCGCGACCGCGTCATCTACCAGGAAAGCCTGGAGGTTTATGCCGCGCCCGCCTCTACATCCATCCCATGAGACTTCTCCCGCACATCGTCGCCGCCTTTGTCCTCCCCCTCCTGCTGATCGGCTGCCAGACCGCCAGCAGCGCCTTCATGCTCGGCTACACGGAGATGGAGGCGGGCGGCATCCAGGCCGTGCGTGCTGTGCCGCCCTCCCTCGCCTACCGTAGGCTGAAGGCACGCGGCGACCTTGATCCCATCGTGAAATTATTTTTCCAGGCCAAAGGCTACCCTGACTTCTCGGTTGAAAAGCCCGGCACCTTCCGCTCCGAGATCGTCTGCTTCTATTCGGCGAAGGGGCACGCCTACATGTTGCGCACCAATGAGTTCAATCCCATGAAGACCGAGATTCTCGGCCCCGCCCCCATTGGCGAAAAGGACAAAAAGCTCTTCAAAGCCCTCCAGGAGCTTGAGAAAGCCGCCGCTGCGTACGCCGAGACGCCCGCAGCCGCCAGCTCTGTGCCCGGCAAAAAGGCCCGCTAAAGATATAGGCTCTGTCAAATGAGTGGCGGAAGGGGTGGGATTCGAACCCACGGTGAGGTCACCCCCACGTCTGATTTCGAGTCAGATACTTTAGACCACTCAGCCACCCTTCCTTGGTGCTGGATTCAGCGAACCGGAAATTAGGCGCTCGGCAGGCTTTGGCAAGACCAGGCTCAGGGGAATTTAGCGTGAATTATTTCATTTTCGTCACCTTCAGGTCAGTCCTGTCAAAAGGCATTTTCGCCCTCACTTGTTCCCAATCGGCTCAGTTATTCACAACGCCTTGATTCTGAACGAATTCTCTCGCTTTTGATAATCGTCTCATTTCAGGGTTACAAAGTTGTCATTTTAACGGCAAAAAAATATATTCGGCGTGGAACGCTTGTCACTGCGATGGGAAACGCTGTGGCTGGTAGCTGAAACGAAAAACATCTTGGCCGGACACAATATATTGTGCATTATCAACCCCTACCCGCGCAACATCTTGTAGATAGTTACGCTGGCCGATTCTCCCACGCGCCCCGAAAATACGCTCCCCAAACCCCAACACCTAAGCAACTTCACTCGACATGGAAAAGACCTACAAGATCGGCAACCGCGAGTTCCCCCTCGATCAAGACAAGGCTGAAGCCGCCTTCGCAGCCAAGCGTGTCATCAATGGTCGCAAGACCATGACTTTCAACCTGCTGCCTCTCAAGTACCAGTGGGCCTACGATCTTTACAAAGTCATGAAGGCGAACCATTGGGAGCCAGAAGACATCCAGATGCAAAAGGACGTGGAGCAGTGGCGCTCCAAGGAAATCACCGAAAACGAGCGCTGGATCATCATGATGGGCATCGGCTATTTCAGCGCAGCGGAGGGCATCGTCGGTGACAATGTACAGCATGTGGTGCGTGAGCTGGTGACAGCCCCGGAACTCAAACTAGTGCTCGGCCGCCACGCCCATGAAGAGAACATCCACGCTGACAGCCTTCTGTATATGATCTCCAGCCTGGGCATCAACCCCCATGAGTGCGAGGCGATGTTCGAGCAGATCCCGACCATTGTGAAAAAGAACGAATTCGTCACCCGCCACTCCCACGCCCTACGTCGTGATCTGGACCTGACACTGCCGGAAAACAAGAAGCTGCTGGCGAAAAACATCTTCGTCTTCGGCCAGTGCATGGAAGGCACCCAGTTTTACGGCCTCTTTGGCATGATCCTCAGCCTCAGCCGCCGCCAGAAGTTCACCGGCATCGGCGAAATGTTTGAGTACACGCTGCGGGACGAATCGAACCACATCCAAGTCTTCCGCAATTTGTTCATGGACCTCATTGAGGAAAACCCGGAAATTTGGAGCGCCGAATTCCGCGCAGAACTGGTGGAGTCCATGCGCGAGGCCGTGGCACTGGAGAAGGACTTCATCCGCGACTGCCTGCCCGTAAATGCGGTGGGGCTTAGCGCAGAAGAGTTTGAGCGTTACATTGATTACATCGCAGATCGTCGCCTCAATGATTGCGGCCTCCCCGTTCTGAACCCCGGCATCCAAAACCCACTGCCCTGGCTGGCAGAGATGATGGATATCAAAAAAGAGACCAATTTCTTCGAGAGAAAAGTCACCGACTACGCCAAGCGCTCCTCAATGGTTATCTGCTCCGACGACGACCTGTAAACCCCTCACTCCTACACGGGCCGGAACTTGCTGCTCGCCCCAGCTTGGCTTTGTCATCTCCATCAATCCCGCACAGATATTCACCCATTCCAGCTCCCCTCAACCCGCCCATCGCTCCCGCCATGAACACACTCCTCGTCGAAGACAAAGAACTCAAACGCGTCGCGCGCTCTCCGAAGACTGACAAACCCCAGTTTGAATGGAGTGCCCTCGCAGCCTCTATGGGGGATAAAACTACCTCGACGATGAAGGTGAACGTCGGCGGCAACGAGCGCGACTTTGATCTCGGAGAAATCGCGGACACTGTCGGCAACGCCATCACCGACCTGCTCCTGGCGCGTCACCGGCAAAGCGAGATTTTCAACGACCAGAACCGCCAGCTCGTACAGGCCATTTCCGTAGCTGTGGCAGAGGAACTACGCGAGCGTGCCGCAAACAATGAGGGCGGGGCCAGCGCACTGAGCCGCAAGGACATCCACCGCGCCATCGAGCGCGCACTGGTGAAGCACAATGCGCATGACGTGGCCCGCAGCCTGGCCGAGCGACGGAAACGTCTGGATGCCGAAGAGTTCGACAGCAGTCTCCCCCAGCCCACGCTAGTCACCACCAAAGTCATCCGCCGCAACGGCCAGCTCGTCCCCTGGAATCACGACAAAATCGAAATCGCTGTGCGCAAAGCCTTCCTCTCCCTGGAAATGGACTCCAGCCCCGCCGTGCAGGTAGCAGAGGCCGTCAGCGCCACCGTCGCCGCCGACGGCAAAGGCTTCATGCACATCGAAGACGTGCAGAACATCGTCGAAGAAGAACTCATGCGTCAGGGCTTCTTCAAAGTCGCCCGCGCCTACATCCAGTACCGTGCCCTGCGCAACAAAATGCGCGAGGTGGAGGAAGAAGCCGCCGCCATCGCCAATGAGCAGGACAGCGACCAGCAGCAGTCCCTCATCCTCGTCCAGGTCAGCTCCACCGAAACTTTCCTTTGGGACGGCCAGGACTTGAAGCGCCGCATAGACTTTGCCTCCCTCGGCCTCGACCTCTGCCTCACCCGTACGGAGATCGAGATGGAGTTGCGCCGCTCCATCTTCACCGAGATTACCACCGTCTCATTGAAAGACACCATCATCCTCAACGCCCGTACGCTGATGGAAAAGGACGCCGACTTCGCCAAGTTCGCCGGGCGCATCCTGCTCAGCTACATTTACGAAGAGGTGCTCGGCTGGGACATCGTGCGTGACGGCATTGAGCAGCTCCCCCACTTCCACCGCCGCGCCTTCCGCCGCAATCTCTCCCGCTGCATCGAAATCGAGCGCGTGCATCCCCAACTCCTAAAGTACGACCTCAACCGTCTCGCCGATGCCCTCGACCCCGCCGCCGACATGGACTTCGACTTCCTCGGCATCCAGACCCTCTATGATCGCTACCTGCTCGTGGACAAAAAAGTCACCCCCGCCAAGCGCCTCGAAGCCCCACAGCTCTTCTGGATGCGTGTCGCCATGGGTCTGTGCATTGAGGAGAAAGAAAACCCCGAAGAAAAAATCATCGCCCTCTACAAGCTCTACAAAGGCCGCCGCTTCTGCTCCAGCACGCCCACCCTCTTCAACAGCGGCACCATGCACAGCCAGTTGAGCTCCTGCTATCTTTACAAGGTGGACGACAGCATTGAATCCATCATGTACCGTGGCATCGCAGAAAACGCCTTCCTGTCCAAATGGGCCGGCGGTCTCGGCGGCTCCTGGACCGCCGTGCGCGGCACTGGCGGCTATATCAAGGGAACGAATGGAGAAAGCCAGGGCGTCATCCCCTTCCTCAAACTCCACAACGACCAACTCGTCGCCGTCAACCAAGGCGGCAAGCGCCGCGGCTCTGGCTGCGCCTACCTAGAAGTCTGGCACAACGACATCTACGACTTCCTTGAGCTTAAAGTGAACACTGGCGACGAACGCCGCCGCACTCACGACCTCAACACCGCCAACTGGATCCCCGACCTGTTCATGAAGCGCCTCGAAGCACGCGAGGACTGGACCCTCTTCCGCTCCAACGAAGTCCCCGACCTCCACGAACTCTACGGCAGCGCCTTTCAAAAGCGCTACACACACTATGAAGCCAAAGCCGAAGCCGGAGAAATCTTTGGCCGCAAAGTCAAAGCCACCGACCTCTGGCGTGCCATGCTCGGCTCCATCTTCGAGACCAGCCACCCCTGGATCACCTTCAAAGACCCCTGCAACGTCCGCAGCCCGCAAGACCACGTCGGCGTCATCCACAGCAGCAACCTCTGCACCGAGATCACGCTAAACACCAGCGCCGACGAGACCGCCGTCTGCAACCTCGGCTCCATCCTCATTGACAATCACCTCGAAGACAGTGGCGGCATTGACCACACCAAGCTGCGCGAGACCATCCGCGTCGCCGTGCGCATGCTCGACAACGTCATTGACATCAATTATTACCCCACCGAGCCCGCGCGCACCGCCAACACGCGCCACCGCCCCATCGGCCTCGGCGTCATGGGCCTCGGCTACGCCCTCTACCGCAAAGGCATCCCCTTTGCCTCGAAGGAAGCCGTCGAATTCAACGACGAGTTCATGGAAGCCGTCGCCTACTACGCCTATGAAGCCAGCAGCGACATCGCCGCAGAAAAGGGCACCTACTCCACCTACAAAGGCAGCAAGTGGGACCGCGGCCTCCTGCCCCAGGACACGCTCGACCTCCTCGCCAAAGAGCGCGGGATGGACATTGACTGCCCGCGCGGCGGCAAAATGGACTGGAGCGGCCTGCGCGCCAAGATCGCCAAACAGGGCATGAGAAACAGCAACGTCCTCGCCATCGCCCCCACTGCCACCATCTCCAACATCATGGGCAGCAGCCCATGCATCGAGCCCCTGTTCACCAACTTCTACACCAAAGGCAACCTCTCCGGCAAGTTCACCGTCCTCAATCCTTACCTCGTCAAAGACCTCAAAAAACGCGGCCTCTGGAATCCCGACATCCAAGCCCGTATCAAATACACCGACGGCGAACTCGAAAGCATCGAAGAAATCCCCCTCGACCTAAAGCGCAAATACGCCACCGCCTTCGGCATAGACTGGGCCTGGCTCATTGACGCCGCAGCCCGCCGCCAAAAGTGGATAGACCAGAGCCAATCCGTGAACCTATTCTGTGGAGAAGGGGCCATGCAGACCCTCTCCCACATGTACCGCGCCGCCTGGCGCAAAGGCCTCAAAACCACCTATTACCTCCGCACCAAGAGCGCCAGCAACATCGAGAAAGCCACCAGCGAAGTGGAGAAGGAAAAGCGCGGCATCGTCGGCCAAGTTCAGTCTGCTACAGCCGCTGCCAATCTCGTGCCAAAGCGCGAGTACACCGCCGAAGAAGTCGCCGCCTGCGACCTCAATGCCATGCGCACTGGCGGCACCTGCGAGGCGTGCCAGTAAAACGCGCAAGTTCTTGGGAACCGGTTTACGCCAGCAAATCCTTCACCACATGCCCATGCACGTCGGTGAGGCGGTAATTGCGCCCTTGGAAGCGGTAGGTGAAGCGCTCGTGATCGAAGCCAAGGAGGTGCATGACGGTGGCCTGGAAATCATGCACATGGACTTTCTTTTCCGCGATGTGGAAGCCGAGATCATCCGTGCTGCCGTAGTCGAATCCCGCCTTCACCCCGCCGCCAGCCATGAAGAGGGTGAAGCAGTCCGGGTAGTGATCGCGGCCAAGAATCTTGCTCGCAGCCGTGCGGCCCTCGCGGAAGGGCGTGCGGCCAAATTCACCGCCCCAGATGACGAGGGTGTCCTCCAGCAGGCCGCGCTGTTTGAGATCCTTGATCAGCGCGGCGACCGGCTTGTCGGTAGCGGCCATCTTTTTCGTTAGCCCGTCCGTGATGCCAGTGTCCGCTCCGGTGCCGTGAAAATCCCAGCCCCAGTCAAAGAGATGCACGAAGCGCACGCCCTGCTCGACAAGGCGACGGGCGAGCAGGCAGTTGTTGGCAAAGCTGGACTCCCCCGGTTTCGCTCCGTACGCCTCAATGATGTGCTGCGGCTCTTTTGAAATGTCCATCACCTCCGGCACGCTCGTCTGCATCCGAAAGGCCAGCTCGTATTGGGCAATGCGGGTGACGGTCTCCGCATGGCCCAGCTCGGCGGACTGGAGTTCGTTCAGCTCACGCAGGGCATCCAGCGTCTTGCGGCGCATGTCGCGGCTCATGCCCGCAGGATTGTTCGCATACAAAACAGGGTCGCCCTTGCTGCGGCACTGCACGCCCTGATACATGCTGGGGATGAAGCCACTGCCCCAGCAACTCTGACCACCGCTGGGCTGCGTGCCGCTGGAAATCAGGGCCACAAAGCCGGGCAGATCCTGATTCTCCGTGCCCAGTCCATACGTCGCCCAAGACCCCAACGAAGGCCGCCCCTGACGCGTATGCCCGGTGAAAAGCAGCAGCTCCGCAGGCGCGTGGTTGAACTGATCCGTATGCATCGAGCGCACCATCGTGATGTCATCGGCGATGCCGTGAAAGTTCGGGCAGGCATCGCTCATCCACATGCCCGCTTTGCCATATTGCTTGAAGCTGCGTGGCGTGCCCATGAGCTTCGGCACACCTGTGGTGAAAGCAAAGGTGCGGCCCTTGAGCACCGAGTCCGGGCAGTCCTGTCCATCCCGCTTCACCAACTCCGGCTTATAATCAAAGAGGTCCAGATGCGGCGGCGCACCAGACATGTGCAGGTAGATCACCCGCTTCGCCTTCGCCGCATGGCGCGGGGCTGCTTCGGTGCGAGCGGGTTCTCCGCCTTCGGCGCAGCCTCCGCCTGCATCGCCTGCATGGCGACGGCACCGAGACTGAACTGCCCCACATTGCCAAGGAACTGACGGCGCGTGCGAAGCTGGAGTTGATCGTGGAAGACGGGGATCATGAAGGATAGAGTGACTACGTTCAGCGACCGCCCATTCTCTTGCGTTCTCAGCGTTCTTTTGCGGACCTTCAGCTAGGGCGTGTTTAAAAACTGGGCACGCCGATGCTCTGGCGGGGAAGAACATCTGGCGTCGTTGCTGGGTTTGCTGTTATTGCCTCAATAGCAGCTGCGCCCAGCGCCTCGCCATCTGCCCTTCCACGCTCAGCGCCTCCCCATACCGAGTTTTTAAACACGCCCTAGTTGATTTGAAAGGATCAGAACCAAGAAAGCTACTGCTGGCCGATCTGCTATGGCGACGGTCAGTAGTGTCGCAGGAATGGTGAGCTGAAAAGCTGGCAATGAAGTCTGCTGCCAATGTGAGCCAGCAGTTACGACGGCTAGAGCGCCACAAAATGGCCCAGGTGATCCCACGAGGATTGGCTGATTTTTTGGCATCAGCGGAAGAAAAATAAGTGATCGTAAGCTATCATTTGTCATGCATTTGCACTGACCCAGTTCCCCTGGAAAAGCGAAGCCCCCGTCGCCGGGAACGCGCCTCCTGGCCGCGCGGGAAATGCACCTGGAGCCGAGTCCGGGGTGATTTCAGAGGTCACACACCCAGGCGGAGCCGGGGCCGGATGCATCGCCGCAGCCAGAAACGCCTCCGGATTTCGCTCCGGGCCCATTTCCGACGGCAGAAAGGCACACGGATTCCACGACGGAACGATTTTAGGCAGAAAAAGGCCTCCCAGAATCGCGCCAGCGTCCCGGCTGCGTAGCCGCGAAGCGAATGCGGTGGCAGAGGGGCACGGCGCAAGCCTGCCCCGGCGACACCGCTCCGTGACGCCGGGTGACTCCGCAGTCCCCAAACCTCCTCCGAAGCCCCGCGCCCAGTTACCACGCCCCTCGTCCTCCCACATCCCGCGCTCCGGCCAGAGCGGTGTCGCCGATGCCAGGGCGGCCCTCGCATCTCTGCCACCGCACTCCAGGACGCTCCGCGAGTCTGGTGGCGCTTGGGCGTAGGCCGGATGTGTTTGGCGCAGTGGGTGTCCTTTCGCCGCAGAGCGCCTTCGCCAAACTATCCGGCTGCTTGGACCGCCGCAGCCTCCTACGCCCCCAAACCAGCCGGATAGTTCGGCGAAGCTGATCGCCCGTGTTGGCGGCATCCAGCGCGCCGAACACATCCGGGCCTACTTCCCAGCCCTCGTCCGGAGCGAGGGACGATGGGTGCGCAGGCTGCGTCAAATCATGCGGGCTGACGGTCAATCCTACCACGACCATAGCCAACTGCAGCAGAGGGAGAATGCGATTGACCGGCTGGAACGTCTTCATCGTAGGATCAGGCCGTTTCAACTTTTTGCTTTCCCATTTCTGCCTTGCCCAACTTCGGGGAAGTTCCGCATCGTCAGAAAGTGCATCTGGCCATCGTTGCTTCCGCAGACGATGCGACCATCCGTGGGAGAAACGGCGATGGATGGGACACTGGCACCGGCGTGGTAGATGGCGAGGCACCGCCCGGAGAGGAGGTCCCAGACGCGCAGGGTTTTGTCGTAGGTCCCCGAAACGGCGAGGGAGCCATCGGGGGAAAGGGCCAGGCTGATGACCCAGTCTGAGTGCCCCTCAAGCGTGGCGAGGCACTGCCCGGAGAGGAGGTCCCAGACGCGTAGGGTATTGTCGGAGCTACCGGAAACGGCGCGGGAGCCATCGGGGTAGAGGGCCACGCTGGTGACCAAGCCCGTATGCCCTTGTAGAGTGGCGAGGCACTGTCCCGAGTGGAGGTCCCAGACGCGCAAGGTTTTGTCGGAGCTACCGGAAACGGCGCGGGAGCCATCAGGGGAGAGGGCCACGCTGGTGACTGTGCTGGTGTGTCCCTGTAGGGTGGCGAGACACCGCCCAGAGAGGAGGTCCCAGACGCGCAGGTTCTTGTCGGAGCTACCGGAAACCGCGCGGGAGCCATCGGCGGAAAGGGCCACGCTGATGACTGTGCTGGTGTGTCCCTGTAGGGTGGTGAGACACCGCCCGGAGAGGAGGTCCCAGACGCGCAGGGTATTGTCGGAGCTACCGGAAACCGCGCGGGAGCCATCGGGGTAGAGGGCCACGCTGATGACCCAGTCCGAGTGCCCCTCAAGCGTGGCGAGGCACGGCCCGGAGAGGAGGTCCCAGACGCGCAGGGTATTGTCGGAGCTACCGGAAACCGCGCGGGAGCCATCCTGGGAGAGAGCCACGCTGGTGACCCCTTCCGTATGCCCTTGGAGGGTGAGGAGGCAATGGCCGGAAGCGGGATCCCAGACGCGCAGGGTCTTGTCGTCGCTCCCTGAAACGGCGCGGGAACCATCGGGGGAGAGGGCCACGCTGGTGGCCATGCCTGTGTGCCCCTGTAGGGTGGCGAGGCACTGCCCGGTGATGAGGTCCCAGACGCGGAGGGTTTTGTCCCAACTGCCGGAAACGACATGGGAGCCATCGGGGGAAAGGGCCACGCTGGTGATCCAGCCCGTGTGCCCCTGCAGTGTGGCGATACACTGCCCGGAGAGGAGGTTCCAGAGGCGCAGGGTTCTGTCTCTGCTCCCCGAAACGACGCGAGAGCCATCGGGGGAGAGGGCCACGCTGATGACCCAGTCCGAGTGCCCCTCAAGCGTGGCGAGGCACTGCCCGGTGATGAGGTCCCAGACGCGCAGGCTTTTGTCGTGGCTCCCTGAAACGGCGCGGGAGCCATCGGGGGAGAGGGCCACGCTGTAGACAATGGACGTGTGACCCTGGAGGGTGGCGAGGCACTGACCGGAGTGCAGGTCCCAGACGCGCAGGGTGTGGTCGCCGCTGCCTGAAACGGCGCGGGAGCCATCCGGGGTGAGGGCCACGCTCAAGACCCCACGCGTGTGCCCCTGGAGGGTGGCGAGGCACTCCCCGGAGTGGAGGTCCCAGACGCGCAGGGTGTTGTCGTGGCTCCCTGAAACGGCGCGGGAGCCATCGGGGGAGAGGGCCACGCTGGTGACCCAATTCGTGTGACCCTGGAGGGTGGCGAGGCATTGGGGCCTCAGAGCCGGGGCGGGTGGTCGGGGATTGCGATGGAGCCAGGGAACGCTCACGGCATCGAGGGTTGCGACCGCATCACTGAGCGGACCGTCGGCGGCGGCATTAGCAGCCAAGGGCAGGAAATCGTCGTGAAAAGCAGCCAGAAGGGTGGCTTTGTCGGCGGTGAAATTGGCGATGGCTCGAAGCCGGTCGGCGCGGGGGGAGACTTCCCCGGTAGCGGAGCCGCCTGCAGCCATTCCTCGGGCGTCGGGTGGCTCCGGCAGAGCTGGCTTTTTCCCCGCCGCGCAATCCCGGGCGTAGATGATCATGGCCTCTCCATACCGCGCGCAGTGCCCGACCCGCTCTTCCTCGCGCTTCGCCTCCTTCTCCAACTCCGGCAGCGCGGCGAGGGCCGCCCGCTGATCGGTGACCACCTCAAAGATCTGCCCGGAGCGGATGCGTTGATCAAGGCATAGGAAATCGGTGAGATAGGCGCAGAGGTCGTCCCAATGCTCCAGCACGATGAGATGGTGCCGCATCTGCTGGAAGAAGTAGCCGTCATCCGGCCCGCTGGCCCAGCCCGTGGGACATTTCTTTTTATAGGCATTGAGGAGGGCCAGGTGGAGGTGGGCGAGAGGATGACTGGGAGCGCGCCTCCCCTTTTGGTGATTGGTGATGCGGGCGGCAAAGTCACGCAACCACATCCAGCACCGCCGCCACCATTGAAACTTGGTCCTGGTGGCGATGCATGTGGCATAGTCGTGCAGCAGGGTGTGGAGCCGGATGCGGCGAAGGATGCCGCCACCGGCACCGGCGTCCGGTTTCTGGTCGAGCTGGATGAGCGAGCGCTCGGCGAGGTTGATGAGGAAGTCCTCGGTGTTTGGGGCGTCGAGGCTGCCCGTGTGTTCCCAGAGCGTGGCGACGGCGGCCTCGGGCACGGTGTCGTCCGCAGAGAAGACGGCCAGCTCGCCGAAGCGGCGCTGCTCATCCTCGCTGAGCATCTCCACGCTGGCCTGCATCGCGCGCCAGATACTGCGGTGGGCTTCATTGATGGATTCGCGGTCGGCTATCTTCTCCAGGTCGGCCTGGCGCAGTCGCTCGAGCACGGAGTGGAAATCCCCGCCGCGCTTCTTCGCCATGCCTCCGGAGAGGGCGAGAGCCAGCGGGAGCAGGCCGCATTCATCGGCCACCTCCTTCGCCTCAGCGGGCAGCGCGGAGACTTCCACTCCCACGGCATCAGCGAGCAACTGCAGCGCCTCCGCCTCGGTGAACAAGGAGACGGGCACCAGCTCGCCATGCAGGGTGTGGAGGATGCCGGCATCCCGCGTGGTGACGAGCATGCGGCAGCGCGGCCCGAGGTGGTCGAACTCCTTGGCATCGCTGGCGCGCCACACATCATCGAGCACGAGGAGGACGGCCTTTGCCTGTAATAATTCGCGCAGCACACCCTGGCCCTCGGGGAGCGATTGGAAGTTCGCCTCGCCGCCGAGATGCCGCACCAGGTCGCGCAGACGGGAGAGCAGATCGTCCCGCGTGAGATTCTGACCGAAGGAGATCCACGCGATGCCGTCGGGATAGGACTGGCGCACCCCGCGATTGCGAGCCAGCGCGGCGGCGAGCACGGACTTCCCGATGCCGCCCATGCCCTGCATGCCGACCCGGGCATCGGCGCTGGTGATGACTTGCGCGGTCTGGAGGTCCACCAGCAATGCATCCCGCACGCGGCGCATCAGCTCCGGACGCGCGAGGAAATGCGGCGGCAGCGAGGGCACGGCGAAGATCGCGCCGAGCTTCGGGTTCGGCTGGCGGAGGTGGGTGACGAGCTTCGCCAATGCGGCGGCGTATTTCGCATCGTCGCGGAAGTCCTCGCAGTGGAGCAGGCTCAGCTCGCCGGGAGTTTCTTTGTAGTCGCCCAGCCGCAGGATGGGAGTGACCACGACGTGATCGAACTCCAGCCCGAGCTGCCATTCCTCGCGGACATAAGGCGAAGCGGCGGCCTTCGGCCCGCCGACATAGACGATGCGGTCCACCTCGCAGCGGATGGCGTCCTTGATCTCCTGATGGAAGGTGAGCCCGCGCGACATGAGCGACTCACGGTCGAACCAGACGGTGAAGCCCTCCGCCTTGAGGTCATCGTGCAGACGACGGACGAAGGGCTCGTCATCGCCACGGGCATAGGAGAGGAAGACGCGGGTGCTCATGATCATGGATGGGTGACGAGGTGGTCCCGTTCCGCGTGCATGTCACGAAACGTGCTGATGATGAAGACCGGGCGCGCGCGCCACTGGGCGGAGGTGGGAGTGTGGAAAGCCATGGCAGAACGGGTTGCGCCCCTGTTCTAGCGGAAGCGGAAAATGCTGGCGAGAGTTTTTCCGCACCCGTAGTCGGCAACTTCAATGCCCCGTCGTCGTGGCCGTGAGCTGCCATTCGCGGAGTTCATCAAGGAGGATTTCCTCGGTCTGGGAGACGGTGTGGGCGATGGTGGCGAGGGTTCTGTGCCTCCCTCGCATGTCCTACCAGCCGCGCAACATCCACGCCGGAACGCAGATCGTCACCAAGGTCGGCATGCACGGCAGCATTCTTAACTCATCTGTTACTTTGCGCCGCATCTGGGGTGCCTTTGCCATCCATCCCCCCGGTTTTAGAGACTCAGCTTTTCTCCAGGCCAAGGTAAGCCTTCGCGTTCGCGTAGCAGATGTTTTTCACCATGCTGCCGACGAGGTCGTAGTCGGCGGGAATCTCGCCGGATTCGATGTCCCTGCCGAGCAGGCTGCACAGCGTGCGGCGGAAGTATTCATGGCGCGGGAAAGACATGAAGCTGCGGCTGTCCGTGAGCATGCCGATGAAGCGGCTGAGCAGGCCGAGATTGCTAAGCGCGTTGATTTGCCACTCCATACCCTCCTTCTGATCCAGAAACCACCAGCCGGAGCCGAACTGCACCTTTCCCGGTGTGGTGCCGTCGGCAAAGTTTCCGGCCATGGTGCCGAAGACGTAGTTGGCGGTGGGGTTGATGTTGTAGAGGATGGTCTTCGGCAGGGCGTTCTCACTGTCGAGCGCGTCGAGGAACTTCGACAGCGGCTCTGCCTGCGGCCAGTCGCCGATACTATCGCAGCCGACATCCGCGCCGATCTCGCGGGCGAGACGGCTGTTGTTGTTGCGGATAGGGCCGAGGTGCAACTGCATGGTCCAGCCGCGCGCGGCGTTCATGCGGCCCATGTGCAGCATGACGTTGCTGGCGAACTGGTCGAATTCATTGGCAAAGATGCGCCGCTTTGTGCGTGTGCGGAAACGGTCAAAGACGCGGGCGGCAGCGGTCTCGCTGACAAAGTCGGCATGGCAACGGTTCAGGCCGTGGTCGCTGAGACGGCAACCCAGGTTGTGAAAATAGGTGTGTCTCTGCTCTAGAGCCTGAATCAGCCTTTCGTAGCTTTTGATCTCAATGCCGGTGACTGCGGCGAGCTTGTCGCACCAGTCGTTCCACACTTCGTTGGCGTGGATTGCCAGCGCCTTGTCCGGGCGGAAGGTGGGATAGACACCGATTGTAAACCCATCCTCAGCGCACTTGCTGTGCCAGGCGAGGTCGTCGGTAGGATCGTCCGTGGTGCATAGCGCGCGCACCTTCTGCGTGCGCAGGATGCCGCGCACGCTCATATCCTTCTTTGCCAGTGCCGCCTCCGTCTGTTCCCAGATGGCGGGAGCGGTCTTTTCATTGAGCAGCTCATCAATACCGAAGTAGCGCTTCAGCTCCAGGTGGGTCCAGTGATAGAGCGGATTGCGGAGCGTGTGTGGCACCGTCGCCGCCCATGCGAGAAACTTTTCCCGCGGGGAGGCATCGCCTGTGATCAGCCGCTCCGGCACGCCATTGCTGCGCATCGCGCGCCATTTGTAGTGGTCGCCCGCCAGCCAGATTTCGTGCAGGTTCTGGAATTGCCTGTCCTGCGCGATGTCCTTCGGCGGCAGGTGGTTGTGGTAGTCTAGGATCGGCTCATCCCGCGCAAAGTCATGATACAGACGGCGGGCGGCGGCGGTGGGCAGGAGGAAGTCGTCGTGAATAAAGGACATGGGTATGGACAGTTTTGATAGGATGGGCAGGATTTTTCAGGATTCACAGGAATTGTTCGGCTAAATCACCGCCACATGATGCGCGCCCTTCTGCTGCTCCCCGGCCTGGTCCTCTGCTCATGCTCCACGGTGCGCTTTTACAGCCAGGCGCTCGGCGGGCAGGCGGAGATATTGCAAAAGGCGCGCCCAGTGGCGGAGGTGCTGGCTGACCCCAAGAGCAAGCCGCTGCTAAAGCAAAAGCTCAACACCGTGGCCGACATTCGCGCGTATGCGGAAACGGCGGTGCATCTGCCCGCAAAAGGACAGTACGAACGCTACGCCAACCTGGGCCGCCGCCATGTCGTGTGGGTCGTCTTCGCCGCGCCGGAGTTTAGCGTGGAGGCCCGGAAGTGGTGGTATCCCCTGGTCGGCAGCCTCAGCTACCGTGGCTTTTTTAAAGAAAGGCTGGCAGAGCAGGAGGCGGCAGGGCTGCGGGCCGAGGGTCTCGATGTCTATGTCGGCGGCGTGGATGCTTACTCGACCCTGGGCTTCCTGCGTGATCCGCTGCTGAACACCTTCATCGGCCGCAGCGACGCGGAGCTGGCCGAGCTGATCTTCCACGAGCTGACCCATCAGCGTCTCTACCTCAGTGGCGACACCGATTTCAACGAGGCCTTTGCCAGCGCCGTGGGCCAGGAGGGCGCGCGGCGCTGGCTGCGTGCGCAAGGCCGGACGCGAGAGCTGGCGCAGTATGAGAAGGAGATGCGCATCGAGCGGGAGTTTGTGGCGCTGGTGCTGCGGACGCGGGAGGAGTTGAAGCAGGTTTACTCACGCACCTATCGCAGTGTCGAAATAGAGCGCGCCGCCAAGGCAGCCGCCTTTGTCCACATGCGCCAGCGCGCCGATGCCTTGGATCGGCGCTACGGCGGCAGCCTCAAGATTGAGCGCTGGTTCCAAAAACCGGTGAACAACGCGCGCCTCAGCACGTTGGCGACCTACTACGAGATGCTGCCCGGCTTTGAGGCGCTGCTGAAGGCGCATGGCGGCGATCTGGAGTCTTTCTTCAAGGCGGTGGAGGCCATGCGGGGACTTGGCAAGGAGGCGCGGCGGCAGAAAATTCTATCTCTCACACGCGCATGAAAAAGCTGATCTTTCCTCTGCTCGCCGCACTCGGCGTGCTGCTTTGGGCGCTGTGGCCGCGCCCGTCGCCTGATGCGGTGGCCACGGTCGCGGGACGGCCAATCCTGCGGGCCGACTTTGATGCGGCCCTGCAAGCTCATGTCTGGCGGCAGGGCATGACCTGGGAGACGATGAACAGCGAGGCCAGGGCAGCGGCGAGAGATGAGGTGCAGCAGCAGCTCGTGGACGCGCAGATTGTTAGACATTTTCGACTGCGAGACAGCGCCTTCGACGTAATCGCCCTGACCGATGACGAGCTGCAAACGTGGCTGAAACAGATCGAAGACCCCGCCGAACGCGCACAGCGAGTGGCCTGGCAGCATCTCACCGAGGACACGCTGGCCGGACGGATGCGTGAGGCTCTACTTGACCAGGCATGGATTGAACAAAAACTCGCCGCGCGAGTGCCGCCTATCACCGGAGAAGAGGTGCGCGCCTGGTATGACCGCCATGCCGAGACTTTGCACATCCCTGTGGCTCACCATGCCGCGCATATCTTCCTGACGCGGCATGAAAAAAAGAAGCCGGACCGGCAGCGGGAGATACAAGAGCTTTACCGCAGGCTGACCGCGGGGGGAGAAAACTTTGCCGTGCTGGCGGCGGAGTTCTCCGAAGACGAACGCAGCAAGATGACCGGCGGCGATCTCGGCTGGTTCACCGCAGAGCGGATGCCGCCGGACTTTATTGCCCTTGTGGAAAAGCTGCGTCTTGGCGAAATCAGCCAGCCTGTTCAGACAAAGCTCGGCTGGCACATCATCCAGCTTCACGAACGCCGCCCGTCACGCTTGCCCACCTTTGAGGAAGTGCGTCAGGAGATCGAGGCGCTGCTAGTCTCCCGGCAGCGTACGGCAGCTATACAGGTATTGCTCGAGGAACTGCGTGCGATCACAGAGGTGAAGTTGAGAGTTGGCAGTTGAGCGCCAGAAGGCTTTCGGGTTGGCTGCATGACTTTCACTTTCCTTCAAACCGCCGCCGCAGCTCGGTAAAGTAGCGCCGCACCTGCTCGCGGCGGCTTGGGGGCAGGGCAGACTCATCCAGCGCCTCCTCCTCGGCGGCTAGAGTTTCTACGGCGATCTGGCTGGCGCTGCGTCCGGCGTTCTCTTTGCGCGCGCCGCCCTCCACCGCGCGCACGCTGGACTGGCCTTCTTTGTTCTGCTGCGCGGTCACGACGGCCTGGTTCGCGCTGTTCTGCTTCGCGGTCGCTTCGGCATTGAGGTCGGCCTTGCCCACGCCGGGCTGCTGACCGCCGGGCATGGCGAGCAGGATCGCCGGGCCATCACCTCCGGGCTTTCCATCTGGCGGGCCGAGCAGGAAGGCATCTGGCGGCTTGTCTCCGGGCTTCTGGCCGGGCACTGGTGCCATGAGCATGGGCTGGCCTTCGCCGGGCTGGCCCTGTTTTCCCTGCGCCATCATCATCTGCTGCCCCTGGCCGGTGCCGGGCACGGGATTTTGCTGGAGCATCTGCATCTGCTGCCCTGTCTGGCCGAGACCGGGGGGCTGGAGCTGCTGCTGGCCTGCCTGTCCCATCTGCCCCATTTGGTTAGGCTGCGCCTGGCCGACCTGCGGTGTCTGCTGGCCTGTCTGCCCGTTCTGCCCCAGCTGGCCTGCGGCAGTCATCTCCTGCATTCCACCGGCGGCGTTTTGCCCGGCGATGTTGCTGCCTGCGTCGCGGAGCTGCTGCGCCAGTTTTTCTAGCTCGCCGCGCGTCTGCTCACGGCGGGCGAGATCGCGCATCTTGTCGGCCAGCTTGTCAAACTCCGCCCCCGCCTCGGCGGGCTTGGTCTGCTGGAGCTGATCGCCCGCGCCCAGGACATGCTGGCCCACGGCGCGCTGGCGGTCCTCTTTCTCGGACTCCTTCTGCGTGTCCTTGAGGGTCTCATTCAGGCGCTCGCGCGTGTCGTTGGTGAGTTGGGGTGATTTGAGCTGATTTGCCAGCGCTTCCGCAGCCTTTGCGCTCTGCGCTGCGTTCTTTGCGGCCACTGCATCGCCCAGGTCGGCGGTGTCGGCGTGTTCGCGCAGGGATTTCACCAGCTTGTCGGAGGCCCAGGCGTCCTTGTCCGCGCCGAGGCGCTCCGCCAGCTTTTCCGCCTCGCGCGCACGGCGCTCCAGATCGGCCATCACCTCGCGCGCGTCCTTGCCTGCGGCGTTCTCCAGGTTCTGCGCGGTCTGCTTGAGGTTCTCTTTGAGCTTGTCCAGCTCACTCTGCTCATCGGCCTTGAGACCATCCAACTTCTTCTTTTCCCAGTCGGTCTTCGCCAGCTTATCCGCCTCGCGTCTGGCGGTCTCCTGCATTTGCCCGTCCAGCGTCAGCTCCACCCGCGTGCCATTGAGGCTGGCGGTGATGAACAGCGCCGCCAGCGTCAGCACAGGCGGCACCCAGAGCCAGCGGTGCGGCTGCAAAGGCAGGTCTTGGGGCAGGGCGGGCAGCGCTGCGGTCAGCAAGTCGCGCTGGGCCGCGACATGCGCGCTTTGGCTTTTCGTCAGCGGCGCCTGCTGCTCAAACCACCAGGCGCTGGCGAATGCCTCCCTGCGGCCTGCGGCCTGGTCCCACAGCGCCAGCGTGCTGTAGTGGCCGGGCTTTTTCCACCAGGTCAGGCCCAGCGGCACCAGCAGCCAGGTCGCGAGCGACAGCCAGATCAGCGTGGCGAGGAATGAACTGCCGGTCGTGGCGCTGGCGATGAGCAGGATCACCAGCATGCCCACCAGCGGCCACAGGGTGCGCCCCAGCCACGCCAGCCAGCGCCGCAGCCACACACGCAGCATCACTTGCTGCGCGACAGGCGCGAAGGCCGGGGTGACATGTGCTGCTTCTGACATGGGTATATTCTGGATACGGGAACGCGGCGAGGCGAGAGACTTTTGGGATGATTTCCAGTTCAGGCGCGGCTTAGAATGAGGCGAAACGCGGCCCGGCTCACGGGAGCGCCCTCTGTGCCATGACTCCTCCCCCTTTTTCCACCATCGGCCAGCTCCTGGCCGGTCCCAGCGGCATCCAGGAACTCATGGACGACTGCGGTGCCGCGCTGACCACGCACCCGGACATGCGGATGCTGGGCGGCGGCCAGCCTGCGGCCATCCCGCAGGTGCAGGCACTGTGGCGGGAGCGGATGCGCGCCATGCTGGATGACGGTGCCGCGCTGGACCGCACGCTGCTGAACTACGACCCGCCCGGCGGCAGCCCGCTGTTTCGCGAGGCGATGGCGGCCTTCCTCAAACGCGAATGCGGCTGGGACGTGACGCGCGCGAACATCGGCGTGGCCCCCAGCAGCCAGAGCGCGTTCTTTCTGCTTTTCAACCTCCTGGCTGGCGACACGCCCGGCGGCATGAGGCGCATCCTTTTCCCCCTGCTGCCGGAGTACATCGGCTACGCTAACCAGGCGCTCTGCGCGGGCCAGTTCACCGCCTGCCTGCCGCGCATCGAGATGCGCGGGGAGCATGAGTTCAAGTACCGCGTGGACTTCGACCGGCTGCGGGTGACGCCGGACATCGCCGCCATGTGCGTCTCCTGCCCGACGAATCCAACGGGCAATGTGCTGACCCATGATGAGTTCTCGAAGCTGCGCGACCTGTCGCGCCAACACGGCATCCCGCTGATGATTGACAACGCCTACGGGCATCCCTTTCCCGGCGTGATCCACGGCGGCTTCCGCCCGCGCTGGGAGCCGGGCATGATCTTCAGCATCAGCCTGTCAAAGCTCGGCCTGCCCGGCGTGCGTACCTCTGTCATCGTCGCGGACGCGCCCATCGTGAAGGCACTGTCGAACATGAACGCCATCGTCAGCCTGGCGAATGGCAACGTGGGCCAGGCGCTGGTCCAGCCCCTGCTGGCAGATGACCGCCTGCTGCGCCTGGGCAGCGAGGTGATCCGGCCTTTTTACCAGGAGCGTTCCGACTTCGCCAAAGGCGTGCTCAGCACGGCGCTGGGCGGGGATGTGCCGTGGGCGCTGCACGCGCAGGAGGGTGCGTTTTTCCTCTGGCTCTGGCTGAAAGACCTGCCCGTGAGCGCGGCGGAGCTGTACCGCCGGCTGAAGGCGCGCAAGGTGCTGGTGATCCCCGGCCACTACTTCACCTATGGCCTGGAGCAGCCGTGGCGGCATCCACACGAGTGCCTGCGCCTCACCTACAGCCAGCCTGCGGCCATCGTCCAGGAGGGGCTGGAAATCCTGGCCGATGAGGTGAAGTCACTGCGGAGGGGCTGACGCGCGATGCCGGAACCTTTCTCCGCCTTCATGGCCCGCGCGCTGTTTGATCCCGCGCGCGGCTACTACACGCGGCACATCCGCACCGTGGGCGCGCGCGGTGACTTCTCCACGGCGGCCACGCTTTCTCCGCTGCTGGGCCAGGCCATCGCCGCCTGGCTGCGGGAGGAGTCCGCCCTACAGCCCTCCGTGCGCCACGTCATCGAGATCGGCGCGGGCAGCGGCGCGCTAATGGCGGTTGTGCGCCAGGCGCTGGGCTGGTGGACAAGGCGGATATTCCACTGGCACATCGTCGAGACATCCCCCGTGCTGCGCGCGCAACAGCAGGAGATGTTAGGCCGCCGCGTGGTCTGGCACGATGACATGGCTGCTGCGCTGGCGGCGAGCGGTGGCCGCGCCCTCATCTACCACAATGAGCTGCTGGACGCCTTCCCCGTCACGCTGGCGCAGTGGCAGGCCGGTGCCTGGCACGAGGTGCATGTGGAGCGCGACACCGCCGGGCATGTGCGCGAGTCCCTGAAGCCCCTGCCGATGCCCGCTGAGGAGCGCGCCGACTTCAGCGCCCTGCAGCATCCATTCATACAGCCCCAGCGCTGCGAGCTGCACCTCTCCGTCCATGACTGGCTGCGCGCCTGGTCCCCGCACTGGCGGCAGGGCGCGATGCTCACCGTGGACTATGGCGATGTCTTTCCCGCTCTCTACCACCGCCGCCCGCGCGGCACCCTGCGCGCCTACCTGCTGCAGCAGCGGCTGGAGGGTGCGGCGGTGTATGAGAACCCCGGCAGGCAGGACATCACCGCTGATGTGAACTTCACCGACTACCGCGCCTGGGCCGCCACGCTCGGCTGGCAGGAGGCGATGTATGGCACCCTGGCTGAGTTTGTGACCCGGCGGCTGCCCTGCTCAAAGGATGACCGTCTGCTGGATGCCGAAGGCGCAGGCGGTGCCTTCAAGCACGTCATCCACCGCAGGCTGGCAACCTGCTAAAACTTCATCATCCACTGCGTTGGCGTGGGATTCGCATCCTCAAGACGCGGCGGCACATGGCGGTAATTTTGCGGTGTCGGCCGCAGCCGCGTATCCCCATCCAAGGTATAGCCCAAGCTGCCCGCAGGCTGCACCTCAGAGCAACTGACAAGACCCCAGCCTACAAGACACAGAACGAAACAACGGGAGAAAAAGGGAACCATGCGTCCGTCATAGCCATTCAGCGCCACGGCGTCGAGCACATCCTTTCAAAAAAATCTGCGCCCTCCCGGATGCCCTCCCACTGTCCTGTTTTGATAACGAGGAAGAAACACTTGCTGTCTTTCCTGGCGCTGCCAGCATCCGCAGCCCTCTGCGTCCCCATTCCCCCCTACACCACACTTTCAGCGAAACGCTTGAGCCTAACGAACTCCTCCCACCTCTCATGCCCAGCCCCTCCTCTCTTGAGATCAAAGCCCTCGTCACCGGCGGTGCCGGATTCATCGGTTCCCACATCGCCCAGGCGCTCTGCGCACGCGGGGCGCGGGTCATCGTGCTGGATGACCTGAGCACTGGCGATGCCACCGCCAACCTCGCCTGGAAGCGCCAGGGCGACGCGCTCGACTTTGTCCAGGGCAGCGTCTGCGACACCGCGCTCGTGACCCGTCTGGTCCAGGGCTGCGACTGGGTTTTCCACGAGGCCGCCATCGCCTCCGTGCCCCAGTCCGTGGCCCAGCCGGTGGAAAGCAACGCCATCAACCTGGAGGCGACCCTACAGCTCCTCGTCGCCGCGCGTGATGCCAAGGTGAAGCGCTTCATGTTCGCCTCTTCCTCCGCCATTTATGGGGACAGCGAGGTGCCGCAGAAGCATGAAGGTCTGCCCGTCCAGCCCATCACCCCCTACGGCTTGCAAAAGTACGGCAGCGAGCGCTACGGCCAACTTTTCCACCAGCTCTACGGGCTGGAGACGGTGGCGCTGCGCTACTTCAATGTCTTCGGCCCGCGCCAGTCCTTCAGCTCGCCCTACTCCGGCGTCATCGCCAAGTTCTGCACCGTCATGCTCCAGGGACAGGCACCGACCATCTTTGGCGACGGCCTGCAAGTGCGCGACTATGTGTATGTGGACAACGCCGTCGCCGCCAACCTCCTCGCCGCCGAGCAGCCTGCTGAAAAAGTCGCCGGACGTGTCTTCAACATCGCCGGGGGAACCAGCGTGACGCTCCTAGACCTAGCCCAAGAACTGAACCGCCTCACCGGTCAGTCCTTGCAGCCCGACCACCAGCCCGGCCGCAGCGGCGACATCCGCCACTCCGCCGCCGACCTCACCGCCGCCCGTCGCGATCTGGGCTACGATCCGCAGGTGACCTGGCAGCAGGGTCTGGAGCACACGCTGGGCTTTTACCGGCGCTAGCAGGCGGAGGAGAAGTTAATCACCGCCCATGTGTGCGATGCGCTCGCGTATGCTCATGGCCTCATCCACCGCGACATCAAGCCGTGGTGATCTTGCGCGGAAGGACCGGCGCTATGTAGGCTGAAGGATGGAACTCAAAGCCTCAGCCGAGGCACCTCTGTCGGGGTGATACCGAGCTGTGCCGCAATGGCGGCATCATCCAGCCCGGCCGCCGCCAGAGCCTTCGTCGCTGCGCGGAGGATATGCTCTGCCCGGGCAGTTTGCTGTTCTAGTTGTGTAGCGGTCAGCTCCAGTTTGGTCTCCGTATGCTCCAGTTTGCTCGCGGTTAGCTCCAATTTGGTCTCTGTATGCTCCAGTTTAGTCTCAACTTGCTCCAGTTTAGTCTCAACTTGCTCCAACTGTGCCTCCGCCATTTCCAATTGCGCCTCGGCTCCGAGCTTCATCTCCAGGATCATCTTTTGATCGGCGATCCAGCGTGTCTTGAGTTCCAGCGCATGGTCCTCCTCGGGGGTTAGGCGGGAGGTTTCCGCGATCTCAAAGGCGTCCTCGATTTCGGCTACGGCGCTCAGCTGCGCAGGCACCGCATCCAGATCGGCGGCGCAATCCACGAAGAACAGCCATTCGTCCGTCAGCCCGCGCAGTTCATGCAGGCCGCGCTCGAATTTGGGCAGCTCCACAAAGACGAGTTCCACATCGCCGTCTGGGTAGGCGATGAGTCTATCTTTCTCGGCGAGGGCGAAGCGGCTGATGACCTGCCCCTCTAGCTCTGGGAACATGATGAAGTCTGTGAGCGTGAGGGCGATCACGGGATTGAGCAGCCGGTAGTCCTGGCCTTTGATGAGCTGGTTGCTGTATTCCTTGGCAGCATTGTAGAGCACGCGCTTCTCCATACCGGGGACGTTGAGCACTTGCATCTCGATGATGACATGCTGACCGTCATGCAGCACGGCGCGCACATCCAGGTAACTGTCCTTCATGCCTTCCAGTCGCGGGATGCTGTAAGGGTCCACAATGGTGACGCTGGCGATGCGGTCCACCCCCTCATAGAGCACACCATTGAGGAACGAGCGCAAGATGCCCTGGCTGCCGGGCGAGCCGAAGATCTTCTTGAAGGCAAAATCGGTCTTGGGGTTGATGTAGCGCATGAGCGGAAGGTGCCTTCACCCAGGACGGGCGGCAACTTCCATCTTGCCAAAACCACCCCGTGGGCAGTGAGGTACTCTAACTTTCTGGACCAGGGACAAACGGAAACCCAACATGCCAGAAACCATGAACAAGAAAGCCTATCAGCGCTACACCCAGGAGTTCAAAGACAAGGCCGTAGGCCTGCTCAACCTTGGCAAACCCGTCGCCGAAGTCGCCCAGGAGTTGGAGGTCAGCACCTCCATGCTCTACGAATGGCGGCACAAGGCCCAAGGCACGCAAGGCGGCAGCGCAGGATTGCGAGCCGTAGGCGAGCAGTCCGAAGCGGACGCCTTGCGTGCCTTGCGGCGCCAGGTGGCCCGCCTCCAGGCTGAGAACGACATTTTAAAAAAGGCCGCCATCATCCTCGGCACCAAAACCCCCGGCAACTACGCGCCATGATCCAGAGCATCCACGCTTCCACAGCTCACAGCGTGCGCCTCATCTGCGAGACGCTGGGCCTGCCCCGCAGCAGTTACCATCACGCCGCCCAGCCCTGTGCCCGACAGCTCTCCGATGCTGAGCTGCGCCCGCGTATCGAGGCCATCTTCCGGCAGCATCAACGCCGCTATGGATACCGGCGCATCTACCACTTGCTGCGACAGGAGGGCGTCACTCTCTCACCGGATCGTGTCAGACGACTCATGCGCGAGGCGGGGCTCGTTGCCCTCCAGCCCAAGACCTATGTGCCACAGACGAGCGACGGACGCGCAGACAAGCCCTCTGACAATCTCCTGCAAGGCCGCCCTCTGCCCACCAAGCCCAACGAGGTCTGGGCAGGCGACATTTGCTGGCTGCCGCCTCACGGCAGCCACCCCTTCGGGGTAGCCTTCGGCTAGCTACCTCGTCCCTCGGTTCCTACATCCCCAGCGAGCAAGGCTGGCTCTACCTGGCCGTCATCATCGACCTGTGCTCGCGCCGCATCGTCGGCTGGAGCCTGCGCGATCACCTGCGCAGTGATCTGGTCGTCGAGGCCCTCGACTCCGCCCTCGCCGCCAGACGTGGCACCCAAGGCATCATGTTGCTTCGCTACGCTCACCCTTCGGGCAGCCTGCGGCTGGCTGTCTCGCTGCGCTCGGCTCCACAGCGACCGTGGCAGCCAGTATGGCAGCAGCCTCTTCCGTCAACGGCTGCGCGCCGCAGGCATGGCGCAAAGCATGTCTGCCAGAGCCAACCCCTATCACAACGCCTGGACCGAGTCCTTCATCGGCACGCTCAAGGCCGAGATGCTGCGCGATGGCTGCTTCGCCAGCCAGCAGGACGCCGCCCACGAACTCTTTGCCTTCATCGACGGCTACTACAACACCCGTCGCTTGCACTCATCCCTCAGCTACAAGTCACCCTCCCTCTTCGAGTCCGAAATCGCTCTCGCTAACTAAATCATCCTCCGGTCCAAAAAGGGCTGGCATCTCACCCTTCAATACCCCCTGTCTATGGCCCAATGCAAAGCGGAGCACCCTGAGAAGGATGCTCCGCTGCAAACTGGCGTAAGTGTGGCTTGGCGACTTTACTTCCCTGCCAGAGGCGCAGTCACGGCGTCCTTGCCGACCTTGGCCTTGGGAACGATCTTCCAGACCGCGCCGCGCTCGCTGGTGTAGGGGTCCACGGGGCCGCCGTAATTGGCCGTGGCGTGGGTCACATAGATGGTGCCATCGGGACCGATGCCGGAGCCGGTGGGACGCAGGCCGTCGACGAGATCGAGCATCTCCTGCATGACCCATTTGCCCTCCATTTGCTTCATGCCCCAGACCTTGCCGCTGCCCCAGTCGGCGACGAAATAGACGCCTTCCAGTTCGGGATAAGCCTTGGCGCGCGAGACACCGAGATTGATGACACAGATGCCCTGGTCCACATGGCTGTATTCGCCGATGGGCGGTACGCCAACCTTGGGGAAATTTTCAGGATCGCTGGCGGACTCGGTGCCATCGGCATTCTTTTTCAGGATCATCGGGAAGGGATGGCTGCCGCACATGAACTTCCAGCCGTAGTTCTCGCCGCCCTTGCTGCTGGCGGGCTGCATGTTGATTTCTTCCCAGTGGTTCTGGCCGATGTCGGCGATGTACATATCCCCGGTCTTCGAGTCGAAGCTGAAGGTCCACGGATTGCGCAGACCGTAGGCCCAGATTTCAGGCTTCGCCTTCGGATGCACCTTGGAGAAAGCCTCCTCGCTGACGCCAAACAGCGTCATCTGCTGCAGCGGCGTGATGAAAGGGTTGTCCTTCGGGATGTCGTAGGCGCGGTCGCCGGAGGTCTTGTTCACGTCAATGCGCAGCATCTTGCCCAACAAAGTGTGCAAATCTTGGCCTGCATTGATGACATCCCCTTCCCAGCCGCCGTCACCGACGCCGATGTAAAGGTAGCCGTCGGGACCAAAGGCGATCTGGCCGCCGTGGTGGTTGCAATAAGGGAAATCAATCTGCATGACGATCTTCACGCTTTCGGGATCGAGCTTGTCAGCGTTCTTTTTGTCCACTGTGAACTCAGCGATCATTGTCGCGCCGTTGAACCAAAGGTCCGCATAGGCCACATAGACCTTGCCGTTCTTTTTGAAGTCAGGATGGAAGGCCATGCTGTACATGCCCAACTCCAGGAAGGAGGAGATGGTCTTGTCCTTGATGTCGAGGAAGGGCTTCTTGAGCTTCTTGCCATCCTTGATGATCTGGATGACGCCGGGGCGCTCAATGACAAAGACGCGCCCGCTGCCGTCATCCGGCGCGGCGACGCTGACGGGGTCCACAAGATCATCAGCGACCTTCACGAGGCTGATGGCGACATCGCCGGGCAGTTTGCCGCCGGGTTGGGCGGGCTTGTCTTCGGCACGGACAGACGCGCTGGTCAGCAGCGCGGTTAGGATGAGTAGGGTTGGGGTGAGTTTCATGGATGGGATTGGGTCAAGGGCGTTATTTTTCAAAACAACCCGGTGAGGCTAGCGATGCCGCCGCCATGCTGACAAGAGAGAAATTCAGCCGAATGAATTCTCCATGCCTGCGGCGTCAATCCCCCAGTGCCAGCGCCGCCTGCCGCAGCCGCTCCCGCACCGGCACAGCCCGGGCCGCGAGTGAGCGCTGCTCCGCCTCATACTGGTCGCGTCCCTCCGGCGTCTCGATGCAGACAGGTTCATAGCCGAGATGCCGCAAATCATAGGGACTGGCGCGCATGTCGATATCCCGCCCGGCGCAGGCGAGGGCAAAGCATTCGCCGACGAGGTCGGAACCGGTCCAGGGCCAGAGCTTGGCCGCCCATTTATAGAGGTCCATGTTCGCGTGCAAGCAGGCTCCCTGCTCCATCTCCAGGCGCGTCTCCAGCACGGGCTGCAGCACATTCATGGGCCGCGCCTCCGGCGTGAAGAAGCGGAAGGCGTCGTAGTGCGAGCAGCCGATGGTCTGCGAGCCGACGAACTCCGCCAGCACCTCCGGGGCCAGGCGCAGCTCATGGCCCTGATGCCGGACCTCCGCGCGCGACTGGCGGTAAACCATCGCCCACTCATGCAGCCCGTGGCAGCGGAAACGTGGCGCGCGCTCCAGCACGTTCCCGCACAGCGTGGCGACCCATGACGCCAGCTTCCGTGTGTGTGGCCGCGGCGCGCACTCATCCAGCCTGACAAAGCCACCCTCCAGCACACAGGGCGGCCTTGCCAGCCACGGCATGTCCACGTGGTCTGCATCTGTCACCTCGATCTCCACGCCCAGGGGAGGCAGCCACTGCCTCAGCTTTGCCGGAGAAAAGCTGTAGTAGGTGAAAAGGAAGTCATGCACCGGATGCTTCGCGCCCCGGCTGCGGCGGTCCACAAAGGCGTCTGCCATCTCCGCCACACGCGCCAGATGCCGCTTTTGCAGCGCATGCCACACGGCGCGCGGCCAGTGCGTGGCGGCAGCAGGGGCATCGAAGCAGGGGGTTGTTTTGAGGAGCGCAGACATGGCCTGGTGTGGGCATCTTCGTGCAGCGGATGAACTTTTGCATCTGCTCTGAAAGAAGGTTGACATCCTGCGGGCAAATTGGCAGTCTGCTCAGCGAATCAGGAGGAAAATCCTATGCATACCATCTGCAATACCCCTTATACCGCTGTCTTGATCTGCTTCATTTCACTCTGCGCTCCCGACTCATGGGCAGAGCCAAGGACATTCACCAGCCCTGACGGGCGCACCCTCCAGGCGGATATTCTCAGCGCCACGCCGGACACGGTAACGCTGAAAATGAGCACCGGCCAGACACTGGTCACGCCCATCGCCCGTTTCAGCCAGGAAGATCAGGCCCACATCAACGCTTGGCGGAAGCAAAATCCGGCACCCATCAAGTACAACTTCGCCGCCAGCTTCACCAAGGAGAAGAAGAACACCAGCAAGAGCAGCACTGGTGCCGAAGTTATCACGACAGACACCTGGGTCTGCAACATGAAGATTGCTAACCGCTCCGGCCAGACACTGGAGGGAGTGACCGTGGAATATGAGGTTTTTTACAACATACTGAACCGAGGCCAGCCCGTTCTGCAAAAGCTGACCGGCAAGGCGGAGGCAGGCACCATCAAGCATCTCCAGGAGGTCGTGGTGCCCACTGGCGAAATCAAGCTCACGACCACGCTGCTGGATGGCAGCTATTACTATGCCGACAGCACGCGCGCGCGGAAAAAGGAGTCCCTGGAGGGCATGATCATCACCATCTCTCACGAGGGGAAAAAGGTCTTCACCTGGGCTTCCAGTGGCGTGCCCAAAGGTGCTAACACCACAGCCCCAGGCACTACGGGTTCACTTTTCGGGAATTAGCGGCACCCCCTTCCAGAGATTCACAGGAGCTACCGCGCTCGCTGTTTCATCGCGCCTAGCATCGCCTCCAGCTTCTCCGTGATCTTGATGGAGGCGGGCACCTCCAGGTAGCTGCTGCGGGCGCGCCAGGTTTCGTAACCGCCCAGCGCATGATGCTCCGGCGTTGGCAGGTAGCCGTTGTAGCCATTGGCCAGGGAGATGGTGAAGTGCCGCTGAAATGGGCTGGATTTCTTTAAACGCAGGCCAATCTCCACAAACACCTCACACGGGATGGCGGTCACGCTCAGCATGCCGATGCGGTGGGCCTGTAGCTTCACGGGCACAGTGTCCGGGTATTCTGCCAGCTTCACCGTCTCGCGTGCATAAATGGCCTTGCGGTCAGCATACTGGCCGTCCTTGTCTTTGGGGATCGTCGCCAACCATTCCTGCGCTTGCGCCAACTCCTTTGCGTTAGCCTTGCGCACGCTGAGTTGGAGATCGGCATCTTCGGAGTCGAGCGCGGCATCCTTTTGCCACTTGATGTTCGCAAACGCCTCCATCGCCGCCCCCGCCACGCTGCGCGCTACGATCTGGATTTGCTCACCTGGATTGCGCTTGTGGCGGATGGAGGAACCGTAGTTGTTGTTGTTGATGTCACCGCTGGTGCCGTTGGACATGATGCCGACAAAGGCGGGCTTCCCAGCATAGCGCGCATCATCTGCCTTCAGACCTGCGGCCATCTCATGGGCAAAGGCACCGAAGTAGTCCGCGCTGATTGCCGGATTGCCACCGACGTAGTGCAGGCTGTAATTCGCCAGCAGGGCGAGCGGGCGCTGGTCCGCCGCGCTGCGCACCGCCATCACGGCCACGTCTTGATCCACCGGCCCGATGGGCACAGAGACTCCAGTGCTGACCTGGCCGGGGTTCATCTTTGCACGGTCAGTCATGATGCCGAAGGGGTTCTCATACGGCTGCCCCTCCTTCACATGCCAGCGGCGGTTAAAGACCTGGGAGGGATCACTGCCAAAGGCCCAGCCAAACTCCGCAGGCTCCAAATTTTTCATCGCCTGGACAATAGCCGCCGCGATCCGCGCCGGCAGGCCCTGCACATAATCGGGATCAGGATCACTCTGAAAGACCGCCGCCATCGTCGCCGCAGAGTGCGTGTGCGTGGCAGAGATCAGGATGTGCCCCGCAGGCACCCTGGTTTCCCTAGCAGCGATGGACTTTGCGTCCTCGCAGACTTCACGCGGGATCATACACGCATCCACGACCACAAAGATCAACGCGCGCTTCCCATCATGCAGCGCCAGGCATCGGGCGTACATTGGGTCATGGATGCTGCTGGCAAAAGCCCCCTTCATGCCGCCATTGACCGGAGTGGGGAACTTCAATGGCGAGATGTCCTGCGCGTGCGCCCCGGCACGGAACTCCGCGCGCGCAGCCAGGGAAAAAAGGAACAGCGGGAGGAGGAGCTTGAGCATCATGCCCGTATTACGTTCCGGTGCCGCAGCGCTTGCACCCTGACCAACATTTCAGGCTGCATACATTGTGCGGTTCTCGAGCACACAGACACTTTGCGTTCCCTCACTTCCACTCTGGCTGGCGGCGGTTCAGGCACTCACTGAGCCAGCGCACCATCTCATCCACCACTTCATGCTTTTTGCGTAGCGCAGAAAGCGCGTGCCAGTCCATGTGCTGGCGCGGGGCTGCGGCGGCAATGCGCTGGATGCGCAGCCTCCCCTGCACGCCCTCAAACTCCGCCACGCTCATCGCCCGCAGTTCGCGGGAGGAGGGGAGGTCATCCAAGAGCGCCATGCTGGCACCGAGGCTGATGATGCCCATGCCGTACTGGTTGCCGAGAGTGCGCAGAGCATCAAGGAGAGCCTCGTCATTGAGTGGCACGGCGATGACCATCTCGCTCTGCAAAGTCCAGCGGGTAGCGCTGAGCGCCTGAAAGAACTCTGCGGAATAGTTTTCCAATGTCACGCCTAGCTTGAGCTGCACGCCGCTGAGGTTCACCTCCGGCCCCCCCAGATGGCGGCGCAGATCCAACATCGCCCCATCGAACCGCGTCACCTCATCGGCTCCGGTTTCCAAATCCCACTCAGCAGTGATGAGGTCAGGGATGTCCCAAAGACCTTTGATCTCCGGCGGAGCGCCACGTCCGTTAAGTTGGAAAGTGTAGTGGGAACGCAGCAGGCAAAGGCGGGAGTAGATGGCCGTGAGACGCTGAAAACGCATCTGCATGACATCCTCATCCACCTCCGCGCCACCAAAGAGAAAGCGGGCAGTCCCGTTAGCCGAGGCAGGCTTACTGAGACGCAGGTAGTAGCCCTGGCCCTGATCCACCTTGGCGATTGGGGAACTGGCATCATAGCTGAGGATGGAAAAGTGGTAGCGCAGTGTGGCATCGCTATAGCCCTCCCCCAGGCGGAGGCGAACTAGGCGGATAAGCTCCGTGCCCTTCACCGCCTCCTCGGGGTCATTGGGAAGGAGGTCCGGGAGGAGGTGTCGGAGTTGTTCGCGCAGATTCATTCCAGCCATGGACAGATGTTTGATGGCGGAGAATGCAGGAGACGTGCCGGTGTGGTCAAGATGGAATCATGATCCCGGCGAGATTGACGGCTTGCGGCAATCAGTGCCGGGCAAGTAGTGGAATGGGAGCCTCCATATCCGCAGGGGCTTGAGCCTCCAGATGCCGCCAGGCGCTGCAATCACTGCCATCTGCCTGCCAGTAAACGGATTCGAAGATGTCCCTCATGTGGCCGAGGAAGCAGCGCCATGATTGCACGGGTGGTGCATAGCTCCGACCAAAGACCCGGCAGTAAAGGCGCAAGCGGGATGCCCCCTGCGGCTCCGGAGCCTGCAGGAGCATGTGCTGGAGTGGCAACTGCCGGTAATCTACCGCGATCTCATGGAACCCGTTGCGGGCGAAAAGCAAGTTCTCACGTCCCTCGGGGTCGCATTCGGCATACCACAATGTGCCGCTTGAATAATCACGCAGCATCTGTTCCTCCATACGAATGCGAAGCTGGGTGCGCCGACTGGGATTCTGGAGCGCGCCGTGCATCGTCGCGTAGCCACCAAAGCCGCCCCAGGGATACGCGAAGAATGAGGCCATCCCACTCACCGGCACCTCCGGCTTGGGGCGCAAGCACCACAGGTGGTAGCGCCAAGTAGCTTGCGGCCCCCTTTCCTGCTGGAGTTGGAGGAGTTTCCAGAACTCGGTGGCGTCCACCACCGTTGGCTGACCGACTGGGAAAGCGCGCTCATAGGCACTCACGGCGAGGGCAAATTCATCCTCACAGCTAACTGGCTGAATGTCCAAAGGAGCCGATTCCGAGCGCCCCACATAGCTGCGCAATGGCAGCAGGCACACGTCTTTGCGGGCATCCAGAAAGGCAGCCATGTGCTGGTAGTCTCTGCTTGTTTCAGGATCGTCGAAACGCATCGCCAAACGCAGGTATTCATGCACTGCCACTTTCACAGTTGAGGTGGGCACTCTGCCAGACAGACAGGGCCGGAGATCCTTGCACATGAGCAGAAGATTTCCCACAGCGCTCTTTTCCTCATCGAGCGGGGGCTGGGTGTAGGGGAAGTCCAGAACACCGTAACCCCAACCGCCCCAGATGAGCGCCCGCTGCCAGGGGTCCACATTGTCTTGTTCCACCGGAGTGCGGAAGGGATCGTTCATTTCCCCCATGATGTAGTCAAGACGTTGCCATCCGGCATGGAGTGCGTCCGCCTGGAATAGGGACTCCGTGTGCTCCAACAACCGTCTGGCCAACCCCTGCCCACGATGAGCCGGATGGATCAGCAGGAATTCAATGACGCCTACATTCGGCTTTTCAAAGTAATCACTGATGCTTCCTCCCACGACCACGCCATCCTTTTCCATGAGCACGATGTGGTAGTTGTTAGGACCATACCATCCGCGCTCCTTTGCCTGCAAATAGGCCAACATGTTATCCAGTGACTCGCGCTCGTTGGGGTCGGGAAACTCCAGTTCATAAACCTGGGTGTAAAATGAGCGCAGGCGTGTGATGTCCTGCGCACTGGCAGTTAGTTCTGTAAAGGCAGACATGGGAGGGAAAAAATAGGATCAGCGCGCACGTTTAGCACGCGTGAGTTCCAATTCCGCCTTCACTTTGTCGAGGTGCTCATAGTAATTTCTCACGACATCAGGCAGGTGACAGGCGGAGAAGTACCTGGAGTGGCGCGTCTGCCAGGCATTGTCAAAGATGACCTTGTCGTGTATATCTTTAAACCGATCCTCAGCCAACATCTCTTTCATCATTCCACTCAAGGTGCGACCGATGGTATCGCCATTACTCTCTCCAAAGGCGCGTGGAGTCCTTATATCGGATTCCATGCCGCAGCCAGGGTCGTCAATGGCACAGGCGTAGCAGAAACGCAGATCCGCAGCATCCCCGCCACAATCCTGATACAGACGTGAGATGGCTCCCAGTATCTTTCCGGCCAACTGGAGCTTCATTCCACGGTAGGTGACCGCGTCGGCGATGTTTCCGTGCTCAAAAAAAGGCACCATGCCGAGCCACGGATGGGAATCCGTGCCAAAGACAGGCTGCGGCGGTCCCCCACTCTGGGGAACTTTGCAAATGATAAACATGGCCCAGAGGTAAGCTGAATAGTAACCACTGGCCACCGTATCAGCCGCTCCCTGCACATGACTTACATAATCGAGAACGATCCCCGGCCCCATGTCCTTTGTACGGATGTCACTCTGACATGTGCAAAGGGATTTCCCAACCTGCAGAGCCTCCACTTGGCTGCCGCATGGCCGTACGGTCACACTGCAATACTTGGCCAGCGGACGATCCAACACATCGCGACGCAGCTCGGCGAACCGCGCCGTCTCATTGGCTTCGGTGGCTTCTACCTGGAGTAGTGGCAGCGAGTTATTCTCATCTCCAAAACCGAATTGCAGCGCCACATGGTCACCGCTCCACCGCTTACATGTACAGATGGGTATGCTAGGTCCCCACAGGAGCCAGCAGTCAAAAATAAACATCTGGTAAGAGCGCAGCACCTTAGGCACCTCTACGTTCACGAAGACATCGCCGGATAAAACCTGCGCAGGCGTCTGCCTCCCAATCTCTATCCCGAAGTCCGCCATCACCGGTTCCCAGTCCTCATCAAAACGCGACATCAGACCCGCGATGAGATGCAGCGGTGCCACAAAGCCGCATTCCACTTTCACCGCCAACAGGAAACGCTCCGGATTCCGGTCATGCTTACGACGCGTCAGCACCTCAAAATACGCTTTGATACGCTCAATGTTCTGCATCAAGTGGAAAATGTTACTTACTTCCACTTCCGTGTATTTGCCCTCCTTTGACATGCGCATGTAGGCTGCGAGTATTTTGCGCCGGTGAGTCGGCCAACCATTGTACAGGCTCAATCGGGCTTTATGTACTTTCTGCGCCATTTCCCACCGTGCCCTCCGCCGGTCTATAGCTGCTTTGTCATCGGTGGGATTGGACGCTTCCAGTTCCGGTTCATCGGAGCATTCTGATCGGGGATTCACGAGGTCAAACTCCACACAGAGCCTCGCCACATCGAAAAATCGGAAACCCTGTAGCATCTGGAGCGGTCCCACTCGGAGCGCGAGCAGCAGGCACTTAACAAACTCCGACAGCGTGGCCAGAAACCTTACAGATCGGCCTTCACACAGATCACCAAGCACTTTCCATGAACTGTGGATATCCTGCACAAAGTTCCAGAGCAAGATCAGTGATTTCCATGCTGCAGCCACTGTGCCCAACAAGGCAAGAAAGCCCACGATCCTCTGCAGCAGACTCGCCGGAGAAATCACATAGTCATGGAATAAAGCCTGCACGCTGTCCCACAGCGTTTCAGGAGCGGGCATGGGAGATGCGGCAACTGCCGCAAGGATCAAGGTCAGATGGGAATCGGATGTCATGACGCGCAGTGGAAAGCAATTGGAAGATGCATTCTGATTGAAAACCGGCCCTTCTATTAATTAGACTTGTTCCCGGATAGTTAAGGAAAGCTAATGAAGCTGGTCGGCGTAGTGAGGGCATGCTGCAACTCGCGCGTATCACCAAGGATTCCCGAACCCTCAAAGCCCTCATCGGCATGGGGCGCG